>ERZ840096.187-NODE-187-length-105183-cov-8.171305_pt1 | contig 105183 bp, 129 predicted proteins | sample MGYA00519878_ERZ840096 | MGnify/ENA primary metagenome ERZ840096 (study PRJEB31850, sample SAMEA3708865) | human gut metagenome | biome: human gut; feature: human-associated habitat; material: faeces | place: China | collected 2014 ...
GCTGCTGCGCTGCGGCGAATGCGGCGATTATATGCGCCCGAAGCTGACCAACCGCAAGAATGCGGAGGGCGAGCTGAGCTACACCTACATGTGCTCCACCAAGGAGCGCAGTCACGGCACGGTCTGCTCTATGAAAAACTGCAACGGCAACACGCTGGATGCCAAGATCATCGAGGAGATCCGCAAGCTATCCGCCGACAAGGAGACCCTTACCCGGCTGCTGGCGCAGACCAAGAAGGTCATCAGCGGCAGCAAGGAGGGTTACGACGCAGAGCTTGCGCTGCTCCGGGAGAAACACGCCGAGACGGAAGAACGCATCAAACGGCTGGTGGAGTCCCTGTCCGTTGCCAGCGACACCTCCGCGAAATATGTCATGGAGCAGATTGACGCGCTCCATCAGGAGAGCGAGACGCAGCAGCTGCGCCTTGCCGAGTTGGAAGCGCTCACCGAGCAGAGCCGGATGCTCCATCAGGAGTTTGCCTTCCATCAGGAAATGATCGAATCCTTCGCCAGCGCGGTGGATTCGGCAACGCTGGAGGAAAAACGCCGCCTGCTGCGCACCATCGTCAAAAAGGTGGTCTGGGACGGCAAAAATGCCTATGTTTACCTCTTTGCGGAGGATGGAGAGGCGGATTTGCCGCCCATTGACCAACCTATGTATCCGTTGGGAGAGGATAGCGAATGTAATGCAAATTAAAATCTTCCTTCAAGAAAAATTTACACTTCACCACTTGACCTCAAGCCAGCTTCAGGGAGTATGATGATTACAAAGCATCCAATCGGAGGTAAGCGATATGCGTTCTCTCATCCTTTACTACACCTACCACGGCAACACGCAGCGCATCGCCGAGCGCATCCACGCGGCCATCGGCGGCGACATTGCGCGCATCGACACCGTCGCGCCCTACACCGGCGACTATGACGACGTGGTCGCGCAGGGCGAGCGCGAGGTCAAGCGGGGCTACCTGCCGCCGCTCAAGCCGATGGACATCGACCTCGACCGCTACGACACGGTCGTGCTCGGCACGCCCGTCTGGTGGTACACCTGCTCCCCCGCCATGCGTGCCTTTCTGACTGCGCATGACCTCAGCGGCAAGACCGTCTACCCCTTTGCCACGAATGGCGGCTGGCTCGGCCGCTCGATCCGGGACATGCGGGCGCTGTGCCCGGGCGCGGCGTTCCGGCCGGGGCTGGACGTGCACTTTGACGACACAACGCAGCGCACACCGGACGCGGACGTCGACCGCTGGATCGCAGCCATTCACGACTGAGGGGGGGATCTTTGCGGGTTCTGAATCCCCGCCGCGCGCAAAGCGCTGCTATTTACTTGTATTTTCTTCAAAAATGTGCTATCTTTTTGGTAAGCGGCCGCTGAGCGTCACCATGCGCGCTGCGCCGCCGACAGAAAGGAAGGGGCGAGATGGAGTCGAAAATGCTTGAAGCGCTGCGCCGCTATATTCAGGATTACGGTTGGAATTGGGGCATTGTACATAGCCTCATCAACCGCAAATTCGGCACGGACTACACGCTCGAGGAGCTGCAGTACTTCTATATACGCCGCGCCTGGCCGCAGCCGGGCAAAGCGCGCACCGTTTTCAAATGAGCCCATGGTCAAAGCACCCGGCTCGCGGCTTTTGCCGCGAGCCGGGTGCTTTTCATCGCTGCAGCTCCCCGGGCTGCACCCTGCCGAGGCGCTCCAGGCGCCGTATGATCGCGGTGCGGGAGCGCTGAAAATGCGTCTTGAGCTCCTCCACATCGCTGCCCGCGTCATACATCTGCAGCAGGGCACTGTCGTCCGCCTCCGTCCACGGCTTGCCCGCATTGGGCGGCGACGGGCGCTTTCGCCCGCCGGCTGTGTGCTGCAGCACGCAGTGCAGCGCGCGGATGATCTCCGGCCGGTTGCAGACGCTGTCGGACGGCAGACACTCCCCCGTCAACGGATCGACGCCGTCCGCCAGTTCGGTCAGCAGCGTCCTCGCGCGTTCCAATTCCATTCCTCCGCTCCTTTCTCCGCCGCGCAGCACGGCGGTCAAATATCCAGCTCCTCACAAAGCTCCGCAAGCGAGTGACCGCAGATAAACGGCAGCGCCATCGCCTCGTCCACGGAGTGCGCATCCACCGCATAGCCGTCATAGCACAGGGCAATATCCTCACGATGAAACGGGCAGATCGACCCGAATTTTCCGTGATAGGCAAAGTCGATGTCCTGCGTCAGGCTGTCGATCCACGCCCGCAGCTCGGGCGCCGTCATGTGTTAGTGCTCCCAGTATTTACGATTTTCAGGCAACTGTCCGCTGCGCTTGCTCTCCGCCATCCATCTGCATTGATCGCAATAGTACTCAGCAGCGACAAACTCCAGATAGCTCTCGCGCAGAAGGCCAACAATGTAATAAACGATCACCAAAAACAACGCAAACATATCGTTTCCCCTTTCCCGAAGCCGGTTTTTCCTCTGTGGTTTTACCCTATCACATCGCAAGTCCCATAAACAGGACTGTGCGGAGAGTTGTCCGGCATCCGTGAAAAATCCGGGCGGCGGCAGGCTAGGCATACAAAACGCCGGACGCTGCGATGCAGCACCCGGCGAGATGATTTGTTGACACGTTTTGTTGACACCCCGGTGGTTTAAAAACAACGGGGAAAAAGAAAAAATCCTGCGTCCTTACGGATGCAGGATTTTTCGTGGTGGAGATAAGCGGGATCGAACCGCTGACCTCTTGAATGCCATTCAAGCGCTCTCCCAGCTGAGCTATACCCCCACAGGCAAGGTGTATCTTATCAGAAAACAGCACGAATGTCAAGAACGTTTTTTCGATTCTGCGAAAAAAATCTGCGCAGCGGTTTTGCCCCCTGCGCAGACCGGTTTTTTTCGTCTGCTGCGCTCACGCCTCACAGTCACTGCGGATGATCCCGGCGATGGCGGCGGCCAGCTTTTTGTGGCCGTCCGGGTCGAGATGCTCGCCATCGAGCGCGCTCATCTGCGTGAGCGTTCCGGCGTCAAGAAAGCGCAGACCGTACGCCTCGGCGATCATGCGGTACTGCTCCGCCACGCCCTGCGACACGGTGAGTGACTGCGCGTCATACTCCGGGTCGCGCTGCGGCGCGGATGCACCGAGCGGCGGCGGGCACACGAGCAGGATCTTCGTCCACGCGGGCAGCATGCCGATGACGAGCCGGACGAGCTTGTCCATGCCGATGCCGACCTCCTCGGCGGAGCGGGTCTTGTCCGCCTTGCAGTCGTTCGTGCCGAGCATGAGCACGATGTACTGCACCGGGCCGTGGCTCTCGATGCTCAGCGGCAGCGTCTCGAGCGCGGAGCGCCCATCGCGGTTGCTGTCCGGAAAGGCCGCTGTGCGGCCGATCAGCCCGTCCTCCGCGACGTAATACCCGTCACCCAGCAGCGCCTGAAGCACGCCGGGATAGCGGATATCGCGCCCGTAGCGGTGCTTCCAGTCGGGCGTGAAGCCGTATGTATTGCTGTCGCCGAAGCAGAGGATCTCGATCATGCCGCGCACCTCACTTCAGGAAGCCGCTGATGATCTGCTCCTCGGCTTCCTTCTCGGTCAGGCCGAGGGTCATGAGCTTGTTGAGCTGCTCACCGGCGATCTTGCCGATGGCCGCCTCGTGGATGAGGCTGGCATCGACGGAGTTGGCCGTGATCTCCGGGCGCGCGCCGACGACACCGTTGTCCATGATGATGGCGTCGCACTCCGAGTGACCGGCGCACTTGTTGTTGCCGCGGATGTTGGAGTTGAACATCTGGGTGGAGTGATCCTTGGCGACCGAGCGCGAGATGACGTTCGTGCTCGACTCATAGCCGTCAAGGTCGACGGAGAAGTTCGTCTCCGCGTGCTGATGGCCGTGGGTCATGATCTTTTCCTTGATGATGAGCGTCGCACCGTCGGTCAGATGCGCCTTCGTGTCGCGGATGGTGGAGTCGATGCCCTTGATCTGGGTCGTCTCCATCTCCATGTAGGCGTTCTCGCCGAGGTCAACGATCGTCGTCGGGTTCATGACGTTCTCGCCGTTTCCGTCGCCCTCACCGTAGTGCTTTTCAATGTAGCGCACGCGGGCATTCTTGCCGACGAAGAAGCTGTGGATCCCGTCGTGGCGGGACTCCTGCGTGCCGCAGTTGTGGATGCCGCAGCCGGCGACGATGGTCACATCGCAGTCCTCGCCGATGAAAAAGTCGTTGTAGACCATATCCTTGAGACCGGTCTGGGAAATAATGACCGGGATGTGAACGCTCTCGTTTTTCGTGCCGGGAGCAATGTAGATGTCGATGCCGGGCTTGTCTTCCTTCGTGACGATGTTGATGTGCGCGGTCGTGTTGCGGCCGGCGAGCTTGCCGTCGGCGCGGATATTATAGGCACCCTCGGGGATGCCGTGGAGGTCTGCGACCTCCTCAAGCAGTTTTTTCTCAATCGCATCCATGGTGTTTCCCTCCCTCAGACCTTGTCAGCCAGACGGCTGCACACGCGCGACGCCTCCATGAGCACGGGCATGATCTCGTCCTTGGTGCCGATGGTGCGGACCTCACCGTCGACGAGCACGACGATCTTGTCGGCCGTCTCCAGGATGCGCTCCTGGTGCGAGATGATGAGGATGCTGCCGTGGATCGTCTCATGCATCTTCTCGAACACGCTGATGAGGTTCTGGAAGCTCCAGAGGTCGATGCCGGCCTCGGGCTCGTCGAAGATGGACATCTTCGTGCCGCGGGCGAGCATGGTCGCGATCTCGATGCGCTTGAGCTCGCCGCCGGAGAGGCTGGCGTTCACTTCGCGGTTGACATAATCCCGCGCGCACAGGCCGACCTCGGACAGGTAGGTGCAGGCCTCGTTGGTCGAGAGCTTCTTGCCGGAGGCGATGCTGATGAGGTCAAAAACGGTGATGCCCTTAAAGCGCACCGGCTGCTGGAAGGCGAAGCTGATGCCGCGGCGCGCACGCTCGGTGATGGACATGTGCGTGATGTCCTCACCGTCGAGCAGGATCTGACCGGAGGTCGGCTGCTCGATGCCGGCGATGAGCTTGGCCATGGTGGACTTGCCGCTGCCGTTCGGGCCGGTGATGACGACCATGCGTTCATCAACCGTGAGGTTCACGTCCTTGAGGATCTGGCGGACCCCCTCGTCCGTCTCAGCCTCAAAGCAAAGGTGTTTGAGTTCAAGCATTGGTTGGTTCCCTCTTCTCTTTGTTTCAAATCTTTGGATCAAAAATCTTCGTCGTCAAATTTATCGGACAGATCTTTCTTAAAAGACAGCTTCGACTCCTTGTGCGCAATGAGCCGGCGGATGTTGCTGCGGTGCTTGGCAACGAGCAGGATCACGCAAAACAGACTCAGCAGTGCAGGCAGCTTGCCGCAGGCGGCGAGCACGCCGATGGGCGCGATGAGCGCTCCGCAGACGCTGCCGAGCGACACGTAGCGCGTGGCCCAGACGATGCCCGCGAAGATCAGCAGCGAGACGAGTCCGGTCGGAAAGCTCACGATCAGCAGCATGGTCTCGGCACAGAGCACACCCTTGCCGCCGCGAAAGCCGTAAAACACCGGGTAGATATGGCCGAGCATGACACAAAAGCCCGCGAACACCTGACCCGTGGCCGCCGCGCCCTGCGTGCCCATGATGAGGCCGCCGGCCACGACCGCGATGACGGTCTTGAGTACATCCGTGCCGATGACGATGGCGAGGCCGGGCGCGCCGAACGTGCGGTAGAAATTCGTCAGGCCGGCGTTGCCGCTGCCGTAATCGCGCACGTCACGGTGAAAGACGTATTTTGAGGCGATGATTGCTCCGTTGAGCCCGCCGAGCAGGTAGGAAAAAACGGCGATGGCCGCGAGCAGTCCTGGGATCATTCCTGCTCTCCCTTCTGCCGGATGACCATGCGGATGGGCGTGCCCTCCAGGCCGAACACGGCGCGGATCTGATTTTCCAGATAGCGCTGGTAGGAAAAATGGAACAGCTCCCGGCTGTTGCAGAACACGACGAAGCAGGGCGGCTTGACGCCCGTCTGCGTCATATAATAGATCTTCAGGCGGCGGCCCTTATCCGTCGGCGGCTGGACGCGTGCCTGCGCGTCGGCGAGGACGTTGTTGAGCATGCCGGTGGTGATGCGCATGGCGCTCTGATCGTTGACGAAGTTGATGAGCTCGAACAGGCGCTCGGTGCGCTGACCGGTGAGCGCCGAGATGAACAGCACCGGCGCATAGGACATGAAGCTCAGGTCGCGCAGGACGTCCTTGCGCATCTTCTCCATGGTGCCGGTCTCCTTGTCGACCAGATCCCACTTGTTGACGACAATGATGGACGCCTTGCCCGCCTCATGCGCGAGACCGGCGATCTTCGTGTCCTGCTCGGTGACGCCGTCACGCGCGTCGATCATGATCAGGCACACATCCGCGCGCTCGATGGCGAGCTTTGCGCGCATGACGGAGAACTTCTCGATGCGGTCGTCCACGCGGGACTTGCGCCGGATGCCGGCGGTGTCGACAAAGATATACTTGCCGTATTTATTCTCAAAGCGGGTGTCGACGCTGTCGCGCGTCGTGCCAGCGACATTGCTGACAATGACGCGCTTTTCGCCGAGGATGAGGTTCACGAGCGAGGATTTGCCGACGTTCGGCTTGCCGATGACAGCGACGCGGGTATAGTCCGCGTCCGCATCGGAGGCGTCCTTGGGCGGAAAATGCTCCAGGCAGGCATCGAGCAGGTCGCCCGTGCCGTGGCCGTGCACGGCGGAGACGGCGATCGGGTCGCCGAGGCCGAGGGAGTAAAACTCATAGATGCCGGGGTCGACCGCGCCGGTGGAGTCCATCTTGTTGACGGCCAGCACAACGGGCTTTTTCGAGCGCAGGAGCATATTGGCCACCTCCTGATCGGCGGCGGTCACGCCGGTGCCGATCTCGGTGACGAGCACGACGACGTCGGCCGCGTCGATGGCAAGCTGCGCCTGCTCGCGCATGAACAGCAGGATCTCATTGTCGGTGCTCGGCTCGATGCCGCCGGTGTCGACGATGTCGAACGTGCGGCCGCACCACTCGCACTCGGCATAGAGCCGGTCGCGCGTGACGCCGGGCGTGTCCTCAACGATGGACAGGCGGCGGCCGCAGAGCTTATTGAAGAGCATGGACTTGCCGACGTTCGGCCGGCCCACGATCGCAACCAGTGGTTTGGACATGATCACCCCTCCTTATGGGGATTGTATTTGTAGTACTCCGCGCCGTCGGTGCTGCCGCTGCCGCGGTCGGGCAGGTGGACCTCCGGCAGGATGCCGAACATGGCGTCGCAGAGGGCGAAGCCGTCGGCGTCCACGGGATAGATGGGCACGCCGAGTGCGGCGCTGGCCTGCTCGAGCGTGATATCATCGAGAAAGTCCAGCTCGTCATGGCGCACCATGTTGTTCGAGATCAGTAGCCGCTCACCGAGGTCCTTCCCGCGCAGCTGCGCGATGAGGTCCTGCCCGGTGATGAGGCCGGAGACATTGATGCTGCGGCCGAAAAAGTCATTTTCGATCGCATAGACGTGTCCTTGTATTGTAGCATACTTTTCGCGCGCCGTACACAAAAGTTTTTCCAGAAACGGCGCTGCCGAAACGCCCGCCGCCACAGAGAACGGCACGCCGTCCGGCGGGTCGGACAGGCTCAGCGCCGAGCGGAACTCCGTCTGCTGCAGGCGCAGCATGCCGACGCCGTTTTCCAGCTGCGTGAATTCCTCGTAGAATTCCTCCGGCGGCAGCGCGCGCCCCGCCTTGAGATACAGCTCGTCGGCGCAGAAGAAGATGCGCGCGCCGAATTTTTCAACGCATTCGTCGCCGAAGGCATTGACCAGATCGAGCGTCTCGGCCGCGTGCTCGGGTGTGAACGGCGTGAGCGGATAGAGCCCCTCACGAAACTTCGTCAGGCCGACCGGCACGATCGACACACTGTGCACCTGCGGATAGAGCGCCGCGAGGTCGCGCATCGTGCGCTGCAGCTGCGCGCCGTCATTCAGACCGGGGCAGCAGACGATCTGGCAGTTCATGGTGATGCCGCCGTCGGAAAAGCGGCGCATGATCTCGAGCGTCTTGCCCGCGCGCGGATTGCCGAGCAGAAACGAGCGCAGCTCCGGGTCCGTGGCGTGCACGGAGACGTTGATGGGGCTGATGTGCAGGTCGATGATGCGCTGCACCTCGCGCTCGGAGAGGTTCGTGAGCGTCATGTAGTTGCCCATGAGAAAGCTCAGACGCGCGTCATCGTCCTTGAAATACAGCGTCGGGCGCATGCCGGGCGGCATCTGGTCGATGAAGCAGAACACGCAGTGGTTGGCGCACGAGTGGGCGTTGTCCATGAGGTAGGTCTCGAAATCCAGCCCCAACTCGCCGCCGAGCGGCTTTACGATGTGCACGGTGTGCTCCGACCCGTCCGGACGGCGCAGGCACACCGCAAGCTGCGGGTCATAGGCGTAGTATTTGTAGTCCAGCACATCGGTGATCGGGTTGCCGTTGATGGACACCAGCCGGTCGCCGGGATGGGCTGCGTGGCGCAGCGGGCTGTCGGGGTCGATGTGGCTGATCGTGCAGCGATGCATACGCCGCGCCTCCTTTGCGGGAATTCTTTTGCTATATGCCGGAAAACTCCGGCATATAGCAAAAGAAGAGGGGCAAACGCTCCTCTTCTCAGCTTCTTTTAGTCGTCAACCTTGATGACGTCGCGTCCGTTGTACTTGCCGCAGGTCTTGCAGGCGTGATGGGGCATGACGAATGCGCCGCAGTTCGGGCACTTCACGATCGCCGGAGCGGTGAGCTTCCAGTGGGACGAACGACGCTTATCACGTCTCTGTCGAGACACTTTTCCTTTCGGGACTGCCATGATGACACCTCCTCGTCAGTCGCTGTTATGAGCAGCTTCCTCTTCTTCGTCAGTTTTATTATCCAAAAGCTGCTCTAATACAGCCATTCTTGGATCGCGGGGTTTTTGACACCGGCACGGCCCGAGGTTCAAATTCGCGCCGCAGCGGTCGCACAGCCCGGCACAGTCGGGCTTGCACAGGCACTTGGTATCCATGCTGAGGATGAAGCAGGTGGAGAGCACCTCGTCCACATCGAGCCAATCTCCGTCGAGCGTAAACACCTCAGGATCGTCGTCCTGCGCATCCGCCGTGATGTCGGCGTGCAGGTCGAGGTCGACCGTGCGCGGAAACTCCGCGCCGCAGCGGTCGCACACGCACAGCATCTGCGCATGCAGCCTTCCCTGCAGCGTGAGGATGCCGGCCGTATTGACCACCTTGCCCTCGGCCGTGATCGGTGCGGTGTACGCCCGGACAGAGGGAAAGTCCAGCAGAGCCGTGTCCAGCTCCTGCGAAAACGGAACGCTCCCGCCGGGAATTTCTATGATTTCTCTCAAATTCAGTCTCATAGCGCACCTCGCACAATCGCTTTAGTATTATAGATGATATCCACCCCAATTGTCAACAGGAATTTGTGTTGACAATGCGCTGAAAATCCGCGATAATCGTTGCGTGGAGATGGTACATGCTATGAAAGAGATCCAAATACGCAAAAATGACGCCGGCCAGCGGCTCGACCGCTTCGTCGGAAAGGCCGTTCCCCTGCTGCCGGAATCGCTGCTGCAAAAATATATCCGCCTCAAGCGCATCAAGCGCAACGGCAAGGGCGCGAAGCGCGACGTGCGCCTCGTCGAGGGGGATGTATTGCAATTATACATCAATGACGAGTTTTTTGAAAGACCCACGGAGGAAAATGCCTGGCTGAAAATCGCGACGCCGCGGCTGGACATCGTCTATGAGGACGAGAACATCCTGCTGGCGGACAAAAAGCCCGGCGTGCTGTGCCACAGTGCGGGCGAATGGAGCTGGGACACGCTCATCTCGAACATTCAGGCCTACCTGCGTCAGAGCGGCGAATGGGACCCGAAGGCCGAAAACGCCTTCACCCCCGCGCTCTGCAACCGCATCGACCGCAACACCGGCGGCATCGTCATCGCGGCGAAAAATGCCGAGGCGCTGCGCATCCTGAACGACAAGATCCGCGACCGCGAGATCGACAAGGCCTATCTCTGCGTCGTCTGCGGGCGGCCGAAGCCCGCCGAAGGACGGCTGGAGGGGTATCTGTTCAAGGACGCGGTGAAAAACCAGGTCTACGTGACGAAAAAGCCGCAGCCGGGCGCAAAATCCGCCGCGACGGAATACCGCACGCTGCGAAGCCGCAAGGGGCTCTCGCTCGTCGAGTGCCGGCTGCTGACCGGGCGCACGCATCAGATCCGCGCACAGATGGCTGCCGCCGGCTGTCCCCTGCTCGGCGACGGGAAGTACGGCCGCGAGCGCATCAACCGCACCTACGGCGAGACGGGGCAGATGCTCTACTCCTACAAGCTCACCTTCACCCTGCCGACGGACGCAGGTATACTCGAATATCTGCGCGGTCGGACATTTCAGGTGCAGCAGGTGGCCTTCGCAGAGAAGTATTTCCCGGGCTTTCAAATTCCATAAACGCACGGCGCCGGACGGGATCTCCGTCCGGCGCCGTATGTTTTCGCATCACTCAGAGCCGCTCCATGCGGAAGGCTGCATAGACGTCCCGGCGGGTGAAGCCGTCCGTGGGGACAAACCATGCCTCCGGCAGCGCGGTCACGTGATCCGCCGGGTGCGCCGCTGCAGAGACAAGGCCGTTTTCCCGGCACCAGGCCATGGCGCCGTCATAGGCACCGGCGCGGCCGGTCCGGCGCAGCTGCGCGACGCGGCGCGCGATCGCGTCCGCCTTCGGCGTCAGCAGCATCGCCAGCTCGCCCACCGTCATGGGATCGTCGAGCCGCAGGCGGTTATCGGAAAAGACGATCGCCCGTTGCTCCGCAAGCGCCGTCAGGCGGTCAAACAGCGGTTCCTCGCGGCCGACATCCGCAAAGGGGCTCTCCGCCAACAGCTCGCCCACGGGCACGACCTGATAGCCGTATTCCTGCAGCAGCGCCAGCTGCTCGCCGAGGGCGAAGGCCACCGGTGTGCGCTTGGCCATGTTGTAGCCGTCCTTCTGGAAAATGATCTGCCCGCAGAAAAAGTCCGGGTCTTTTTCCAGCGCCTTGCGCATCGGCTCGACCATGGCGCGGATCTCCGCCTACAGGGCCGCCTCCGGATCCGGATCCGTAGACGGGAGCCAGCCCGCGCCGTCAAACGACGCCGCCATGTACTGATAGCCCATACGGTCATAGACATCGTAGCTGGTAAAGCCGCCGGTCATCTTGTCCACATAGTGCGGCGGGCGTGCAAGCGTCATCGTATAGCCATAGCGCGTCTGCATGAGCGCGTGCAGGCGGCCGAGATCCTCCACCGCGGCATCAAAGCCGGGAAGGTATTCGCGCGCGCCGTATACAAACGGTTTCTTGCCGAAAAGGATGTGCCGGTAGCCGTGGTTCGTGATCTGGTGGCCCTCGGCGAGCATACGGCGGATGAGGCGGTCATTGTGCTCCGCGCCGCCCTGCTCGTCACAGTGGATGTCCGGATAATGGTCAAAGCGCACGCCGCCCCACGCGGCGCTGCCGAGCTTGCCGGCCTCGTCGGGATAGTTGGCGCTCGTATCGCCGATGACGTCAAAGCTGCCTCGGGCACCATACTGCGCCAGCGTATCGAGCAGGACGTCCGTAAGCGCACGGCCGTCAAACCGATCCGGCGACGCGGGCAGCCCCATCGGCCCGTCGTCAAACGTCATGGCGCAGATGCGCCGGGTCGTCTGCACGCGCTCGATGCGCCGGGTGTAGCCGACATAGTGCTTTTCTGCGGGCGTGATGAGTTTCTTGACGATCTTTTTGCCCTGTTTTCCTGCTTTAACGATCCAAGACATGATAGGTCTCCTCTTTCCACGTGATATCCTGCAGGCAGCACTTTGCGGCAAAGAGCGCCCACTTGGCATAGGCGGCCGCACCAGCATGGGTGCGCCTGCGCTTGGTCAGCTGGCTCTCGGCAACATAGCGCGCCTTTCCGCGCCGCCCGTCCACAGCCGTCGCCCCGCGCAGCAGCGCCGCACGGACGGCCGGCAGCGTCAGCGCGTCAGCCTCCAGCGTCACGACGCCGTTGCCGATCTCCTCCGGCAGATGCGCATCGCTTCCGGCCGTGACCGGCTTTTGCGCACGCTGCGCAAGCGCGCACGCCATGGCGTTGGCCTGCGGGTTCTTGCGATCGGCCCGACCGTTCCAGACCTCGATGCCATCGAGCCGGTCGAGGTAGGCGTCGAGCCGCTGCGCATCGCAGCTGCGCTCGAACGGGTGCGCCATCACGGCGAGGCCGCCGCAGGCGTGCACGGCGTCGATCGCGGCGCCCAGCTCCCGCGCCTCGATCTGCTCGGTGACGAACAGGCCCAGCAGATGCCCCTGATCCGTCGAGAGCTCAACGCCGGGGATGAGCAGAAAATCCGGCGCGTCCCACGTCTCGGTCAGGGCGCGGTCATGATCGCACACGGCGACGCCCTGCAAGCCCCGTGCACGCGCGCACGAGACGATCTCGTCAAGGGACATACGCCCGTCCGGCGAGTGCTCGGAATGAATGTGCAGGTCAAATCTGACCTCCATGGGCAAAGCTCCTCTCTGCGCGGAAATCACCCGCGCGCAAACAGGCTGTTTTTCAGATAGACCCAGAACACGCGGTTATCGCCCCGGCAGCGCAGGGCCTCCTTCGCCGTGAACAGGTCGGCAATGCTGCGCAGGAACACGCCGATGCGCCCGGCGCGCAGATAATGCAGCGCAGCGAGCGTATCATTGAGCAGAAAGCGCATACGCACGCCGGAGCGATAATCCTGCGCAGTATAGCGCACCCGCTCCCCCGCCGCAGCGCGGGCATAGTACGCCGTGAACGGGCTTTTGGCCGCCTCCGTCATCGGGAAGCTGCCCCAGACGCGGGGATTGACCTCCAGCAGACAGTCACCCTTGAACTCCACCATGGCCATGCCCGTGAAGCCGAACGAGTGCAGCAGCCGGTATGCGCGATCAATGAGCGCGGCGTCGTAAAAGCTCTCGCAGCAGGTCGACGGGCCGCCGGTGACCGGATATTCGCGGATGCGGCGGTGGCACAGCGCGCAGATCAGGCGGCCATCCCGGCCAAGCAGCAAGCTCACACCAATACCGGGGCCGGTGATCCTGTCCTGCACGATCGGCGCCGGGTCGTAGCGCTGCATGCGCGCAAGGATCTGTGCATATGCCTCCGGCGTGTCGGCAACGGCGTACCGGTCGGCGGCCTTGAGGCCGAATTTCTCGCCGCAGTGCGGCTTGATGACAACGGGATAGCGCTCCGGCGGGACGCCGTCATATTGCCGCGGCACCGGGATGCCGAGGCTCTGCGCGCGCGCATGCACCGTCTCCTTGTCGTTGAGTGCATCGAGCACGGGCCGGGGCGCGATAAGAAAATCCGCGACCCGGGCAAACCGCTCCCGCTGAGCGGCGACCGTGTTGAGCGTGACCGCGCCGACGCAAAAAAGCACCGGACGGTCATACGTCTCCAGCAGCGCCGCAAGCCGATCTGCATAGCCGTCCTCGGCCGCAGCCCCGTCGACCCACCGAAAGGCAGCACAGCAGCGTGAGGCCGCGACCGCCGGCACAGCGTGCACGTCGGCACGCGTCTGCGTCACGATCACCTGATAGCCCGCACGATGCAGTGCACGCACCGCCGCGATGGACGACCGGTATTTCCCGTCTGTCACGATGGCTGTTTTCATGTCCGTTCCCTCCCGCTCCCGGCGCGGAGCTGTCGATCTTGTGCCTCTTATAATACCAAACCTGTGCAGAAAATACAAGACGGCGCAGCGGGCGCTCTGCCGAAAAGCAGAGCGCCCGCCGCGCCCGGGAAACGGATATGATCAGGGAGAGGTGTGCGCAAGTTTGTTCGTGTCCAGCGACTTGCGGTAGACCACGAAGCGCTGGAAGAGAAACTCCGTCACGAAATTCAGCACCATGTTCAAAAACGTGACCAGATAGCCGTTCCAGCCCTGCACGTCCGCGAGCCGGTGCTCGAGCAGCGTGGACAGCGGCGTGAACGCGCAGTAGTACAAAAACACGAGCGCCATCGCCCGCACCACCTTTTCCGACGAGCGGAAGGTATAGCGCCGGTTGCAGGTAAAGTTCCACAGCACCGACAGCACCAGCGCCGTCAGATACGCCGCCCAGTGCGGCCAGTGAAACACCTCGTTGAAGAGCGCAAAGCTGCCGAGCTCGATCAGCCCGGCCGAGCACGAGAAGAGCAGAAACTTCCCCGTGCGCCGCAGCTCCGTATGGTCCATGCGGATCGCCTCCTGTTGTAATTAGTTAAATTATTTGAAGCAATTATAGCGCGGCGGCCGTTTTCTGTCAAGCCCGGCGCGCAAAACGGCAGCATCCCCTTTTCTTCTGACGCGGGATATGATAAGATGGACGTCTGAGAAATCGAGGTGTTATCATGTACGACGAACTGACGCAGGTCGACATCCAGAAGATGCGCGACGAGATCGACTACCGCACGCGCGAGCTGCGGCCGAAGCTGATCGAGGAGGTCAAGACGGCGCGCGCTTTCGGCGACCTGAGCGAAAACTTTGAATACAAGGCCGCCAAGCGCGAGAAAAACCGCAACGACAGCCGCATCCGCTACCTGCAGCGCATGGTCGACACGGCAAAGGTCATCACCGACCACTCGACCGGCGACACGGTGGGGCTGTTCGATTCGGTGGTCATTTATATTCCGGACGACGACGAGGAGCAGACCATCCGCCTCGTGACGACGCTGCGGCAAAATGCGCTCGAGGGGCTCATCAGCAAGGAATCCCCCGTGGGCAAGGCCGTGATGGGGCATCGCGCGGGCGAGACCGTGCACGTGCAGGTCAATGAGGACGTCGGCTACGACATCGTCATCCGCTCCGTTGAAAAGGGGCAGGACGACGATTCTCTGCCCATCAGCGCCTACTGAAACCGCGCAGAAAAGCAGCGGCTGCATCCAAGCGATGCAGCCGCTGCTTTTGTATTCAGTCCAGATAGCCGAACAGCCCACGCACGGACACATCCCCGCCGGTGACGGTCTCGCGCGTGCCGTCCTCCCAGCGGACGACGAGCGCGAAGTCATCGTCCACCGCCTCGGCAAAGCCGGTGCGGACATCTTCACCGCGCACGACGCGCACGGGACGCCCCACCGTGACACAGCGCGCACGGTAGTCGCTGAGATATGCGCGCGGATCGCGCTGCCAGTCGAGATACATCTCATCGAGCGCACGCACCATCTCGGCGGCCAGGCGCGCGCGGGAGAGCTCGAGCCCGGTCTCGGAATATACCGAGCCCGCGATGGCACGCAGCTCCTCGGGGAAATCCTCCGGCCGCTGGCGCACGTTCACGCCGATGCCGGCCACGATGGAGTCGACCGTGCCGGACTCGGCCTCGACGGTGAGCTCCGTGAGGATGCCGCAGATCTTTTTCGTGCCGAGGACAAGGTCATTCGTCCACTTGATGCCCGGCTGCACACCGCAGCGCTCGAGTGCGCGACAGATGGCCACCGCGACGTGCGCCGTCACAGTCATGGCCGCCGTCGGCGCGCACGCCGGGCGCAGGAGCATCGACAGGTAGACCCCCTTCCCCGCGTCCGAGCGAAACGACCGCCCCGCGCGGCCGCGCCCCGCCGTCTGCCGGTCGGCGATGGCGCACAGGCCGTCCGGCGCACCGGACATGGCCTCCGCCTTCAGATAGCTGTTGGTGGAGTCGATCTGCGCAAAGCACTGCACCAGAGCCCGCCGCGCCTGCGGCAGATAGGGCAGCACGTCCCCGGCCGTGAGCGTATCCGGCCGCGCGCGCAGACAGTAGCCCCGGTTCGTGACGGCGTCAATGTCATAGCCCGCGGCGCGCAGTGCACGCACTGCCTGACTGACCGCCGCGCGCGTCACGCCCAGCTTTTCGCGCATCTCCTCGCCGGATACATAGCCCTCCGCCTCCGTGAGCAGGAGCAAAACATCATCCCGCAGCATCCGATCACACCCCTTGTCGTGCGGTTTCTTTGCCTATAGTGTAGACCACGGCGCGCGGATTGTAAAGATATTTTCACTTTTGGTTGACAATCGAGCGCGTGTGTGCTATCGTGCGATTGTCAAGTTCGTTCACATTTTACTTTACAATCGGAGGCAACACTATGAAATTTTCCACAAGAGACCTTTGCTTTTGCGCGATCGGCGCGGCGCTCATCGCCGTGTGCGCATGGATCAGCATCCCGGCGGACGTGCCGTTCACGCTGCAGACATTTGCGATCTTCGCCGTGTGCGGGCTGCTCGGCGGCAAACGCGGCACGGTGAGCGTGCTGGTGTATCTGCTGCTGGGTGCGGTGGGTGCGCCGGTGTTCGCGGGCTTTCGCGGCGGGTTCGCGTCCCTGATCGGCACGACCGGCGGATACCTCGTCGGCTTCATCCTGCTGGCGCTCATCATCACCCTCGCGCAGGCGCGCTGGGGACTCGGGCAGTGGGTGTTCGTGCTGTCGGCAGCCGTGGGGCTGCTCGTGTGCTACGCATTCGGCACGGCGTGGTTTCTCATCGTCTACACCCGCACGGGCGCGATCACGCTCGGCGTGGTGCTGGCAAAGTGCGTGCTGCCGTTTCTGCTGCCGGACGCGATCAAGCTCGCCCTGGCGACGCTGCTGCGCGCGCGGCTGTACCGACGCATCCCCGCATAAGCGGCGGAAAGCCTTTTGCCGGAACACCCAGAAGATTTTCCGGCAGGCTGAAAAAACGCTCATGGCAAAAGCCATGGGCGTTTTTTATGAGAGAAAAGAAAAAGGATTTGAGAGGATGTTTGAAGGGAGTTATGGGGGGGAGAGAAACGAAAGCGAAAAACTCAGATCACTTTTTCTTCTTTCAGCTTAGCAAGGTCTGCGTCGGACAGGCCGAGCACACCCTCATAGATCTCCTTGTTGTCCTGACCGAGGTCGGGCGCGCACTTGGTGATCTCCGGCTTGGTATCCATGAGCTTGACCGGGTTGCCGGGGACGATCATGTCGCCGATGACCGGGTGCTGCAGGTGCACGAACATCTCACGGGCGTTGGCGATGTGGTCGTCGTTGACGACGTCGGCAAGCATGTTGATCGGCGCAACCGGGACACCGGCCGCATCGATGATGGCCACGCAATCGGCGATGGTGTGCTGGGAACTCCACTTCTCGATCTCGGGCTTGAGCGCGGCGTAGTTCTCGCAGCGGTGGATGTTGGTGTCAAAGCGCGGATCCTCGAGCAGCTCGGGGCGGTCGAGCGCCTTGGTGCACAGGAGCGTGAAGAGCTTGTCGTTGCCGCAGCCGATGACGAAGCGTCCGTCGCTGGCCTGGAAGGAGTCATACGGGAAGGCGGAGGCGTAGCGGTTGCCGATCAGCTCGGGCTGCTTGCCGGAGGCGAAGAAGCGCTGCCAGCCGACCTCAAGGCTGGAGACGACGGAGTCAACGAGCGCGACGTCCACGCGCTGGCCGCGGCCGGTGACGGTGCGGGCGTTGAGCGCCATGAGGATGCCGATGGTGAGGTTCATGCCGCCGAGCACGTCGCCCATGGCATTGCCGACACGCAGCGGCTGACCGCCGGCCTCGCCGGTGATGCTCATGAGGCCGGAGGTGGCCTGAGCGATGATGTCATAGCCGGGGCGCTGGTGCTTCGGACCGTAGCAGCCGAAGCCGGAGACGGCGGCGTAGATGATCTGGTCATTGACCTCCTTGAGCACGTCATAGCCGACGCCCAGCTTGTCCATGACGCCGGGGCGGTAGTTCTCGACGACAACGTCGGCCTTCTTGACCATCTCGAGGAAGAGCTTTTTGCCCTCCTCGGACTTCAGGTTCAGGGTGATGCCCTTCTTGCCGCGGTTGACGTAGGCATAGTACATGCTGTAGTCGTTCTTCTTCGGGCCCATGGCGCGGGTATCGTCGCCCTTGCCCGGCATCTCGATCTTGATGACGTTGGCGCCGTAGTCAGCCAGCATCATCGTGCAGTACGGACCGGCCAGAACGCGGGTCAGGTCCAGAACGGTAACATTGCTCAATGCTTTTTCCATGGAAATATCTCCTTTATCAGATAATCAGATTGCAATCAAACGTTTCCGGGGATCAGGCGCCATGCAGCAGGTTTGCCAGCGGGACGTAGATGGTCGAGCAGAGCACGATCAGGATCAGGATCGCAAGGCCGGCGTAGATGAACAGCTGCACAAACGTCTTGTTCTCGTCCTCCTTGGTGCGGTTGGGGAGCGCAGTCGCGAGCGCTGCCATAGCCAGCGCGCCGCCAGTGGACAGCGGGGAGATGCCGGACAGAGAGCCGCCGGCGCCGACAGCCGCCATCAGTGCGACCGGGTTCACGCCGCCGACCTGGGCAGCGATGTCCGCGCACATCGGCATCATCGTCGGGTACACCACGCCAAGCGCGGAGCTGACAAGGCTCAGCAGTGCAGCGGAGATGCCCATGAACGGAGTCGCAGTGCCCTTGGTCATGATCTTGGCGAGCGCGTTGCTCATCAGATCGATGCCGCCCATCTTGTTGACGATGTTGAGCAGGGAGCCGACCGCGAGGACCATCACGATGGTGCCCCAGGGCAGGGACTTGAGCGCCTTGCCGTCGTCGGCAACGCCGAACAGGAACAGCAGGCCGGCAACCGCGAAGGCGGCGACGCCGATGTTGACCTTGACGAAGATCAGCAGCACGAGCATGAGCAAGATGCTCAGCAGAGAGATGATCTGCTTGGCGTTGAACTTCTCAAGCGTGCCGCGCTCGATCGGGTTGAGCGGCTGCTTGACCTTGTGGCCCTTGAAGATGAACCAGAACACGAGCGAGGACACGATCGTCACGAGCGTCTGGCAGACCAGAATGGTGGGCATAACGTTTGCAATGTTGGCCTCGGCTGCGGCGCCGGTGATGATGGCAGCCTCAGGCGTGATGGGCGTCATACGTCCGGCCATCAGGCCCTGCTCGCCGATCAGGACGAGCATCAGCGGGTTGAAGCCGACCTCCACGGCGATGATCGCCGCGAGTGCGGGGATGATTGCCAGCGCGGGCACAGCGCCGGGGCCGACACCGGCAATGACGAAGCCGGCAATGTAGACCATGATGGGCAGGACCCACATCTTGTTTCCGGCCAGCGCGATGATCTTTCTGGCCAGCAGATCCAGCGCGCCGGTCTGCGTGATGGCCGCGAACAACAGCGTGATGCCGACGAGCGTGGTAAACATTGAGGTGCTGAAGCCGCCGATCAGATCCTTATCGGTCAGACCGAAGATACGCACCATGATAACGCCGAATGTGACTGCCACAACACCGACGTTGACCTTGCGGAAGAAAGCCAGCAGGATCACGACGATGAACAGCACCAACGAGATAATGTCAAATGCAGTTTCCATAAATGATTCCCTCTCTAATATGGTTCAGATTTGTGGATGCGCGCCGCTCTCAGCAGCAGGGCGGGGTCTTTGTGTTGATGTTCTGCTGATGGCCGCTGTAGATGCCGTCGATGAAGCTCTTCTGATACTTCGCGGCAGCCAGCAGCTTTTCGAAGTCGATGCCCGTGTCATAGCCCATGCGCTGGAGCATGTACACGAGATCCTCCGTGGCGGTGTTGCCGGAGGCGCCCGGTGCGAACGGGCAGCCGCCGAGGCCGCCGAGCGTGGACTGCACCGTCTTGATGCCGCACTCGATGGCGGCGAGCGTATTGGCCTGACCCATGCCGCGGGTGTCGTGGATGTGGATCTGGAACTCGCAGTCGGGCATGACCTCGGTCACGGCGTGGATCGTATCACGCACCTGACGCGGATCGGCGATGCCGATCGTGTCGGCCAGGCAGATGGAGCGGATGCCCATGTCGTAGACGCGCTTGGTGAAGTCGACCACCTTCTGGATCGGCGGGATGCCCTCAAACGGGCAGCCGAACGACGTTGCCAGCGCCACGCAGATGTTCATCTGCGGGTAGGTGTCCATGATCTTCTGCAGCTCTTCCAGAGACTCCTCATGCGTTCTGCGGATGTTGGCCTTGTTGTGGCTCTCGCTGACCGAGATCACGTAAGAGATGTTGCGGATGCCGGCGTTGAAGGCGTTTTCCACGCCGCGGAAGTTCGGCGCGAGCGCATACAGCACCGCGTTCGGATACTTCTCGATGCAGGCCTTGGCCAGATCCGCCGCGTCCGCCATCTGCGGGATCGCCTTGGGGCTGACGAAGGAAGTGACCTCCATCTGCGTCACACCGGCGTCGAACAGTCTGTCGATCAGGTCGAGCTTCTGCTCGAAGGTCAGCATCTGCTTAAGATTCTGCCAACCGTCGCGCGGGCCGCATTCCAGAACATTGATCTTGTTTGCCATGATAGATTCCTCCTGACATTCCGTTTTTATTTCGTGACTACCTTGTGTTACCGTGACATCATTTTGCTTAACAAGTAAGCTTAATAACCTGAGACAAAACCTTGTCAATCGTTACTTATATTTTGCACTTTCCTTGAAATTTGTCAATCTGAAATTGCAAAAACGCGAAATTATCATCATTTCGCCCATTTAACGGCCGGGATTCTATAGCATTTCGACGCATCTCTGCTTAAATTATTTAAAGATAAGCAAAATTAATTTAAAATAAGTTAAGCATGTATTGCTTTTTTAACGACTGTTTAGTATAATGTTAAGCAACAGCGGTTCACCCGCGCAACCATTATGACACAAAGGAAGTTTTCCGTTATGGCTACACTCAAAGACATCGCGGACATCTGCGGCGTCTCCACAGCGACCGTCTCCTATGTCCTGTCCGGCCGCGGCACGGAAAAGCGCATCACCGAGCAGACGCAGCAGGAGATCCGAAAAGCGGCAGAGAGCCTCGACTATGAATATAAAGGCCGCAACAAGGCAGTGCTCAAGTACCGCGTCACGGTCTACTTCCCGCTCTCGGGGCTCAAGATGCTGCTGCCGACGTTTCTTGACGCCTTCAACCGCATCGTCGACGCCGAGACCTCGAACATCGACATTCTCCTGCGGCCGTACACGCAAAACCAGCTCCACCTCCAGCGGGAGCTTTGGGCCGAGCGCAAGGGCTCTTCCGCCATCGTCATCTCCCCCGGCGGAACGGATCTGGCAAACCTCGCCGAGAAGCAGACGCTCGTGCCGGTCATCCTGCTCAACCGCACGCTGCCGAACTACTCCTACGTCGGCTTCGACCAGCTTGAGTCCGGCCGTCTCGCCGCCGAGCACGCCCTCAAGCGCGGCGGGGACAGCATCCTGCTCGTCTCATCGCCGACCCTGTTCGGCACGTCGTGGCGCAGCAGCGCCTTTTCCGACTACTGCCTGCAGCACGGCGTAAATCTTGAGCACAGCACCATCAGCGCCGACACGAGCATCCGCGCCGGCTATGAGCTTGGCAAGGCGCTCGTGCACAGCAACCGGCTCAAGAAGGTCATCTGCTGCACGTATGACATGACGGCGCTCGGCCTCACCACCGCCCTGTCGGAGGAGAACATCGTCGTCGGCAAGGACGTGGAGATCCTCACCACCAGCTCGAGCGACGATGATCTGCTCGCCTACAGCAACCCGCCGATCACCGTGGTGGACCTGAAGTTCCGCGACCTGTGCTACATGGCCATGCGCCTCGGCATGGACATTGCGACCGGGCGGGCGAGCTATCCGCAGGAGATCTCGCTGCACCCGACGATCATCTACCGGAAATCGTGCCCGGCCTGAGCGCAGGGCGCAAAAAAGAGAGCCTGTCACAAGCTCTCTTGAGACTGTCAAAAAGTAATACTTTTTGACAAAGGGATTGCAGTCTGCTGCGCGCACAAATTCCACACTTGCAGCCTGAGCGGTATTTTCTTCGCCGCACATGTCGCCGAAGAAAATGATCGGACTTTCTTTCGCCGCTGCGGCGGCGAAAGGCTACGAGGTTCTTTGGTAAACTGAAAAGAGAGCTTGTCACGATTCGTGACAAGCTCTCTTTTTCGTTATAAAATGCGGTTTAGTTCCAGAAATCCGTTCCGGTGATGCCGATGTCGGCGGCGTGGAACTGCGGATCCTTGCCCTCGCTGCGCTGACGCATATAGTCCTTGAGCACGGCAACGCCCTTGTTGCCGAGGATCAGGATGACGGGGACATTGATGATGACCATCGTGGCCTGGAGCATGTCGGCCGTATCCCACGCGAGGCCGGCGCTGACCGTCGCGCCGACGAACACGATCAGGGACGCAAGCACGCGGAACACCGTCATGCCCGCCTTGCTCGGGTCGCGCTTGAGGATGTACTTCAGGCAGCCCTCGCAGTAATAGTAGTTGCCGATGAGCGTCGTGAACGCGAACAGGCACATGGAGATAGCGATGAAGATCGGACCGAAGCTGCCGAGCGACTGCTGCACAGACGCCTGCACATAGGCGGCGCCGGCGGCCTCAGGCGTCGGGACAACGCCCGAGCACAGGCACATGAACGCCGTGGCCGAGCAGATGAGCAGCGTGTCGATGAACACGGACAGCATCTGCACAAGGCCCTGCTTGGCCGGGTGCGAGACGTCGGCCGTGGCGGCTGCGTTCGGTGCCGAGCCCATACCGGCCTCGTTGGAGTACAGGCCGCGCTTGATGCCCCACATGATGCAAGAGCCGGTGAAGCCGCTGAACGCCGCCTTGAAGTTGAACGCATCGCGGAAGATGTTGGCGATGACGTTCGGGAAGATCCTGATGTTCATGAACACGACGACGAGCGACATCACGATGTACAGCAGACCCATGACCGGCACGAGCACGCCCGTGACATCGGTCAGGCGCTTGCCGCCGCCGAGCACGCACAGGGCGAACAGCACCGCAAGGATCGCACCGATGATATACGGCGTACGGCCCTTGACATAGAAGCTGAAGCCGCCGAACGCATCCTGCAGGTTGTAGGCCGCGAGCATATTAAAGCCAACGACATAGGTCAGGATCAGCACGACCGCAAACACGATGCCGAGCCAGCGCTGGTGCAGCGCCTGCTCCATATAGTACGACGGGCCGCCGTAGCTGCTGCCGTCCGCATCGCGCTTTTTGTAGACCTGCGCGAGCGCAGACTCGATGAACGCGCTCGCACCGCCGACCAGCGCCACGACCCACATCCAGAACACGGCGCCGAAGCCGCCGAGACAGATGGCCGTGGACACACCGACGATGTTGCCCGTGCCGACGCGCGACGCCGTGGACACCATGAGCGCACCGAAGGACGAAATGCTGCCCTTCTCTTTCGGCTTTTCCTTGACAACACGGATCGACTCACCGAACAGCCGGAACTGGATCAGCCCAGTGCGGATCGTGAAATACAGGCCCGCGGCGAGCAGAAACAGCGGCACGATGTACGGCCGGTACAAAAAACCGCCGATCGCATTGACAACTCTGTCAATTGATTCAATCATGTTTTGTCTCCTCTACAGTTTTCTTTTTCTCTGCGTGCTAAGGCACGCAAAAAACAGTATACAAAAGATTTGATAAAAAAGCAACCATGATTCGGCAATTTGCACTGTGTGCGTGCTCTTGCAAGCACGCACCTTTCGGAGTAAGATGAGGATACTTTCAAGGCACGATAAGGAGCAACACATATGTTCACTGGCTTTTCCGACGCAACGATCGACTTTCTCTGGGAGCTGCGCTTTCACAACGAGCGCCCGTGGTTTCTGGAGCACAAGCAGGTTTTTCTCGACACGCTCGATCGGCCGATGAAGGCGCTGGCCGCCGAGGTGACCGCCGCGCTCGAGCAGGCATACCCGCAGCGGAAGTGGTATCTGCACGTGGCGCGCATTTACCGCGATGCGCGACGGCTGCACGGCAGCGGACCGTACAAGGAGAGCCTCTGGTTCACGCTGCGCTGCGACAGCAGCCGCGGGCCGGAGATCCCTGCGTTTTACTTTGAGATCACCCCGCACAACTACAGCTACGGCATGGGCTGCTGCTGGGCAAAGGCAAACACGATGGCGTGCTTCCGCCGTGCGATCGACGCAGACCCCCTGCCGCTGACAGAGCTGGCAGAGCGCCTGAACGCGCAGAGCACCTTCGTGCTCGCGGGGCAGGACTATGTCCGGCCGAAGGGCGACCCCGGCGCGCTGCTCTCCCCGTGGTACAACAAGCGCGTGCTCGATCTCTCGTGCGTGCGCGCGCACGACGACCTGCTCTTCTCCCCCGCGCTGACGGACGAGCTCGTGCGCGGGTTCGGCTTCCTGCTGCCGTACTACGACTATCTCGAGGCCGTGACCCGGAGGGAGGACGCATGATGCGCAGCTTTGACGGGCACTGCGACACGCTCGCGCGCTGCCTCGAGCGCGGCAGTGCGCTGCGGCAAAACACCGGCCACGTCGACCTCACGCGCTGCGCGGCACTTGGGCAGCACGCGCAGATCTTCGCGATCTTTGCCGACAGTGCCGCGGCAAGCGAGCCGCTCCATACCGTCGCGCGGCGGCAGCATGCCCTGCTCGAGCGCGAATGTGCGCGCAATGCCGACCTCGTGCGCCGCTGCCGCACGGCACGGGACGTGCGCGCGGCATGGGCAGCCGGGAAAACGGCTGCGCTGCTCGGCATCGAGGGCGCGGAGCTGCTCGACTGCGACCCCAAAGGGCTGGATGAGGCGGCGGCGTGGGAGTGCGTGTATGTGACGCTGACATGGAACCACGCAAACGCCCTCGCAGGCTCACACTGCGACGCGCCGGCACAGGGGCTCACGGCACAGGGGCGCGACTTTGTACGCGCGCTGTATGCCCACCGGATGCTGCCGGACGTGTCGCACCTGTCGGAGGCTGCGGCATGGGATGTGGTGCGTCTCGGGCTCGGTCCCGTGATCGCCTCGCACGCGAACAGCCGCGCCGTGTGCGCGCACACGCGCAACCTCTCTGACGACCTCTTTTGCGCCATCCGCGACAGCGGCGGCGTGGTCGGGCTCAACCTCTACACAGACTTTCTCGGCGGCGCGGATATGGACGCCGTCGTGCGCCACATCGAGCACCTGCTCGACCTCAGCGGTGCAGAAACGCTCGCGCTCGGCGGCGATCTCGACGGGTGCGACACGCTCGGCGGCGGCGTCACCGGCATTCAGGATTACCCGAAGCTCTACGCAGCGCTTGCAGCGCGCGGCTATGACGAGCCGCTGCTCAACGCGCTCTTTGCCGACAACTGGCTGCGCGTGCTGCCGAAGGAATAACGCACACCGCCGCACCGCGCGGCGATCATGACGGAGTGGATCAACATGGAAAACTTCAAGCAGAAAGCATACAACGTCTTTGAGCTCTTTGACCAGCAGTGGGCGCTCGTGACCGCCGGCTCGATCGAACACTACAACAGCTGCACGGTCGGCTGGGGCAGTCTGGGCAATCTCTGGGGACCGACAGGCAGAAGCCGTCCGACCGTGACGGTCTATGTGCACCCGGCGCGCTACACCTGCGAATTCCTGGAGCAGGGCGACACGTTCACCGTCAGCTTCTACCCGCCGGAATACAGACGTGCGCTGGGCTACATCGGCTCGCACTCCGGCAGAGACGGCGACAAGACCGCCGCAGCCGGACTGACGCCGGTGGTCTTCGGGCAGGGCGTGACCTATGCCGAGGCGAACCTGACCTTCCTGTGCAAAAAGCTCTACCAGCACCAGTTCACCACAAAGGATCTCGCGCCGGAGGTGCAGGCATACTACGCCTCGATGCCGCAGGTCTACCCCGACTTTCACGGCGGCTGGCAGCCGCATATCGCGTTCGTGGGCGAGATCATCGACGTGCTCGACAAGCGCTGAGCGCCGAAGGACAGCAAAAAACGACGTGGCCAAAGACGGTCACGTCGTTTTTGCAATATCGGGAAACTTACGTAAGCGGTTTGAAATCAGACTTCGGGTGGTGGCACAGCGGGCAGATGAAGTCATCCGGCATGTCCGCGCCCTCGTACACGTAGCCGCAGACGGTGCACACAAAGCCGACGCGCTTTTCCGCGGGCTTGGCCTCGTGCTTGACGAAGTCAGACGCCGGGTGCTTGCACAGCGGGCAGATGAAATCGGCCGGGAGCGTCTCGCCCTCGTACACATAGCCGCACACGGAGCAGACCCAGGTCGCCTTCTCGGCGGGGGCGAGCTTCGGCGGGGCGGGCTTGATGTGGCTGCGGTAGTAGTCGTAGGTCACGGTCTCGTCGTTGCTGAAGAGCTTGGACTCCGTGATCTCGGCGATGAACAGCCGGTGGCTGCCCTGATCATAGCTCTCCACGACGCGGCAGGAGAACATGGCGTTCGTGTAGCGGTTGATGTAATACAGACCGTTGTCGCTGCGGGCGCAGTCGCTCCAGTCTGCAAACTTGTCCACCTCCGCACCGGACTGGAAGCCGAAATGCTGGAAGAAGGCAAACGGCACTTCCTTCGTCAGCAGCGAGAGATTGAACACGCCGGTGCGCTCGATCATGCCGCAGGTGTAGTTGGCCTTGATGACCGAGATGGAGATGCGCTCGGGCTTGTTGGCCATCTGGATGGCGGTGTTGATGATGCAGGCGTTGTCCTTGTCACCCTCGCGGGCGGAGAGCGCAAACAGACCGTACTGGAACTTGAAGAGCGCGGCGGGATTCTGCTTGCCCTCGTTGACGATCGGGCGCGGCTTCGGCATGGAGGCCACGAGCGCGTCCGCGATCTCGGCGAGCGCTGCAAGCTGATCGTCCTTGAGCGAGGACTTGATGGTGAGCGTCTCGTTGAGGATGGTCACATCCTTGAGCTTGGAGAGGATGCCGCGCATAAGCTTGCCGGCGGTCGGCGCCCAGGAGCCGTTTTCGATCAGGGCGATGGTGCGGTTCTGGAGGTTGTGCGCCGCGATGTCGAGCAGCGCCGTCTCCATGTTGCAGAAGATGCCGGCGTTATACGTCGTGGACGCGAACACGAGGTGGCTGCAGCGGAAGGCCTCGGCCACGACATAGCTCGGGTGCGTGACGGAGACGTCGTACATGGCGATGTTGCGCACGCCGCGCCCGGCCAGCATGGTCGCGAGCACCTGCGCCGCGTTTTCGGTGTGACCGTAGACGGAGGAGTAGGCGATGAGCACGCTGCCGTCCTGCTCGGGCGTGTAGGAGCTCCACTTGCTGTACTTATCAACGAACCAGCCGATGTTCTTGCGCCAGACCGGACCGTGCAGCGGGCAGATCATGCGGATATCAAGCGTGGCCGCCTTCTTGAGCAGCGCCTGCACCTGCGTGCCGTACTTGCCGACGATGTTCGTATAGTAGCGGCGGGCATCGGGCAGCCAGTCGTGCTCAAAGTCATACTCGTCGGCATAGAGGTTGCCGCTGAGCGCGCCGAACGTGCCGAAGGCATCGGCGGAAAAGAGCGTGCCGGTCGTGGTGTCAAAGCTGACCATGACCTCCGGCCAGTGCACCATCGGCGCCATGACGTAGGCAAACGTGTGCTTGCCGAAGCAGTAGGTGTCGCCCTCGGCCATGAGAATGGCGCGGGCATCAATGTCGAACGTGAAGTAGTTGCGGATCATGTCGCGGATCTTCGCGTTGCAGATGATCTTCGCCTCGGGATAACGGCGCACGGTCTCCTCGAGCGTCTTGGCGTGGTCCGGCTCCATGTGGTGCACGACGATGTAGTCCAGCGGGCGGCCGCCGAGCACATGGGTGAGATTTTCAAAGAACTGACCGGCGACGGACTGATCCACCGTGTCGAGCAGGACGGTCTTTTCATCCAGCAGGACATAGGCGTTGTACGACACGCCGCGCGGGATGGGATACACGCTCTCAAACAGCGCCAGACGGCGGTCGGACGCACCGACCCAGTACAGGTCCTCGGTCATTTTCACAGTGCAGTGCATACGTTGTCTCCTCCTTCAAATGTTTCTGGTTTTCCCCGGTCTCAGCCGAGGAGGTTGAGCAACTCTTCCTTCGGCGTCACGCCGACCTTTACGGCCGTGGCCTGACCGCCGCAGAAAACCATGAGCGTCGGGATGCTCATGATGCGGTACTCACCTGCGAGCTCCGGCTGCTCATCAACATTGATCTTGCCGAATTTGTATTCCGGATGCTCGGCGGCGAGCTCCTCGACCACGGGCGCCATCATGCGGCAGGGGCCGCACCACGTTGCCCAGAAATCCACGAGCACGGGTCTGTCAGACTGCAGGACCTCCTGCGCAAAGTTTTCTTTCGTAAGTGTCAACATAGAGATCTTCCTTTCCGAATCGGTATCTTGGATTTGTTGATTGGATTTTAACAGATTTTACACCTGCGTTCTGTGGCAAAGTCACATTCCGGCGAGGCTGCGCAGCTTCTGCGCGTCCGTGACCGTGACCGTGCCGCGGCCGAGCGACACGACGCCGTCGTCGGCAAAATGGCGCAGCATGCGCGTGACCGTCTCACGCACGGCGCCGGTGTCGCGCGCGATCTGTTCATGCGTGGCGCGCACGGGGGCACGGGCATGGCCGGATTCATCCCAGAGGTACTGCGCAAGGCGCTTATCAAAGCTTGTGAACAGCAGCTGCTGCATCGCCCACATGACGTCGGAAAAGCGCTCGGTGGCAAGCCGGTACATACAGCTCTCGACATAGATATTCTCCGCCGCGAGCTGCTGGAACACGTGTGCGCCGAGGATCAGCAGCTCCGTCGGCGCATCGGCCACGAGCTGCACCTCAAACGTGATCTGCCGGATGACGCACGCCGCCGCGAGCACGCAGGCATCCCCGTCCGTGAGGCGGTAGAGCGTGATCTCACGCCCGTCATCCGAGAGCATGCACGCGCGCAGACGTCCGCTCTGCACCCGGATCATGCCGAGGCACTGCCCGTCGCACCCGTGCACGAGCGCACCGCGCTCATACTGTGTCAGCCGTGCGCCGCGGCGCGCAAGCTCGCGCTGCGGCTCGGTCAGGTTCGGCCAGAATGGCAGCTGCTCGAGCGCCGCATCCAATCGTTCGTTCATATCCGTTCCCCCATCGCCGCCGCACGCGCGGCAGCGCCCTTTTGCTTTCAGCATAGCACAAATCCGCCGCCGATGGAATCCCCAGTCGGGCAAAAATGGGCGCACCGCTGCATTTTTTCCGTTCTTCGCCCCGACAACACGTTGACAAACCGGCCGCCGAACGATACGATAGCGGAAGAAGACCATCATGGGAGGAATGCGCGATGCGTGTGCTGTGTTACGCGCAGACAAACATCGGCTCCGGCCGGGATAATAATGAGGACAACTACTACTGCAACGGCACGTTCAAGCGCGATGCCGCCGTCCCCGTGGCCGAGGCGGCCGCCGAGCAGGAGGGCAAGCGGCTGATCTACGGTGTGTTCGACGGCATGGGCGGCGAGGCAAACGGTGAGCAGGCGGCGCTTTTGTGCGCGCAGACACTGCACCGATGCAGCAGCGATGAGCCGTTTGACGCGCTCGATTTCTTCCGGCGCGCAAACGTCGCCGTGTGCGACATGATCGCGGCCAGCGGTCAGGTCAGCGGCTCGACCGCTGCGACCGTGCACCTGACCGGAAACCACGCCTATTGCTGCAACGTCGGCGACAGCCGCATCTATCTGCAGCGCGGCGGCGCGCTGCAGCGCATCTCGCGCGACCACACCAAGTATCAGGAGCGGCTCGATGCCGGTGCCGCCGGCGACGCGGATGACGCGGACGACAGTCCGGACCGGCACGTGCTCACGCAGTATCTGGGCATGCTCGGCGCGCGCCAGCGGCTCATGCCATACTTTGCGGCCGGTGTGCCGCTCGCCGTCGGCGACCGGCTGCTGCTGTGCACCGACGGGCTGACCGGAAAGCTCAGCGACAGCCGCCTGCAGGCGGTGCTCGGCGCGGGTATGCCGCTGCCGGAGCTGGGGCAGGCACTCATGGCGCAGGCGCTCGACGCCGGGCCGGGCGACAACATCACACTCGTGCTCATTGAGGTCACGGCGCTCGACCCCGAGACCGCCGTTCCCCTGCCGCAGCCGCCGGTCGAGGAACTGTCGCAGACGCGGCGGTTCGAAGTCTCGGCCGAGCGCATCGCCGAGCAGGAGACGCAGCGCAAAAAGCAGGCGCGTGCGCGACGCCGCGAGTGGGTACTCACCGTCTCCGTGATCCTGGCGGTGCTCTGTGCCGTAGTCGCCGCGCTGTGGATCGCAGTCGGCAGCATTCCGCGCAAGCCCCCTGCCCCCGCGCCCACGCCGGTGCAGACGGTCACGCCCACGCCGAGCCCCACGCCGAACGCCCCGCCGCAGGTGATCCTGCCCCCGATGCCGACGCCGGATCTCGAGCCGGAGCCCACGCCCGAGCCCAGCACGGAGCCGACGCCGACACCGTCGCCGGAGACAACGTCTGCACCCGAGCGCTTCCCCGGTTGACGCGCGGCGGCGCAATGCGTATAATAGCTTATAAACGATTTGACACCTTTCGAGCATGAGGAGGAACACCGGATGCGCACACACCACGCCCTGCAGCCCCGCACACCGGAGCAGTCGGCCTACAGCACCGGCCACCGCGACGGAAAGCGGTTTTTGAAGCTCTACCGCAGCTATCTGCACGGCTCACTCGCCGCCATGGCGGAGCCGGTCTATGAAGGCACGGTCGAGCGCGAGGACGACTGGCGGCTGACCGCCGCACTCGCACTCGCGCCGATGACGCTCGCGTTCGCATACCTGATCGTGATGCTGTTTTTCGTGTTCCTGTGATATTTCATATTACAACAGCCCCGCTGCCGGTTTCCCGGCAGCGGGGCTGCTTTATATTCACTTTTGCACCTGCGCGGCCATCAGATACTGCGCGCCGAGCGGGCCGGACAGCAGTCCCTGCACGTGCGCGTTGCACAGGTACTGGTCCGTATACCAGTAGAGTGGGCAGACGGTGCCCGTCTGCATGAGCAGGGTCTCGGCCTGATGCATGAGCGCATAGCGCTCTGCGGTATCGCTGCTGCTCGCGATGCGGTACAGCAGCGCGTCATACGACTCCGCCCACGTGCAGCCGTCTTTCGTGCGTCCGTCGATCGTGACGGTATAGCCCGCGTGGTCCATGTGCGCGCCGCGGCCGAGCGCGACAAAGTTGCTGCCCGCGCCGCTCGCCCAGAGGGAGAGAAACGGCATGGGGTCGTCCAGATCGGCGCTGAAACTGCAGCGCGTGACGGAGTAGCCCCCGGCGGCGCGGCTGGTGAGGAAGGTCTGCATATCCTGCGCCGTGACGGTGAGCGTGATGCCGTAGCGCGCGTAGAGCGCCCGGAGATACTCCGCGATGGCGACATGGCCGGCTGCGTCGGACGTCAGGTATGTCAGCTCCGGGAAGCCGGCGCAGACGCCCTGCGCGTTGACCGTGAAGCGGCCGGACGACTCCGCCGCCTGCCGCAGCAGCGCGACGGCCTGCTGGCAGTTGGCGGCATAGTCGGCGCTGTAGTACCCCTCCCCCTTGCCGTCGACGCCGTTGTGCGCGGCAAAGTCGCTGCCGTCGGCATCCGAGATGCCGGGCGGGATGGGGGCGTTCGCGCTCTGCTGCGCGCCGGGTGTAATCTGCGCGCAGAGGTCGCTGCGGTCGATGAGCAGGGCGAGCGCCGTGCGGATCTGCGCGCGCTCCGACTGCGTAAAGGCGCTCAGCGCCGGATCGTTCATGGGAAAGCAGAGGCTGTAGGTCGCAAGCCGGCTCACGGTGCGCAGCTCAGGTGCGTGGTTCGTGCACAGATCGTCCAGAGCGGCATCCGGGACCGGCCAGACGAGCGCATAGTCGCGCGCAAGAAAGGCGGCGCTTGCAGCGTCGGGGTCAGGGTCGAACGCGAAGCGCACCGTCTCGGCCGTGACGTTGTCCGCGTCCCAGTAGGCGGGGTTTTTCACGTAGGTCAGGCCCTCGTCCGTCCATGCGGCGACCGTGTACGGCCCGCTGACGGCAAAGCCCGCGCCGTCCGCAGTCCGGCGCATCGTATCTGCCGCGCCGGAGGGCACGGGCGCATACGCCGGCTGGGCACAAAGCTGCAGGAAGGTCGGCATGGCCTCCGCGAGCACAACGGTGAGTGTGCGCCCATCGGGCGAGGCCGTGACGTTCAGGCGGCCGCTGCCATACCCGTCGATGCAGGCAAAGAGATACGGCGCCGCCGCATCCTCAAGTGTGCACGCCCGGTTCCACGCATAGACAAAGTCCGCCGCCGTGAGCGGCGTGCCGTCTGACCACTTGAGCCCGCCGCGCAGCGTGAACACATACTGCACGCGCCCGTCGGGCAAAGACTCCGGCACGGGCAGCTCCGCGCACAGCTCGGGCGTCAGCTCCCGGCTGCCGTCACCGCCGGCGCGATAGCCGGTCAGGCCGGAAAAGAGGTTGACCACATATGTTGCGCCGACACCGTTTTCCGTGCGCGCAGGGTCGAGCGTCGCGGGTTCTGCGCCGAGGCAGAGCGTCAGCGGCTCCCCGGCATCCGGGGCACGCACGGTGCTCGCCGGGGCGCGCGTGCAGCCGCAGAGCAGCAGCGCTGCGAGCAGGACGCACAAAAGTGCACGCTTCATGCCGGTCACCTCCCGTTTTTGTTTCAATCTGCGGCGTTCGTTCCGCGTAGGCGTATCTTACCATACGCGCCGAAAAAATGCAACGGTTTCCTGCACGCATTCCCCACTTTTCTATAAAAATAGTGCGCTCCAGGATTGGAGCGCACCACAATTCGCGGTTTTTCGACGTAATAGTGGGATTTCGGTCAAAATGCCCATGTCCCGTCCCGGAACACCGGAACCGAGCGGCCGTCGCGGCAGTGCGCCGTGATCACAAGGTCCGGCGTGCCAATCATGAAATCCTCGTGGATCATGGAGTCGTTCACACCGAGCGCGCGCATCTCCTCGAGCGAGCGGTTCGGGTAGTCGCGGATGGTGTCGATGAAGCCCATGCCGAGTGCGAGGTGGCAGCAGGCATTTTCATCAAAGAGGGTGTTATAAAACAGGATACCCGTCTGGTTGATGGGGCTGTCATACGGCACGAGCGCACACTCGCCGAGGTAGGCGGCGCCGTCGTCCATGGCGATGAGCTTTTGCAGCAGCGCCTCGTTCGTGCGGGCATGCACCTCCACGGCGCGGCCATGCTCGAAGCGGATGGAAAAGTCCTCAATGAGCTGCCCCTGATACGACAGCGGCTTCGACGAATAGACAATGCCCTCTGCCTCGCCGCGCTTCGGCGAGATGAAGCACTCCTCCGTCGGGAGGTTGGGGTTAAAGTAGCTGCCGCCGATCGTGTACTCCCCGCCGCCGCAAAACTGCGCTTCGGGGATCATGCCGACGGTCAGGTGTGTGCCGTTGGACGCGCGGTACTCGAGCGTCTCGATGCCGAGGCTGTTGAGATAATCACAGCGCGCCTGCAGGTCTGCGTTGTGCGCGTCCCACGCGGCGACAGGGTCATCGTGCACGCGGCAGGTGTGCAGGATCGCCTCCCAGAGCTTTTCGACGGCGCGCGATTTCGTCTCGTGCGGGAACACCTTCTTCGCCCATGCCACGCCGGGCACGGCCGCGATGCACCACTGGTAGCGCCCCTCCATCTGGTCGCGGTAGGGCTTGATGACGCTGTAGCGTCCCTGGCGGGCGCTGGCCATCTTTGCGGGGCTGACGCCGCGCAGCCCGTCCGGATCTTCGCTGAGCAGGTAGATGCGGCACGGGAGTGTGTCGACATAGTGCTGAAGCTTCGCGCGCTCCCAGTCCTCGACAGTCCGGAGCGTCTTGACGCTCTCACGCCGGATGGCGAGCTTTTCGAGCGCCTGATGCTTCCATGTGACGGTGACCTTGCGCGCACCGGCATGGTAGCACGCATCGGCGACCATGGTCACGAACTCCGGCTGGTCGAGCTCGGCCTCGATGACGACATCCTGACCCTTCTGTACGCGCGCGCCGACCTCCGCGATGAGGCGGGCATAGGCACGCAAAACGGTTTTCTTCATGTTACTTCTCCTCTTTTCCGTGGTGTTCCGGCAGCGTGACCGTGAACGTCGTGCCGCGGCCCTTCGCACTCGTGACGGCGACCGTGCCGCCGTGGAGCGCCACGATCTGCTGCACCATCGACAGGCCCAGACCCAGTCCCGCGCTTTCCTGCCGGCTGGGGTCGGCCTGATAAAACCTCTGCCATATTCTGTCCAGATCTTCCTGCGAGATACCGACGCCGTTATCCTGCACGGTCAGCTGTGCGCCGGTATCCGTGCGCCGGAGCGCCACATGGATCCAGCCGCCGTCAACGCCGAACTTGAAGGCATTGTCGAGCAGGTTCTGCACGACGCGCGACATGAGAAACACATCCATGTCGATGAAAATGTCCGGCTCTGCCGCACAGCCGATGCGGATACCGCGGCGCGCGACCATGGTCTGCTCGTCGCAGATGACGGTGACAAGATCGGACAGGTCTGCATACTCCCAGTTGACCTTCTGCGTGCCCTGATCGAGGCGCGTGATCTCGAGCATGCTGGCGATGAGCTGCGACATCTTGTGCGCCTGCCGGTCGACGACGTCGAGCGCGGCCTGATAGTCTGCCGGAGTGCGGGCGTTTTTGCGCGCGTCCTCGCAGGCAGCGAGGATGACGGTCGTCGGCGTGCGCAGCTCGTGCGAAGCGTCGGACGTGAAGCGCTGCTCAGCCTCGAACGAGCGCTCGAGCCGGTCGAACATATTGTCAAACGATGCCGAGAGCTGATAGATCTCGTCGCTGCCCTTCGTGTGCGGCAGGCCGATGCGCGCCTTGAGATCCTGCCCGTCGGAGATGGCGTTGGCCGCGGCCGTGAGCTGGCGCACAGGGCGCAGTGCGCGGTTGGCGATGAAATACCCGCCGATGACCGACAGCACCAGCAGCACCGGCAGCAGCGACCACGCCAGCGGCATAATCACGCGCATGACGCCGCCTTTTGCATCCGCGTCGATGACGCCGCGCAGCCAGACGCTGCCGACCATCATATCGACGTGCACGTCATAGACATAAAACGTCTGCTCGCCGCAGGTGACGGTGCGCATCGCGTCCCCGCTGAGCGGCAGCGGCTGCGCGGGCGAAAACTCCGCCGGGAACGTGCCCTGCAGGGCATTGCCGTCCGCATCATAGAGCACGGTGTATACGCCGCTGCGGTAATAGTGGATGTCGTCATAGCGAAACTGCCGGTTTTTATACTTGACGCAGTTGGCGTTGTGCTCGACCACGCGCACGAGACGCGACTCGGGGTCGTTTGTGACGATCGTGCCGTTGACGGCGAGCAGGAACGAGAGCACCAGCGCCTCGATGACAAACATCATGAGCGCAAACCACGCCGTGATACGGATCTTGAGTGACGGTCTTCTCATACTTCCTCCCGCAGCACCCAGCCGACGCCCCAGACGGTATGGATGAGCTTGGTGGGATAGTCCGCGTCGATCTTGCGGCGCAGATAGCTCACGTACACATCGACCACGTTTGAGCCGCCGCTGTAGTCATAGTTCCAGAGATGGTTTTCAATGCGCTCGCGCGAGAGCACGATGCCGCGGTTGCGGATCATATATTCCAGCAGCGCAAATTCCTTGGCCGAGAGCGAGATCGTGCGCCCGCCGCGCTTGACATGGTGCGAGGCGGTATCGACCGTGAGATCTGCCACGGTAAAGACATTGGTCGCGCTGCCGCCGCGCTTGCGCGTGACGACGCGCAGCCGCGCCAGAAGCTCATCAAACGAAAACGGCTTGACGAGATAGTCGTCCGCGCCGGCATCCAGCCCGTGCACGCGGTCGGGCACGCTGTCTTTCGCCGTAAGAAACAGCACCGGCGTCTCGTTGCCGTCGGCGCGCATCTGAGCCAGCACCGAAAACCCGTCCATGCGCGGCATCATCACGTCGAGCACGACGGCGTCATATTCCGCGCCCTCAAGATAGTCGAGCGCCTCCACGCCGTCAAAGCAGCTGTCAACGCTGTACCCCTCGGCTTTGAGTGTTTTGGCGAGGATGCGGTTGAGGTCCTGTTCGTCCTCCACGACCAGAATGCGCATACACGTCCCTCCTTGTTGTCTGTCTGTCGATTGATTATTATACCACAGGGCATGCCTGTGTGTAAAACAAGAAAATGCACCGGCCAAAAAACGGCCGGCGCGCAGCCGCGTGAAACCGCATGAAAAATGCACCGGCCGCAAAGCGGTCGGTGCATTTGAATTTGTGTTCGGGTAAACCTTACACGAGCTCGATGACAGCCATCTCGGCCGCATCGCCGCGGCGGGTGCCGATGCGGGTGATGCGGGTGTAGCCGCCGTTGCGGTCGGCATACTTCGGGGCGACTTCCTCGAACACCTTCTTGGCAACATCCTCGCGGGTGATGAAGGCCAGCGCCTGACGATAGGCAGCCATGTCCTTCTTCTTGCCAAGGGTAATCATTTTCTCGGCCAGAGGCGCGATCTCTTTTGCGCGGAAGACGGTCGTCTCCATGCGGCCCATGTCGAGCAGATCCGTGACCTGCTGACGGAGCATCGCCTTGCGCTGATCGGTGGTCTTACCGAGTTTCCTTGTTCCGGGCATATCGGTTTCCTCCTTGATAAGAGTAGCTGGTTATTACTGATTGTCGTCGCTCGCCAGGCTCAGGCCCATCATAGCGAGCTTGTGCTCGACCTCTTCGAGGGATTTGCGGCCAAGGTTGCGCACCTTGATCATCTCTTCCTCGGTCTTGTTGGTGAGGTCTTCGACGGTGTTGATGTTCGCGCGCTTGAGGCAGTTGAAGCTGCGCACGGAGAGATCCAGCTCCTCGATGGTCATCTTCATGACGGTATCGGGGCGCTCCGGCTCTTTTTCCACCACCGTGCAGCTGTTGCCGATCGTGTCAGACAGATCGGTGAAGAGCGTGAAGTGATCGCACAGGATCTTGGCGCCGAGACTCAGCGCGTCGCGCGCCGAGATGGTCTTGTCGGTCCAGACCTCGATGGTCAGCTTGTCGAAGTCCGTCTGGTTGCCCACACGGGTGTTCTCAACAGCGTAGTTGACCTTCAGGACCGGCGCATAGATGCTGTCCACCGGGATGGTCCCGATGACCTGCTGCGCGCTCTTGTTCTTGTCCGCCGGGATATAGCCTCTGCCGTGGTCAAGCGTGATCTCCATGGAGAGCGCGCCGTCCGGACCGAGGCTGGCGATGTGCAGCTCGGGGTTGAGGATCTCAACCTCGGCGTCTGCCTTGATGTCACCGGCGGTGACTTCACACTCGCCTGCCGCTTCGATATAGACGGTCTTCGGGCCGTCGCAATGCAGGCGTGCAATGATGCCCTTCACATTCAGCACGATCTCGGTGACGTCTTCCTTGACACCGGGGATCGTCGAAAACTCGTGCTGCACACCGGCGATCCGGATGGACGTCGGGGCATAACCGGGCAGTGAAGAGAGCAGCACTCTGCGCAGAGAGTTACCCAGGGTCGTGCCGTAGCCACGCTCCAAAGGCTCGACGACGAACTTTCCGTAGGAAATGTCGTCCGGGGATTCCAGGCATTCGATGCGCGGCTTTTCAATTTCAATCATTTAGACTTAACCCTCCTTACTGTATTGTTGCGCCACTGCGGCGCTGCGGATGTCAGCTTACCAATTTGAGGGTCTCTTTATTACTTGGAATACAGCTCGACGATGAGGTGCTCCTCGACAGGCAGATCAATGTCATCACGCGCGGGGATGGCCACGACCTTGCCAACCATACTGTTGGCGTCGTAATCCAGCCACTTCGGCGCCGGACGGGAAGCGTTGGCTTCGACGTTGGCCTTGATCTTGTCGAGACTCTTGCTGGAGTCCTTGAGTGTAATAACCATGCCCGGCTTGACCAGGAAGCTGGGGATGTTGACTTTGCGGCCATCCACGGTGAAGTGGCCGTGCGTCACAAGCTGGCGCGCCTCGGCGCGGCTCATCGCAAAGCCAAGACGGTAGACGACGTTGTCCAGGCGGGTCTCGAGGATCGCGAGCAGGTTCTCGCCCGTGATGCCCTGACGCTTCTCCGCCATGGCAAAGTAGCTGCGGAACTGCTTCTCGAGCACGCCGTAGTAGCGGCGGACCTTCTGCTTCTCGCGCAGCTGGGAGCCGTACTCAGAGGTCTTGCTGCGGCCCTGGCCGTGCTGGCCGGGGGCGTAGCCTCTGCACTCGAGCGCGCACTTCTGGGTGTAGCATCTGTCGCCCTTGAGGAAGAGCTTCTGGCCCTCTCTGCGGCACTGACGGCAGACAGCTTCGGTATATCTAGCCATAATTCATTTCCCTCCTTCAATCAGACGCGACGGCGTTTCGGAGGACGGCAGCCATTGTGCGGAATGGGGGTGACGTCCTTGATCATGGTGACCTCGAGTCCTGCAGTCTGCAGGGCGCGGATCGCAGCCTCACGTCCGGAGCCGGGGCCCTTGACGAAGACTTCGACCGTCTTCAGGCCGTGCTCCATAGCCGCCTTGGCAGCCGTCTCAGCGGCGGTCTGCGCGGCGAAGGGGGTGGATTTCTTGCTTCCGCGGAAGCCCATGCCACCGGCAGAAGCCCAAGAGATCGCATTGCCCTGGGTGTCCGTGATGGTGACCATGGTGTTGTTGAAGGAAGAGCTGATATGCACGGCTCCCTTTTCAATGTTCTTACGCTCCTTGCGGCGCGTGCGAACCTTCTTGCCTTTTGCTGCGTTTGCCATTACATATCCCTCCCTTACTTCTTCTTATTGGCGATCGTGCGTTTCGGGCCCTTGCGGGTACGCGCATTGGTCTTGCTGCGCTGGCCGCGCACGGGCAGGCCGCGTCTGTGACGCTGGCCGCGGTAGCAGCCGATCTCGGTCAGGCGCTTGATGTCGAGCGCCACGCTGCGGCGCAGGTCGCCCTCCACGATGAAGTGGTGGTCGATGCACTCGCGGATCTTCGCTTCGTCCTCGTCGGTGAGGTCTTTCACACGGGTGTCCGGATTGATGCCGGTCATCTCAAGAATCTTTTTTGCGCTGGTTCTGCCGATACCATAAACATAGGTCAGGCCAATTTCAATTCGCTTGTCCTTGGGCAGGTCAACGCCGGCGATACGTGCCATCTTATTCGATCATTCCTTTCGAAATTTTGGTTCCGCGCGCAAAAAGGGAGGCGACTTACTCCCGCCGGAGGGAGCCGACCTTCTGGCGCGGATGTGTTAGGACTTACAGGGTCAGATCAGCCCTGTCTCTGTTTGTGCTTCGGGTTTTCGCAGATAACCATGACTTTGCCCTTGCGCTTGATGACCTTGCACTTTTCGCACATGGGCTTGACACTCGGTCTGACTTTCATTGTAGTTAACCTCCTACTTGCTTCTCCAGGTGATGCGGCCGCGCGTCAGATCGTACGGAGACATCTGAACCGTAACCTTGTCACCGGGGAGGATTCTGATAAAGTTCATCCGGAGCTTTCCGGAGATGTGCGCCAGGATGACGTGGCCGTTGCCAATGTCAACCCGGAACGTCGTGTTGGGCAGGGATTCAACAACCGTGCCCTCCAGTTCGATTACATCGTCTTTTGCCAAGGTGTTTGAACCTCCTAAGGTTTTTCGGGACGCGCCCGTCACATGTCGTCTGCAAACGTCAGGATCTCCGGCTCGCCATCCGTGACGAGCAGAGAGTTTTCGTAGTGCGCCGACAGACTGCCGTCCGCCGTGACCACGGTCCAGCCGTTGTCAAGAACGCGGACTTCGTAGTCTCCGGCGTTGACCATCGGCTCCACGGCGATCGTCATGTTCTTCTGCAGACGCGGGCCGTGGCCGGGCTTGCCGTAGTTCGGGATCTCCGGCGCTTCATGCAGGCCGGCGCCGACGCCGTGGCCGACATACTCGCGCACGAGCGAATAGCCATAGCTCTCGGCAAAATCCTGAATGGCGTGGCCGATATCGGAGATGCGGTAGCCGACACGGGCAAACCGGATGCCCTCAAAAAAGCTCTGCCGCGTGATGCGGATCAGGCGCAGCGCCTCATCCGAGCACTGGCCGCACGGGAACGTGCCCGCACAGTCGCCGTTGAAGCCGCGGTAGCGGGCGCCGACGTCGACACTGACGATATCGCCCTCATGCAGGACGCGGTCGCCGGGAATGCCATGGATGATCTCGTCATTGACGGAGATGCACGCCGCCGTCGGAAAGCCGCCGTCGGTCATGAAGCACGGCGTCGCGCCGGACTTCGTGATGAACTTGTGCACTTCGCGGTTGATCTGGCGGGTGGTCACGCCCGGGGCCACCATCTGACGCGCGATGGTACGCGCGCCAGCGGTGATCCGGCCGGCTTGCCGCATGATATCGATCTCGGGATCGGATTTGATGATGATCATTTCAGACCCAGAGCTTTCTCGATCGCAGCGGTCGTGGCCTCGATGGTCGGCTGGTTGTCCACGGAGACGAGCTTGCCGCGCTGGGCGTAGAAGTCCTTGAGCGGCTCGGTCTCGGCATGGTAGACATCCAGGCGCGCCTTGACGGTTTCGGGAGCGTCATCCTTGCGGATGGTCAGCTCGCCGCCGCACAAGTCGCACTTGCCTTCCACCTTGGGAGGGTTGGAGACGATGTGGAACGTGGCGCTGCAGTCCTTGCAGGTCCGGCGGCCGGACATGCGCTCGATGATGGTCTCATCCGCGATCTCGATCGAGAGGGCGGTGTCGATGTCGATGCCGTGCTGCTCCAGCGCTTCCGCCTGGGGGATGGTGCGCGGCATGCCGTCGAGGATATAACCATTGGCACAGTCGGGCTCGGCCAGACGCTCGCAGACGATGCCGATGATGACGTCGTCCGGAACGAGCTTGCCGCTTTCCACATAGGATTTTGCTTTCAGACCCACGGGCGTGCCGTTTTTCATGGCCGCACGCAGGATGTTGCCGGTGGAAATGGTGGGAATGTTCAGCTTGTGGCTGAGGATCTCAGCCTGCGTTCCCTTGCCTGCACCGGGGGCACCTAACAAAACGAGTTTCATACTATGAATCCTCCTATCAGCTCAGGAAACCCTTATAGTTGCGCATGAGCATCTGCGCCTCGAGTGCGCGGACGGTCTCAAGTGCAACACCGACAACGATGATGATGGACGTGCCGCCCAGGGAGATGCCGGTGAGCTGCTCCGCCTGCGAGCACGCGCTGATGATCAGCGGCGTGATCGCGATGACGCTCAGGTAGATCGCGCCGAAGAGCGTGATCTTGTTGAGCACCTTCTGGATGAATTCGCTCGTCGGCTTGCCTGCACGGAAGCCCGGGATGAATCCGCCGTTCTTCTTCAGGTTGTTCGCGACCTCGATCGGGTTGAACTGGATCGTAGAGTAGAAATAGCTGAAGAAGATGATGAGCAGGAAGTAGAGAACGATATACGGCCATGTGGTCGTATCAAAGATATGCTTCATGACCCAGCTGCTCTGCCACTTCGGGACGAAGGCGCAGATGGTAGCCGGCAGAGACGCGATCGACTGGGCGAAGATGATCGGCAGGACGCCGCTCATGTTCACCTTCATCGGCAGGTGCGTGCTCTGGCCGCCGTACATCTTGCGGCCGACGACGCGCTTGGAATACTGCACCGGCAGACGGCGCTCGGCATCGTTGACGAGCACGATCATGACGATCAGCAGCAGGGCGCCGAGGTACATCAGCACCAGCACCCACCAGGCGAGGTCGCCGTTGGCGACGTTGTTGATCTGGCGGATGATGGAGTTCGGGAAACGGGCGACGATGCTCACGAACAGGATGATCGAGATACCGTTGCCGATGCCGAACTCGGTGATCTGCTCACCAAGCCACATGATGAGGGCGGAACCGGACGTAAAGGTCAGGATGATGACGATGGCAGCCCAGATGTTGCCGGCAAAGTCGGCGTTCATGAGGCCGTAGTTGCGCATCATCATATAATAAGCAAAGCCCTGCAGCAGGCCGATGGCGACCGTGCTGTAGCGGGTGATGCTGGCGATCTTCTTCTTGCCTTCCTCGCCGCCTTCCTTCTGCAGACGCTCCAGCGCGGGGATCGCAATGCACAGGAGCTGAATGATGATGGAAGCGTTGATGTACGGCTGAATGGACAGGGCGAAGATCGTTGCCTGAGAGAACGCGCCGCCGGACATGACGTTGAACAGTCCGAGGATCGTGTTCTGCAGGCCGCTTGACTGGAAGTAATCCGCAAGCGCTTTGGTATCGACGAAAGGTACGGGTACGGCATTGCCGAGACGGTAAAGCAGGACAATCAGCAGCGTGAAAAGAATTTTCTTGCGCAGCTCTTCGATCCGCCATGCGTTACGAAATGTCTGGAGCACCTTACACCACCTCTGCCTTTCCTCCTGCTGCCTCGATCTTCGCTTTCGCGGATTCGGAGAACGCAGAAGCCTTCACAGTCAGCTTCTTGGTGATTTCGCCGTTGCCGAGAATCTTCACGCCGTAGGTGCACTTGCTCAGCACACCGGCGTCAAGCAGAACCTTCGCGTCGACGACTGCGCCGTCTTCAAACTTCTCCAGAGCGGAGACGTTCACGCTCTCGAGCGGTTTGGCGAAGATGTTGTGGAAGCCGCGCTTCGGGATGCGGCGCGCCAGAGGCATCTGGCCGCCTTCGAAGCCGATGCGGACGCCGCCGCCGCTGCGGGCCTTCTGACCCTTATGACCGCGGCCGGCGGTCTTGCCGTTGCCGGTCGCGTGGCCGCGGCCCTTGCGCTTGCCGACATGGGTGGAGCCCACAACGGGAGAAAGTTCGTGGATATTCATGTTTGGGGCCCTCCTTATTCTTCTTCAGTGACGGCGACGAGATAGCCGATCTTGGCGATCTTGCCGCGGGTCTGGGGGTTATCCGGCTGCACGGTCTCGTTGCCGATCTTGTGCAGGCCGAGGGAGTTGGCGGTGGCAATGTGCTTGACATTGCGGCCGCTGAGGCTCTTGACGAGCTTAATCTTCAGATTTGCCATGTCTCAGCCCCTCCTTAACCCAGAATCTCTTCGGCGGTCTTGCCTCTGTAAGCAGCGACCTGCTGGGCGTTGCGCAGAGACTTCAGACCTTCCATCGTCGCAGCGACGACGTTTGCCGGGTTGTTCGAACGCAGGCACTTGGTACGGATGTCCTTGATGCCGGCAGCCTCGACCACAGCACGCACAGCGCCGCCGGCGATCACGCCGGTACCGGGAGCAGCGGGCTTGAGCAGCACGCGGCCGGCACCGAACGCGCCGATGACCTCGTGCGGGATCGTCGTGCCCTGCAGGGTCACGGTGGTCAGGTTCTTCTTAGCGTCCTCCAGGCCCTTGCGGATCGCTTCGGAGACTTCGGCTGCTTTGCCGAGGCCGAAGCCCACGCGGCCCTTGCCGTCACCCACGACGACGAGTGCGGAGAACTTTGCGACGCGGCCGCCCTTAACGGTCTTGGAAACGCGGTTGAGGGCAACGACTTTTTCGGTGAATTCCTGGGGCTCATCGCTGCGGCTGCGGCGATTGTCCCGTCTGTCATTGTTATATGCCATTTCGTTTCCTCCTCCCGTTAGAACTTCAGGCCGCCCTCACGGGCGCCTTCTGCCAGAGCCTTGACACGGCCATGGTACACATTGCCGCCGCGGTCGAACACGACCTCGGTGATGCCGGCAGCCACGGCGCGCTCGCCGACGAGCTTGCCGATCTTGGCCGCTGCTTCGCAGTTGCCGCCATTGCCTTCAAAGCCCTTTTCCACGGTGGAGGCGCTGCAGAGCGTCTTACCGGCGACATCGTCGATGATCTGGGCATAAATGTTGTTTTCGCTGCGGAACACGCTCAGACGCGGTCTCTCGGCCGTGCCGGAAACCTTGCCGCGCACTCTCTGGTGACGGCGAACGCGCTGCGCTTTCGTATTCGGTCTCTTAATCATTCAGGCACACCTCCAATTACTTCGCGCCGGTCTTGCCTTCTTTGCGGCGGACGTGCTCATAGTCGTACTTGATGCCCTTGCCCTTGTACGGCTCGGGCGGACGCTTAGCGCGCACTTCTGCTGCAAACTGGCCGACCTTTTCCTTGTCGATACCCTTGATGATGACCTGGTTCGGGTTCGGAACATCGATCTGGATGTCCGCATTCTCGGACATGGTGATCGTGTGCGAGAAGCCCAGGTGCATGACAAGGTTCTGTCCTTCCTTTGCGGCTCTGTAGCCGACACCGTTGATCTCCAGCGTCTTGCTGAAGCCCTCGGTCACGCCGATGACCATGTTGTGGATCAGCGTGCGGGTCAGGCCGTGCAGGGAGCGGTGCAGTTTGTCATCGCTCGGACGGGTGACATGGATGGTGTTGCCTTCGACCGTGACGGTCATGTCCGGGTGCACGTTGTGCGTCAGGGTGCCCTTCGGGCCCTTGACGGTGACGAGCGTGCCGTTGCAGGCGACTTCAACACCCGCGGGGATCTCGATGGGAGCTCTACCAATTCTAGACATTGTTCTGTACCTCCCTTACCACACAAACGCGAGGACTTCGCCGCCGACGTGCTGCGCACGCGCCTTCTTGTCGGTCATGATGCCCTTCGAGGTGGAGATGATCGCGATGCCGAGGCCGCGCAGGACCTGCGGCAGCTCGTCAGCGCCGGCGTACACACGCAGGCCGGGCTTGGAGACTCTGCGGAGGCCCTGGATGGCCTTCTCTTTGCCGGGGAGATACTTCAGGGTGACGCGGATGACGCCCTGCGTGCCGTCATCAATGAGCTGGAAGCTCTTGATGTAGCCTTCCTCGAGAAGAATTTCGGCGATGGCCTTCTTCATCTTGGAATTCGGGATGTCCACGGTTTCGTGCCGAGCGCTGCCAGCGTTGCGGATGCGGGTCAGCATATCGGCGATGGGATCGGTGATCTGCATTGTTTGTTTCCTCCTTAGTTAGAAGTTACCGATGATACGGTTTGGGCGGCGAGGTTCCGCATGAATACATGATTCCCTGCGGCCTTTCGTCATCCCTGCCCTTTCAGCGAAGGGCAAAAGCTTGCTTTTGTGACGCGCGGTCCATTTTCATGTCGCCGCCGGATGGCAGCGGCACGGCCGCGGTGCCGGACGGCACAAAAGCGGTGACTGCGTACCTATGCGCCGGGTCAAACGCACAGGCACTGCGGGGTGCGGCACCGGGTCTCAGATCATAAGCACCGGCACCGTATTTCAGTGCGCACCGACAGCCGCAGATCCAGCTGCGGCTGAAGGGGCGAACTTACGGAAGTTAGGGCTGAACGGAATGTTCAGCGCTGGGCGAGCATTTTTCGTCAGGCGGTGTGCACCGCGCAGCCGTTATCCCGCCCCGGGCGAAATTCTGTTGGTTGGCGAAGGGCGCTGTGCGCAGCTGTATCTGGTATACAGCAAGCACAGCTCACGATGCCAAACGGCAAGTTCGCGATTTTTCGTCAGGCGATGTGCGCCGCGCGCAGCTGTATTTCTATACAGCAAGCGCGGCTCACGATGCATGGCGGAAAATTTTTACCAGCTGGCTTTGCGGACGCCGGGGATCTGGCCCTTGTACGCCAGCTCACGGAAGCAGATACGGCAGATGCCGTAGTTGCGCAGGTAAGCGTGGGGACGGCCGCAGATCTTGCAGCGGTTGTACTGGCGGGTGGAGAACTTCGCAGGCGCCTGCTGCTTGAGGATCATAGATTTCTTAGCCATTGTGTCGCTCCTCCCTTATGCTTTGGTGACGAACGGGGCGCCCATGAGCTTGAGCAGCTCGCGTGCTTCCTCGTCGGTCTTGGCGGTGGTGATGATGGCGATGTTCATGCCGCGGAGCTTCTCGATCTTATCGTACTCGATCTCGGGGAAGATGATCTGCTCCTTGAGGCCGAGGCTGTAGTTGCCGCGGCCGTCAAACGCGTCGGCCGAGATGCCGCGGAAGTCGCGGACACGGGGCAGCGCGATGTTGAACAGGCGGTCCAGGAACTCCCACATACGGTCCTGACGCAGCGTGACCTTCACGCCGACGTGCATACCCTCACGCAGCTTGAAGTTCGCGACGCTCTTCTTGGCGACGGTCGCGACGGCCTTCTGACCGGTGATCGCGGTGATGTCCTTGATGACGGCATCGAGCGCCTTGGCGTTATCCTTGCAGTCGCCGCAGCCGACGCTGACGACGATCTTCTCGATCTTCGGGATCTGCATAACGCTCTCGTACTGGAACTTCGTCATCAGAGCGGGAGCGACTTCCTCCACATACTTCTTCTTCATAGAAGGCATTGTTGCCATAGTTCGTTGCTCCCTCCTTTACAGTTCGGCGCCGCACTTCTTGCAGATGCGGGCCTTCTTGCCGTCCGTGATCTTGTGCGCAACGCGGGTCGGCTTGCCGCACTTCGGGCAGACGACCATGACCTTGCAGGCATAGATCGGGGTTTCGGTCTTGATGATGCCGCCCTGATCCTGCTGGTTTTTCGGCTTCTGGTGCTTCGTGGCGACGTTCACGCCCTCCACGATGACCTTGCCGCCCTTCGGGTCAGCAGACAGGACTTTGCCTTCCTTGCCCTTGTTCTTACCGGACAGGACAACGACTTTATCGTCTTTTTTGATGTTCATGTTCTGCGCCCTCCTCAAATAACTTCGGGAGCCAGAGACAGGATCTTCGTGAAGTCACTGTCGCGGAGCTCACGGGCGACGGGCCCAAAGATACGGGTGCCGCGGGGGTTCTTATCCTCGCCGTTGATCAGGACGGCGGCGTTCTCATCGAAACGCACATAGGTGCCGTCCGCGCGGCGGACCGGCTTCGCGGTGCGGACAACAACAGCCTTGACGACGTCGCCCTTCTTGACGGAGCCGCCCGGAGCTGCCTTGCGCACGGAAGCAACGATCACGTCGCCGATGCTGGCGTATTTACGCTTGGATCCGCCGAGAACGCGGATGCACTTGATTTCCTTGGCGCCGGTATTGTCGGCAACCTTCAGATAACTTTCCTGCTGAATCATGTTGTTGCCTCCTTACTTCGCCTTTTCAACGATCTCGACCACGCGCCATCTCTTGTCCTTGGACAGGGGGCGGGTCTCCATCACGCGGACGATATCACCGACATGGCACTCGTTGTTCTCGTCGTGTGCCTTCAGGCGATAGGTCTGGCCGATGATCTTTTTATAAACCTTGTGCGCAACGTGGTCCTCCACGATGACGACAATGGTCTTGTCCATTTTGTCGGACACCACTTTGCCGACGCGGGTCTTGCGGGAAGTCGTTCTCATTTCGTTCATTCTCACTTACCTCCTCACTGCTCGAGCTGCTTTTCGCGGAGCACGGTTTTGACTCGGGCAATGTCGCGACGCACAGCAGAAATCTTAACGGGGTTGTCAAGATGATTGGTAGCGTGCTGCATACGGAGCATGAACAGGTCCTTCTTCAGTTCGACCAGCTTGCTTTCCAGCTCAGCGGCGGACATGGAGCGAATTTCACTAGCTTTCATCTTATTCACCACCAATCTCAGTCTCTTCCTTCTTGACGATCTTCGTCTTGCAGGGAAGCTTGTGGCTGGCCAGACGCAGCGCCTCACGGGCAGCCTCTTCCGACACGCCAGCAATCTCAAACAGAACTCTGCCGGGCTTCACGACGGCGACCCAGTACTCAGGAGAACCTTTACCGGAACCCATGCGGGTCTCGGCCGGCTTCTGCGTGACCGGCTTGTCGGGGAAGATCTTGATCCAGACCTGGCCGCCGCGCTTGGTGTAACGGGTCATGGCGACACGGGCCGCCTCGATCTGGTTGGAGGTGATCCAGGCCGGCTCCTGCGCCTGCAGGCCGAAATCGCCATAGGTCACCTTATTGCCGCGCAGGGCCTTGCCGGTCATACGACCGCGCTGCACTCTGCGGTACTTCACTCTTTTCGGCATCAGCATTAGTTGTTGCCTCCTTCCTTCGGAGCAGCGGGAGCTGCCGGACGCGGGCCGCGGTTGAAGCCGCCCTGCGGACGGTTGCCGCCCTGCGGACGTCCGCCGCCCTGGTAGCCCGGACGGCCACCCTGACGGTTGCCGTCGCGACGGTCGCGGTTGTAGCCGCCGCGGCCTCTGCGATCGCCGTCACGGCGGTCACGACGACGGTCGTCGCGCTTGTTCAGATCCATGGTGCGCGGGGTGGTGCGCAGGCTCTGGGAGAGGATCTCGCCTTTGTAGATCCAGACCTTGACGCCGACACGGCCGTAGGTCGTGGCAGCCTCAGCAAAGCCGTACTCGATGTCCGCGCGGATGGTCTGCAGCGGAATGGTACCCTCGTGATAGCACTCGGTGCGGGCGATCTCGGCGCCGCCCAGACGGCCGGAGCACATGATCTTGATGCCGCGGGCGCCCATTCTCATGGCGCGGCCCATGGCGTTTTTCATCGCGCGGCGGAAGCCGATGCGCTTCTCGAGCTGCGCGGCGATGTTCTCGGCGACGAGCTGTGCGTTCGTATCCGGCGTGCGGACCTCAACGATGGAGAGGGCGACCGGCTTGCCGATCATCTTCTCAACGTTCAGGCGGATGCGCTCGATCTCCGCGCCGCCCTTGCCGATGACAACGCCCGGACGAGAGCAGTGGATATAGATGCGGACCTTCGCGCTGTCGCGCTCGATCTCGATGTTCGGGATGCCTGCAGAATACAGAGTCTTTTTCAGGTACTCACGGATCTTGTAGTCCTCAACGATCAGGTCACCGACCTTCTCGTCACGGGCATACCAGCGGGAATCCCAATCTTTGATGACGCCGACACGCAGGCCGTGCGGATTAACTTTCTGTCCCATATCTTCTGCCTCCTCCCTTATGCCTTCTCAGCCACGACGATGGTGATGTGGCTGGTGCGCTTGTTGATGCGGTACATACGGCCCTGAGCTCTCGGGCGGCCGCGCTTGAGGATCGGGCCGGCCGTGGCATAGGCCTCGGCAACGTAGAGGTTATCCGGATCCATCTCGAAGTTGTTCTCCGCGTTGGCGCAGGCGCTCTTGAGCAGCTTGAGCATGAGCTCGCAGCCGGCCTTCGGCGTGTTGGCCATGTAAGCCTCAGCGATCTTGGTGTCCTTGCCGCGGATCATGTCGCAGACGATCTGGACCTTACGGGGAGCGATACGGGCGTGCACCAGCTGGGCACGTGCAGTTTTCAGTTCTTCCATGTTCTCTCCCCCTTACTTTCCAACAGTCTTGCTGCCGGCGTGGCCGCGGAACGTACGCGTGGGCGCGAACTCGCCCAGCTTGTGTCCGACCATATCCTCAGTCACATAGACCGGGACGTGACGGCGGCCGTCATGGACAGCGATGGTGTGGCCGACAAAGGACGGGAAGATCGTGGAGGAACGGCTCCAGGTCTTGACGACCTTCTTCTCGCCGGCCTTGTTCATTTCATCGACCCGCTTCAGCAGCTCGGGAGCGGCAAACGGGCCTTTCTTAACACTTCTGCTCATTACCTATTCCCTCCTTACTTGGCGTTGCGGCGCTTGACAATGAACTTGTCGGTCGCGTTCTTCTTCTTACGGGTCTTGTAACCCAGCGCCGGCTTGCCCCACGGGGTGACCGGGCCGGGACGGCCGACAGGCGATTTGCCTTCGCCGCCGCCGTGCGGGTGGTCACACGGGTTCATAACAGAACCGCGGACGGTCGGGCGAACGCCCATGTGGCGTTTGCGGCCGGCCTTGCCGATGGAGATGTTGGCGTGGTCGACGTTGCCGACCTGGCCGATGCAGGCGATGCAGGTCAGGCGGACCTTGCGGTACTCGCCGGAGGGGAGACGGACGGTAGCCATGCCGTTCTCCTTCGCCATGAGCTGCGCGGCGACGCCCGCGGAGCGGACCAGCTGCGCACCCTTGCCCGGGTAGAGCTCGATGTTGTGGATCACGGTGCCGACCGGGATGTTGGCCAGCGGCAGGGCGTTGCCCGGCTTGATATCCGCAGCGGCGGAAGACACGATCACGTCGCCCACGTTCAGGCCGACAGGAGCCAGAATGTAGCGGCGCTCGCCGTCAGCGTACTCGACCAGAGCGATGTTCGCGCTGCGGTTCGGATCGTACTCCAGGCGCAGGACGGTCGCGGTGACGTCCATCTTGTCGCGCTTGAAGTCGATGACGCGGTACTTTTTGCGGTTGCCGCCGCCCTGATGGCGGACGGTGATGCGGCCGTAGCTGTTGCGGCCGGCGTGCTTTTTGAGGACCTCCACGAGCTCCTTCTGCGGCTTGGCGTGCTTGTCAACACCGTCAAAGCCGGAAACGGACATATGTCTGCGGGAAGGCGTGGTGGGTTTATAGGTTTTAATCGACATTGTTCAATTCCTCCCTTACACCATGCCCTCGAAGATCTCGATGTTCTTCGAATCAGCGGACAGTTTCACAACGGCCTTCTTGCGGGTGGCGGTCATGCCGGACGGATTGGCGCCGACGCGCTTCTCCTTGGCGTGGATCGTCGTGGTGGTGACCTTGATGACCTTCACGTCGAAGATCTCCTCGATGGCCTTTTTGATCTCGATCTTGCCGGCGTCCTTGGCGACTTCAAACACGTACTTTTTGATGTCGAGGTCTTCCATGGACTGCTCGGTGATGATGGGACGGATAATGACATCGTAAGCGGTTCTCATTATGCGTACACCTCCTCGATTTTCTGGAGCGCAGCCTTGTCAACGACCAGGACGCGGTGCGTCAGGATCATGTAGGGGCTGAGGATGGTGGCGATGGTGCTGCTCACGCCGGGAATGTTGCGAGAGCTCTTGACGACCTTCTCGTCAACCTGCTCGGTCACGAGCAGAGCCTTGCCTTCGGCGCCGATCTTGGTCAGGAACGCCTTGACGGGGGCGGTCTTGATCTCCTCGACAGCCAGACCGTCCACGACGAGGATCTCGCCGGCGGCGGCCTTGGCGCTCAGTGCGCTCTTGAGGGCCAGTCTCTTGACCTTCTTGTTGAGCGTGTAGCTGTAATCACGCGGCTTCGGCGCAAACGCGACGCCGCCGTGGGTCCACACCGGGCTGCCCTTGTAGCCGGCGCGTGCACGGCCGGTGCCCTTCTGGCGCCAGGGCTTTGCGGTGGTGTAGGAAACCTCGCCCTTGGTCAGCGCACTCTGCGTGCCCTGACGGCAGTTGGCCAGGTGGTTCTTCACGGAGTCGTGCAGAACGGACTCATTGGGCTCAACACCGAAAACGGCTTCGGAGAGCGCCACTTCGCCGACCTGATCGCCGGCCATATTAAACAACTTAGCAGTAGGCATATTCGCTCTCTCCCTTCCTTACTTTCTTGCAGAAGCCTTCTGCGGGTTACGACCGGAGGCCTTCTGCGGGTTGGTGCTGACGCCGGCGTCGCCCTTCTTGACGACCAGCTTCTTAACGGTGCTCTTGATATAGACAATGCCGCCCTTGGGGCCGGGGATCGCGCCGCGCACAACGATCATGTTGAGCTCGGGATCGACCTTGACCACGTCGAGGTTCTGGACAGTGACCTGATCCACGCCCATGTGGCCGGCCTGCTTCTTGCCCGGGAAGATACGGGAAGGATCGGTGCTCGAGCCCATGGAGCCGGCGTGACGGTGCACAGGGCCGCCGCCGTGGGTGGTCGGAGTACGGCCCTGGCCGAAGCGCTTGATGACGCCGGCGTAGCCGTGGCCCTTGCTGATGCCGGTGATGTCGACCTTGTCGCCTTCCTTGAAGGTGTCGGCCTTGATGACATCGCCCACATTGACAGAGGCGCAGTCCTCGAGACGGAACTCTTTGAGGTGCTTCTTATAGCCGACGCCCGCCTTGTCCAGGTGGCCCTTCTCGGGCTTGGTCAGCTTCTTCTCGGCGACGTCCTCGTAGCCGAGCTGGATGGCTTCATAGCCTTCCTTTTCCTTGGTCATCTTGCCGGTGACCGTGCAGGGGCCTGCCTCGATCACGGTGACGGGGACGACCTTGCCTGCTTCATCGAAGATCTGCGTCATGCCGACCTTTTTACCGATGATGGCTGTTTTCATACATGTTCCTCCTTCAGGTTATTGGTCAGCTCGCTTAGCTCATGGCCAGAGGCTGCTGACTTGACCCGTCCGCACACGCAAGCTGCGGACTTCGGGTTTGTAAATATGCGCTCTCGCGCAGGGTTAACGGGGTGTGCTTACAGCTTGATGTCGATCTCGACACCGGCCGGCAGCTCCAGATTCATCAGAGCCTCGACCGTCTTCTGGGTCGGGTTCATGATGTCGATCAGGCGCTTGTGGGTGCGGCGCTCAAACTGCTCACGGCTGTCCTTATACTTATGAACAGCACGCAGGATGGTGACGATCTCGGTCTTGGTCGGCAGCGGAATGGGGCCGGAGACCTTCGCGTCAGTGCGCTTCGCGGTTTCGACGATCTTCTCCGCCGCCTTGTCGATCAGCTGGTGATCGTAGGCCTTGAGGCGGATACGGATCATTTTCTTGTTGCTCGTGGTTGCCATGTTGTTTCCTCCGTTACGAATTTTTTTGGGCGGCATTGGCTCCGCCGGTTCGCACGGATGAGATCACCATACACCGTTCCGTGCGTATCAAACCCTGCCCGAAAAACAAACCGGCTCTCGCCGGTATGCAGCCGTGCAGGTGATATACGCTGGTGCTGGCTGACTCAACCGCCCGATTGTCTGCCGTGCAAAGGCGCGGCAGCGGACATACTCCACGGAAGTTACCGGAGATCAGCTCCGCAATCTCCCGCTTCATCGCAGAATGCACCTGTTTCCGCACAGGCGCTCCCTAAGAATAGCAAAAACCCTCTCGTATGTCAAGAGGGTTTTTCACCGAAATGTAGAAAATTCACAAAAAAGTTTGTGCAGTCCGACCAATTCATTTTTCCGCCGTTTCCGACGGCTCCGCCGCTGCGCGCACGGCGTCCGCGAGAGCGTCCGCGTCGCGCAAAAGCGCCTCCGCACCGGTCAGAAGCACCGCGCCCGCGCCCGTAAGCGCAACGGTGTGCCGGTCGCGCGTGAGCAGCGGCACGCCGAGCTCCCGCTCGAGGGCAGTCACGGCGCGGCTGGTCGTCGAGTGGCTGACAAAGAGCTCCTTGGCCGCGCGTGTGAAGCTGCGGCAGGCAGCGACGGCGCAAAAGATGCGCAGTTGTTCCAGTTCCATGGCGCACCCTTTAATAATTAAAGGTATAGGGCATGAGCTCGCTCAGGCGGTTGCTGACATAGCGCCCGCCGCCCATGACGGACAGCACCTCCATATCGGGCGCGAACTCCGCCAGAAACTGCCGGCACGCACCGCAGGGGTAGCAGTAGTGCTCCCCGTCACCGTAGACAGCGATGCGCACGAAGTCGCGGTGTCCCTCGCTGACGGCCTTGCACGCGGCGGTCCGCTCGGCGCAGATGGTGCTGCCGAGGGCGGCATTTTCCACGTTGCATCCGGTAAAGACCGTACCGTCGCGGCACTCGAGCGCGGCGCCGACGGCAAAATGGGAATACGGGACATAGGCATTGCGGGAGGCCTGCACGGCCAGATTAATCAACTGACGATCTGTCATGATCCTGCTCTCCTTCCGTTTCTTTGGGGACTGCGAACACAATATACTTATAGCCGAAGTAATTCAGCAGTGCGACCTCGAGCGTGACGCCAACCTTGGCAAGGTACGGATTGATGCCGAAATGCGTCAGCAGGCCGATCATCACCTCGCTGAGCGCGAGGGACACCACGTTCCACGCCGCAAAGCGCGCACACTGCCGCCAGCGGGCGATGTGCCCATCGCGGAAGGTGATGCGCCCGTTGAGAAAATAGCTGCAGATCGTGCCGACGGCATAGCCGATTGCCTGACAGAGCATGGGCGTGAAATGCAGCAGCTCATGCGCGGTCGTAAACGCCACCCAGTCCATGCCCGTGTCGAAGCAGCCGACAAGCGCATAGGTAGCAAAGCGCTTGGCGCGTGCGATCCACTCGTGTTTCATGCCTGACTGATCTTCCAATCCGTGATGTTGCGGAAAATGTTGTACTTCGTGGGAGAAAAGCCGCCGACGGCACCGCGATGCACATACAGGCAGTGCTTTTCAAAGCAGATGGGCACGATGGGTGCCGTGTCCGAGATCGTCTGCAGCATGGTGCGGCAGGCCGCGGCACGGCCGGTGTCCGGGGCGGCGAGATAGGCGTTGATGACATCGGCATACGTACCGGTCGAGATGCCGCCGTAGTTGAGCGCGCCGCCGGATTTGAGCAGCGCCGAGAGATCGAAGTCCGCCGGGAGCGCGACCTCTCCGTAATACATATCGTATTGGCCGCCCTTGAGCGCAGCCTGATAGTTGTCCCAGCTCATTTCGCGCACCTTCACAGGGATGCCGATGCTCGTGAGATCGGCCGCGATCTTGTTGGCCATGCTGACCTTGAACGTGCTGTCGGCATAGACGATCAGCGAGAGGCTGATATCAAGCGGCGACGAGCCGTCGGGCATGTACTCGCGCTCGCCGTCGCCGTCATAGTCCACGATCTTCAGGTCGTCGAACATTTTTTTCGCCTTATCCAGATCGTAGGCCAGCGACTCGTTGAGGGAGCTGTCAAAGAGCGTGCTTGCCGGGTGGACGGGCAGCGCGCTCGCAACGGCGCAGTCGTGCAGCAGCGCAACGGCAAACGCACGGTCGACCACATAGTTGAACGGCTGACGGTAGCGTGCGGTCATGAAAAAGCTGCTGTTGGTGTTAAAGCCGATGTACTGCAGGTTCGTCGTGGCATACTGGCGCTGGTCGCTCTGGGTCGAAAAGGTCAGGTCTGTGCCGGAGCTCGGGTCGCTGAGCGCAAGGTCGAGCTCTCCGTTGTCAAACGCAGAGGTGATCTCCTCGACCGACTTGTACTCGGCAAGGTAAAACGCCTCGACCGGCGCCTTGTCGGCATCCGGATGGTCGGCTGCCACGGTGAGGCTCTGATGGTCGGCGGCATACGTGTACAGCCCCGTGCCGCACGGATAGGCGCTGTCGCCGGCGTCGTTTTCAATGGCAGGGATGTTCAGCAGCGCCGGAAACTGCGTATTCGCGCGCGAGAGCGTAACAGTGACCGTACCGTCGTCATTGTCCTTGACCTCCTTGACCGCGCCCAGGCGGCTGGCATAGAGGCTCGAGGCCATGGCGGTGCGAATGGAATAGGCCGCGTCCTGTGCGGTGAGCACGTGTCCGTCGTGAAAGGCGCGCTCGGTATCGACGGTGAACGTCCATGTCTCGCCGTCGTCACTGCTCCACTCCGTAAACAGGCCGGGCTCGGCCTCAAAAGCGTCGGTGAGCTCCGTGAGCGTCTCGTACACGAGACTGCAGATGGCGAGGTTATCGGTATTTTGTGTTTTGTACGGGTTCATGCCGGCGGACGCACTGTAGTTGAGCGTGAACTTTCCGTCAAGCTCGACGGCGGTCTGCGTGTCCTTTTTGCCGACGGTCTCGCCGGTATCGTCCGCGTCGTCCTTGCCGCAGGCGGCGCAGCCGAGCAGCAGCGTAAGCGCCAGTGCGAACGCCAGCAGTCGGGTCAGATGAAGATGTTTCATGGGTTACCCCCTTGGGTCACAGGGTGATGACGGCGGCCTGCACGCCGCGGCGGCCGTCGGTCGCACGGTGCGACCAGAACACGTCCGGCCGGCACATGGTGCAGGCGTCCGACACGGCGATCTGCTCCGCCGGAATGCCGAGCTGCGCAAGTCTCCGGGCGTTGACGCCCTTGAGATCGAGCAGGGCCTTGCCGTCCGCGCGCGGGCGCACGAGCGCGCCGAGCGGCTCATGCAGCAGGGCTTCCGCCGCGGCGACGACCTCAGGTCCGACCTCGAAGCAGCAGGCGCCGATGCCCGGACCGATGGCGGCGCGGATGTCCGCCGGGTGCGCGCCGAGGGCGCACATCTGCGCGACGGCAGCGCCGAGGATATCCGCCACCGAGCCGCGCCAGCCGCAGTGCACCGCGCCGATGACCCCGGCAGCGGGATCGTGCAGCAGCGCGGGCAGGCAGTCGGCCATAAAAACCGCGAGCGGGACGTCCGGCTCGTTCGTGACAAAACCGTCGCAGGTAAAGCGCGGCTCACGCTCCGGCGGCTGTGCGTCGGCGGCGTGCGCGATGCGCACGTCCGCGCTGTGCACCTGCTTTGCATAGACCGCGCGCGTGAGGTCGAGCCCGGCGGCAGCGCCGAGCCGCCGCCAGTTTTCGCGCACATTTTCCGGCGTGTCGCCGCGCCGGACGCTGAGATTCAGGCTCTCGAGCACGCCGGTGCTCACGCCGCCGAGGCGGGTGGAAAAGGCGTGGCGCGCCGGGATGTTCGGCGCGGTCAGATACGCTGCGCCGCGCTGTGCGTGCAGCGGGAATGTGATCTCTGCGTACATCACTGATCCTTGCCGCAGCAGTCTTTATACTTCATGGGCAGACCGTTCGGACGCAGCTTGCCGCACGGGCACGGGTCGTTGCGGCCGGGCTTCTTGGTACGGCGGACGGGGCGCTTCTTCTCGCTGTCGTCCCCGCCGGCATTGGCCACGGCGCCGCGGGCGACGGTCTTGCGCTCAAGCTTCTGCTCGCGGCGCACGCGCACCGTGAACAGGCGGCGCACCGTCTCGGTCTGGATACCGTTGACCATCTCGTCGAACATATCAAAGCCGGCGCGCTTATACTCATCGACCGGCTTGACGTTGCCGTAGGCGCGCAGGCCGATGCCCTGACGCAGGTCGTCCATGGCCTCGAGGTGATCCATCCAGTATTCGTCGACTACGCGCAGCATGACCACGCGCTCGAGCTCGCGCATGAGCGGCGTGCCGTCCGGCTGCAGGCCGAAGGTCTCCTCGCGCGCGGCATAGGCTTTCATGGCGCAGTCATAGACCGCGTCCGCGAGCGCGTCGGGCGTGAGCTTGCGCAGCTCATCCGCCGTGTAGTGCAGCTCGCACGGGAAGAGCTTTGCCATGGGCGCAAGGATCTCCTGCAGATCCTTGTCGTTTTCGGGGTGATGCTCAGCCATGCCGCCGGCGATCTCACCGGTGACAACGGTGCGGATCATGTGCTGGACGTGCTCCTGCAGATCCTCACCGTCGAGCACCTTGCGGCGCTCTTCATAGATGACGTTGCGCTGCACGTTCATGACATCGTCATACTCCAGCACGTTCTTACGCGCCTGGAAGTTGCGGCTCTCGACCGTGCGCTGTGCCTGCTCGATGGCATTGGAGAGCATCTTGTGGTCGAGCGGCGTGTCCTCGTCGACGCGCAGCGTCTCCATCATGCTCTGCATCCGCTCCGAGCCGAACAGACGCATGACATCATCCGTGAGCGCGATATAAAAGCGGCTCTCGCCGGGGTCGCCCTGACGACCGGAACGACCGCGCAGCTGGTTGTCAATGCGGCGGGACTCGTGCCGCTCGGTGCCGATGATATACAGGCCGCCGGCCTCGCGCACGCGGTCGGCCTCGGCGTCGATGCTCTTTTTGTGCTCCGCCATGCGCTCAGCAAACAGAGTGCGGGCCTTGAGGATCTCCTCGTCCTCAGTCTCGGCGTAGCCGGTGGCCTCGGCGATGACCTCCTCGGTGAAGCCGGCCTTGCGCAGGTCCGCCTTGGCCAGATACTCCGCGTTGCCGCCGAGCATGATATCCGTGCCGCGGCCGGCCATGTTCGTCGCGATCGTGACGGCGCCGAACTTACCGGCCTGCGCGACGATCTCGGCCTCCTTCTCGTGGTGCTTGGCGTTGAGGACGTTGTGCGGGATACCCGCTTTACGCAGCAGCTTTGACAGCTGCTCGCTCTTCTCGATCGACACCGTGCCGACCAGCACCGGCTGCCCCTTGTCGTGGCAGACGCGGATCTGCTCGATGATGGCGCGCAGCTTGCCGGCCTCGTTTTTATACACGACGTCGGAGTTGTCGATGCGGATGACGGGCTTGTTCGTCGGGATCTCGATGATGTCGAGGTTGTAGATGGCGGCAAACTCCTCCTCCTCGGTCATGGCCGTGCCGGTCATGCCGGAGAGCTTGCCGTAGAGACGGAAGTAGTTCTGGAACGTGATGGTCGCGAGCGTCTTGTTCTCGCTCTGCACGCGCACGTGCTCCTTGGCCTCGATGGCCTGATGCAGACCGTCGCTGTAGCGGCGGCCGAGCATGAGGCGGCCGGTGAATTCGTCGACGATGATGACCTCGCCGTCCTTGACGACGTAGTCAATGTCGCGCTTCATGATGCCGTGGGCACGGATGGCCTGATCGATGTGGTGCACGAGGGTGGCGTTTTCGATGTCGGCGAGGTTTTCCAGCCCGAAGGCCGCCTCCGCCTTGGCGATGCCGCGGGCGGTGAGCGTCGCGGTGCGCGCCTTCTCGTCGACGACATAGTCGGCATCGAGATCCTCGTCCTCCTCTTCCTTGTCGTCGATGGAGGCGTAGGCCTTGCATTTCAGACGGGCGGCAAAGTTCTCCGCCTGGCGGTAGAGGTCGGTGCTCTCATCGCCCTGACCGGAGATGATGAGCGGCGTGCGCGCCTCGTCGATGAGGATGGAGTCCACCTCGTCGACGATAGCGAACGCGTGGCCGCGCTGCACCATCTGGGATTTGTAGATGGCCATGTTGTCACGCAGGTAGTCAAAGCCCATCTCGTTGTTCGTGCCGTAGGTGATGTCGGCGGCATACGCCTGCTGGCGCTCGGCGCTCGACATATCGTGCACGATCAGGCCGACGCTCAGCCCGAGGAAGCGGTAGACCTTGCCCATCCACTCACTGTCGCGGCGGGCGAGGTAGTCGTTGACGGTGACGATGTGCACGCCCTCGCCGGTGAGCGCGTTGAGGTAGGCCGGCAGAACGGCGACGAGGGTCTTGCCTTCGCCGGTCTTCATCTCGGCGATGCGGCCCTGATGCAGCACGATGCCGCCGATGACCTGCACGCGAAACGGCTTCATGCCGAGCACGCGCCACGAGGCCTCGCGCGCCGTGGCAAACGCCTCCGGCAGCAGGTCATCGAGCGACGCGCCCGCATCGTAGCGCTGCTTGAATTCGTCGGTCTTGGCGCGCAGCTGCTCATCCGTGAGCGCGGCGTATTCGTCCGACAGGGCATCGATCTTATCAGCGAGCGGATAGAGCCGCTTGAGCTCATGGTCGCTGTGAGAACCAAATATTTTTTTGAGAAAACCCATTTGTTGACACTCCTTGTCCAGTGTAATTCCGGATTATATCATATATTTATGAATAAAGAAAGGGCGAATCGGCGCGGCAATAAAATTTTACCGGATTCGGTATTTTCCCGTTGCCGGAACGCGGCGAATGTTGTAGAATAAGTTGTTTGTTTGATAGCATGAAGCAGAGGAGAGAAAGATCTATGCAGGCAATCGGCTTTGACAACAATAAATACCTCCGGATGCAGTCGGAAAAAATCCGCGAGCGCATCAGTCAGTTCGGCGGCAAGCTGTATCTGGAGTTCGGCGGCAAGCTCTTCGACGACTACCACGCGTCGCGCGTGCTGCCGGGCTTTGCCCCCGACAGCAAGGTGCGCATGCTTATGGAGATGCGCGACGAGGCGGAGATCATCATCGCCATCTCGGCCGACGACATCGAGCGCAGCAAGCGCCGCGGCGATCTCGGCATCACCTATGACGACGACACGCTGCGCCTGATCGACGCCTTTCAGGGCTGCGGACTCTATGTCGGCAGCGTCGTCATCACGCACTACCGCGGTCAAACGGCGGCGGAGAAATTCCAGCACCGGCTCGAGATGCTCGGCATCCGCGTATACCGCCACTACATCATCCCGGACTACCCGTCCGACATCGCGCGCATCGTCAGCGATGACGGCTTCGGCCGCAACGACTACATCGAGACGACGCGCAGCCTCATCGTCGTGACCGCACCCGGCCCCGGCAGCGGCAAGATGGCCACCTGCCTGAGCCAGCTCTACCACGAGCACAAGCGCGGCGTGTGCGCGGGCTACGCCAAGTTTGAGACGTTCCCGATCTGGAACCTGCCGCTGCGCCACCCCGTGAACCTCGCCTATGAGGCCGCGACCGTCGATCTGGACGACGTGAACATGATCGACCCCTTCCACCTCGAGGCCTACGGCGTGACGACTGTCAACTACAACCGTGACGTGGAGATCTTCCCCGTGCTCAACGCCATGTTCCAGCGCATCTACGGCAGCTCGCCCTATAAGAGCCCCACGGATATGGGCGTGAACATGGTCGGCTGCTGCATCAGCGACGACGATGTCTGCTGCGCCGCGGCCAAGCAGGAGATCCTGCGCCGCTACTATGACACCGCCTGCGCGCAGCTGCGCGGCCTGTGCGCCCCGGTCGAGACGCAGCGGCAGGAGCTGCTGCTCAACCAGCTCGGTCTGACGGCGGATGACCGCCCGGTCGTGGGCGCGGCGCTCAAGCGCGCCGAGGAGACCGGTGCGCCGGCCGTCGCCATCGAGATGCCCGACGGCACGATCATCACCGGCAAGACCTCCTCCCTGCTCGGCGCGAGCTCCGCCTGCCTGCTCAATGCGCTCAAGTACCTTGGCGGCATCCCGAAGGACGTCACGCTCATCTCGCCCGACATCATCGAGCCGATCCAGCATCTGAAGGTCGAACACCTCGGCAACCACAACCCGCGCCTGCACACCGACGAGGTGCTCGTCGCGCTGAGCATCTGCGCCGCAAGCGATCCGACCGCCGAGATCGCCATGCAGCAGCTGGCAAAGCTCGCGCACTGTGAGGCGCACTCGTCCGTCATCCTCTCGCACGTGGACGAGAATGTGTTCAAGAAGCTCGAGGTGAACATCACGTTCGAGCCGCATTTCCAGACCAAAAAGCTCTTTCATCGCTGAAAAACAGGGGGACAGCCGATGCTGTCCCCGCTATTTTTCGAAATTTTCGAATTTTGGAAAGGTTATGCTTGACAAACCCCATCCGGAGATGATATATTCGTAAAGCTGATTGTGGGACGACCTCTGCGGGTGTAGTTCAATGGTAGAACACCAGCCTTCCAAGCTGGATACGTGGGTTCGATTCCCATCACCCGCTCCATACCTTCTGGGCGGGCAGCCAAATATTGTATGCGCGCCAATAGCTCAGTAGGATAGAGCAACTGCCTTCTAAGCAGTAGGCCGGGGGTTCGAATCCCTCTTGGCGTACCATTTCAGACCTATGGTGGGTATAGCTCAGTCGGGAGAGCACCGGATTGTGGTTCCGGGTGTCGAGGGTTCGAACCCCTTTACCCACCCCACGAAATCGGGGATTGGGAGTGATCCCGATCCCCGATGATTTTTGCCCCGATATTGGGATGTAGTGTAATGGTAACACACCAGACTTTGACTCTGATATCGTGGGTTCGAATCCCGCCATCCCAGCCACGTCGCTGATGTTCTTCCAACTCCTGCTTCCTGCAAGCAGAAAGCATCCGTTTCCGAACACCAGCTCCTTCTTCAGCCGCGAATCGCTTCGCTGGATTCGCGTCTGAGTATTTGTTGAGTGCGAATCTCTCGTCGGATTCGCGTCTGAGTATTTGGTTGGTTTGTAACGTAAATATATTTTTTCACACCGATATGCCCCAGTAGCTCAGTAGGCAGAGCACCTGCCTTTTAAGCAGGGTGTCCGGGGTTCGAATCCCCGCTGGAGCACCAAAAGGAAACCATTGAAATTTCAAGAAAACCTTGATTTTTCAATGGTTTCTTCGTTTTTCTTTCGGCGCACTCCGAAACATTTTGATACGCAAACTGTTGTCAAAAGTGTTGTCAAAATTCAAGGGCAAAAACAACTTCACAGATAAAGAAAATGGCGCTGCCAGTTAAGGCAGCGCCATTGCTTTATTTATCTTCATCCGCTTTGTCTTTCAGCTTTTTCAAGCTGCTGATCAAAAACTTCGGCACCGGAGCGCCAAGGCGCGCAGCGTTCTCAATAATGCTCCCCAGCTCCGTAACGATGTACCATATTGCCACCAACGGCAAAAAGGCCGTTTTATATGTAAACGGCAGCTCAAACCCCAATCCGCCATAATTGATAATCGCCGACAGCGCCACGTCCAGCAGCAGTGCGACCAGCATGGCCACGATGCTGCCTAGCTTGTGCCACAGGCCGGCACGCGCTACAGCGCTGTCCCACGATCCGGTCGACAGCGCCGCCCACGATCCCGTTGCATAGTCCAGGATCATCGCGGCCAGCCACACGATCACAAGCCAGCCCGTCCATCCCCAAAAGGCTGTCATCGCTGCAAAAATTGCCGTGATAGCCGCCTTCAATTCCATCGCTTTACTCGGTGCATTCATATGTATTCCTCCGTTTTTATTTATCCATGTTCGCCGCAATCACCAGCGTGCGCAGCATGTCCATGGACAAGTCCAGCTTGCCATCGCCTACGCCCGCAAGCACACCGTCATCGACAAGCTTTTGCACAGTGTCCTGCGCCCACGCGGGCACGTCCATCACTTTGCCATCTACGATACGGCCATAGCGCGTATCGCGCATATGCCACATGATATACAGCATCCGCAGCATATCATCGGAAAGACCAAGGTTTCCACCGCCGGTGCCGGAGATCAGACCTGCATCCATCATCTCCTTTACTGTGCCACGCGCCCAGCCGGGCACGTCGTCAATGCTGTCGTATCTTACCATGTCGTCCTCCTCGTCTGTATTTCCCGCGGCCATCTTGGCCGCGACGTCGCGCCGAAACCCGTCCATCGTGTAGCCCATATCATATGTGCGCCACAGCAGCTCCGGGTCTGCGTGGTTGCTCGCCACGCCGCGTCGGTGTCCCTCGGCGTGGCCGATGATGACGCCGTCGGCCAGCGGATCAAGGCCGTACTGCTTGCACAGCGCGGCGAACAGCTCCACAGCCGTGTGGTATGTGCCCGCGATCTGCTCTGCTGCCTCCGCGTAAGTCATGCCCGCGCTCGGCTCGGTCATCTCCACACCGATGTGCGTGCTGTTTGCGCTGCCGCCGCAGTGCCATGCAATCGTCTCCCACGGCATCGTCTGATACACCGCGCCGTCTGCCTGTACAAACGCATGCACGCAGACGGACGCACCGCCCGGCTGATACTGGTTAAAGCTGCGCGCAAATACCGCCGCTGACGGCTGCGCGCATCCCACGCTGTGCAGCATGATGCCCTGCGGGTACAGCGCCGCGCCGATCTGATAGCACTTGTTCGCTGTCACGATGGCCTCCACGATGTTGATACTCATGTCGTCACCTCCGTCACAGCGCGCGGATGCGGTCTGCAAAGTCGCAGGCGAAGATCTCGCCTGCCTGACCGCTTTTTGCGCGGATCGCATCGGCGACGCCCTTAAAAAGCTCGCCAAGGTTGTCAACGTACTGCACCGACGGTGTGTCCGAAAATGCAGTTATGTGCTTGTCCAGCCACTCCTTGCTCGGCTCCAGTCCCACGCCAAACGCCGCTGTAAGATCAACCAGCAAGCACGATGTAAACCAGATCGTAATGTTCGACCCGCCATCATTATTGTAATCAAACCGGCACGGATAGCTGCCATCCGAAAAACTGGTACGATCAAACACAGCCGACACGCGCTGCCACGTGTTTGCCGCTGCGTTAACACGCAGCCCGGCAGCTGCTGCCGGTTCCGCAACCGGCCAGTACCAATCGAACGTGCAGTTCGCCGCCGATTCGTACATCACCTTGAACGTGATGTAATACTTGTGTGATGCAACAAGGCCGTGCGCCGCCGACGTCAGTGTCACCTCGCCCGCGCCGGATGGGATGATCTTAATGCTCGACCCTGCGCCATCGCCTGGGGTCAGGGGTGACAACTGCCACGTGCAGTTTCCGCGCGTGGCCGGAAACCAGCCCTTGCCGTTGTTTGCCACGATATTAGTCATAGATACAGTGGTAGCCATGATACGCCCCCTTAGTACGCGCTGTTGATTGCCGCTACGATTGCAGTATCAACGTAAGATTTGATTGCGTTGGCAATCCCAAGATCGGCAAACAGCTCGGACGGGGTACGATAATACACCCAGCCGCTGTCGTCCAGCACGGCAATCTTGCCCGGTGTACGCCCCAGATCGCTAGCGGCATTGGACTGTAGCCATGTACCGCAAAAATACTTTCCGTAGACGTTGCCGGTAAACGTGCCGCCAGACTTGTCCATTTTGGCGTCCAGTGCAATCTTGTCCGCCTTTGCATCCAACGCGGTCTTGTCGGCCTTGGCGTCAATCGCTGCCTTGACAGCTTTATTCTGCACCGGGTTCGTGCTGGTGCTGGATAGCGCTGCGTCCACAGTGATATTGCTGCCAGCAGCCACCTTGTCATCGACGTACTGCTTGATTACCTTGTTCTGCACAGGGTTGACCGATAACCCGGACATAGTGCTATCAATGGTGATCTTATTTGCGCCTGCCGCGATTCCGTCCAATTTTTTCTTATCGGCAGCGGACATCAAGCCGTTCGCGCTTTCCGTTGCCACCGCGGTACCAGCTTTCTTGGTCAGCGCAGACGTGATGACTTTGTTTTGGACGGGGTTGGTAGACGTAGCAGACAGTGCATTATCCACGTCCACCCCGCCGCTCGCAGCAACTTCGGCGATTTTTGCCTTGACGTAGGCTACGTTTGTTGCATAGTCCGTCTGTGCATCTGTCGGAGTTTCAAGGCCCGCTACGTACACAGGGACGTTTTCCGGACCGGCATCAAGCGTAAGCGTGTAGTCATTGCTTTTTTCGCTTGGCATGATGTTTATGGTTTGAGATCCGTCTGCCCCGCGCGGAAGCATCGCTACGTTTCCTTCCGTCCACACGTTTTTTTGGTTGACCGCCCCGATGTTTGCACAGGCCACTAATTTTTGATCGGATGTCAATCCCTGCTCCGCGTCGTGTCTAACCGCCCGGTCATCGACGTACTTCCTAGTCGTCGCGTCGTCATCCTCGGTTGGGTCGGCCACTTTCAGACGGGCAATCGGCGCTACACCAGTCATGGGGTCTGAGCCGTGCGAAATGCGTCCAGCGTCAGAAGCCGCTTTTTCAAAATGGATGCCTGTGTCCGCGCTCGTCCTGCCAACAGATACAGACCCCTCGGCGCTGACTGTCTGCCCAACTTTCAAAGAAGCCGAAATTTCGCCGCCAAGTGTTGACAGCTTGCTGTCCAGCGCGGCCTTAACGGCCTTATTCTGCACAGGGTTTTCCGATGCTGCATCCAGTGCTGCGTCCACGGTGATCTTGTTTGCACCCGCCTCCACGCCGTCGAGCTTAGTCTTATCCGCTGCCGACATCAGACCGTTGGCTGATGCGGTCGCCACAGCCGTTCCCGCTTTACCGTCAAGTGCCGCCTTGACGGCCTTATTCTGCACGGGGTTAGTGCTGGTAGCGTCGAGCGCTGCGTCAACAACCGTCTTGTTCGCGCCAGTCTCAATGCCGTCCAGTTTGGCCTTATCTGCCGCCGGCATTAGGCCGTCAGCTTCCGCCGTGGCAGCATCCTTACTGGCCTTGCGGTCAAGCGCGTATTTGACTGACCGCGTTTGTGGAGCATTGGTCGATTCACCAGCACCGGGTAGCTCCAGCTGGTCAAATGACGCCAGCTTATACGCGGTAGTATACTTGTCGACGACAAGCGCCTGTACGTTGGTCGGGTTAAGCACTGGCGTCGGCAGGGCGTCGGTGCTCATTTTGTCCAGCTTTGCCTTATCCGCTGCCGACATCAGACCATCGGCGCCAGACGTGGCGACATCTTTTCCCGCCTTCGCGTTGAGTGCCACTGTCACGACCTTGTTTTGCACAGGGTGCGTAGAGCCAGCGTCCAGCCGGTCATCGACTGTAACTGCGGTCTCTTTCGCCAGCTTAGCGAGCTCAGCAGCTGCGGTCGGCCCTAAATACGTGGATTCGTCCATACTATCATTCCTTTCAATTCGCGTTCCAGATTGCGCGCATCTCGTCGGCCGTCATGGCGGTCAGGCCGTCCAGCTTAGTCTTATCCGCGGCGGACATCAGGCCAGCCGAGGACTGCGTAGCTACCGCCGTTCCGGCTTTGCTGTTCAGCGCAGCGGTCACGATTTTGTTTTGCACCGGATTTGTGGATGTGTCAGATAGTGCGCTGTCCACGTCGATCGTGCCACCACCGCCGCCGGAAGGCGACGATCCGGAAGGACCGCTATCGGATGTGTTGTAGCTGCTACTGGATTCGACGCTGTTGCCAACCGCCGTTTTTCCGGAAAACACGAACGTGTAATCCGTGATGATCGACGGGTATTCCCGGCCGTTGATGTCCTTGACGATAACCTTGTCGAAAATATCAAGCCGCGGGTCGGCCGGAAGATCGCCGGAGAACTTATAGATCGGCTTGTTTTTCAGCTGCTCGTACGCTGTTTCCGCGACTGCTTCAGCCGCGACCGTGATCGACCCTGCTGGCCCTTCGATGCCCAACCACAGGTTGTCGTCATTCAGTTCGATAACGTAGCCTCCGGCGCCGAAGAAATACGTGTGCTCTTGTCCGTCACTGGCGAACGTCTTTTTCACGCGCACGCCTGTAACTTCTACCGGCGTTTTCGCCACCTCTACCGGATTGATCCACTGCGTAAGCGTCACATCTGCCGCAGACGTGATTGGGCGCACAAACAGTGCGTTTCCAGACACCATGGCATTGCCACCGCAGGCCAGCGCAATTGCTTCGATCACCTGCCGGATGGTGTGCTGTGTGTCCACGGTCGCCAGTGCGTTATATCCCAAGTCGCTATCAATTGCGCTGGCTGTCAGGTCGAGCTGATCCGCCGCCAGCTTCCACAGCTCTATGTAGTTATGGTCCCCCTGCATCGTTGCCGGACACAGCACATCCGCCGCCTTTATGGCGTCGTAGCAAGTAAGCGTGGTAACAGCGTGTACAGTTTCCACTTCGTACACCTTGAAGTGGCCCATGTCCACCATGCGTTCAATGCCGTCAATGGTGATAGCCGCTTTCAGATGCGCTGTGGCCCCCTCGTACAGCGACCAGTAGTCTGGGGTCGACCACCCGATGTCGTACATTTCAATCGTTGCGCATTTGCACACAGATAGCCCGACGGGGTAGCTGCTGGACGATGTCTGTGCTGTGATCTTCGTGCCGCCCGGGCGGAAAGACTGCCGGCCTACCTGCAGATACTGCCCAGCCTTCAGCGTTACAGTTTCACCGTTCCTCTCAAACGTGATATCGTGATCCCACGTAAAAGATGCCTCGACCACAAAGTTCGTCTGCGATGGGTAGACGCTTGTGATTTGACTTTCGACTGTTCGCATACCATGTCACCACCAATCACGTCAGCGGATTGACGCTGACCATGTTAAAATCCAGGGACGTAAACAACTCTTTGCCTTCGTTCAGGCGCCCGATATTCAGCTGCCCTTTGCCGACGTAAAACCACGCCTGACACCACGCACCGTAGTAAGCGGAAAAATAGTACAACTGGAACTGCTGACCTTTTGCAATGATCTTCAGGATCTGCGACAGCATGGTTTTGCTGATCGACGCCCGGCTATACCCCAGAGCTTCCACCGTGAACAGCGGACTGACGACGGCCGCGCCGGTCTGGGTGCGGCCGCTGTCCTCCGTGTAGGTCGTCTCAAAGTCGTACGACAGCGCACCAGAGTCCGGCTGCGGAAGCACCAGCCATTCATCCGACGGACTTTTTCGAATTTTAATATATTCCTGTGCCATGTGTTACACCGCTACAAGCGGGTTTTTGCCCGTTTGCCCTTTCCGCAATTTTGCTTCGGTGATTACTTCATCAAACAGTGTGCGGCGATCCAACCGGGCGATAAACTCGTATCGGCTGCCGGCGCCGCCGGCTTCTTCGCGCACGATCTGGCGCAGCAGGGATTCCGGCGCTTCCAGGTTGTTTCCGTTGCGCTGGTCGCCCAACACGGCCAAGAACTGCCGGTTCGCCGGGATGACCGCGCCGCGCGCCAGCATCGGGATCTGCGGAACTGGCAGTGGATTCACGCCCCACAAATTCCGGAACGGGGAAATGCCGAGGAAACTGGCGTTTCGGATCATATTCAGCATGGAATTGATCTTGTTGAACGGTACGGCAATGATCGTGTTCATGCCGCGGATAATGGCATTGACGACCGTGCGGAAGGTGTTTTCGATGCCTTCCTTGATGCCGGACCAGATGCGGCCTCCGGTGGAAAACACGTCCTTAACCTTCTGCCATGCGTCTCGGAATTTGCCCTGAAACCACTCCGGCACAGACTCAAAGGCGCTTTTGATTCCATCCCACGCAGCCACAGCGCCAGATGCGACCTTTTCCCATAGGCCGCTGAACCAGTCCTTTACGGCCGTCCATTTTTCGATGACCCAATCCACTGCCGCCGCGACGCCAGCTTCCACATTGGCGAGGTGCTGCTCAAAAGCCGCATCGATACTGCTGATCGTTTTACTGATCCATTCCTTTATGGACGTCCATTTTGCGACGATCCACACGACCACTGCAGCTATAGCGGCAATCAGCAGCGGTATCCACGCCCCTGTGATGATAGCAATAGCACCGCCAATAGTTAGCAGCGCCACGGTAATAGCCGTAAGGTTCTTATTGTTGAAGCCGTTTTTAATCACGTCACGAATTGCCACGCCAAGAAGGACAAGCCCCGCGACGATTGCCGTGATTGCTCCGCCAAGCACGCCAAACGCCAGCCCAAGCCCAGTGGCAGCCGCAGCAGCGCCGATGATGTACCCTGTCAGATTGTCAAAATTTATGCCGTTTTTAAGCATATCGACAATGTTGATGGCCATCAGGACAGCTCCCGCGACAGCAAGCGCCAGCTGCTTCGCCTTCGACAAATTCCCCAGGAACTTCTTTCCGATTTTCCACGCAGCGAATCCAGCGGCCACCGCCGCCACATACGGTGATAGCTTGCGGGCAACGGCTGCAATCTTGCCGATTTTTCCGGTGTCGACCTGATCGGACAAATCAAATTTCGGCGCTATGCCAGATGAACCGCCTCCACCACCGCCGGAACTATCGTTCGATTCCCAGCGGTTCATTTCATCCAGCCCGGAAAGCTGTTTTTTTGCCTTCTCGGCCGCATCCCCTGCGGCCGCGGTTGCGGAAGCCTGATTATACAGTGCCTTTGCAGATGCATCCGCTTGTGACGCCGTTTTGCCAAACAACGAATTGATAAACACGGACACAACGGCAGTCAATTTGGCAAGCCACGCCAGAAGCGTTCGAATTGCCGGCAAAATATAGTTGTAGATCGGCGCAAAAGCGGAAATCAGATTACCCCTGATCTGCGCCAAAGATGTTGACATTTGTTTGTCTGAGTCGATTGTGCTAAGCAGCATTTTGCGCATCGTACGCAGTGCTTTGGTAATCATGGTGAAAATGAAGACGCGCTTTGCTAAGCCAGCAATTCGTTTGGTGAATTTCTTAAATTGTTCTGACACCTTCTGCGTCGTCAAAGCTGCAAGACGCTGTTTTTCCACATATGCGCTTACGGCAGCATTGGCTCTTTCCTGTGCGATCTGGCTGCCTTCGAGATTTAGCTGCGCTGTTTCCAGCTGCTGCTTTATTTTCTGGATCGCTTCACCGGTTTCCTGCGATACCGTCCCGGTGCTTCTGGTTTTCTTTTCGCTTTCTTCGACGGCCCGCAGCTCCGCGAGCTGCTTTTTCAATTCGTCGACCTTCTGTGCGGCCTTGTCCACATTGTTCGCAGCCTTTTTCGCGTTGTTTTCCAGCTTCGCAAGCCCCGCGTCAAACTTGCCGCTGTCAATCGCTGCTTCGTATACCAGATCGCCGACAACATCAGCCATCGCGCACACCCCCTGTCATCAGCTGCCGGATGAATTCATCTTCGTCGTCGGTCAGATGCGCCGACTTGAAATCGATCAATTCCCGGTTTTCGTCGTAGTATTCGCGTTCCCACTTTTCCAGCTTCTTGTGCTTGCGTAGCTTTCGCCGGATGTCCAGGATCGTGGAAAACGTGCAGTCACCGATCTCCATATAATATCCGATGAACGTCCACCAGTGCATATACGGCAGTGCGCGCACGTCCTGCCCAGCTACGCGGTTGATCGGTGCAATGATCATCGGGAAATCCTGCTCCCAGTCCATCTGCTTCGGCTGCTGCCGCTGGTCGCCGCGATCCACACCGCCGTCTAAAAACCACAGCATGAATTTCACCGCGGCGGCCATGTCCGTGATCTGATCCCAGTCCGGGTAAAAGATCTTGACCGCCACTTCGGCGCGATCCTGATCTGTCAGCTCTGGGTCATTCAACGCGGCGCAGATGTCCAGAATTTCGCGAAAGTCGCTTCGTATACGAAAACACCGGCCGCCGATACATGCAGTCTTCGGCAAGCCGGTATTCATGATCTGCGCTTCTTCCTGCGCTGACCGCCGCCGTTGTATTTATCCAGGTATTTTGCCTGACGCTTCTGTGCGGCAGCGGTCGCAGCGTCCATCTCGCGCCGAATCTGGCGCGAAACCGCTTCCAGAAACGAAATAATCTGCAGGGAACCGGACGGCGTGAGCGAAACACAGTAGGCTTTACCGAACACTGTATCGCAGACGGGCGAAGGGAACGCCGCGTCCACCTGCTCGCGTGCGTAGGCGTCCAGTTCGCGGATCGTCGTGCGGGCGTCCGTATCGCTTTCCTGCGTGCCCATTTCGTCGGCTTTGGCCTTGATCGCCATCGCTGCCGCTTCCAGCCGGTCGATGATACCGATGTCGTTCGGGTCAAAATAGATCTTCCGGTTTGCGTCGCCATTGATGGTGAACGCTTTCAGGCCGGTTTCAAAAGAAATGTTATTGCTCACGCCGTCACCCCCTTATGCCGTCGCCTTCGTGAACGTGGCCACGCCGTCCACAATGGCCGCAGTGCCGACCGTGCGCGTGCCGCCGTAGGTCACATCAAACGGCATGTCTACCGTTTTGTCGCCGCCCAGAGACTTCACTTCAATCGCGCAGCCGCTATAGCGCTCGGCAAACATCGCCGTGTCCTTCGTGCCGGCATAGCAGTGCACGATCATCATATCCTGTTCGGCCAGCGCCGCAACGTCCTGATCCTTAATCGCCAGCTGCCACAGCTTCGTCAGCGCGGTTTCGCCGGCGTCCAGATTGCACGGGTCAAAGGTCTGCGTGATGGTCGGCGCGGACATGGTGGTAAACGTGTTGCCAAGAATGTCCTGCGTGGTTTCCTTGTTCCAGTCATATTCCTGACTGCTGTCCTCCACGCGCTTGCCGATGATCGACCAAACCGGCGCGGAAGACGTACCGGTATTCAGGAAGGCTATCAGCAGCTTGCGGGCGATCGTCTGACCCGCAGTGGTGTTAAAAGTCGTACTTTCAGGCATAATGCATCACCTTTCAAAATTGTTGTCGTACCGCATCGACAGGGACACGGCCCAGTCTTCCACACCGTCGGCATAGCACCCGGCCAGATAGGCCGCCGACACCTGTACAAATGCAGTGATCGTCCGGCCATCTCCGAGGTCTGGCCACGCGGCAAGCGTGTGCTGCTGGCCGTCCGCCGTGATCGGCTGTTTTTCCAGCCAGCGCGCCAGTTTGTCCAGCCAGCCCTTGATGTGGATGCGGTCAGTTTCCGACTGCGGTACGGCGCGATATACCACCAGAAACGCATAGTTGCATTTCTGGTACACACCGCCCATGATGTCGGTCGTTTCGCTGATCACCGTCGCAGCAGCGGACGGATAGATCCCGACGCCGGACTTGTCGCCCAGCTCGCCGAACCGGATTTCCCGCGCTCCAATGGCCGGGAAGTCATTCAGCAAGCCGCTCAGGATCGTTGAAAAATCTTTTGTGTCAACCATTTGATTCCCCCAGGATGATCCGCTTGCAGCCATCCGCCCATTCTTTTCCGTGTTCGTTTTGCGCGACTTCCGCCCAGTGCGGCACGCCGGCCGCAAACCGCAGGTCACGGTCAGTTACAACTTTCACGGCGCCCTTGCGCGCCCATGGTGAACCGGTTTCCGGGTCGACCATGACCTTACCCATATACAGATACCGCGCATACGGACCGGGGAACACGACCTGCCGTCCGCCTTCTGCGACGTATGAACGCTGCTGCAGGCTGCCGGTTTTCAGCGGCATATACAGTTTGCTGTCCGCAAGCACCTGCCGGCCGAGCCATTGCTGCGCATCGGCAAATCGCTGGCCGTATTTGGCGAACCGGAGATTCACACGCACGTGACCCTTGACATAGCTGACGTTCTTATAGTGCTTGATATCGCTCATGACGCCGTTACCTCGAAGTGAGCGATCAGTGGAAACCAAGCGCAGGATGTGATGCGGTGGCACTCCGTGACTTTGCACAGCGCGTCATATTCCGCCCAGTCGTGATCGCCGCGGCAGAAATAATCGCCCGGCTGAAACGCAATCAGGCCGCTGCGGTCATCCGCTGCCTGATACACCTCCGGCGTTACATAGGTCAGCATGCCGATGGACGTTTTCGGGACAAGCAGCAGCACATAGTGCCCCGGCACATCGCCGGTTGTGCCGGGCGTCATGGCCGTTTTTGCTTCGACCTTGACGCCGACCAGCACGTGCCGCTCCCATGTGTCAGCCTGACCGCGCGCACCGCGCACGCGCGAAAAAAGCGTGATCGTATCGCTATGCAGCAGCATCAGCATGTCACCCCCGCGTATAGCACAAGGACACCATCCACGGCCACGCCGGAAAGCCAGCGCCGAAGCACATCGAACACCAGCGCATCCCGCGCCGCCGCGGTCTTCGCAGCGGTCGTGTAGCAGCTGTCGGCCGTCTTGTATGTGATCGATTCGCTGCCGGATGACACCGACGCCACAGGGCCGGCGGTTTTTACGCCGCCGACGTCTGTGGTTTCCGCTGCGCTGTCACGCGCCTGGTCAATACGGTAAAGGCATTCGGCCAGTTCACACGCGCAGTCCGTCAGCTTTTCGGCGTCGATCGTGGATTCCGGCAGCGTGCCGCCGAAGCGGTCAAACGTGAAGCGGTCGATCTCCCGCGACGCCGCACGCAGATAGCGGGCAGCAGTCACTTCGTCGCGGAAAGGGGACAGATCGTCCCCGTACCGTTTTACGTATGTGTCAAAATCCGCGTACACCGTGATTCACCTGCCGATCACGCGCTTGCGTAGGACTTCACATGCACCTGCGCAGCATCCAGCACGCGCAGGGCGGCGTTTTCCTCGACCTGCGCCTTGCTGCCGGCGAAAAGCTCGGAGTCGACCATGCGGACGATGCTGAAGTTATCACCGACACCGAAGGCGTTCGGATCGTACATGATGAATTCCACCTTCGCGAGGTTCGCCGCCGTGACGCTGGCCTTCGTACCGCCGTGCGGATAGTAGGCAAGATCAGCAGACGACGCGAAGCCGTTGACTTCGATCCAGGTAAAGCCCATGAAGCTGCCTACCTGGCCGCCGGCAGCGGCGGCGAGCAGCATTTCGTTGGACGTCGGGGTATACTTCTCACCGGCGAACTCCAGCATCGTCGCGAAGAAGTCCGGGCTGCAAAGCACGATGGTGGGGTTGGCTTTCGCCTTGACCATGGCTTTGCGTTCGGCCAGTACCTGCGCCTTGAAGTTGGCCGCAGTGGTCTTCGTGGTGTTGGTGGATGCAGTACCCTCGGAGATCAGGCAGGCAAGCGCGCACTGGTTCTTTGCCTCCGCGACTTCACGGGTGGCAAGTGCCAGATGCTCCTCGGCGATCGGGAACGCCACAGCAGCGGCCTGCACGCCGTAGATCTTCTTTGACGCATGGATGTTGTTGTTGAAAACGGCCTGAACCAGCGTGTCAGCGGCGGCGGTGTCCGTGAAGTCACGGCCGGGCGTGCCGACAGATGCTGCGGTGGAGGTCAGCTTGTGCCAGTAGCAGCCGCCGGCACCGTCCACCATCACATCCTGATAGGTCACGCCGGGCACAAGCCACGTCTTATAAAACAGGTTGGGAAGAACAGTTGCTTTATACTGTTCGTCCACGTAAAGGGAACCGTACTGGATAGACATAGATCATCATTTCCTTTCGTAGTCTTAGCCCCTGAAAAACGGGTTGTTTTTGTATTTCTGGGCTACGTATTCTTTTGCGCCTCCCGCCGGCGGCACCATGCCGCTGTGATCGGACGAGAAGCGCGCCTTGCTGGCGGGATCGGCCACAAGGATTCCGGGGATCTCCTTGCCGTTCTGATCGGTGACAAGGCCGGTAAACAGGTCGTCGATCGACTTGCCGCGCGCATCGTCGGAACCCAGAGCTGTCACAAGCTTGTCCGTGATGCTTTCGCGCGTGATGTCGTTGACGAAATGCTTTCCCGACAGGAACGTGTCCACCGTACTGCGCAGCTTCACGGCGGCAGCGTCCTTCTTGCGGTTGTCCCGCTCGGTCTGCAGGTCATTGGTAAGTGTCGTGATCTGACCCTTCAGCGCTGCGACATCCACGCCATCAAAGGCGGCAAGCTTGCCCTGCACGTCTTTCAGCGATGTGTCCAGCGCGTCGTGGCGTTCCTGCAGCTTGGTGAATTCCGCCACGGTCTTGTAGTTCTCGGCGACGGCCTTGCGCAGATCCGTCGCTTTTCCTTCCGGAATCGTAATACCGAAGTCGGAAAGAATGGTCTCGATGTTCTTCATGCGTAATCCTCCTGAACGTGGTTTTTTAACAGCCCGTCAACTGTGTGGATTGAGCCGGATGAACCACCGGCAGGGTCGTGATATTGCAAAGGGGCAGCCGGTTTCCCGTCCGCCCCTGCGTATCCTGATTCGATTTTGGGTATAAGAAAACCACCTTGCCGATTGGTAAGATGGTTTCTCAATTATTGTAGGCATTATGGGAAAAGCGCCGCGCGGGCGCATGGCGCTTTTATTTATCTGCCTTTTGCAATCGGCAAATCATCACTTGATGGATTGGCGAAAGGCTTTCGCTCATAGTGTTTGCAATCAACAATTTCATTTACAATGTCATGCGGTATACCGCTTGTGTAAATTTCGCACTTCAGTTCAGGAAATTTACACTTCTTACACACGATGCATTTTGTCATCCTTGCCATACTTAACCGCCTAAAAACTCTTTCACATATTCGTTGAATACTTCAACATATTTCTGGTCAACTTTTTCGCTGTTACACATCGCGACATACATTTCGTTAAGAAATTCCGCTGGGTCATTATCAACCAACCGGCAAAATCCGCTTGTTCTTGCGTCATCTTTCAATTCGCTATACAATCTTTCAACCTTTTCAAACGAATTGCAGTAATTGATTCTTGCGTGCATTATTTCGTGACTGACTAAATCACCAACGGTTTTACTTTTCCACCACCCGGATGTATAGTACCCATAACACATTTTATCAAGCGATTCAAGTGTATTTCCCGTGAAGAACTTCGTGTTCAAATACAATTTCGTTCTTTTTTTGCCGCCAAGCACTTCATATTCTGTAATAAATACAGATTTGTCATCAGTGGGAAACCTTGCGATCTTTATTTCATTAAAATTAAAATCATCTTTTATCGCTTTGCTTGCAGAAATTGAATCATCAATGGCTTGCAACACTTTAACGTCAATGTCTTTTCCGTCAAAGTTCGTTTCTGCTTTTAGCAGATGCTCTAAATCATCTGGTATTTCAACTGGCTTTCTGATCGAAATTATTGTACTACTTTTTTCTGGATTTTCAACCGCTTTTGTAACCGGCACATGCAGATTCTGCGCATCATCGATCTTCTGTCGTGCCCGTGTTGCCGCGGATGCAGTTGACGCCGCCGAACGATCCCACCCCGCAACGGCGAGCCGCTCGTGGTATGGTTTCAGATCGTTATCGGTGCAGAACTTCGTGTAGGCCGCGTTCTGCGCCTGCAGGCGCTTGGCGGACTGCGTGTATTTCTCCTGCAGCTTTGCCTTGGCTGCCGGATCTTCACAGTTTTTCACGGCCGTATGCAGCGCCGTACACTTGCGCTTCTGCGCCCGGATGCGGCGTTCCATCGCGCGCTGAGTCTGCGACAGTTCATAGGCGCGCCGGTTGGATTCGGTATCGATCGGCTTGTTATTGTTCCGGCTAACGCCAGGCAGGAACGGCGTGAAGGAATGGCGGCAGTTATAGCCGCACAAGCCCAGCGGATTTTCCGGGTAGCCGGTCGCATCCAGCAGGTTATCGAACTGCGCGTCCTTGCCAGCGATGCAGTACACCTTGCCCTGCCAGCCGGCATGATCGGCGATCGGATCGGTATCGGATACACGCGCGCCCAGATGCTGCGACACCAGCACATGATTCCAGCCCATGTCTTTGCACTGCTGGATCGTCATGTTACCGGATGACTGCGCCACGCCCGTGCGGATGCAGCGCAGCACCGCCACTTCCAGCGTGTCCTTGTGACCGGACGGATAACGCACGATTGGCTGCACCTGTCCCAGCTCTTTTATGCCCTCCAGCATAGCGGCGGTGTAGGACTGCGCACCGGTACGTACCTTCCAATATGCAGCGTCACAGATGTCGATAAACGCCTGATTGGTCGCACCGGCAGTCGTGCGCGTGATGTTGGAAATTTCACCGACCGTGCGCTCGTAGGCGTCCGTGATAATCGCAATCATGCCGGGCGACAGGCTGGAAAACGTCACGGCGGCAGCTTCGGCGTCTGCCTTCGCTGCCTGAATGCCGCTGCCCTTGAATATCTTTGCGATTTCCTGCTGCGATTTGCCGGTGCTTTTGGCCAACGCCTTCTGGATTTCGTCCAGATTCCCGCCGGCCTGTTTCAGCACCCACGCCTGCCATTCATCCGTGCCGGTCAGCAGCTTTTCTTCGCCGCGGCCGAAGCGGATCATGAAGCGCTCGATCATGTCGCGGGCGATCCATTCTGTCAGGTCGTCCAGCAGCGGCAACAGGGTTTCGCCGATCTCCTGGAACTGTTCCGGGGTGATCATTCGGTATCAGGGAACAGCCCCGGTTTCGCCGTGTTGGCTTCGGCATAGGCCGCTTTCGCATCGTCTTCGCTGAATCCTTCAAAGCGCACCAGATACATCCACCACGGCAAAACGCCGAGCTGGCAAAGGCTTTTTGTGTTCTGCCGGTCTTCTTCATAGCTGTATGTGATGTCTCCGAAATTGTACGCCACGGTATAGGTGCCATACGGCGCCAGATCGTAGATATCAGCGTAGTCGTTCAGCGCCTGAATCAGATCATCCACAGCTGCCTGGATGCGGTCGCGGATGTCCTTGATGCGCTGGATGGTGCGGCGGTCATCAGCTTCCACCTGCGTTGCGGTGGCAAGGCCCTGCTTTTCGTTATAGCTAAAATAGCCTTCCGAAAAGCCGCATTTGGTCGACAGGCTTTGCAGCAGCATATTGATGCCGGTCTGGCGTTCGCCGGTTTTCAGCTTGCGGTCGATTTCCTGATAGAAGCTTTCGGCCGCTGAACCGGCAACGTTTTGCACATAGCGCGGTAGCCGCACGGAAACATTCTTCCGCCCTGGTTCGCGCAACAGCCGATCATCCACAAGGGCGATCGACCGGGAATCCTGAATTTCATCCACCATGGCAGACCATGCAACATCCAGCCCACGCAGTTCCGGCAGAGCATTGGCATAGATGGACATACCGCAGGCGCCGCCGTCGATATTGTTGGCGTCCGGCATGGTGCACACAGCAAATAGCGGCGCAGTATCATCCAGCACGGCGTCCGGCAGGATGCCCACCCAATCCGGCACTTCGTCCAGATTCGCACGGGATGCCGCTGTTTTGCCCTTCGCCACCCGGAACGCGCGGTTGGAAACCACATAATGCGTCCCTTCATAGCGGTGGTATTCTGCCTTGACGTAGTAATAATCCGGCGTCGCTTTCGTGTCGTACAGCACAACGCCCGTCACACGCTTGCGGTTATCCACAGCGGTGACCGTGAATTCCGGTGGTGTATACAGGCCGATGCTGTCCGGCGTCGGTTTCAGCAAGAACATGCCAGCAGCACAGCCCACATCCACCATGTCGCGCAGGAACGGAATCAGTTCTTCGTTCAGCCGCTCCTGCAGCCAGTCCGCGCGAGCAGAGCCTGACAGTTCGACGCTGACGCCCATCGTCGCAAGACGCGCAGCTTCGCCGGTCACTGCCTTTGCAAAATTGATGGTGCGATCCTGATCGTTTGCCCACGGCGGGGTGCCCATCCAGATCTGCATCCACAGGTCTTCCGCTTCGCGCATTTCCGGCGTTACCAGCGGTGCGATGCGGAATTCTTCGCGGATCTGTTTCTTCACGCTGTCCAGCGGGATATTGATTTTCACAGGCAGCCAACCTCCTTGAACACTTCGCACATTTTCGGAAACTGCGAAGCAATCCAGTCCACGTATGTTTCGTCATGGCCGTATTCCGGATGCGTAAAGTTTTCGGACAGCCCGCTTTCAAACAGAAATGCATGAATGATCTCATGACGCATAACTTTTTTCTGATAGACGCTAAAGTCTTTCAGGTCGCAGTCTTTGGCCTTTTTTGAAATAACAATGGTCTTTACCGTTTTGTCGCAGTAACCATCGCATTTTTCAAGCATTGCATCTTCGGCCGCCGTGGCTTCAATGATTTCATATTCCGTCCCCAAAATATTTACAGTCATGCACTTGCCCCCCTGCGCATCGTCAGCGGTTCTAGTGCGTACCGCGTGGCGTCGATGCTATGGTTATTCACGTCCGGGTATCCGGTGACGACGTTGCCGTCCCGGTCCCGCTCGTATTCATACTCTGAAAATTCCTTTGCCGCATTCGGGCAGCGCACCGGGTCGATGATGATGCGCCGGCGTTGCAGCCACTTCATGCCATGTTCGATTGACCCCGGACCTTTGACAGCGCCGGTGACGGGCAGGCCCATTTCGCGGTGATCGTTGACGCTTTTCGGTTCGGCCGAATCGGCCGTGATGGCGTAATCATCATAGCCGTGTTCGATGATCCAGCGCGCTGTCTGTTCGTTCGATTCCTTGTTGGCATAGTGTTCCGCGAAGATATACACCGCCTCGCGGTCGCTGTCGTAGTAGCAGCGAATGAAGCAGTACGGATCGGGATACCAGCCCCAGTCCTCGCCCTGGAAGATGCGGTCGAAATGCGAGATTTCTTCGTCTGTGATCTCCCGCAGCTCCAGATAGTCAAATACACTGCCGCCGTCGCCGTTGGCCACGCCCTCGTATTCATGTTCATACGCCGCTGGGTTGACCTCTTTCAGGTGCTCCGCGTCGGCGATAAACTTCGCACCCAGCCATTCCGGCGGCGCTTCCGTGTAGCTGGAATGATGAAAAACGCGCCCCGGATCCGGGACAAGCCGTTCCTTGTTTACCCAACTGGACTTGGATTTCGGCGGGTTATAGGACGAAAAGTCGTAAGAATCCGCGCCGCCACGCAGCACGGATTGGTTAATAGAACGTTCTTCTTCCGGCCCGCAAAGCTGGTCTTTTTCTTCCTTCCACAGGATGCCGATATAGCCAAACGGCGGCTTAATGGATTTCAGCTTCAGCGGATCGTCACAGCCGCGAAAATAAATCGTCTGGCCGGTTTCTTTCAGCACGATTTCTAGCGGCGACAGCTTGCAGTTGAACTCATCGTATAGCCCTAGCTCGTTGATCGCCCATTTCATCTGGGCATACACGCTGTCTTTCAGGGTGTTGCCCATCTTGCGGATGATACAGGCGTGCATCGTCGGGTTGTTTTTCAGCAGCTCGACGATTTTCAGGGATATATACGACGATTTCAGGCCGCCGCGGCCGCCTTCAAAGACATACGTCATGTTCGGCTGAATGCGCCGGTTGATGTCGACGAACGCCCTGCCAAGGACACGCGCCGGCAGCTCATAATGTGCGGATGCGCGCGCTGCTGCCTTTGTTTCCTGCTCTTCCTTGATGCGCAGCGACTTCTCAAGGTCGCCGGCTGCGCGTAGACGGTCGGCGATGGAGGTTTCGATGCCGAACTGGTCTTTTTCCTGCCCACGCATGATCGCCGTGCGCAGCTCCTGGATCTCTTTCAGGGATGCCGTGCGCTCGGATTCGATTTTTTCCTGCCGCCGCGCTATATAGATTTTTATGTCAGGTTTTGTCAGGTTTTCCGCGCCGATGGATTTGGCGGTTTTCGCCGAGTACCCTGCTCTGCGCGCCGCCTCGGTCGCGTTGCCCAATTCGATGTAAAAATCCGCAAAAGCGCGCTGCTTTGGCGTGAGATTCATGGGATCACCCGCTATATATTTTCGCCAGCGTTTTTACGACATCCGCCATGCTGTAAGTCTCCAGTACGCGCGTGCTGATATGCTTCCCGGTTTCATCGGTTTCTGCCTTTTCCAGCACGTATTTTGTTACCATCCGGCCAAGCCGCTCGGAGTAGTGCTGTAACTGATTGACTTTGTAATGCTCGCCGCGCTGGTTCAGCGCCGCCTGCAGTTTGTAGGTAAGTTGTTTCAGATTCATAACCGCACCAGAATGCACAAAGCACCGAACCCGAAACCGGGCCGGTGCTTTGCTTTGTTGAGAGACATGAGAAAACCGGAGTTGACAGAGACAAGAGAAAAAGCCATGCGTACATTCTGCAAAAAGGATCAAAGGAAGAGAGGTATATCACAAAGTGACTTGCGGGACCGGTCTCTCTCGCAATCCCGCGATATCACTTTAACACAGATTTTCGAAAAAATCGTCTCACTTTTTTCTCATCTTTTCGTCAACTCTCCGTTAGGCCATACATGATGATCGTGAAATTCCGCAGCGCGCTGTCTTTCCAACGGTATGCCGTTGGCTTCTCGATGGCCAATTCCCGGCACAGCCGCTCAACGCCGCCGATGCACGGCGTGATGTAAAAGCGCTGCAGCACGCAGCGGTCACGCTCTGAGAGCTGATTCAAGGCACGATCCACGCGGCGCACCCGGTTCTCGGTCAAGCGCTGCGCCTCTTCCAGCCGCTCACGTTTCATGATGTTGTTGACGAGCGCATCGTCCCTGCCATTTGAGCCACCGGCGACCGGGCTGCCGTCCGCCGAGGCACTGCGGATACTCGTGATCTCCGTTGCCAAGTCAGCGATCTGATCGCTGATGTTTGCAATTGCCGCCTTTCGGTTCATGTAGTTACGCAGCTCATCAGCCGCCTCCCGCTTCCAATCCAACATCCTCACCTCCTTTGTCAGTCATCCCAAGCGACCCATCTTGTCGATGTAAGTGCCCGCCACAGCGCATCTGCGTTTTCCAGCGTCTGCGCGATGAACGTCTCGCTGTCAAAATCATAACGCACCACCTTGCCGGCTTCATCCGTCAGCAGCACTTCATTTGCCGCCACAACGGCCTGCACATCATCCGGAAGGCCGATAATCATTTTCTCCCGCGTTTGCCACAACGCCGTGCTTCCATACATCAGCGGTGTGGCTTTTGCCTCCTGGATAGTGGGCACCGCCAGCGCTTCACCCATGCGCTGGAGCGCTGCGTCCAGCAGCACAGCCTGTTCAATCCGCCCGCTTTCCCGAACGCTCACCGCTTCTTCTTCCGGTATCCGACCGAGCATGCGCACCACTTCCGCCAGCAACTCCCGGCCGTTAGTTCGCTGCAGCATATCAACCTGTGCGCCGTATGCCCATTCGCGGCCAACCATGCCAATAACGCCGCCGGTCTCGTAGATCAACAGCTGATATCCCTTCGCTTCTTTCGCAGCCAGCCGCGCCACGCCTTTGTAATTCACCATTTCACACCGCCTCGCTTCCCGGGACGATACGATCCCAACAGGCCGCGCACAGTACTTCTTTTACCTCTCGCTGATGAACATGTTCATGCGGGCACGGTTTGTTCTTCGGCTCGTAACCGTAGGTATTCGGGCATCCAAAACACCCGCCAATACAGGTTTCGTCCACCGCGTTCGGATGCTCCAGCGCCAGCAGCTCGCGGAATGTGCAGCCGTGCGACTTCCGCACAAGCATGTCTACCCGAAAAGCGTCCCAATTCGCCGTCGGCACGCCGACATAGTCACACCACGCGCGTTCCAGCTTCGCGCCGGCGGATTCCACCCAGTCCGGAAGGAACACAACGTAGTCCACCGCCTCCATCTCAGCGAAGCAGATGCGCATATAGTCCAGCTTGGTCAGCCCCTCCGGCGCTGTGGCCGGATTGATGACCGTCGCGCCCAGCCGCTCAAGCTGTGCAGCCGCTCGGGCGAATTTCCCCTTATAGTCCGGATCACCGGCTATTTTCCCTGATATGTAGATCTTCATGGTTACCCTCCTTTCACGATTCGATTCGGCCCTTAAAGGCATCAATCAGCTTCTCCGCCGCCGCTCGCAGCTTTGTCTGGTTCTCTCCGCTGGCCTTTGCGATCAATGCAATCATATCGTTCATGCTTGACTGCGTGGCATCGAAAACGATCTTGAACTGCGCCACCGTCACGTCGCTCATTTCGAGCCTCCGGCGCGCCTCCTGCAGCTCCAGCTTCAGACCGTCGCGCTCCTTTGCCACGTCCTCCGCGGCGGTTTCCAGCTTTGCTTCCGCCGCCTTTGCCGTCTCTTCCGCCTGCTCGCGCGCCTTTTCCGCCTTCTGCAGCTTCTTTCCCAGCCGCTCAAGCTCTTTCTGTGCCGCCGCCTTTTCTTCCGCGCGCGCCTTGGCCACAGCGCCCTCGTCCACCTGCACGGCCACCTCGACCGGCCGGCTCTCCAGTGACCTGACATTTTCCTGCAGCGCCCGGATCTGCGCCTGAGTCTCCGCCAGCTCCCGGCGGCGCGCCTCTGCCTCCTGCGCTGCCGTCTCGGCGTCCTTTTTCAGCCGCTCCGCCGTGCCCATCTGTTCTGCCAGCTTTTGCTCGTACAGATCCCGCTCGGCCTCGGCCGCCTTCTTCGCCTGGATCAGCTCGTCCAGCTCCCGCGTCGACATGTGCTCCACATCGTGCTCCTCGGCGAAGCTCTCCCGCTCGCTTTCCGGCAGCGCGAGCAGCCGCAAAGCATTGGAAATGCTCAAATTATTCAACGTTGGGTAATTTGATTCCGCCCCGAAAAGGGTCTGCTGCTGTGCCCCATACTCGCGGTACAGCGTCATAAAGCGCGATGCCGTGCTCTGGCTGAACTCCGTCTGCGCCTTCAGGTACGGCAGCCACTCTCCGTGGCCGACCATCTCCTTCACCTCGCATAGGCGGCGGCCGATCTCGATGCCGAACCACAGCGTCATTTGCTTTGCCTGTGCCGTCAGACCGCGGATCTCCGCGCCCACGGTCTCCGGCGTCCTTGTCAGTTCATTCATGCCGTTTTCTCCTTTGCTTCCAGTATTGGCTGCTTCTGCTTGTCGCGGCGGCTGCCTGCGTGCACCCAGCCGAGCCACGCATCCAGAAACCATGCGTACCGCTCCTCCGGGTCCTGCGCATGGTTATACCCCTCGTTCCTATACCCATGGATCTGGCGGATCGTGTCCTTCCCCGTCAGCTCGATGGTCATCCACGGCCGCTCCGGCCGCTTCTCGTGCCTCAGAAACAGGATCGTCGTCTTCCCGTTCATGTGCCGCGCGGCGTAGCCGCCCACACAGTGGTGCAGCGTCTTGCCCTCGCGCACGATCTCGCTGCCGCTCTTCGGCACCACGATGCGCAAGCCGCTCAGAGCAAATTCATATTTCCGGCACAGCTTCTTATACCGCTTCGCATAGGCCGCAGTGGCGGCCTGGTCCTTCCGGATCTCCAGCAGCTCAGCCGCCGCGTCGTGCCGCTCCCGCAGATCCTTCGGCATGGCCACCGTCGCCTCCGTCAGGTCATAGCCCAGCTCGCGCGCCATGCGCAGATAGTCCGCCCACAGCTGCACGCCCGTCTTGTTCTCGGCATATCGCGCCGCCTTTTCCAGCTTCACGCCGGCCGTCTCCGCGCACTCCTTGCACGCTTCCGCCATCCGTCCCCCGCCGAGCTGCCGGCAGAGATGGATGTACACATCCGGTGTCAGCTCCGGCGCGGTCTCTCGCCAGCTTCTCAGCGTCTCAAAGTCTCCGCCAGACTGCAGCCATGCGCGCGCCTCCTGCTTGCTCATTCGCATAAAGTCTGCCGGATTTCGCGCACTCCAGTTCAGGATCCGCGCGTTTTTCACGCCGCTCACCACAAGCTGTGTTACCGCGCTGCCGAGGCCGAGCTTCACGGCCATTTCAATCTGTGGCCACATCGCGTAGGCCGCGAGATACGTCACAGCCCACTTCACCGGCTCGTCCCAGGCCCACTTCACCGGCTCGTTACAGGCCCTCCGCAGTTCATAGCACATCCAGTCCTCAATCTGGCAGTAGCGCCACGCCTTCGTCTCGCTCAGCGCATCCGCGCCGATCACGGTATAGTCGCCCTGATAGCACGCCCAGCCCATCATGTTCGGCTGAAACGGTTCTGACACCGTTGTCTTCGCCTTCCAGTACGGCAGCGTCCACTCTCCGCAGCGCCATTCCCGCGTCCGCTCCCACATCTGCACCGTCCCCGGCGCGAGATAGTAGGCTTTCTGCCCCCAGCAGTTCATGTCGTAGTAGATTCCCCCATAGATCAGGTCCTTTGTGTAGCTGATCTCGATCTGCATCGCCTCGATCAGCAGCGCATCGCCGTCCCGGCGCAAGAATGCCACGTGCTCGCTCTCCCGCAAGGAACGCATCTGCTCGCCGTATTTGCCGATGGCATTCCACACGGCCGTTTGCCCGCAAAACGGGCAGTTGGCCTCGCTGCCGTGCTTCGGGCCGTGCTTGCCGATGATCCCATGCTGGCGGCAGCACGTCGCCCATACCTCGCGCCGCTTTCCGTATGTCTCGAAAAACACGTGCGGTGTGAACAGATCATGCACTGCGTCCTCTTCCTCCTGCGTTGGGTAGTGCCAGAACTTCGCCAGGATCTCCTCGTGCCGCTCTGGCGGCAGGTTGCATTTCAGATACCGCATGGATCACACCCCGAAGAAGTCGTCCAGCTTCAGCAGCAACCCCTCCGGCTTCGCGTCATCACTGCACAGGCGCACGCGCATCGTCGTTTCGATCTCCGCGCCCGGGAAGTAGAACTGCACCGCCTTGCGGTACGCCTCGATGTCCGATATGCTCCCGCCCACGCCTTTGGCCACGGCCTTCATGCACTCCGGGAAGCTCCCGCCCTGCGCCACGGCCTGCGCAAACTCGCCGTCCTCTCCGCAGAACTTCTCCAGCGCCTCGCGCACGGCCGGCGCCATGGCGGTCTCCTTGTTTCCGCTCAGTCCCTTGTCATCGCGCAGCCGCTCGATGGCTTTCTCGTAAAATTCGTTCATAGCTATACCTCTCTTTCTGCTGCTTTTATCCTGCGTCGCCGAGAAACCGGATCACGCCCTGACGCATCTGCACCCGGTACGGCTCCAGCTCCACGGCCGTCATGTACTTGTGGCCAAAAAGCCTTTTCATATCGCACCAGTCTTCCCACATGACCCGATACACCGCGCGCCCGCGCAGGCACACCAGCACAAACGCCAGTGCGCCCATATTGGCGTGCGATTCCAGTGCACGCGCCTGCTCTTCCGTGACCGCGCTTTGCAGGATGCGGTCTTTGTCTGTTGCCTTGGCCTCGAACACCACGCTGCTGCCGCCGCATAACGTGCCCTGAAAATCCGGCTGCGCCTGCTTGGTGAAAACCGCCTCGAACGACCAGCAGCCGCTCGCGTTCTGATGTCGGCCGGAAATGACCTTGATCGGCTCCGGTGTCTTGTCGATCTCCGCGATGCCATGCGCCCGGTAATACGCGCAGGCCGTGAGGATCTGCGCCTCGAAGCCCTCTCCGGTCGCGCGGCTGATGCTCCCTTGTGCCTGACGCGCCGGGTTTTTCGCCGACTCCTCGGCGTGGAAAAACTGCAGCGCCTTTTCATACGCCACAGGATCCAGCTTGCGCGCCGCCTGTTTCTGATAGCGAGGCGGCAGGCTGTCCATACGGATTCCCATTGTGTGCGCTCCTTCCTATGCGGTGTCTTTGATCTCGTAATACTCCTGCCACGGCCAGCCGCTCAGTTCGTGCCAGCCGCTCTTATACTCCGACCCATCGTCAAAGCGATAGAGATGCATCCCCCGTCTGGCCTTCGGCTCTTTTCTCCACGTCTCGGCCTTGGTCACCTGATAGCGGATCTCCGGCTTTGCCATGCCGGCGCTGCAGGTATACCGCCGGCGGCGGATGCCCTGCTCGCGGCAGCGGCGCATGGTGGAGCGTGATTCCTTGATGAGGTAGGACGCGAGCTTTGCGTGGTTCTTACGGTCATCGAGCATCTGGAAGCTGATAGACCCCGCGCCATTGGTCACCTTTGTCCAGGCAGCAGCGATGATCTGCGCGTCAAAGCGCGGCAGGAGGATGTGATGATGCACGTTCGTCATGTGCTTGGTTTCGAGCACGGCGATGTATTTCAAGCGCTTGCCCGCTTTGGCGTACGCCTTGCGCAGCTCGCGGAGGAACGCTGCCCTGTCCCGCTCGGCCTGTTCCAGCGTGATCTCCTTGTCCCAGTAATGCAGGACCATGTGATAATCGCCATAGCGATAGTTGCAGTTGATGAGCCAGCGCAGATGCTCCTCGGCCACGCGCTCGTTGATACGCTCCTGGCACTTGGAGGTCTCCTTCTCGGATGATCGCTTGCGCGGCTTGACTTCCTTGCTGTGCACACGGGATGAATACATCTTGCGGTGCTCGACCGTTTCCCCGCACACGACGGTGCGATGTACATACGGCATGATTGCCTCCCTGTCTCCGGTCGAGTTAGTAATTGGTCTTACCGAAGCTGAAAACGCCTTGCGGCGTCAGCGTTTTTCGGCTTGCAGGGCGGGCAACTGTATGCTATAATGTATATAGTGTAGCGCGCCCTGCGCTATTGGGTTTTCACCGCCTGCGGGTTTGACGATCTTCGCAGGCGGTGTCTTTTTATGTCTCCGGCGGCGCCCACATGACGCGCGCCCCGTGGACGATGTCCTGCCACGCAACGCCCCACAGGTCCGCCGCGCACTGGATCGCCGCGAACGGCGACGCGCACGGCACGGTCACGGCCTCGCGCCCCGGATACACTACCCGGGCGCGGCCACGCGCTGCCCAGCGGTCATGCCGGCGGCGCTTGTCCAGCTCGGCCGGCGACATATAATAGACGACCTCCGGCCGCTTCATGCGACGCCCAGTGCCGTGAAGATCACGTGTATGACCCAGCCGAGCAGGCACCCAACGGCCAGAAACGTCACAGCCATGATGGCGTCCTCTGTCGCGCCGACGATCAAGCGGCGCACCTTTTCCTTGGCGCGCGGATCTCCGAACACCTTCATTTGCCGTCTCTCCCCTCTGCCGTGCGGTACAGCATCTGCATGTTATTCGCGCAGATAGCGCACATCGGCACATCGTGGATATGTCGGACTCCGTCCACACTCCCGCAAAACGCACAGCCCGGCATATACTTGCGCAGGATGATGTTGTCCGCGTCTATATAGATCTCCATGGGATCTCCCGTCCGGATGCCCATCGTCTGGCGCAGCTCCTTCGGCAGCACGATGCGGCCGAGGTCATCGACCCTCCTGATGATTCCTGTTGCTTTCATTGGTTTCTCCTTTCTCTCGACCTATCTGGCCAGCATATGGGCGAGCGCCACGGCGCTGATGCCCTCTTTCCCGCTGACGTTGTACCGCTCGCGGCACACCCGTCGGCTTTGCCCTGTATAATTGCTGACGTCTGTCACCGTCAGCACCCGGCGGCCGCCGGTGAACTTCAGGATTTCCTCCAGCTCAAGCCGGAAGGTTTCTTTTTCTCGCGGCATATGTACCTCCCTCCTTTTAAAGTGTGCTGATATTGAAAACTTTGGGTTACTTTGATATACTGCAAATGGCAAACGTGGAAATTTTGCGTACAAAAGGATGTGTAGCTCATGATTCTTTACCACATGGATCGCTCTGGCTGCTTTCCGACAAGCGGCGAGCTTTCACTGCACCCGCTGTCGGATTTGCCGCACGACATAGCTGCCTCACGCTTCTTTTTAGATTTCCAAAGCGGCGTGTCAAAGCATTGCCTGAACTACTTCACAGATAGTGCCTCCATGCTGATTGCCATACAGCCCATGCCGCTCGGCCAACTCTTCGTCGCCGCTGATTCACTCGCCGCCGCGAACAGAAGGATCTCTTCGCAGTTGATTGAACTCACAGTGGAACTCGTCCGCCGACAGCTTTTTCCGCATTACCCTTCTCGCCTCATTTCGCTTTTTGCAGTTGAACAGATTTCCGATTTCAAAAAATGGGGCTTGGAACACGCTGAACAAGCAAGGGTGTTCCAGATCTCCGCACCTGACAATCTAAAGAGATTTGACGCCAGGCACCTGCGCGGCGGTATCACGTTCACAACAGATGAAACAGGCACTTATTGCGGCTGCCTCTTAACCGCGATGTACGACCAGGCAATCAAATATTGGTCTTGTGAGCCGTCTGCAGATCCTCTTTGGGAGTATCTCGTGCCGCTTCCCGCTCAGCTCCATCAGGTTCTTCTTTGTGGCAGGACGTCGCTTGCATCCATTCCAGAGGGGTAAATCCAACGTGATGCGGCAGCATGTCCTCTATCAACTTCACCGTTTTTTTGCCTTGTGGATGGTATTCGTCCAAGCCTGACAGCCGCTCCAGCGTTTTCCGCTCGTCGATACTCAACATGTTTTCACCGCCTTTTGTATACCAAATATGCTATGCTGCTTGATATTTAGCGCAATATGTTGTATATTTAATGTATGCCGTGTTACCAGCACGGCGTACAATTCTCCAAAGAAAGGAGGCAGCACATTGCGCAATTCCAAGCAGACAAGCGCCAGAGCCGCGACCGCGGCGTCGAAGGTGCTTCGTGACGGTCGAACCGGCAAGGCCAGCAAGACCGCCGCTGCGAGCGCTCTTGCACAGCGCCCCAGCAAAAAAACGAAATAATCTACCAGCTGAGCGAGGTGTTTTATGCGCCTCGCTCTTCCCTTTCTTCCCGGAACAGTGCTTCGATACTGCACGATGGAAAGAACTGATCGCGCACCCGGAACGCCTCGTCCAGATGCAGCGGCGATCTGCCCGCCAGTTTCCGCGCCATCGTGTCCCGACTGATGTGCAGCGCTTTCGCCATCTGGCCGATACCGATATTCCCGCGTGCCATTTCTGCCCGCAGATTTACGTAATGGATGTTGGAATAGTTCATTTGGTTCACCTCCAATCGAATGGATTGCGCGCGTTTTACGACGCGCGCTTGCTGTGCTCCAGCGCCATCGCCAGCCCCTCCGTGAAGGCGCACAGCTGCGCCTTCTGCATCTCGTCCATGCTCTGCATCACGGTCGCCAGCCGCTCCAGCGTCTTCTGCTCGGTTTTCGTCAGCATTTCGTTCACCTCCTTGCGTTGCTCCGTGTCGTCGGACACGGGCGTTTGTGTTTATGTACACATAATACAGCCGCAGATTGAGCTTGTCAACACATTTTTACGCAAATTCTATGATTTTTTGTGTTGACATACTCATGCAAGCGTGATAGATTATTGTCATCGTCAGGAGGTGATACTACGAATAGCAGAATTAAAGAAGTTCGGAAAACGAAGGGGCTTTCGCAAGCCGCGTTCGGCGCACCGTTCGGCGCAAACAGAGACATGATTAACAATGTGGAAAACGGCAGAGCTGCGGTTTCCGATATTATGATCGCGTCCATCTGCCGCACTTACGGAGTGGATGAGCATTGGCTGCGTACCGGTGAGGGCGAGATGTTCGTGCAGATCTCACGCGACGAGGAGGTCATGGCCTTCGTCGGCGATGTCATGCGCGGCGAAGAGGATAATTTCCGCCGCCGCTTCCTGCTGGCGCTGTCCCGCCTGCCGGCCGAGCGCTGGGCAGAAATTGAAGATTTCGCTCTCCAGCTCGCCGAAGAAAACAAAAAAGCGGATCAGGATTGATTTCCTGATCCGCTTTGCTTTTCGTGCGTTCGTTTGTCTTTGCGTGCGTTTTGCCAGTGTTTTGCCGGTGCTTTTCTTTTTCACGCGGCAGTGCGCAGAAATTTCAGCGTCAGCCGCAGCTCCCGCTCCCCGGCCGCATCCAACAGCCGCTCGATTTCTGCCCGTAAGTACGCCCTCCATTCTGTTTCCGTCATAGTTCTCCCTCCCACAATTTCTCCACGGTCGTCCCCAGCGCCTTTGCGATCCGAATGGCGAGGCGGACGTTTGGAATGCTCTTGCCCCTCTCAATGTCGCACAGCGTGCTTGTCCCACACCCTACCTTTCCGGCCAGCCACCGCAGGCTGACGCCCTTGTATTCTCTATACTCCCGCACTTTGTTTTTCATCCTCGCCATTATCCTACCACATTTTTCGGCTGCGTGTTGAAAACGTTCGGTATTCCGAACGTTTTTTGCTAACTTATTGCAATACTGCCCGAAATATGCTATTTTTCAATTATCAGCCGTGTGCACATGGCAGAAGAAGGAGCCCGTATTATGAGTGATCTTGTAAAATACAGTGAGCAAACATTTGAGAGCATCAAACATACAGACGAATACGGTGACGAATACTGGCTTGCACGCGAGCTGCAGCCCGTCTTGGAATACGCACGATGGGAAAATTTCAGCAATGCAATCGAAAGAGCGCAAAAAGCCTGTTCCAACACTGGATTTGATATTCAGGACCATTTTCGTGAGGTCACGAAAATGGTTCCATTGGGGTCTGGCGCCGAACGAGAAATCGATGACACCATGCTTTCCCGTTATGCGTGCTATCTTATCGTAATGAATGGCGACCCAAGCAAAGAAGTTATTGCAGTTGGGCAAACCTATTTTGCAATTAAGACACGCCAGCAAGAGTTGATCGAAAACTACGATCAGCTATCCGAGGATCAAAAACGTTTGGCAATCCGAAATGAAATGATTGCCCATAACAAGTCCCTCGCAGAAGCCGCTCAAATGGCCGGTGTCGTGGATCCCCGTGACTACGCAATATTTCAAAACAAGGGATACCAAGGCCTCTATGGTGGTCTCGGAGCAAAAGAAATCCATGCTCGGAAGGGTCTGAAAAAAAGCCAAAAGATTTTGGACCATATGGGCAGCACGGAACTGGCCGCCAACCTCTTCCGCGCAACACAGACTGATGAGAAGCTGCGCCGCGAAAATGTGCAGGGGAAACAAGCTGCATATAACACGCACTACGAAGTCGGCAAAAAAGTCCGCCAGACCATCAAAGAACTCGGCGGAACAATGCCTGAAGATTTGCCAACGCCGGAAAAGAGTATCGCGCAAATCGAACGGGAACAGGAAAAACGCAAGCTCCGAGCCAAAGATGATGAATGAGCACTATATCGTATATTAAAGAAAGAATAGACATTCCGACCACAAAATGATAGAATTGTCGTAATCCGCCTGAGGGCGAGAATAACGAGAGGAAGAATGTCTATGAAAAAGTGCAAATTTTGCATGACAGAAATCGACGACAAAGCGAAAGTCTGCCCGCAGTGCGGCAGGAAGCAGCCCAGCAAGGCCAAGAAGATTGTTGGGATTGTCCTGCTTGCCCTGTGCGCGATCATCGTGATTGCCGCGATTGCCGGCGGCAGCGGGGACAAAGACAAACCGGCCAGCGCGGCCGGAACTGTCGAAACACAAGCCCCGGAAATCACTGATCCGGTCGCCAAGCTCAGCTATAACAAACTGGAGACCGCCACCGAACCCACGGAAGGCCGCACGAATTACGGCAGTCAGTGCATCAATGGCGCGATCAAAAATACGTCCGGCAAGCAGCTGTCCTATGTGGGTGTCACCTTCGCGCTGTACGATCAGGACGGCAACCAGATCGGCACTGCTATTGACAATATCAATGACCTGACTGCGGATTCCACGTGGAAATACTCGGCTTTCACGCTTGATACGGAACAGTTTGCTTCGTTTGAGTTGACGAGCATTGACGCCTGGTAATACATAGGCAACATCAATCGCCCTGACGTGAAAACGTCAGGGCGAAGCTAAATAGATTGCGTTCTTTTTTGAGGGGGGCACGCATGCAGACAGAAATCTATAGCGTCATGTACCGCATGGTCCACAAATACGGCTGGAGCTGGAAGCTCGCCTGCGGCGTCCTCAACCGCCGGTTCGGCACGAACTACACCGCTGATGAGCTGAAGGAGCTGTACAGACGGCATTTCCTGACTAAGGGAGAATGAAGTGCCGTAAGTCAAATCTACGCCAAAAATGTAAACATTTTATTCTATCCGCGAATTTTTTTATCATTTCTATTGATATTATTCTCTAAAAGTAATATTATTGCGCTGAGGTACATAGAATGAAAAGAGAAGAAGTGCTATCCTGGCTATGCAGAATACTCGGTGAACTTCTGTATACTCGTGAATTTTATCAAGAGTTGGTCGAGCTGATTGCCGAAACCGGTATTGAAGGAAAGCTTTTTGCTACACTCATCCGGCAGTTAAAAATGCTGTCCATGTTCGGTGCGCAAGCAGTACAGTCTAAAGAGTTTGAATCCATCGGCAACGGCCTGTTCAGTATGCATCTTACAGGCAACGGGTACAACATACGAGTGCTATATTCGTTCCTGCAAAACCAACAGCCGATTCTTTTGCTGGCCTTCTATGAGCGAGGAGGAAAGCAGAAGACCGACTACACCAAGTATATCGAGCCAGCAAAAGCACGCCTCGAAGAAGCCAGAAAGGGAGATAACCATGAAAACGCCTAACACCTACGCACTACTCGATGCGCTTTCAAAATCCATGTCCCCGGCCGCAATCATGCTCGCAGGACTACAGGGAGCAATCGCCGCAGAGATCTGCAAAAAGCGCTTTGATCTCCACATGAACCAAAAAGAATTCGCCGACTATATGGGCGTGTCTCAAAGCACCGTGTCGAAATGGGAGAAGGGCGAGACAAACTTCACGCTCAATACACTTTCCCAAATCGCTGATAAGCTGCAAATCCCAATGCAATGCCCGTTTGTCACTACTGCTCCGCCGCACTATAATCAGGGGCAAATCTTTCGTTTTGACGATTACAGACCGTGCGAATGGCACACTGAATCTTCCGAAGTCGCAGAGTTTAAAACTCTGGATGACGCGGATGAATTGATGCAAATGTAATAATGGAGGTAGCTATGTATCAGTACGCAAACGGCTTTAGCTGTGCTCTCAGCGGAAATGGCAACGAATTTGTGCTTTGCTTCGCACAACAGTGTCCCAGTTTCGACGGCACAGGTAAACTCGACAAAGTCACAAAGGAGCCTGTCGCCACTCTTATTATGAGCGCCGACAAGGCCAAAGAACTTGCACGCGCTATCGAAACGCTTTGCAGCGCCGTCCTGCCAGGTGAAGATGCAATTCCCACGGTACCGGATATCAAATAAGAAATAAGAATTGCCCCGGTGCAGCGCACCGGGGCAATATGCAAACGCGAAAGTTTAGTTCTGTTTCATGAATTTTTCATCCAGAAGGTTCAAGTCCATTTCAAAACAGTTTTCCCGCCCCCGCTTTGTCTGGATCAGCAGCTCTTGATCTCTTACATTATCCAGCAGCTTCCGGAGCGTTCCATAGCTGATTCCACAAACCTCCTGCAATTCAGAAGTGGATATCCCGTCCTCCGAAAACAACGCCGCTTGAATCAGCAAACTGTAAACCAGACGCATTTTTTCGTTTTTGCTCTTCGGCAAAGTATCTACCAGCTTCTCGTACCGATCCCACTGAATTTTCCGTCTCTGCAACCCATCTACAAGTTCCTGCATGGCTTTCAAGAGCATTTCCAACATCATCAACAGGAACGGCGTCAAATCGCCAAGATTGCGCGGATCATTGCAGACCCGAAACGCTTCATAATAGTCTTTGATGTTTTCTTTCACCGTTTCCGAAATGCGATAGGCACTCAGGCTCTCACATTTCTCCGCAATGCAGTAGCTCAGAATAAACCGGCCCAGCCGTCCATTTCCATCATAAAACGGATGGATATATTCAATCATATAATGGAAAATGCAGATCCGAAATAGCCACAGTATGGAATCATCGTGGAGAAACGCAAGCGCCTTTTCCATTGCTTCGATAATCTTTCTCTCCGATGTCAGGCCTGCGTGGATCACTTTCTCTGTTGCGCTGCGAATGGTAGTCTGATCCTTCCGAAAGATTTTCCCATCAGGGGCGTTTTGCGGATCCTCTGCAACAACTTCTTCCAGTACCAGCTCATCATAAATATTCCGGATATCTTCGCATGATGCCAGAGATACTGACTCACTTTTCGTAAGCTTATTATACTTATTGACAAGCCCGATAAACCGATGACGTTTCCCTTTTACAGAGGATTGCTCATCGAGTACTGCAAGTGCCTCACCGATTTCTTTCCGGCTGCTGTGTACACCTTCGATCTTGTTCGTAAGGACAATTTCATCGATCAGGCACTTCTTCCTGTACTGCTGCAGCGCAATCTGTGGCAATCCATTGCTTATCGCAAGAATCTTCTTGTCACAGGACATGATTTCGGTCGCAAGGAGGAACACTTCATTGTTTTCCTCAAAAAATGCCGTTTTTCCCGAAACATCAAAATCTATATGAATAGTAGCTCTTCCGTTCCGCCGGCTGTCATACTCCTGCTGATACAGTTCAGGATCCTTATAATATAATGTCCTTAAAGACTCATATTTCATGCGAATACCTCTTGCTTTTTAAAATCCTCTTATTTTGTCTGGTTTGGTGCATAATATCATTGTTTAATTGCAAAATCAAGCGTTTTTTGTAATTAAATATTTCTGCGCGCTATTATCTTTATAAATGTCCGCATATTTTGTTTTTATACAAAAATGCCCCAGTGCTGCAACACTAGGACAGTAGATTTGTTGTCGATATTCTGGACACGCAAAATAATGCACACCCTTACTTCTATTTTATGACGCTTTTTCTGGATTGTAAATATCTGATTGTACAAATTTCTCACTATGCAAGACCCCAACAGGAGGACGCCCATGGCAAGAAAAAGGACAAAATACACGCTGCGCAAAGACGGACGCATTGTCTTGTCTGACACCATCAATGGCGAGCGAAAGTATTTCTATGGGAAAACTGACAAAGAAGTCGAACAAAAGCGTGATGACTATATCCGTGAGTGCGAAAAGCGCGCAAACGAGGCCGCCGACAAAGGCCGGGCATTTGAGGCCGTCGCCGATGACTGGTGGGAGCAGTGCGAACCGCGCCTGTCTCCAAACACCGTATGCGGTTACAGAACAGCAAAGAATCGCGCTGTGGACGCTTTCGGCGACCAGTATGTCACGGACATCACCGGTCACCAGATTGTCGTCTTCCTGCAGCGCTTCGCCGCGCGTGGCTACTCGCAGAAGGTCATCAACAACACAAAGTCCGTGATGCGGCAGATCCTCAACTACGCCTTCCTTTGCGGCGATATTGATGCAAACCCCTGCATCGGGATTCCGACCCCAAAAGGAAACCCGCGCGTACCCAGAAAGCCGACGCCGCCGGACGACCTGCAGAAAATCGAAGAATCCAAGACAGAGAGCCTGTTCGCACGAATGTCGTATTTCATGGCGTACACGGGCGCACGTCGCGGAGAAGCCGCTGCGCTGAAGCAAAAAGATATTGACCTCACTACACGGACTGCGTGCGTCGCGCGTGCCGTTGCATATTCCGACACGCGAAAGCCGGTTCTCAAATCCCCTAAGACCGAAGCCGGCGTGCGCTACCTTGACCTGCCGGATAACGTCATCGAGATCCTGCCGCACTATGACGACCCTGAGACATTCATCTTCTTCCCGGACGGCTTGCCGACAAAGACGGAGCTGGAATCCGGCCTGAAAAAATACCAGCAGAGCCATGACATCCACTCGACTGCGCATCAACTCCGGCACGCATATGCCTCCATGCTGCACAGCGCGAATATCGATGTCAAGGATGCACAATACCTGCTCGGGCACTCTACCATCGCAATGACGCAGGATATCTACACCGACCTTGAGGACAAGCGTAAACAGCAGGTACACAACAAGGTCAACCGGTACGTAAAACGCAGCAGAAAGTTGTCAAAAGTGTTGTCAGAAAGTGATAAGCACTGAAAACGCGTAATTCTATTGGGGTTCGAATCCCCGCTGGAGCACCAAAAAATCTCCTCGCCTTTTGGCGGGGAGATTTTTTCTGGTCGCTCCCGGGGAGTCGAAGTTTATCCCCGATAGGGGAAATCCCCGCTGGAGCACCAAAAAGAATCTCTCGCCTTTCGGCGGGGGATTCTTTTTTCGGTCGCGCCCGGGGAGTCGAAGTTTATCCCCAGCAGGGGAAATCCCCGCTGGAGCACCAAAAAGAATCTCTCGCCTTTCGGCGGGGGATTCTTTTTTCGGTCGCTCCCGGGGAGTCGAAGTTTATCCCCGTTAGGGGAAATCCCCGCTGGAGCACCAAAAATCTGCAAGCATCACAGTATGCTTGCAGATTTTTACTTTTTCGTTCTTCACTCTTCACTATTCACTTCACTGTAAAATGTGCTGGCGCATGGCCATTGTTTATTTCACCGCTCCGCGTGATTGCCGCCATCCGGCTCCGCGGGCACATAATCATTATCTACAATGATATCCACGCTCGCGTTGAGCCGGCAGGCATCCTGCAGAAAATACGGGTTTAGCCGAATGGACGGATATTCTCCGTCCTGATGCACTGCGGCATAAATCGTCAAGAACATCGTGCACGGCTGAAACCGCTCCAGGATCTGATGCAGCGCCCGCTCGTGTTCTGCGATAAAAGTATGTATCGTCCGCTGGACAACGTCACCATCAAACGTGTCGGTCTTGTCAAACGTGATCGTCCAGTATCCCGGGTTCTGCGTGCCCGCATATGCATTCCACCGGCACGCCCGCTGCCGTTTGGCCTCTGTCGGCTGCACACCAAGGATGGAAGAAACCGCGTCGATTGGGAAATCCACATCAAAGCAGAGGCTGAGCTCGCCCCAGACCGTAGGCGGCAGCGGCGGCGAAAAGCAGAGATCATATTCTTCCACGCACATTTGTCACCTCTCCAAATTCATTCGATGGCCCTATCATAACACACGTCCGCACATGCAGCAACATGCCGATGCGCGCACACCCCCCGGCGTGTTGGTGCAGCTACTTCTGTTTTGTCAGCTGCTTCACGCTTTGGTGCACGCCGGTCGCGGCCCAGCCGGACGCGATGCCGGCAGCGGCAGTGTTGAGCCAATCGTGCGCCGGTCGTCTTGACCGCCATGCCAACCAGGTACGCAATGGCCGTGATCGCCGCCACGGATGCAATGCCGAGTTCCATGCCCTCACCTCCTGGCCCGCTATTCCCTATGCGGCAGACGCAAATGTGCGCGGCGCGGCACTTGCCATCCCGCCAAAATGCACGTATAATCGGGCCATTGAGACAAGACGAGGAGGAATCCGCATGGAAAACACACTCAAACAGAAGCTCGCTGCCGGCGCGCAGCCTATCGGCACCTTTTTTGACACCGCCAGCGTGAGCCTTATGGAGTGCCTCGGCCGCACGGGGCTCGACTTTGCCATCATCGACAACGAGCACTCCCCCATCGAGGCCGAGACCACCGCCGCGCTCGTGCGTGCCTCCGAACTGAGCGGCATCTGCCCGCTCGCGCGCGTGCGCGAGATCAGCCGCCCCGCCGTGCTCAAGCTGCTCGACGTCGGTGTTCAGGGTCTGATCGTGCCGAACGTCAAGACGCTCGCGCAGGTGCAGGAACTCGTAAACTACGCGAAATATTACCCCATCGGCCAGCGGGGCTTCTGCCCGTCGCGCAAGGACGGCTGGGGCTTTGACGGGCTCGGCTCCGTGCCGGAGACCATGCGCCACTTCAACGGCGAGACCCTGCTCTTCCCGCAGTGCGAGACCGCCGAAGCGCTCGCCATCATCGAGGACATCTGCGCCGTGGACGGCGTGGACGGCATCTTCGTCGGACCGTTCGATCTGTCGATCTCGATGGGCATGCCGGGACAGTTCGACGCGCCCGAGTTTCAGGCGGCCGTCACGCGCATCGTCGCCGCCTGCCGCGCGGCCGGAAAGTACTGCATGTTCTTCACCGGCACGGCTGACGGCGTGATCGACGGCTTCCGCAGGGGCTTCGATGCCATGGCCTACAGCCTCGACGCCGCGCTGTTCATTCAGAGCGTGAAGCGCGATGTGGAGGACATCCGCAGCCGGCTGAAATGAGATAATATACGACATACGGCGCAAAAGCAAACCCGTCCCTGCACTGGCAGGGACGGGTTTTTGGCCTCTCAGAGGCGCCGCCGGTGTTTACGCGAACACATAGGTGACCTTTTCAATGTCCGCTTCACGGATGAACTCCGTCGTATCCTCGATCTCGTGCAGCCGCTCCTGCGGATAGTCGATGTCGACAAGATACACGCCGTCCGGAAACACACCCACGACCGTGCCCTTTCTCCCATCCTTAAGCAGCACGCCGTCGTATTCCTTGCATCTCACGGTTTTAACGCGCAACGCCTCAATGCTCGCCGCCGCAGAAGGCGGCCTCGTCGTTCGACCAGCCGCGGTCAAGCAGCCAATAGGTCGTCTCATAATCGACCGCCATGTCCTCGTCCGTCAGCTCCCGATCCTGATGCTGGCGTCCCCACTTGAGCAGCTCATAATTGCGCAGCTCCTTGAGCGTGAACGGCAGGCCGAGCTCCTCCGCCACCGGCAGCAGCACGTGCTCGGTCATGACATCGCGGATCTCCAGACTGCCGGGATAGCTGTCCATCGCCTGCTGCACGCGCGCCTGCAGCGCGGGGTCGGCATCATAGATCTCAAAGAATTTGTCCACATTCGTTTTCGGCTTCTCTGCCATATCGGTCACTCCTGATACAGGTATTTTCCTGTAGTATACTACACCCGGCGCCCGCGCGCAATCCTCCGGCACGCAAAAGCGCCCTGTCGAATACCATGGGTATGGGAGGCGCTCGCCTCCGCAGGAGGGGGAAGCTGCAATGACACGAATCCAAACGCTCAGCGACCTGCAGCCCGGTCAAAGCGCGACCGTGCGCAGTGTGTGCGCGCCCGATGGGATGCAGCGGCGGCTGCGCGACCTCGGGCTGATCGAGCAGACGCGCGTGCTCTGTCTCGGCCGCAGCCCCATGGGCGACCCGAGCGCCTATCTCATCCGCGGCAGTGTGATCGCGCTGCGCCGGTGCGACTGCCGCGCCATCCGCGTGGCCGTGCTGTAGAGGAGGTACGCACATGGGACTGACACACCGCTCCGTCGGCACGCACGCGGCCGCATTCGGCGGCACACGGCGCACAGGAGAGCGCATCGTAGCACTGGCAGGCAACCCGAACGTCGGCAAGAGCACCGTCTTCAACGCCCTGACCGGGATGCGCCAGCACACCGGAAACTGGGCCGGAAAAACCGTCGGCTGTGCGTGCGGCCGCTGCCGCTCGGCGCGGGAGCAATATCTGCTCGTCGACCTTCCGGGCACCTACTCGCTGCAGCCGCACTCGGCGGAGGAGGCTGTCGCGTGCGACTTTGTGCGCAGCGGTAAAGCGGACGCCGTGGTCGTCGTGTGCGACGCGACGTGTCTCGAGCGCACGCTCGTGCTCGCGCTGCAGATGCACAGCGTAACGCCGAACACGATCGTGTGCGTGAACCTGCTCGACGAGGCGCGGCGCAAACGCATCCGCATCGACCTGCCCGCGCTGCAGACGCAGCTCGGTATGCCGGTCGTGGGCGTAACGGCGCGGAAAAAGAAAACGCTCCGCGCCCTGCTCGACGCGCTCGACGCCGCTATGGCCGCGCCGCAGCCGCGCCCGGACGGTGCGCCGGAGGCCGGAGACCCGGCGGACGACGTGCGCCGCGCAGAGGCCATCTGCCGTGCAGCCGTCCGGCGGGAGACGCCGGAATATGCCGCGCGTGACCGGCGGCTCGACCGGCTGCTCACGAGCCGCGCGACCGGCTACCCCATCATGCTGCTGGGGCTGGCGGCCGTGCTGTGGCTGACGATCGCGGGCGCAAACACGCCGTCGGAGTGGCTGGCGCATTTTTTCGGCTGGGCGCAGGGGAAGTTTTCCGCGCTGCTGATATTCCTGCACGCACCACCATGGCTGCAGGGGCTGCTGGTGGACGGTATGTTCCGGACGCTGGCATGGGTCGTGGCCGTGATGCTGCCGCCGATGGCGATCTTTTTCCCGCTGTTCACGCTGCTCGAGGACGCAGGGTATCTGCCGCGCGTGGCGTACAATCTCGACCGCCCGTTTCAGGCTTGCCGCGCCTGCGGCAAGCAGGCGCTGACGATGTGCATGGGGCTCGGCTGCAACGCGGCGGGCGTGGTCGGCTGCCGGATCATCGACTCCGAACGCGAACGGCTGCTCGCCGTGCTCACCAACAGCCTCATGCCGTGCAACGGCCGCTTTCCGGCGCTCATCGCGCTCATGACCATGTTCTTTTCCCTCAGCGGCAGCACGCTCACCGCCGCGCTGCTGCTCACGGCGGCGCTCACGCTGTGCGTGGGGCTGACGTTCGGCGCAACATGGCTGCTGAGCGTGACCGTGCTGCGCGGCAAGCCGTCGGCCTTCGCGCTGGAGCTGCCGCCATACCGCGCGCCGCAGGTCGGTCAGGTGCTCGTGCGCTCCGTTTTCGACCGGACGCTGTTCGTGCTCGGGCGCGCCGCCGCCGTGGCAGCGCCGGCGGGCATAGTGCTGTGGGCGCTGGCAAACGTGCACCCTGGCGGTGTGAGCCTGCTGACGCGGTGCGCGGCTGCGCTCGACCCGCTCGGGCAGGCAATGGGTATGGACGGCGTGCTGCTGCTGGCGTTCGTGCTCGGCTTTCCGGCCAACGAGATCGTGCTGCCGATCGCCGTGATGGGCTATCTGGCACAGGGCAGCCTGAGCGACGCGCTCGGGCTGGCGCAGATGCACGCACTGCTGACCGCCAACGGCTGGACGTGGACGACCGCCGTGAGCGCCGTACTGTTTTTCCTGCTGCACTGGCCGTGCTCGACGACGCTCTGGACGATCCGGCGCGAGACCGGCAGCGCAAAATGGACGCTGCTGGCGGCGCTGCTGCCGACAGCGCTGGGCATGGCGCTGTGCGCGGCGTTCACGGCGCTGGCACGGCTGCTCGGCTGGTAAGCAAAGGCCGGAGGGCGCAGCGTCCTCCGGCCCGAAATCATAAATTGACAGATTCTGCAACGCGTGATATACTGTCAGCAGAACCGGTAACGGGGCCTCGAAACCCCGGGCGCACAGAGCGCAGCCGGTTCTTTTCTTGTGCATGATAATTGACGCAGCCGGAATGAAACTATATACTATCAACAGAGTCGGTTAGAGTAGCGGGCTTGCCCGTAATCTCTGGGGATCAGCTCCCAGCTGGCTCTTTTTTTGCGCCCATTTTTCATTTTCCGTCGACCATGCAGATAAAAATCGCCGTTGTGCCGCGATGCGGTTCGGATTATAATGGAAGCATCACACCGCGGCCCGGCCGCGCAAGGAGCGAAGCGATACGATGAAATTTCTCCACCTCGCCGACCTGCATCTCGGCAAGCGTGTCAACGGATTTTCCATGCTTGAGGATCAGGCGCACATCCTGCGGCAGATCTTCGCCATTCTGGACGGCGAGCAGCCGGACGGCGTGCTCATCGCGGGCGACGTGTACGACAAGTCCGTGCCGTCGGTCGAGGCGGTCGAGCTGCTCGACGGCTTTCTCACCGAGCTGCGCACACGCGGCGTGCCCGTGCTGCTCATCAGCGGCAACCACGACTCGCCGGAGCGGCTCGCCTTCGGCGGGCGCGTCATGGACAGCTGCGGCATCCACATCTCGCCCGTGTATGACGGTGCGCTCGCGCCGGTCACGCTGCATGACGAGTTCGGGCCGGTGCACGTGTGGCTGCTGCCGTTTGTGAAGCCCGCACACGTGCGCCGCTGGTTTCCGGACGCGGACATTGAGAGCTACACCGACGCCGTGGCCGAGGCCGTCGCGCACATGGACATCGACACCGCCGCGCGCAACGTGCTCGTGACGCACCAGTTCGTCACCGGCGGCACGCGCAGCGGCTCGGAGGAGCTGTCCGTCGGCGGGACGGACAATGTCGACAGCGGCGTCTTTGCGCCGTTTGACTACGTGGCGCTCGGCCACCTGCACGGCGCGCAGCACATCGGGAGCGAGACGATCCGCTATGCCGGCTCGCCGCTCAAATACTCGTTTTCCGAGGCAAGGCAGCACAAATCCGTCACCGTCGTGACGCTGGGCGAAAAGGGCGACGTGCAGGTGCGCACCGTCGCGCTCACGCCGCTGCGGGAGCTGCGCGAGATCCGCGGGAGCTATGACGAGCTGACCGCGCGGAGCTTTTACGAGCACACGACCTACCGCAGCGACTACCTGCACCTGATCCTCACGGACGAGCAGGATGTGTTTGACGCCATGAGCCGCCTGCGCACGATCTACCCGTACCTGATGACGCTCGACTACGACAACGCGCGCACACGCGCAGCCGGCGGTATGTCCGTACCGGCGGAGACGGAGCGGCGCACGCCGCTGGAGCTGTTTGAGGCGCTGTATCAGCGCCAGAACCACCAGCCCATGAGCGAGGTGCAGCGCGAATACATCGCGCAGCTCATGGAGCAGATCATGGAGGTGCAGGGATGAGACCGCTGAAGCTGACCATGTCCGCCTTCGGACCGTACGCCGGACAGACGACCGTGGACTTTGACGCGCTCGGCACGACCGGGCTCTACCTCATCACCGGCGACACCGGCGCCGGAAAGACGACGATTTTTGACGCGATCGCCTACGCGCTCTACGGCGAGGCGAGCGGCGAGACCCGCGAGAGCTCCATGCTGCGCAGCAAGTATGCCGAGCCCGAGACGCCGACGTTCGTGGAGCTGATATTCGCAAACGGCGGCGAGCGCTACACCGTGCGCCGCAACCCCGAATATACGCGCCCGAAAACCCGCGGCACCGGCACGACCGTGCAGAAGGCGGACGCCGAGCTGACGATGCCGGACGGGCGCGTCATCACGAAAACGCGCGAGGTGACCGCCGCCGTGACGGAGGTCATCGGCGTGGATCGGGCGCAGTTTTCGCGCATCGCCATGATCGCGCAGGGGGAGTTTCGCCGTCTACTGCTCGCCCAGACGGACGAGCGCAAGGCGATCTTCCGCCAGATCTTCCGCACGGGGAAGTATCTGGCGCTGCAAAACCGGCTCAAGGACGATGCCGCGGCGCTCGAAAAGACATGCGGCGAGCTGGTCGCGGCGCTGCGTTCGACGGCGGAGACCATCGGCTGCGACGACCCGGGTGCGCTGCCGGACGCAGAGGACACGGACGCGCTGCTGACAGCGCTCGACGCCCTGATCGATGCAGACGCAGACGCCCGGGCGCAGACGGGCACAAAGCACGAGCAGGCAAAGGCGCAGCATGCACGCCTGCTCACCGATCTCGGCAAGGCGCAGGCGGTCGAACAGGCACGCGCAGAGCTGAAAACGGCGGAGGCGGACCTCCAACAGGCGCAGCGCGAGCAAGCGGCCGCGCGGACGGCGCTCGACACCGCCGAAGCGAAGCAGCCGAACATGGAGCAGCTGCTGCAGGACATCGCGCGGCTTCAGGACGCGCTCAGCCAATACGAGCAGCTGGACAAGCAGCGCGCACAGGCCAAGGCCGCGCGCGAAGCGCTGGAGGAGAAAACCGCAGCGCTGGAGCAGGCGTGTGCACAGGCACAGGCGACGGAGCAGACGTGCAAAAGCGCACGTGAGCAGCTCGCCGAGCAGCCGAAGCTGGCCGTGGCCGCCGAGCAGACCGCGCAGGAGCAGAAGGCGGCCGAGCAGCGATGCAAGGCGCTGACCGAACTCGACCAGCAGCGCAAACGGTGCGCCGAGCTGCAGAAAAAGCTCGAAGCCGCGCAGGAGAAATACACGCAGGCGGCCGAGGCGGCACAGGCGGCGCTGGCGCACTACAGCGCGCTGGACCGCGCCTATCTCGACGCGCAGGCGGGCATCCTTGCACGCACGCTCACGCCCGGGCAGCCCTGCCCGGTCTGCGGTGCGACGGAGCACCCCTGCCCTGCCGCCGCGCCGGAGCAGACGCCGGACGCTGCCGCGCGCAAGCGCGCAAAAGCCGACAGCGAGCGGGCACAGCGAGACGCCGAGGCACGCAGCGCGGAGGCCGCCGATCTGCGCGGGCAGCTCACGGCCGTGCGTGAAGCGCTGGAAACAGTGTGCGCGGCGCTGACGCCGCCGCTCGACCCGGAGACGCTGGCGCAAACGCTCCCCGCGCTGCAGGAAAAGGCCGCGCAGGACGCGCGCGGCTGCGCCGGCCGGCTGGCGGAGCAAAGAGCGCAGCTCGATAAGCTGCAGACGCTTGCAGACGGGCTGTCAGAGCAGGAGGCAAAGCTGCAGCAGCAGCACGATGCGATCCGGGCCGGTGAGACCGACTGCGCCGCGCGTGCCGCGCGCTGCGATGAACTGGACGCCGCCGCAGCCAACCGTGCAGCCGAGCTGCCGCACGCGGACAGCTGTGCGGCGAAGGCCGCGCTCACACAGGCACAGACGCAGCATGAGGCGCTGCGGCAGGCACTTGACACGGCGCAGAAGCAGCACGCTGCGGCGCAGGCCAAGTGCGCGCAGCTGCGCGGAAAGATCGCCACGCTGCACACGCAGACGGACGCCGCGCCGGCGGCGGACATCGCCGCGCTGCAAGCGCAGTGTGATGCACTCAGCGCACGCACCGACGCGCTGCAATTGCAGATGAACGCCCTCGACACGCGGCTGCAGCAAAACCGCACGGCGCGCGCCAAGCTCGACACGCAGCGGCAGGAATACGACGCTGCGCACGAGCGCTGGCAATGGGTGCACGCGCTGGCGGCGACTGCGAACGGCGCCATTCCCGGACAGGAGAAGATCACGCTCGAGGCGTTTTTGCAGGCCGCGTATTTTGACCGCATCCTCGGCCGCGCGAACACGCGCCTGCTCATCATGTCCGGCGGGCAGTACGAGCTGCGCCGCTGCGAGCGTGCAGGCGACAATCGCAGTCAGACCGGGCTGGAGCTCGAGGTCGTCGACCACTACAACGGCACGGCGCGCAGCGTCAAGACGCTCTCCGGCGGCGAGACGTTTGCCGCCTCCCTGTCGCTGGCGCTCGGCCTGTCAGACGAGGTGCAGTCGAGCGCCGGCGGCGTGCAGCTTGAGGCGATGTTCGTCGACGAGGGTTTCGGCTCGCTCGACAGCGAGGCACTGCAGCAGGCGCTGACCGCGCTCGTGGGCGTGTCGGGCGGCTGCCGGATCGTGGGCATCATCTCCCACGTTGCGGAGCTCAAGGAGCGCATCGACCGGCAGATCATCGTCACCAAAGACCGCAGCGGCGGCAGCCGCGTGCAGGTGCAGGCATAAGAAAAACGCCCCCGGCAGCTTCGGCTGCCGGGGGCGTTTCCAAAAATGGCGGTTACTCCACGACAAAGAGCAGATACCACTGCCCATCGACCTGGACGAACTCAAAATAAAAGTCGTTGTCCTGACCGTTCTGATACGTCACGTCGCAGGCGATGATGACATTGTCGTCAATGCGCACACCGAGCTCGCGCTGGATCTCGCGCACGTCGCTGGCGTCGAGACTGTCGTCATCATAGACGTAATAGTCGTCGATGGCCTTGCCGTAATCATAATACCAGTCGTCGAGCTGGATGAGGGCGTCCTCGCGGCTGATGACGGTATCATCGTCCTGCATGTACGAGATGACCTCCGGCAGGAAGAGATCGAGCATGGCATCGGCATCGTCATTTTCAAAGTATGTGAAGTAGTTCTCGAGCAGACGGTCCACCTCCGTACCGCCGGCCGTGCTGGGCTCGCCCGCCTGACGGGCAGCGAAAATGCCGGCCAAGACCGCCACGATCACGACCAGTGCGG
>ERZ840096.188-NODE-188-length-104126-cov-18.235925_pt1 | contig 104126 bp, 95 predicted proteins | sample MGYA00519878_ERZ840096 | MGnify/ENA primary metagenome ERZ840096 (study PRJEB31850, sample SAMEA3708865) | human gut metagenome | biome: human gut; feature: human-associated habitat; material: faeces | place: China | collected 2014 ...
GGCCGCACGAAATGATGCTTTTGTCAAGCCCTGTTTTGAATTATTACGAAAAAAATCCTCCTACCCTCTCATTTCTGAGGGTAGGAGGATTTGTCAGCTTAACTTACTGACATTGGGCTCTCGCCGGGGGCATCAGTTTGCAAAAAAAATGTTACAGTGTCAGTGTGTGATAGACCTCGCCGGAGAGCGTTTTCCATTCGAAAACGCCATCCTCCAGCGTCATATAGCCATGTGCGGAGCCGTTTTTCGGGATGGAGACAGAGCCGGGGTTGAGATAGAGGTTGTTTTCGCCGAACGGCTCCCACGCGGGCACGTGCGTGTGGCCGTGCAGGAGGATATCGCCGGGGCAGAGCGGCGGCAGATGCGCGGTGTTATAGACGTGGCCGTGCGTGGCGTAGATCAGGCGGCTTCCGGCCGGGAAAATGCTGTAATCGGCCAGGATCGGGAAGGTCAGCACCATCTGGTCGACCTCCGTGTCGCAGTTGCCGCGCACGCAGAAGAGGCGTTCGCGCCGCTCGTTGAGCATGGCCAGCACCTGCTTGGGCGCGTATTCATCCGGCAGATCGTTGCGCGGGCCGTGGTAGAGAATGTCACCCAGAAGCAGGAGTCGGGCTGCTCCTTCCCGGTCAAACGCGGAAAGCAGGTCACGGCAATAGCCTGCCGCGCCGTGGATATCCGATGCGATCATGAGTTTCATAAACAGTCCCTCCTCAGCGTTTTGCGAGATCCTTTACGACCTCACCCGCAATGATCAGCCCTGCCACAGACGGTACGAAAGCCGTGCTGCCGGGAATATCGCGGCGCTCGGTGCACTTATGCTTTGCGCCCGGCGGGCAGATGCAGTGGCTGCGGCAGCTGATGGCCATATCCTCGATGGGTCTTGTGGGAATTTCATCGGAATAGACGACCTTCAGATGCTTGACCCCGCGCTTTCTGAGCGCCGTGCGCATCACGCGCGCAAGCGGGCAGCCGCTGGTTTTGTAAATATCGGCCACGCGGAAGCGGGTCGGGTCGAGCTTGTTGCCCGCGCCCATGCAGCTGATGATGGGCACACCCGCCTTCTGCGCCTCGAGAACCAGCGTGACCTTGGCTGTGACGGTGTCGACGGCGTCGACCACGTAGTCATAGTCCGAAAAATTGAATTGATCCGCTGTCTCCGGCAGATAGAAGCACTGGTGCACGCGCACGTCGCAGTCCGGGTTGATCTCCAGAATGCGCTCGCGCATGACCTCGACCTTGTACTTGCCGACGGTTTTGCGCGTAGCAATGATCTGCCGGTTGAGGTTCGTCAGACAGACCTTGTCGTCGTCGACAAGATCAAACGCGCCCACGCCGCTGCGCACAAGCGCCTCGCAGACATAGCCGCCCACGCCGCCGATGCCGAACACGGCCACGCGCGCACGCTTCAGCTTCTCCATGGCCTCCGTGCCGAGCAGAAGCTGCGTTCTTGAAAATTGATTGAGCATAGCATCCTCGATTACATATAAAATTTATAGGCTTATCATACGTGCAGGGGCGTACCCTGTCAAGGGATTCGCGGTGCTTTTGGGCAGATTCATGAAAATAAACCGTGACATTTTGCCGGTCTTCGTTTAAACTGGGATCAGATCCATACGCGGAAGCGTCCGCACATCAAAAAACGAAAAGGGGAGAATCGTTTTGAAGGAAAGCTATAAGCCCTTGCTGACGCCGTGGAAGATCGGCAAGGTCGAGCTCAAGAACCGCATCGTGCTCACCAGCATGGGCGGCACGGATCTGTTCGGCTGGATGGAATGGAACCATTTTGACAAGGACGGCGCGCGCTTTATCCTTGAAGCTGCGAAAAACAATGCCGGTCTTGTCCTGCCCGGCTGTCAGCCGGTGTATAATCCGATGTACGGCCAGTGGCTGCACAAGAATAAGAAGATGTACGACGATCTGGCAAAGTGGATGCCGGAGTTCCATAAGACGGGCGCGAAGCTGTTCGTGCAGCTGACGGCGGGCTTCGGCCGGAGCTTTACCGTGTCCGAGATGATGGAAAAGCTCTACAACAATCCCGTGCTGCGCGTGCTGTCGAAGCCGGTCATGGATCTCGACAAGATCACGGCCTCGGCCAGCCCGTCGCCCAACCGGTGGTCGGATAAGCTGCCGTCGCGCGAGATGACGAAGGCGGAAATTCAGGAATTCATTGACTCGTTCGCCAAAAGCTCGAAGCTCTTGAAGGACGCGGGCGTCGACGGCGTGGAGGTCCATGCCGTGCACGAGGGCTATCTGCTCGACCAGTTCACGCTCCACTACGTCAACAAGCGCACGGATGAGTATGGCGGAAGTCTTGAAAACCGCTACCGCTTCGCCGCCGAGATCGTCAAGGCCATCAAGGCCGCCTGCGGCCCGGATTTCCCGGTGTCGCTGCGCTATTCCGTCGTCTCGAAGACCAAGGGCTTCCGGCAGGGCGCGCTGCCCGGCGAAGAGTATCTCGAGGCGGGCCGCGACATGGCCGAGTCCGAGATCGCCGCGAAGTTTTTGCAGGATGCGGGCTATGATATGCTCAACTGCGACAACGGCACGTATGACGCGTGGTACTGGGCGCACCCGCCGGTGTATATGCCCGAAAACTGCAATCTGGCGGAGGTCGAGCACATCAAAAAGTTCGTCGACATTCCCGTTGTCTGCGCGGGCCGCATGACGCTGGACGCTGCCGCGGAGGCCATTGCCGCAGGCAGGCTGGACGGTGCGGGCTTTGCGCGGAATTTCCTGGCCGACCCGGAGTGGTTCACCAAGGTGCTTGAGGGCCGTGAGGACGATATCCGCCCGTGCATCCTCTGTCACAACGGCTGCTTCAATATGTGCCACTACAAGGGCGTGCCGAATGATCAGGATCTGAGCGACTCCCTGCATCTGGCGCGCTGCGCGGTCAACGCCGAAATGATGCAGTGGGATAAGCACTATATCAAAAAGACGAACGATCCGAAGACCGTCCACATCGTCGGCGGCGGCATCGGCGGCATGGAGGCTGCCCGCGTGCTGACGCTGCGCGGCCACAAGCCCATTATTTATGAAAAGTCCGGCGTGCTCGGCGGCACGTTCATCGCGGCCTCATCCGAGAGCTATAAGGGTAAGCTCCGCGACCTTCTGACGTGGTACCGCCGGGAGATGGAAAAGCTCGGCGTGGAGGTCCGCCTGAACACCGAGGTCAAAGAGATCGCGTCCTTCGGCACTGACCCCGTCATCATCGCCACCGGCTCGACCCCGCGCGTGCTTAAAAAGGTTCCCGGCCACGAGAAGATGCTCGAGGCCTGTGAATATCTGCTGGGCGCACCCGTGGGTGAAAAGATTGCCGTTGTGGGCGGCGGCCTGACCGGCTGCGAGATCGCGTATGAGCTGGCGCTGCAGGGCAAAGACGTCACGATCGTCGAGATGAAGGACGATCTGGTGTCCCAGAAGGGCGTGTGCCTTGCCAACAGCTCGTATCTGCGCGAGTGGTTCGCGTGGAAGCAGGTGCCCGTCTATCTGGAAACGACGCTCCGCGAGGTCAAAGACGGCTCCATTGTCTGCGCGGCAAAGGACGGCTCCTCCGTCGAGATCCCGTGCGACACCGTCATTTCCTCCGCCGGCTATATCTCCACGCCGCTCGTCGAGGAGAAGGGCCATAAAAACGTCCAGCTCGTCGGCGACTGTCTGCGCGTCGGAAACCTCCGCTCCGTCGTCTGGCGTGCCTATGAGGCTGCCATGAAGATCTGAGTATAACAGCACAAAGAGGCTGTCCCGCACGTATCCGGGACAGCCTCTTTTGATCGGTTCTGCGTTCGGACAGGATCAGTCCGGCCAGAGGCGTTCTTCGTAGACGCCTGCGGCCTTGAGCGCACAGATCGCCTCCTTGACGGAGGCCAGATCCTCTCGGTAGGTCACGCCATGCCAGACCTCCTCGCAGGGCAGCACGCGCACACGGGCCGTTCCATCCTCCAGCTGCTGGTTGACGGCGTTCGGAAGATAAAACTCACACTTCATCGGGTTCTGCGGGACCTGCTGCGCGAGGAACGTGCTGAGCCGCGACCAGAGCTCTGACACCATCGGCTGGGTAAAGCCCCAGAGGTTCATGGACACAATGGTGTCGCCCGGCAGGTCGACAAACTGTGTGCCGTCCTCGGTATAGGCGGCATGGTCGCCGCGCTGGTAGATCTGCATCCGCTCGGTAATGCTCGTGAGCATCCCGTTTTCGACCTCGCACACGCCGCGCGCCACAGAGCCGAACTCCGTCACGGTGTTGCGCACCCGGTAGCCGACCATGGCGTAGCAGTGCTCATCGTCGTTCGTGCGCAGAAACTCATAGATCGTGCTGAACGCCGTGCGGCCGTAGAAATCGTCGGAGTTGATGACCGCGAACGGCCCGTGCAGCACGTTCCGGCAGCAGGCAACGGCCTGTCCCGTGCCCCAGGGCTTGACGCGTCCGTCCGGGACAGAATATCCCGCCGGGATATCCGTCAGCTCCTGATAGACGTATTCGACATGGAAAAACCGCTCCATGCGGGTCCCGATGCGCTCCCGGAAGAGCGCCTCGTGCTCACGCTTGATAATAAAGACAAGATCACGGAAGCCTGCGCGTCTTGCGTCGTACATGGAAAAATCGATAATACTGTGTCCTTCCCGGTCGACAGGCTCCATCTGCTTGAGCCCGCCGAAGCGGCTGCCCATTCCGGCGGCCATGATGACGAGCTTCGGTGCTTGTTTCTGCATAGGTACACCTCCTGCAAGTTGCTGTCTCTATGGTATCGGTTTCCCCGGGAGATTGCAAGCCCCTTTCACGGGAAATTTTGCGTCCGACACGAATGGCTTGCAGAACGCGCTCCGGTGTGGTACACTGTGTTAAATCTTAAATCCATGTAAAATCGGAGGTGAACGTTACGGGCCTTTCTTCTCTGATCGCCAATACAAGTCCGGTCGCGGGCGTGATCATTTCTGTCGCGCTGATGCTGTTTTCCGGCTTCGCGATGACGCGGCTGACGAAGCTTGCGCGTCTGCCGAATGTGACCGGCTATATCCTCGCCGGGATTCTCATCGGGCCGTATGTCTTGAACCTTGTGCCGCAGCGCATCATTGACGGCACGGACTTTCTTTCCGATATCGCGCTGGCCTTCATCGCGTTCTCAACAGGCGAGTTCTTCAAGCTCTCCGTTCTGAAAAAAAGCGGTATGAAGGTCGTCTGGATCACGATCTTCGAAGCCGTTCTGGCCTCGGTCTTTATTTTTATTCTGACGTTTCTCGTACTCCGGCTCGAGCTGGCGTTTTCCATCGTGCTCTCTGCCCTCGCCTCGGCGACGGCTCCGGCCTCGACAATGATGACCATCCGGCAGACGGGAGCCAAGGGCGATTTCGTCGACACGCTGCTGCAGGTCGTGGCGCTGGACGATGTGGTGGGGCTGGTTCTGTATTCCATCGCCATTTCCGTCGCGCTGGCTTCCTTAAGCGGCGCAAGCGGCTTTTCGTTCGAAACGCTGGGAAAGCCGGTGCTGCTGAATCTGCTGGTGCTGGCGCTGGGCAGTGCGTTCGGGCTGTTCATGAAGCTGCTCATGCCCCAGAAGCGCTCGAAGGACAATAAGCTGATCATCTCCGTCGCGCTCCTGTTCGCGTTCTGCGGCGTGTGCGCGCTGCTGGATATCTCTCCCCTGCTCGGCTGCATGATGATGGGCACGGTCTATACGAATATTGCGGACGACGACAAGCTCTTCAAGCAGCTCAATTATTTCAGTCCGCCGATTTTGCTTCTGTTCTTCGTCCGCTCCGGTATGTCGTTCCAGCTGGACGCGCTGGTGTCCTCGTCCGGGGATCTGAACGGCGTGCCGCTGCTCGTGATCGGCGTGAGCTATTTCCTCGTGCGCATTCTCGGCAAATACGTGGGCGCATGGCTGGGCTGCAGGCTGGTCAAAAAGGATAAGCTGGTGCGCAATTATCTGGGGCTGGCGCTCATCCCGCAGGCGGGCGTGGCCATCGGTCTGGCCGCCCTCGGCGCGCGGACGCTCGGCGGCACGATGGGAAGCGACCTGCAGACCATCATTCTCGCATCCAGCGTTCTGTATGAGCTGATCGGCCCCGGCTGCGCAAAGCTGGCGCTGTATTTGTCCAGATCGTATTCCACAAGGCTCGAAGACGTTGCCGCCGTGGAGGAGGTCACGGAAACGGGCGAACGGAAGTCCGACGTGCAGCTGCTCATCGAGCGGATCCAGAAGATCCAGTCCGAGCTTCCGGCGCTGGATAACGACATATCGGAGGAGGAAGCCGCCTTTACCGAGGCGGCGGAGGAGCAGCTGGCCCAGACGCAGGCGCAGCGCAGATTTTTCTATCTCAGGAGGTAACGGCATATGAAAACAGACTGGATCGCGGGACTTCTCGGCCCGTGGAGCGCGGAGCTGGCGCCCGGCTCGATTCTTCTCCGGCTGGCGCTCAGCATGGCGCTGGCCGCCATCATCGGCTGCGAACGTTCGAGCAAGCGGCACTCGGCCGGTCTTCGCACGTTCATTCTCGTGAGCCTCGCGGGCACAGCCACGATGCTCATCGATCAGTATCTCATGGAGCTTCTGCCGGTCACGATCCCGGTTTTGTCGGCGGCTGCCGTCATCGGCATCACGACGATCAGCGCCAATTCCATCCTCTTCAGCTCCAAGAACCAGATCAAGGGCCTGACGACCTCCGTCGGCCTCTGGTGCTGCGGCATCGTGGGGCTGGCGCTCGGCGCGGGACTGTATACGCTGGCGCTGGTGCTGTTTCTCGCGCTGCTGTGCAGTATGTCGGGCCTTCCGGCGCTCGAAACACATCTGAAGGACCGCTCGAACCATTTTGAGGTGCATCTGGAGCTGAAAAACAAGCTCGATCTGCCGGGTTTCGTCTCGACCGTCCGCGCCCTCGGCATCCGCATTGACGATATCGAGTCGAATCCCGCGTACTTGAATTCCGGCCTCAGCGTGTTCACCGTCTCCTTCACCGTAAGCAGCGCGGAGCTCAAGCAGTATAAAAAGCACGGTGAGATCATCGAGGCGCTGCGGTCGCTGGATTACGTATATTATATCGAAGAAATGAACTGAACCCGGAATTCCTCCGGCTGCGGGCAGTTTTGCCGGAAAAGGGCTTGCAGCACGGCGTTTTTCGTACTATAATAGAAGAAAACGTCGGAAAAGGTGAGCATATGGAGATCAAGCGCGCAGCCGAGCTGCTTCGCGGTCTTGCAGACGGCGTCGACCCCATGACGGGCCGGCCGCTGCCGGACGAGAGCGTCTATAACCGCCCCGAGATCATCCGGGCGCTGCACTGCGTCCTGCGGGAGCTTCAGGAGCGCGCCGACGGCGCGGCCGCCACAAACGCGGGCCGAAGCTGGAGCGCGGAGGAGGAAGCGCGGCTGCTGCAGGAATACGGTGCGGGGCTCACGACCGAGACGATCGCGCGCCGCCATGGGCGGAGCATCGGCGCCATCGAAACGCGCCTGTCCGAGCTTGGCCAGCGTGACCAGATCCAGTTCAGTATGCGATAGGAGCCGCTTATGGAACGAACCAGACTGGAGCTTTTATTCGATCAGGAGCTGCTGCAGAACGCCGAGCAGGCCCGCATTCTGTGCGGCAGTCCCGTGACGCGCTTCGTGCGCAGCGTGCAGGCCACCGGCGGCGTTTCCACCGTGCGGGAGCTTTGCAGGCGGAACCGCCCGTCCGACGCGTTTGATTCGCTTGCGCAGGCAGGCCGACTCGACCTGTCCGCGGAGGCCAGCGCCGTCAAGGGCAAATACGGCCCGCTCTTTACCGACGAGGAGGTCAACGCCTGCCTTGCGCTGCTGCTGGAGGCCGGATATTTTCAAAAAGCGGGACGGTAAGCACCGTCCCGCTTGGATTTCCGGCCAGCAGCCTTTTATGACAGGCCCAGAAAACAAAGTAGATTTTCACAGACCGATTGTGGTATACTGGACGCAGCAAGCATGGGAGGGAACGCCATGTATCCGAAAAAACAACCAAAAAGCGACCGGGAGAAATTCTACGGCGCATTTCAGAAAAAAGTAGGCTGCAAGCCCGAGCAGTATCTGCGCAGAAAGCTCGCGGGCGGTATGCCGGAGGCGGAGCTGCGGCGGCTTTATGATATGCTGGCCGTCGAGATCGCCATGAAGGCAAGATGCACCGCCATCCGCTATGAGGCGCTGCAGCTGGAGCCTGCGGGCGAAACGGCGGCGGAGCGCCATATCCGCCGCGCGGCCACGCACGAGGTCCCTGTCTGCGCACGCTGCGGCGGACGCATGGTGCTGCGCACCGGGCAGACCGGCGCGCGCAAAGGACAGAAATTCTGGGGCTGCTCCAACTACCCGGCCTGCCGGTATACGAAGGACTTTGAAGCGCGGTCATGAAAAATTTCAAGTTCATCATCAGCTATGACGGCTCCCGCTATTTCGGCTGGGAACGCCAGCCTGACCGCGACACAATCCAGGGCAAGCTGGAAGCCGTTCTGACGCGCATGTGCGGCACGGACGTGCAGGTCATCGGCGCGGGCCGCACAGACGCAGGCGTCCACGCAAAGGCCATGGCGGCCAACGCCTACATGGACACGGAGAAAACGCCGGAGGAGATCCGCGACTACATGAACCGGTACCTTCCGGACGATATCTGCGTGCAGGAGGCGAAGCTTGCCGCCGACCGCTTCCACGCGCGCTACCGCGCCGTCGGCAAGCTCTACACCTACACCTGCTACGTCGGCGATACGAAGCCGGTCTTTAACCGCAAATACGTCACCGTGCTCGATTACCAGCCCGATCTTGCCGCCATGCAGCGCGCGGCGGAATATCTCACCGGCGAGCACGACTACAAAAGCTTCTGCTCGAACCCGCAGATGAAAAAATCCACCGTGCGGATCGTCGATTCCATCGAGATCGTCCGGCGGAAAGACTATATTTATTTCAATTACCACGGCACGGGCTTTCTGCAGAACATGGTGCGCATCCTGACCGGAACGCTTCTGGAGGTCGGACAGGGCAAGCGCACGCCGGAGAGCGTCCGGCAGACGCTCGAAGCGAAGGACCGGACGCAGGCCGGGTACACCGCGCCTCCGCAGGGGCTGTGCCTGATGCGGGTGGATTATTGAAGGAGCCTGCCGCAAGGCTGAAAGTCTTCTATGAATTTGCAACTGCGGTACAACTTTTTCTTTTGCTTCTCCGAAAGAAAACCGACTCGGTTTTCTTGAATCTTTCCTGCGAAACCAAGACCAGTTCAAAAATTCCGACACTGTCCTTGAAGGCGTCGTAGGGGCCGATGCCTACATCGGCCCGGCAGAATGCGCCGTTTTTATGGAAATCTTCAGCGAATTCGTAACTTCCCAACGGGCCGATGTGGGCATCGGCCCCTATAGGGCTCCGGCGAATCCGTACTGCCTTGCAAATTTTGAACGCAAGGCGCTTTTACCGCAGATATTAAATCGCAACTACTCACAAATCTGTTGTACCGTAACAGGCGGCGCGTACCCTAGCGCCCATAAGGTGAGTTCGTGTGCTCGCAGCGACTATAAATCAGGACTCACCTGAACCGCACCCGCAGGACGCACCAAACACGTCCAAGCACTCTTTTCTCCCCTATCTTTTCTCTTGCGAGAGAAAAGATAGGGCCGCCGGAGGCTCGTCGGAGGGAGGCACGTTCGTTATAACCTCACGATCTCCACAACCGTCACCGTCCGCTCCCGGATGCGGAAGCGCACGTCGAAGCCCGCGAAATTAAACCCGTACCGGCGCTCCGGATCGTGCTGATAGCCGGGGACCGGCCCGCAGGCGAGAACCTGCCGCAGGCCTTCACGCTTTTCTTCCGGGATCATCGCTTCCAGCTCCGGCGGGAACACGACCGTCAGCGGCTCGGCGTCGCGCCTGCCGTCAAAGCCGTCGACAGCCTCCGGATGGCTGTCTGCATACGGAAGATACGGCTTGATGTCATAGACCGGCGTGCCGTCCACCAGATCGGCGCCCGCGACATACAAGACCGGGCCGTCCTTCGTATGAAGGTCGGCCTTGACAAGCTGCACGCAGGAAAGCCCCAGCGGGTTCGGCCGGAACGGCGAACGCGTAGCGAACACGCCCACGCGCGTCTTGCCGCCCAGCTTCGGCGGCAGCACCGTCGGCGACCAGCCTGCGCCCGTGACCTTATCAAACTCCCAGATGAGCCACAGATGCGAAAAATCCGCGATGCCGCGCAGACAGTCCGGATTGCGGTACGGCGGCTCGAACACGATCGTCGAGACAAGCCCGGACGCCAGCCCCGACTGACGCGGGACGCCGAACTTGGTGGGGAAATCGGTATGGATATGGGCGATGGGTTCGATGTTCATGGCGGGCCTCCTGCAAGTCATGGTCAAATTGTATCACAGAAACAGAAAAATGCAAAATCCGTTTTACTTTTTCACGCAAAGCGCGTAAAATACAAGCTGCACAGGAGGTGCAAACGATATGCATGACGAATTGACAGCCGTCGATATCAAAAAAATGGAGCAGGAGGTCGAGTACCGCCGCCTGCAGCTGCGGCCGCAGCTGCTTGAGGACGTGAAGACCGCGCGCGAGTTCGGCGATCTCAGCGAAAACTTTGAATACAAGGCAGCCAAGCGGGAAAAAAGCCGCAACGACAGCCGCATCCGCTATCTTGAGCGCATGATCAAGACCGCAAAGGTCATCGACGCCAGCTCGAACCCGGACGAGATCGGCCTGTTTGACAAGGTGACGATCTATATCGAGGAGGACGACGAGGAGCAGACCATCGAGCTGGTCACCACGCTCCGCCAGAACGCGCTCAAGGGCCTCATCAGCAAGGAATCGCCCGTCGGCAAGGCCGTCATGGGTCACAAAAAGGGCGACCGCGTGACTGTCCATGTGAACGAGACTTACAGCTATGACATCGTCATCCGCGACGTGCAGAAGGGTTCGGACGACGAAACGCTCCCCATCAGCAGCTATTAAGCAGCTGATGCTTCAGTTGGGAAAAGAAATTTGGTGAATTCGGCGATGTTCTCAGGAGCATTGCCGAATTTTTTTGACAGATTGACCGAAAAGTCGACAAATATATACAGTTCATAACTTGAAAAGCAGTGGGAAATATGATAAAATTTGTATAATGCAGGTAAAAGCGGCGCTTCAATGGAGGATACGCCTGCGTGCTGCCGGAGAGGAGGGAGAAGTATGTTTTGCACACATTGCGGCGCGGAGATCAATGACGACGCCTTTGTCTGTGTGAAATGCGGGTGCAGGGTCGATCAGAAGCTGCCTGCCGCACAAGCCAACGCCCAACGCGACGATACGATGGTCACGGTCATAAAGGTGTTTTTGATCCTGGGCTGCATCGCTGAGGGCTGGCTGCTCATTCCATTGGCATGGTGCATTCCGATGACAGTGAAGATCTTCAATTGTCTGAAAACCGGAACGCCGATCAGCACCGGAATGAAAGTATGCACGCTGCTGTTTGTCAGTCTGGTCGCCGGGATCTGCCTGCTCTGCATGGACGACAACAAGTAGCGGCCGCCGCAAGCAACCAGAAGAACGAATAAGAGAGGAGAAACATTATGAAGTACTGTTCAAAATGTGGAAATGAAGTCCATGACGATGCGTTCGTCTGTCCGAACTGCGGATGCAAGCTGGATGATACGCAGAAAGGGCCTGTCGGACAGCTGTCGACGACCCGCAGTCTGGTCAAATTCATCCTGTTGTCCCTGATCACCTTTGGCATTTACGGCATCGTGGTGATGTCAAACGTCAGCACGGATATCAATACGATCGCAAGCAGATACGACGGCAAGAAAACCATGCACTACTGCCTGGTTCTGTTCATCTTCTCCTGGCTGACGCTGGGCATTGTGCCCCTTGTCTGGAACCATAAGATTTCCGACCGAATCGGCGCTGAGCTGACGCGCCGCGGCATCGATTATCAATTTGGCGCAGGCACCTTCTGGGGCTGGGGCATTCTGGGCTCTTTGATCCTCGTAGGCCCCGTTTATCTACACCCACAAGCTGCTGACGGCCATGAACCTGCTTTCCGCAGACTACAACGTGAACGGCTAAGGGCAGCAGTTCGCAAAGCTCCGTCTGATCCGGCGTTCGAGCCGCTGAATATAAACCCGAGCGGGGCTGCCGCAAAGCAGCCCCATAAAAATAAGAGCAGGGCTGTCTCTTCGGGAGGCAGCCCCTTTGTGTTTTGGGGACGCCGCTTCGTGGGACAGCCCCGGCGGTGCTTTTGTTATTTCACAAACTTGTCGATCGCCTGACACAGCGCGTCGAGGGCCTGCTCGTCGTCGTGCTCGACAGCGTCGACGATGCAGTGCTGGATGTGGTCCTGCAGGATCACCTTGCCGATGTTCGTGATCGCTGCGCGCACGGCGGCGATCTGGATGAGGACCTCGCTGCAGTCCCGGCCGTCGGCGACCATCTTCCGCACGGACTCCAGATGGCCGATGGCACGGGACAGCCGGTTCAGGACGGCCTGCGTGTTTTCGTGCACATGGCCGTGGCCGTTCGCGGCGTCGTGGCTGTGGGTATGATTGTGCGCTTCGTCGTGGGTATCCGTTTCGTGGTGCAGGTGGGGAATGTTGTGCTCATGCAGGTACGCATGGTCGTGAGAATGCTCGTGTTCCATGGGGGAACGCTCCTTATATCATAAATTACTTGTAATGTATCATATTTCACATGGAAATTCCACTTAAAATCGGGAAATTCCTGAAAAAGTTTTTGGAAAAACAGACAGACGTGCGCCCGACTGCTTTACAAAATCAAACGGAAAAGCTATAATACAAGCAAGAAAAAAAGTCTGGAGGAAGCATCCATGCACCTTGACCACGACCACGACGAAACCGTCCACAGCCATACGCATACCCATGCGGACGGCACGACCCACACCCATACGCACGCCCACGCGCACGACCACGAAAACGAGCATACGCATTCCCACGAGGACTGCGCGCACACCCACTGCGACGCCTGCTGCGGCTGCGAGCACAGCCCGAAGGAAGAACTGATGGCGCTCATGAAATATATGGTCGGCCACAACGCGTCTCACGCCAACGAGCTTGCGAATCTCGCAAAGCAGCTGCAGGAGATGGGCGAAACGGCGGCCTACGACCAGATCATGCTGGCCGTGAGCGATTTTGAAAAGGGCAACCTGCGCCTGTCCACCGTGCTGGCGTCCATGCAGGCCCCGAACGCATAAGGAGCGAAAACGTTATGTGCCTTTCCAACGTCTATGAAAACAGCGTCGAGCAGAAAAACCTGATCCTGTCCAACGTGCAGCGCATCGACTGCAAGGACGGCTTCGTTGTGCTCTACGACCTGTTCGAGCGCGAAACCCGCGTCGAGGGCCGGCTTGCGACCATCGATCTGGTCGGCAACACCGCCGTCATCGTCAAAGACTGATATGGCCGAGTACGAAGTCGTGCGCGAGGTGCAGAACCTCTGCGGCAACAACCAGATGCGCGACGTGTTCTTTGCGGAGATCGAGACGGACGACCCGGTTTCATGGGTGCGCGGCTTTCTCAAGGGGAAGGACGTGGAGCTGACCGTCGACGAAAAGGAAAACGGCGATCTGACCGTCTATGCCGTCTCCGGCGGTGTCAGCCAGAAATTTCTCATGACGCGGATCTGAGTTTCCCGCGCCAGCCATGCTAAGAATGTAAAAAGAAATGCTTTTTTTCATATATTTGCGCGCCGCAGGTCTTGTAATTGCCGGTCAAGTGTGATACGATAATTTTGTATCGAATCCACACCGGCTCTGCGCCGGTATGCAGCCACTCAGGCAATCTATTTTGGATATGGAGGCAATTATGAGCGTAGCGGACATTTATGAAAAGAGAGCGACATTCTCCTTCGAGGTTTTCCCGCCCAAGACGGACGTGGGCATGGAAAAGCTGTGCGGCAAGGACGGAGTTCTGGACAAGCTCTACACCCTTGAGCCCGACTATATTTCCTGCACCTACGGCGCCGGCGGCACCAACGTCGGCAAGAACCTGGAGGTTCTGGACAAGATCCAGAAGGACGGCAAGTGCACCCCTGTGACGCACTTCACCTGCATCGGCAACACCAAGGAAGATATCAGGGAAAAGCTGCAGACCTACCTTGACCACGGCATCAACCATATGCTCGCCCTGCGCGGCGACCTGCCCTTCGGCTGGACCGGCACGAACGGCGATCTGCACTACGCGACCGAGCTTGTCAAGTTCGTCCGCAAGGAGTTCGGCGACAAGTTCACCATCGCGGTCGCAGGCTCTCCCGAGGGCCATATCCAGTGCCGCAGCCTCGAAGCCGACATCGCCTTCCTGAAGCAGAAGCAGGACAACGGCGCGGACTTCATCATCTCCCAGCTCTGTTGGGATATGGACGCGTTCCGCTACTGGCTCGAGGCCATCCGCAACGCCGGGATCTGGCTGCCCGTCGACGTGGGCATTATGCCGATCCTCGATCAGGCTGCAACCATCAACATGGCCCTCAGCCGCAACGGCTGCGTCATGGACCGCAAGCTCTGTGAGATCATCTCCAAGAACTGGATCTTCCCGAACCCGTTCGACAAGGAGCCGTTCGACGCAGACGTCGCCGGCAAGAAGGAAAGCTTCCGCAAGGCCGGCATCGAATACACCATCAACCAGATCGACGAGTACCGCGCCTGCGGCGTTGACGGCATCCATCTGTACGCGCTCAACAAGTACGATGACGTCGCCTACATCGCAAAGGAAGCCGGTCTGATCGACCTCGTTTAATTACATCCCGATTCGGCAGGCGGGCGTATGCCCGCCTGCCGGAACCACGTTCCAAGGAGCGATTTTTTATGGCCAAAACCCATATCATTGCAGTTGCCGGAAAGGGCGGCGTCGGCAAGACGACGACCTGCGGCATGATCATTGACTATCTGTGCAAGCAGAAAAAAGGCCCCATTCTGGTCGTAGACGCAGACGCAAACTCGAATCTCAACGAGGTTCTGGGCGTCGAGGTCGAGACGACGCTGGGCGATATCCGCGAGGAAATGGCCCACGCTGAGCAGACGGGCACCGTGCCCGCCAATATGACCAAGGCTGACTATGCCGAGATGAAGTTCAACTCCGCGCTCATTGAGGAGGACGACTATGATATGCTCGTCATGGGCCGGACGCAGGGCAAGGGCTGCTACTGCTTTGTCAACGGCGTTTTAAAAACACAGATCGACAAATATGTCGGCAATTACCGCTACATGGTGGTGGACAACGAGGCTGGTCTGGAGCATATCAGCCGCGGGACGCTTCCGCACGTCGACACCATGCTCCTCATTTCCGACTGCTCTCGCCGCGGCATTCAGGCCGTGGGCCGCATCGCCGAGATGATCCGCGAGATGGATCTGAAGCCCGGCGAAATGAAGCTGATCGTCAACCGTGCGCCGAACGGGGTGCTGAACCCCGGCGTCATGGAAGAGATAAACAAGTACGGCCTCCAGCTGGCAGGCGTTCTTCCGCAGGATGAGACTGTTTACGAGTACGACTGTGAAGGAAAGCCCAGCTCGCAGGTGCCGGACGATACGCCCGTCAAGACTGCGCTCGCCGCCGTCATGCGGGACTTAAATCTGTAAGCAAAAGACAATATTTTTATAGGGGGATTCACAACTATGCCTTTCGTTCCCAAGAAACAGGCGTTCAACGCGCACATCAACGAAGTTGTGCTGGGCGTTGGCGACAAGGCCACGGCCATCGGCGGTCAGAACGTGCTTCCGTTCCACACGTTTGACGCTGAGATCAAGAACGCACCGAAGATCGGCGTTGAGCTGACCGACCTTGGCATGGCGGAATACACCATGCCCGGCGAGAAGGCCTTCTACGCCGGCTGCACCACCGTGGCCGAAATGGCCAAGCGTGCAGAAACGCTCGAGGGCGCTTCTTTCATCTGCCTGCACCTCGAGGGCGCAGATCCCAACGGTCTGAACAAGTCCGTGGAAGAGTGCGTCCAGCTTGCCAAGGACGTCGCCGACGCGACGACCCTGCCGCTCGTTATCATGGGCTGCAAGAACATCGAAAAGGACACCGAGCTGTTCAACAAGATCTCCGAAGCGCTGGCTGGGAAGAACATTCTGGTTCTGTCCGCGCGTGACGAGGACTACAAGACCGTCGTCGCCTCCGCCGGTATGGCCTACGGCCAGAAGGTCGGCGCGGAATCCGCCGTCGACATCAACCTCGCCAAGCAGCTCAACACCGTCATCACCCAGATGGGCTTCAATGCGCAGTCCATCGTCATGAACGTCGGCTCCGCTGCCGCAGGCTACGGCTATGAGTACGTCGCCTCCACGCTCGACCGCGTGAAGGACGCTGCGCTCAAGCAGGCGGACGCCATGCTCGAAATGCCCATCATGACCCCTGTCTCCGCAGACACCTGGGGCGTCAAGGAAGCCGTTATGTCCGAGGAAGACATGCCCGAATGGGGCAGCCAGGAAGAGCGCGGCATCGAGATGGAGATCACGACCGCTGCCGCAGTTCTGGCAGGCGGCTCCGACGCAGTCATTCTGCGCCATCCGGAAGCAGTAAAGACCATCGCCAAGATGATCGACGCGCTGATGTAAGCAGAGAGGGGGAACCATACTATGGCAGTTAAAGGTCTTGACATTTTCAAATTATCTCCGAAGAAAAACTGTAAGGAATGCGGCAGCCCCACCTGCATGGCATTCTGCATGAAGGTCGCACAGGGCGCTGTTCCCATCACCAAGTGCCCGTATATGTCCGAAGAGGCGATCGCCCTTCTGTCCGAGGCCACCGCGCCTCCCATGCAGACCATCACGGTCGGCGCGCACAAGCTCGGCGGCGAGACCGTCATGATGCGTCATGAGAAGACCCTCGTCAACCGCAACCTGTTCGCGGCGACGCTGTGCACCTGCATGGACGACGCTGCCGTTGAGGCTCGTCTTGAGGGCATCAGGAAGGTCGATTACGAGCGTATCGGCGAGCGCGAAATGGTCGAGTGCGTCTTCGTTCACGACGCAGGCGACTGCGCGAAGTTTGTCGAACTGTGCAAAAAGGCAGCCGCTCTGCCCGACCGCACCGTCATCATCGACACCAAGGACGTCGAGACGGCGAAAGCTGCCGTCGAGGCCATCAAGGACAGCAAGCCCATCCTGAACGGCGCAAACAAGGACAACTTCAACGACATGAACGAGATCGCCAAGGCGGCGGGCCTCGTTCTGGGCGTCAGCGGCACGGATCTGTCCGAGCTGCACGATACCGTTGCCGCACTCGAAAAGGCCGGCAACAAGAACCTCATTCTCGACGTGACCGCTCCCACCATCAAGGAGACGTTCGCAAACGCTGTGCTCGTCCGCCGCACCGCCATCAAGGACGGCGACCGCACGTTCGGCTATCCCTCCATTGTCAATCTGGGTGTTCTGTGCAACCATGACGAGCATCTTGAGACGGCTCTGGCCGCCATGTTCGTCGTCAAGTACGGCTCCATCATCGTCATGGACAAGGTCGGCTACGCTGAGGCGCTGCCGCTCTACGGCCTGCGCCAGAACATCTTCACCGACCCGCAGAAGCCGATGAAGGTCGCCCCCGGCATCTACCCCATCAACGGCGCCGGTCCCGACGATCCCTGCGCGCTGACGGTCGACTTCGCGCTGACCTACTTCCTGGTCTCCGGCGAACTCGAGCGCTCCAAGATTCCCGTGAACCTGCTCATCACCGACGCATCCGGTATGTCCGTCCTGACGGCATGGGCCGCGGGCAAGTTCTCCTCCACGTCCGTCAAGAAGTTCTTTGACGAATTCGATATCGCCTCCAAGATCAACAACCGCACCCTCATCATTCCGGGCAAGGTCGCCGTCATGAAGGGCGAGATCCAGGACAAGCTGCCTGAGTGGAACGTCGTCGTCGGCACCCGTGAGGCGGTCGAGCTGGTCAAGTACCTGCGCGACGGCGAACACATCAAGGCCGCCGAGGCTGCCGCTGCCTCCAAGGCTCCCGCCGCGGAGAAGAAGGAAGCTGCCGACGCCAACGCGCCGCTCGATTTCGAGAAGATCGCTGCGTCCATCCCGGCCATCGAGGTCGTCGACATGGGTGTGAGCTACAAGCAGCGTGATCCGGAGTCCCCGAAGTTCGTCACCATCGGCGAACGTATCCACTGCATCTCCCCGGTCATCCGCGAGGCCATGAACACCATGAACCCCGAGCCCATCCTGAAGCGTGCTGCCGAGCAGATCAAGGCCGGCGCAACGTATCTGGACGTCAACATCGGCCCGGCCGAGTCCAACGGCCCCGAGCTTATGACCTGGGCAGTCAAGCTGCTGCAGGAGAACTTCAACAACGTGCCTCTGGCTCTCGACACCGCCAACAAGCGCGCCATCGAGGCCGGCATCAAGGTCTACAACCGCACGAACGGCAAGCCCATCGTCAACTCCGCTGACGCAGGCTCCCGTATCTCCTATATCGATCTGGCTGCGGCCAACGACGCCATCTGCATCGCACTGTGCTCCGCTGACGGCATCGCAAAGGACAACGAAGAGCGCATGATGCACTGCCATCATATGCTCGAGCGCGGTCTGTCCCTCGGCATGGAAGCGACCGATCTGTGGTTCGACCCGCTGTTCCTCGTCGTCAAGGGCATGCAGGACAAGCAGATGGACGTTCTGAACGCCATCAAGCTGTTCTCCGACGAAGGCCTGAAGTCCACCGGCGGTCTGTCCAACAACTCCAACGGTGCGCCGAAGAACGTCCGCCCGATCATGGACTCTGCGCTCGTCGCCATGGCCATGATGCAGGGTCTGACCTCCGCCATCGTCAACCCGAACGACCTGCGCCTGATGGAGACGATCAAGTCCTGCGACATCTTCAAGAACAACGAGCTGTACTCCGACTCTTATCTGGACGCGTAATTTGTCTTTCCACGGTTCCCTGCTGCGAAACACCGGCAGGGAACCGCCGCATTTCCCCTATATAATTCAAAATTCAACAGAATTTGCAGGAGGTATTTATGAGCGTATTAACCGATCTCATCTATGGCGGCTCGCACGCCGTGGCTGGCCTGACCGAGGGTGCAGTCAACGACGCCATTGCAAAATATGGCGCAGACCATCCCATTGCCTTCTCTGACACCGCGTATTTCTTCCCCACCATCTACGCCGCCACCGGCGTCAAGGTCAAGACCCTGGGCGATCTGCCCGCCTGCGTGGGCGTGCTCAAGAGCCTCATCACCGATCAGGAGGATCTGGGTCAGGCACTCAACGCCGGTCTGGCCACTGCCGTCGGCGCCGAGATCCTTGAGGGCCTGAAGTTTGCCGAGCCGAAGGACGCCTATGAGCAGGCCGCGGTTCCCGGCATCGGCTTCGTGCCCGATCCCATCATTCGTTCCCTCGGCGTGCCGCTGGTCACGGGCGATATCCCCGGTGTGGCCGTCGTGCTGGGCAAGGCCGAAAACGGCGAGGACGTTGCAAAGGTCGTCAAGGACTATCAGTCCAAGGGCATCATGACCTTCATGGTCGGCGAAGTCATTGAACAGTGCGCGGAAGCGGGCGTCAAGATGGGCCTTGAGTTCCGCGTCATCCCGCTGGGCCATGATGTGACCGCCGTCATCCATGTCGTCACCGTCGCCATCCGTGCCGCGCTGATCTTCGGCAACGTGCAGCCGGGCGATCTGGCGGGCCTGCTCAAGTACACCAAGGAGCGCGTTCCCGCGTTCGTCAATACCTTCGGTGCGATCGACAATGTCGTCGTTTCCGCAGGCGCAGGCGCAATCGCGCTGGGCTTCCCGGTCGTGGTCGATATCGACCTCGGCGAAAATCAGGTTCCGGGCGCACTGGAGTCCTGCACCGACCATAATGAGACGGTCAAGAAGTCTCTGGAGCTGCGCGGCATCAAGATCAAGTCCAAGGAGCTGCCCATCCCTGTTGCATTCGCAGCCGCATTCGAGGGCGAGATCATCCGCAAGGCCGACATGAAGGTCGAGTTCTGGTCCGCCAAGAACACTACCTGCGAACTTGTCCTCATGAAGAACATGGACGAGGTCGAGGATCACAAGCTCGTCATCGACGGCCCGGATATCGACTCCGGCGATCTGGAATACGCGCTTGCCACCTGCGTCTATGTCGCGGGCAAGAAGATGCAGGCCGATTTCGAGTCTGTTATCGAGCGCAAGATCCACGCCTGGTTCAACTATATGGAAGGCGTCATGCACACCGGCCAGCGCAACCAGTTCCGTATCCGTATTTCCAAGGACGCCTATGACAAGGGCCTGCGCCTGACGCACTTTGCCGAGGTCCTGTACCACATGATCACGGACGAATTCGACGCAGTCGTCGACAAGTGCGAGGTGCACCTGATTACCGATCCGGTCAAGGCCACCGCGTTCCTGAACGATGTCGCCATCCCGCGCTACAATATGCGCGACGACCGTCTGGCCTCTATGACCGACGAATCCGTCGACCGCTTCTTCACCTGCATCCTCTGTCAGTCCTTCGCACCGGCGCACTGCTGCGTGGTCACGCCGGAGCGTCTTGGCCTGTGCGGCGCCGTTTCCTGGCTCGACGCGAAGGCGACCTATGAGCTGAACCCGAACGGCCCGTCCCAGCCCATCATGAAGGAGGGCTGCCTCGACGAGCGCACGGGCCGCTACACCACCGTCAACGACGCAATCAAGGACGCGACCCACGGCGCAGTTGAAGAAGTCACGCTGTACTCCATCATGGAGGACCCGATGACCTCCTGCGGCTGCTTCGAGTGCATCTCCGGCATCGAGCCGATGTCCAACGGCTTTATCGTCGTCAACCGTGAGTACGCCGGCATGACCCCCGCCGGTATGACCTTCGGCGAACTGGCCTCCTGCACCGGCGGCGGCGTGCAGACGCCGGGCTACATGGGCCATGGCCGCCATTTCATCTCCTCCAAGAAGTTCATCCACGCCGAGGGCGGCATTGAGCGCATCGTCTGGATGCCGAAGGAGCTGAAGGATGATGTCGGCGAACGCCTGAACAAGACCGCCAAGGAGCTTTACGGCATCGACAACTTCACTGACATGATCGCCGACGAGACGATCTGCACCGACTGCGACGCGCTGCTCGAGTTCCTGCAGGAAAAGAACCACCCGGTCCTGTCCCTCGAGCCGCTGATGTAAGCAGCGGACAATCTGTTCTGATACACAATCGCCCGGAGCCTTGCGGCTCCGGGCGTTTTGCGTCGTGTTTAAAGATCTGTGGTCAGCGCTTTCTGCTCCCGGTGCTGGCAGGTGAACAGGAGGATCTGCCGGTTTTCAGCCTCGCGCTGCAAAAGGCGCAGGGCCAGACGCAGGCGGTCATCGTCGAACATGACGAGCGCGTCATCCAGCAGGAGCGGGGCATCCTCCGGCAGCAGCAGGCGGCAGACGGCCAGCCGGACGGACAGATACAGCTCGTCCGCCGTGCCGCCGCTCAGGAAGAGCGAACGGCGCATGGCCGCGTCCGGCTGTCCCGCCTCCAGCTCCATCTGCCGGCTGATCTGCACGCGGGCATAGCGTCCGCCGGTCAGCTCGGAGAAAATTTCCGACGCCTCGCGCACCAGACGCGGGGAGAAGCGCTCTGCCAGCGCTGCGTTGGCCTGCGCCAGCGTCTGCCGGGCAAGCGTAAGCGCCTCGCGGCGCTCGTTCAGCGTGTCGAGCCTCTGCGCCAGCGCCTGCTTTTTCGCCGACAGCTCCGCTTCGGAGCCGAACTGCTCCAACCGGCCACGGCTCTGGTCGAGCTGCGACTGCACGGCTGCGGCAAGCGCCTGCGTCCGTGCAAGCGCGGCCTGCGCCTGTTCGGTCGTCAGACCGGAGACGTCGCACGCGGGCGCGGGCAGCTCCGGGATCTCGCCGAGGGCCTGCGCAAGCGCGTCATAGCGCGTTTTCGCCTGCTGCGCGGTCTGCTCCGCCTCGTGCCAGGCGCGGTAAGCGGCCAGCGCGGAGGCGATCGCATTTTGCGCCTCCCGGACCGTTCCGGCCTCCGCGAACATCCGGACGCTGCCGAGCAGCGCCGCCGTGCGTTCGGCGCGCAGACGGCTTTCCGCGTCGCGGGCCGCGTTCTGCGCGGCCGCAGCTTCGCACGCCGCCTGCCATGCACGCAGCGCGTCGCGGTACTGAACGGCATAGGCGTAAAACTCGTCACGGCTGTGGTTTTCATAGAGCGTCAGCAGCGCCTGCGCCTCGGAAAGCTCCGCCTCGCGCCGCCGGTCATGCGCCGCGTTTACGAGCGCGATCACAGCGTAGGCCAGCGCCGCCAGCGCGAACGCGGCGGGGATGAGCGGCTCGTGCCGGACGAACCAGCCTGCCGCGCCAAGCCCGGCGAAAAGCGCCGCAAGCACCCAGAACGGCACAGATGGCCGGTGCTTTTTCGCCGTCAGCCGGTCAAATTCGCGCATATCGCGCTGCGCCTTGTCGAGAAGCCGTTCCTCGTCCACCCCGGAAAACGCCTGCGGGCAATCGGGGCGCGCGGGCGCGGCTGCGGCCGGCTCCTGCTCCGGCAGGGCAAGCAGAGCGGCCGCCTCCTGCGAAAGCACGGCCAGCGCGTCCTCACGCGGGAGCCGCGCGCATACGGCGGACGCGGCGTTTTCCCGGTTTGCAGCCTGCATCGCGGCGCGCTTCGCGTCATAGAGCTGCGCCTTTTTTCGTTGGGCCTGCGCCGCCTGCAGCGCCCGCAGGTCCTCTTCGCAGGCAGTCTGCTGCGCTTGCAGCGACTGCAGCTGCGCGCGCAGCGCCAGATTTTTTTCATGCTCCCCTGCCAGCGCGGCCAGCGCGCTGTCTACGGCGGCAAGCTCCCGCTCGGCGTCAGGGATGAGTCCGGTCTTGTTGTGCCGGACGCGGTTCTGCCAGGCAAGCAGCCGCTTGTCGGCTGCGGCAAAGCTGACGGCCTCGTCCCCGGTCGTGACAAGGGCGGACAGCCGCGCTTCCAGCTCGTCGTCCGGCGTCAGGCCGAGTCCGGCCTGACGGACAAAGGCGCTGCGCTGATACACACGCTTCGGAACGCCCAGAAGCGTTTCGCCGCAGTTCGCGCCCGTCATGCCCTCGACCGGCAGGCCGGAATCGGTATAGACGGCGGAAAATACGCCGAGCGGTGCACGGGCCGTCGAGGTGCGCGTGAGCGTGATACGCCGCCCGGCGTGCTCAAGCTCGATCACGCCCTCCATCGGCTTGCCGCTCCACGGCTGGTATTTTGTCTTGACGGGCAGAACGCCCGTTTTTTCGCGTTCAGAGGTATCGACGCCATAGAGCATGGCCAGCAAAAATTCCGCCCAGGTGCTCTTTCCGGCCTCGTTCGGCATTTGCAGGACGTTCAGGCCCTCGGTAAGCGAGAGCGTCTCCTGCTCGAGCCTGCCGAATGTTGCGGTCATGCGCAGAAGCTTCATTCCGCCGCCTCCCTTCCATCCATCGCCGCGCAGCCGCAGCGCGCGGCCAGCGCGATTTTGCGTCTGTCCGCTTCCGTCTGGGCCGCGTCATACTGCGCCTTGAGCGCCTGCAAAAACAGGCCGCGCAGCGTGTCTTCCTCCGCGCCTTCCCAAAGCGCACGGCGGGGCCGCGTCTCGTCGCGGATGGTCAGCGCGTAAAAGCGCGGGGCCAGCGCCGCTTGCAGCGCTGCCGTTTCGACCGGCTCTGCCTCGCCGGTCAGGATCACGCGGTAAATATCGTTCTGCGTGTCCTCCGGCAGCGCCGCCGTGACGGCGGCAAGCGCGTCGTCCCCTGCTTCGACGCGGAGAATTTCATAGCTCCTGCCATGCAGCGGCAAAAAGTCCAGCCGGACGCCGGAATCGGAAACTTCCCCGAGATACGCACCCTTCTGCCCAAGCTCGTCAAAGCCGCGCCCCATCGCGCAGCCGGGCCAGGCGTAGCACGTGCTCCCGCACCGCAGCAGCCCGCTTGCCTGATGGATATGGCCGAGCGCGAGATAGGCAAGGCCGGAGGCCGCCAGCTGCTCGGGCGTGATGGGATTATAGGGCGAGGCCGCCTGCGTCGCGTCCCCGTGGAGGACCATGAGGTTCGTCCAGCCGTCGGCTTTCGCGCGGAAGCCCTCCAGCAGCGGTCTTTCGTGCCGCGCGGTGAAGCCCGCGCCATAGACGCGCAGCTGTTTCTCCGGCAGCTCGACCGCCTCGATTGCATCCGTTTTGAAAATATGCACGTTTTCCGGCCAGCGCTCCGTCAGATACGCGCTGCCGGGCAGCAAACAGTCGTGGTTGCCGGGGCTGATGAAGACCGGCGCGCGGATGGAGGCCAGCGCCCGCCGGAGCGCCAGCAGCGTCTCGTCCGACGCGCCCGCGCTGTCAAACAGATCGCCCGCCAGCAGGACAAGATCGCAGTCGTGCGTGTTGGCCGCCTCGGCAAGCTCGGTCAGAAGCTCGCGCTGCTCCTGCCGCCGCGCAGCAGCCTGTTCGGGGCTGAGGGCGGCAAACGGCGCGTCCAGATGCAGATCGGCAGCATGCAGAAATTTAATCACGGAGCGCCACCCTTTCTGCCGCCGTGCAGCGGCCTGTCTTCGCGTCGATGGTAAACACCGCGCCTGCAAGCATACACGGCCCCGGCGCAGTCTCATACCGCGAGGTAAGCTCGCCGCGGAAATTTGCGATGGACTGCTCCGGCTTCACGCCGATGACGGAATGCACGGGGCCGGTCATGCCGAGGTCAGTGAGATACCCGGTGCCCTTCGGCAGGATCTGCTCGTCGGCGGTCTGCACGTGCGTGTGCGTGCCCCACTGGGCGGAAATTTTTCCGTCAAGATAATACGCCATGGCAAGCTTTTCACTTGTCGCCTCGGCGTGGAAATCCAGAAGCACGGGAAGCCCGTCCAGCTCCTTCAGGACCTTATCGATCACGCGGAAGGGATTGTCGGGCCGGAAGTCGAGATTGCAGCGGCCCAGCAGGTTCACAACGCCCACCTGCCCGATCTTCGTCTCAAACACGCCGAAGCCCCGTCCCGGCAGGCTCGGCTGCAGATTGGCGGGCCGCAGGATATAGGGGCAGTCGTCCAGATACGCGCAGATCTCGCGCCGGTCGAACGAATGATTTCCGAGTGTAAGGATGTCCGCACCCGCGTCCAGCATCCGGTCCGCCTGCTTGGGGGTTAAACCGGTCCCGCTGGCGTTTTCACCGTTGACAACGCAAAAATCAATGCGGTATAACTTTTTCAGGCTTCGCAGATGCTGTTCCAGACACTGCAGCCCGCCGTCTCCGACCACGTCGCCGACGGCCAGAACACGAAGTTCCATAAGAAGCCTCCTTTGCATATCATTTTTTTCAGTATACCATTTAAAAAATTTTTTGGCAATGCTATACTGTATCCTGAAACCAACGGGACGCGTTTGCGTCTTTACAGACAGAGAAAGGAGCACACAGATGGAGGATTCCGCAATTATCGATCTGTATTGGGCGCGCGAAGAGCGTGCGCTCAGCGAGACGGATGCGAAATACGGCGGCTATTGCCGCTCCATTGCCCATAACATTCTGAAAAACCGCGAGGACAGCGAGGAATGCGTCAGCGACACATGGCTGCACGCGTGGAACGCCATGCCGCCGCAGAGGCCGTCGATCCTGTCGTCGTTTCTCGGCAGGATCACGCGCAACCTGTCCTTTGACCGCTGCCGCAGGCAGAATGCGGAAAAGCGCGGCGGCGGATCGCTGCCGCTGGCGCTGGATGAGCTGTCCGAGTGCGTCCCGGCTCCAGGCCGGGTCGAGCAGGCGCTCGAAGCGCGGGAGCTGGCCGAGGCCATCGACCGCTTTCTCCGGACGCTTCCGGAGCGCGAGTGCAGCATTTTCCTGCGGCGGTACTGGTACGTCGATTCCGTGCAGGATATCGCCGCGCGGTACGCGCTCCGGGAGAACACCGCAAAATCCATCCTGTTCCGGACGCGGGAAAAGCTGCGCCGGTATCTTGCCGGAGAGGGGATCCTTGTATGAAAGAGCAAAGTGAAAAGCTGTTCCGCGCCATCGGGGACGTCGGCGACGATCTGATCGCCCGCGCCGATGCGCCGGTCAAAAAAGCGCCGCGCGTGTGGGTCAAATGGGCTGCGCTTGCGGCCTGCTGCGCGCTGGTGATCGGCGCGGCGGCATTTGTCGTGCCGATGTTCCACGCAGGCTCGTCCGCGCCGGAGGCGGCATCTGCTCCGACGGCGGATACCGCGGCGCCGGAAGCGCCTGCGGAAGAGGAAATGACGCTGGAAGCGGCGGAAGCGCCCGCCGAGGCCATGCCGGAAACATCCCCGGCAGAGCCCGCGGAGCAGAAAACTCGGACGCTTCCGGGCGCGGACTGCTTCGCGGTCGTGTCGGAGAGCGTCACGCGCACATCGGCAGATTTCACGCTGACAAACGAAGACGGCGCTGTGCTTGCCCTTCGCAGCGCGTACTGGCTGGAGACGCAGGCAGGCAGCGAATGGAAGATGCTGACACCGAACCTTTTTAAGGCACAGAACCAGACGGACGAAGCCGCGCCGGAATCATCTGTCTGCACGCTGCACTACGACTGGCAGACGCTCTACGGCGAACTGGACGCAGGCAAATACCGCCTTGCCCAGCCCGTGATCCTGCCGGACGGAACAGAATACACGCTGTACGCAGAATTTACGATCGAATAACGAAAAGCTTCCCCGCCGCATTCCAAAATGCGGCGGGGTCCGTTCACTTAGGGTGTATCTGAAAACTCATGATGTGACCGGCAGCGAGGGATTTTTGCGTTGCGCAAGACATTTTTTCGCAGGAATACTGACGTATTTCAAGGAAAAATGACGCGGCGCACCGCAAAAAGGCCCGCTGTCCGGGTGCGTTGGGAGTTTTCAGATACACCCTAAGCCGATTTCTCTGTCACCGGGTGCCGAAGCGCTCCGCATAGCCGCAGCGGCGGCAGAGCGGGGCGGCGCGCTCGCCGCGTGCAAAGCCCTCGCGTATCGCGCAGGCCGGCAGCGAGGCAAGAATGTCGGAAAGCGCCTGCCGGAACAGGTTCCCCAGCGCAAGCGCGCCCTCGTTGTCAAGGCAGCACGGCACGACCGTGCCGTCGGAAAGCACGGCGATCTGGTCGCTGAGCGCGCGGCAGCGGCCCTGGCTCCCACGCTCTGCCGCCTGCTCGTCCGGCCAGTCAAAGCGCTCTCCGAAGCTGACGAACACACCGTCCTCCAGCCGCCAGCCCCATGTGTTTTTCTGCCACACGCCGGGAAAGGCCGCGTGCAGATGCGCCAGAATCTCCACGTTCCGGTCGTGCAGACCCTTCGTCTGCGCGCCGTCGAGATTCCAGAGGCGGAAATCTGTCAGAATGCCCGATTTTTTTGCCGCATGGGCAAAGTCCGTGCAGCCCGTCAGATAGGCGGAAAAATCCCCGGCCTCGTTCGCCTCGAAGCTGTGCAGGCTGATAGAGACCTTGCGCAGCGCGGGCGCGTCGAGCAGCGCCGCCTGCTTCTTCGGCAGCAGCGTCCCGTTTGTCGTGAGCGTCGCGCGGAAGCCGAGTGCCCGGCAGATCTCCAGCAGCTCCGGCAGCTGCGGGTGCAGCAGCGGCTCGCCCATGACGTGCAGGTACAGGTATTGCCCATATGGCCGGAGCTTCGCAGCCAGCGTGCGAAAGTCCTCCGGCGATAAAAACGCGGCAGGCCGCTTCGTGCCGGGACAGAAGCTGCACGAAAGATTGCAGCAGGTCGTGATCTCAAGATACATCCGTGAAAACATAGGAAAAACCGCCTTTTTCATTCTGATATCCAGTATACCGGCTTTTGCGCCAAAAGGAAAGATGGAAAAACCGCGCCCGCTGTGCTATCATGGATGCAGAAACGGAGGCGATGCGGATGTGGACGCTTGCACAGGTGCAGGCGGAGTACCGGCGGCTGGACAGGCTGCTCGGGATCGACACGAGCCGCGTGGCCGTGTCCTTTTCCCGGCGCATGACGCGGCAGTACGGCGTATGCACGTTCGTCAAAAACAGGCCGCAGGAGATCCGCCTTGCGGACTTTCTGCGGCGGGAGGATCAGGTCTTCTGGGACACGGCACGGCATGAATATGCCCACGCCGCCGCGGCGATTCTCACAGGAAAACGCCACGGGCACGACGAGGCGTGGAAAGCGGTTTGCCGGAAAATCGGCTGTCCGCCGGAGCGGCTTGCGCCCAGCTGCGAGGCAGCGGCCGAGAACCGGAGACGCATTGAGGCCGTGCGCGGCGTGTATGTCGTGACGTGCCTCGGCTGCGGGGCCGAGTCGCGCTATCTGCGGCGCGGGACAGTCGTACAGGCATTGGAGGAAAAGCGCGGCGGCATCCGCTGCCGCCGGTGCGGCGGAAAAAAATTCAGTCTTGAAAAGCGGTATGAACCGCAGGAGGAGCACACATGACAAAAGCAGAACGCGCACGAGAACTGTTTCTGGAGGGCTGCAACTGCGCGCAGGCCGTCTTTCTGGCCTTTGCGGAGGAAAAGCTGGATAGAGAGACTGCGTTGAAGATCGCCTCCGGCTTTGGAGGCGGGATGGCAGGTATGCGCGATGTATGCGGCGCGGTCAGCGGGATGTTCATGGCCTACGGCCTGCTCTGCGGCCCGGCAGACCCGACCGACCGGGCAGCGAAAACGAACAATTACGCGGCGCTGCGGCAGCTCGCGGGAGAATTTGAGGCACGCAATGGCTCGATCATCTGCCGCCAGCTGCTGGGCCTCGACCCAAATTTCAAGCCCCAGCCGCCCGAACCGCGCACCGACAGCTATTACAAAAAGCGCCCGTGCCCGGAAATGGTCTACTGCGCGGCCGACATTCTGGAAACCTATCTGGCCGGAGAGGCAGAAACGCCGACCGCTTAAAATTGGAGGGATCGTTATGGCTGCTGCAAACTGGAGAACGCTGAAAAAGCGTGACGCGCACATCCACATCCTGCCGGACGCGGTGCACCGAAATCTGGCCGAGATGAAGCGGCGGTATCCCGGCAGATTTTATGCCTTTGCGGATATCGACGTCCGGAATTCCCAGACCGAAACGGTCGACGCGCTCTGCCGCGCCATTGATGATCATGCGCTGGACGGCATCAAGTTTCACCCGAACAATTCCGGACTGGCGCTCGATTCCGACTATAATTGCGCGATCTTCACGTTTGCACAGGAGCGGCGCGTTCCCGTCGCCGTTCATTCCTATCCGAATGCGGAGGATGATCTGTCGGCGGCCTGAGGAGATTTACGCCAGTTACTGTGAAATTCTTGATCAAATGGATTTCACGCCGGAGGAAGCGGCAGGGATCGCGTATAAAAACGCAGTCGGCCTACTGGGGTGAAGAAAGCCGCTTGGGATGCACCGTTTTTGCGGGAATTCTCGGCGAATTCGTTACATTTTTCGGGCCGACAGAGTCGTCGGCCCCTACGCCGAAACTTCAATGCCTCTGTAATCCGTAGGGGCGGACGACTCTGTCCGCCCGCAGGATGCACTGGTTTTTGTATAGAACAGACAGGCCCGCCGGTTTCCCGGCGGGCCTGCTTTATGAAAAACCGCTCTGCCGGCATGGGGACAGAGCGGTTTTCCACGATAGGAGGAAAAGGGAATCACTTCTTGAAAAGGGAGAACTTCTTTTTTTCGTAGGGCTCGCTGGACGCGTCCGTGACCTCGTAGCCGGTCGCGTGGACGGCAGCCTTGACGGCCTCGATGTCCAGCGGCTCGTCGGTCAGGACAACAGCCTCACCCTTTGCGTGCGACGACGTGACCTTCTTGACGGGCGCAGCCTTGCGGATGGTGTCGTTGATGTGCGATTCGCACATACCGCACATCATGCCGTCGATTTTAAGCGTTGTTTGATACATGATGCAGACCCTCTGTTATTGCTGATGGTGGCAGCAGCCCGCATTTGCGCAGTGCGCGCAGCCCGCGCCGCAGGAACTTTTTCCCTGTTTCTTCTGCCGGATCAGATAGCGCACGATTGCGATGACAATGACAAGCAGAACGGCTGAAATAAGGATCGTTCCAAGATTTTGTGCGATCCATGCAAACATGAGAATCACTCCTTTACTCGCTGTTTGCCGGAAGCAAGACCGCATATCCCATGCGGTCTTGCTCCGTGAAAAACTGATTACTTGATCTTCGTGGTCAGCTTGGTAGCTTCCTTATAGGGCTTGACAAGCATATAAACGATGACTGCGAGCAGGGCTACGCCGACGATCACGCCGAGGACATTGCCGCTGCCGGTGAGCAGAGCGCCGAACTGGTTGACCATGAGGGCAATTGCATACGCGAAGCCGCACTGATAGCCGATTGCGAACCAGGTCCACTTCTGGCTGTTCATCTCGCGCTTGATGGCGCCGATGGCCGCGAAGCACGGAGCGCACAGAAGGTTGAAGACCAGGAAGGAGTAGCCGGTGATGCCGTTGAAGGCGCTTGCAAGGTTCTGATAGACCGTGCCGTCGCCGCCGCCATAGAGGATGCCGAGCGTGCCGACGATGTTCTCCTTGGCGACAAGGCCGGTGATGGAGGCAACAACTGCCTGCCAGTTGCCCCAGCCGAGCGGAGCAAAGATCCAGGCGATGGCGCCGCCGATCTTGGCGAGGATGGAGTAGTTGATCTCTTCGTCAGAGAGCATCCGGAAGCCGTCCTCGGCCCAGCCGAAGTAGGTGGTGAACCAGACGAAGATGGTGGACAGAAGGATGATCGTACCGGCCTTCTTGATGAAGGACCAGCCACGCTCCCACATACTGTGCAGCACGTTGCCGAGGGTCGGCCAGTGATACGCGGGCAGCTCCATAACGAACGGAGCAGGATCGCCGGAGAACATCTTGGTCTTCTTCAGCATGATGCCGGAAATGATGATGGCGGCCATGCCGATGAAGTATGCGGAGGTGGAGACCCATGCGCTGCCGCCGAACAGAGCGCCGGCGATCATGCCGATGAACGGCACCTTTGCGCCGCAGGGGATGAAGGTGGTGGTCATGATCGTCATACGGCGGTCACGTTCATTTTCTATGGTACGCGAAGCCATAACGCCCGGAATGCCGCAGCCGGTACCGATAAGCATCGGGATGAAGGACTTGCCGGACAGGCCGAACTTACGGAAGATACGGTCCAGAACGAAGGCGATACGGGCCATATAGCCGCACGCTTCGAGGAAGGCCAGCATGAGGAACAGAACGAGCATCTGCGGCACGAAGCCGAGAACTGCGCCGACACCGGCGACGATGCCGTCGAGGATCAGGCCGTGCAGCCAGCCGTCTTCGGGAACGTTGCCCGCGTCGAGCAGATTGCCGATCAGAACCGGAACACCGGGGACCCAAACGCCGTAGTCAGCGGGATCGGGCTCGTCAAAACCGTTCTCCTCAAAGTAGCTGACAGCATCAACATAGGTCATGCCGATCGTAGTCTCTTCGTCTGCGTCGTCGGGGATGGAATCATAATAGACTGTCATATCATTGAGGGCAAGGGTTTCTTCGTCCTCGACCTCGATGGTCGTGCTTTCAGAATCGGCGGTCACGGCCTTCATCTCAGCCAGAGCCGCGTCAGCATCGAAGTCTTCGGCTTCGGTGTCAAGCTCATAGTAGCCGCTGATCGCGTCGCTTGCGGCAGCGTATTCGTCAGCTGCGTCGTTATAAGCGGAGGAGCCAATGCCGAGCAGGTGCCAGCCGTCGCCGAACAGGCCGTCGTTCGCCCAGTCCGTTGCCGGTGCGCCGACGCCGACCATGGCGACCCAGTACACGATGAACATGACAGCTGCGAAGATCGGCAGGCCCAGCCAGCGGTTGGTGACGATCTTATCGATCTTGTCGGAGCTGGAAAGCTTACCGGCGCTCTTTTTCTTGTAGCAGCTCTTGATGACCTGCGCGATGTACACATAGCGCTCGTTGGTGATGATGGACTCTGCATCGTCGTCCAGTTCCGTCTCAGCGGCCTTGATGTCCGCCTCGATGTGCTTCATGACATCTGCGGGGATGCTCAGCTGTTCGAGTACTTTATCGTCACGCTCGAAGATCTTGATGGCATACCAGCGCTGCTGCGCAGCGGGCTTGTCATGCAGAACAGCCTCTTCGATGTGCGCGATGGCGTGCTCGACCGGGCCGGAGAAGGTGTGCTGCGGCTCGGTGTGGGGGCCTGCAGCGGCCTTGACGGCTGCTTCCGCGGCTTCCATAATGCCTGTGCCCTTCAGAGCGGAGATCTCCAGAACAGGGCAGCCCAGCTGACGGGACAGCTCCTTGATGTTGATCTGGTCTCCGTTCTTCTTGACGACGTCCATCATGTTGATCGCCACGACGACCGGGATGCCAAGCTCGGTCAGCTGCGTGGTGAGGTAGAGGTTACGCTCAAGGTTCGTGCCGTCGACGATGTTCAGAATCGCGTCGGGGCGCTCGGTGATCAGATAGTTACGGGAGACGACCTCTTCGAGCGTGTAGGGGGACAGAGAATAAATACCGGGAAGGTCCATGATCACGACGTCGTCGTGCTTTTTCAGCTTGCCTTCCTTCTTTTCGACCGTGACGCCCGGCCAGTTGCCGACGAACTGGTTCGAACCGGTCAGCGCGTTGAACAGCGTGGTTTTACCGCTGTTCGGGTTGCCCGCAAGGGCAATTTTGATCTGTTTTTCCATCTTCCTGCTCCTTTTGACCAGATTCTTTATGCAATTTCGATCATTTCGGTGTCAGCCTTCCGCAGGCTCAGCTCATAGCCGCGGACCGTGACCTCCATCGGATCGCCAAGCGGTGCAACCTTGCGGATATAAACCTCGGTGCCCTTGGTGATACCCATGTCCATGATCCGGCGCTTGATAGGGCCTTCGCCGTGGAGCTTGACGACCTTGACGGTATCGCCGATTTTTGCGTCCTTCAACGTTTTCATGTTCTTCTCTCCTTAAACCATGATTTTACGGGCCATCTCTTCACTGATCGCCACGCGTGATTCCTTGACTTTTACAATCACGTTTCCATTCAGGCTGGAAACGATCGTAACGGTATCGCCTGCAACGAAGCCCAGATCCTCCAGATGCTTTTTGGCCTCCGGGTTTCCGCCGACCTTTCGGATAATGTTTTCTTCACCGGCTGCTGCGAGTGTAAGCGGCATCAAATCCTGCGCCCCCTGTCTGTCTGTAATTCAAGCTGCTTAATTGCAATTAAGGCAGGCTAACCAATAGGAAAAAGCAAAGGTTAGACCTCCCTAACCAGTCCACAGTTTAACACGTCTAACCTCGCTTGTCAATAGGTTTCAGCGAAAAAAATGTTTACTTGCTTTTTTTGGTTAAGTGTGTTAGTGTAGAAGATAATTTCAAGGAAAGGTTGGTGCAATTTGCTGTGAGTGTACACAGAGCGGCAGAGGATTACCTGGAAGCCATGCTGATGATGAAGGAGCAGCACGGATACGTCCGCTCCATCGATGTTGCGGAGCATCTCGGCGTGACGAAGCCCAGCGTCACCTACGCGACCAAACAGTTAAAACAGAACGGCTTTATCACCATGGATCGCGACGGGCTGATTACACTGACCGAAAGCGGCATGGAGATCGCGGACCGGATCTATACCCGGCACAAGACGCTGACGGAGTTTTTCATCCGCATCGGCGTCGACGAAAAGACCGCGCGGGAGGACGCCTGCAAGGTCGAGCATGATCTGAGCGAAAAAACCTTCGCAGCCATCTGCGAGCATGTCGCGAAGCAGAAGGATCTGCAATAAAACAGAAAGACCGCGCGCCGCTTTGCGGCGCGCGGTTGGTTTTTTATTTCCCCGGCTTGAAGCTGTCCTTGAGCAGGACGCTGCGGTTGAAGACCAGATGGTCCGCGCGGCAGTCGCGGGAGTCCATGCAGAAATAGCCTACGCGCATGAACTGGAAGCCCGGCGCGGTTTTCGCCGTGCGGCCTTCACCCTCGGCGTCGTACTTCTTTGCCTCTTCGACAAGCGCGGATTCGACCTTGCAGCCGGTCAGAACCGTCAGGGAGTCCGGGTTCAGGCAGTCGAGGAAGTTCTTGTCCGGGCCGTCGGGCTGGGCGTCGGAGAAAAGGTTTTCGTACAGACGGACCTCCGCGTCAACGGCAGTCTGGCAGTCGACCCAGTGGATCGTCGCGCCCTTGACCTTGCGGCCGTCGGCGGGGTCGCCGCCGCGGGAATCGGGGTCATACGTCGCGTAAATTTCCTCAATGCTGCCGTCAGCGGCCTGCTTGCAGCCGGTGCAGGTGATGAGATACGCGCCCTTCAGACGGCATTCCGGGCCGTTGGGGTACAGGCGCTTGTACTTGGGGATGGGTTCGGGGAGGAAATCGTCCGCCTCGATCCAGACCTCGCGGGAGAACGTGACGGTGTGCGTGCCCTGTTCGGGATGGACGGGGTTGTTTTCAACCTCAAAGGTTTCCGTCTGGCCCTCCGGATAATTCGTGATGACGAGCTTCACCGGGCGCAGAACGGCCATGGTGCGCTCTGCCGTGTCGTTGAGATCTTCGCGCAGGCAGTGCTCCAGAAGCGCGTATTCCACGGTGTTGGCGGATTTTGCCACGCCGATGCGCTCGCAGAAATCGCGGATGGAATGGCTGGTGTAGCCTCTTCTTCTCAGACCGCAGAGCGTCGGCATACGCGGATCGTCCCAGCCGGAGACATAATTCTGCTCGACCAGCTGGCGCAGCTTGCGCTTGGACATGACGGTGTGGTCGATGCCGAGACGGGCAAACTCGATCTGCCGGGGCTTGGCGGGAACGGAGACGTTGTTTACCACCCAGTCGTACAGTGGGCGGTGCGCCTCGAATTCCAGCGAGCACAGAGAGTGCGTGATGCCCTCCAGCGCGTCCTGAATGGGGTGGGCAAAGTCATACATCGGATAGATGCACCACTTGTCGCCCTGCCGGTGATGGTGCATATAGCGGATGCGGTAAATGACCGGGTCGCGCATATTGAAGTTGCCGGAGGCAAGATCGATTTTTGCGCGCAGCGTGCGGCTGCCCTCGGGGAACTCGCCGTTTTTCATGCGCTCGAACAGGTCGAGGTTTTCCTCGACGGAGCGGTCGCGGTACGGGCTCACGGCGGGCTTGCCGATATCGCCGCGGAACTCGCGGAACTGCTCGGGCGTCAGGTCGCAGACGTAGGCAAGGCCCTTCTTGATCAGTTCGACGGCAAACTCGTAGTCCTTTTCAAAGTAATCCGAGCCGTAGAAGAAGCGGTCGCCCCAGTCGAAGCCCAGCCAGTGAATGTCCTGCTGGATCGCGTCGACGTACTCGGTGTCCTCCTTCGTCGGGTTGGTGTCGTCCATGCGCAGGTTGCACAGGCCGCCGAACTTTTCCGCCGTGCCGAAATCGATCGTCAGCGCCTTGCAGTGGCCGATGTGCAAGTACCCGTTCGGCTCCGGCGGGAAGCGGGTGTGCACGCGCTTTCCCTCGAACCGCCCGCCGGGGGCAAGGTCCTCTTCAATGAACGCGTCGATGAAATTTCGGTTCTCCAACGGCTTTCTTTCTTCTTCCATAGTAAAAATCCTCCCGGATGAAATGTCCTGTAATTTATACATTATAGCCGATTGCCGTCCATAACGCAATGCAAAAATGCGCGGAGGCTTCCAGAATGTGAAAAAAGTGAAAACAATGCGGGAAATTTGCATTTTCCTCTTTTCAACTCGCCGAATCTATTATAAAATAGACGCGAATCGAAAAGGAGAGATCACTGACTATGCGTGAACCGAAATATAAACGAGTGTTACTCAAGATCAGCGGCGAAGCCCTTGCGGGCGACGCGCACCGGGGACTGGACTTCGCGGTCATCGGCGGAGTGTGCGACGTGATCCGGCAGTGCGTCGAAGCAGGCGTACAGGTCGGCGTCGTGGTCGGCGGCGGCAACTTCTGGCGCGGCGTCAAAGACGGCGGCGGCAAGATGGAGCGCACGCGTGCAGACCACATGGGCATGCTTGCGACCGTCATCAACGCGCTGGCCGTGGCCGACTGCCTCGAACAGCGCGGCGTGGAGGTGCGCGTGCAGACCGCCATCGCCATGAATCAGATCGCGGAGCCCTATATCCGCTCCAAGGCCATCCGGCACCTGGAGAAGGGCCGCGTCGTCATCTTCGGCTGCGGCACGGGCAACCCGTTCTTCTCAACGGACACCGGCGCGGTGCTGCGCGCGGCGGAAATTAACGCCGACGCGATCCTGCTTGCCAAGAACATCGACGGCGTGTATTCTGCGGACCCCGCCAAGGATCCCAGCGCCGTCAAATACGACGCCATCACCTACGACGAGGTGCTGGCCCGTCATCTGGCCGTCATGGACACGACGGCGACTTCGCTTTCCATGGATAACCATATTCCCGTTCAGGTCTTTGCCCTCAAGGATCCGCAGAATATTCTGCGCGTCGTGATGGGCGAGCCGATCGGCACGATTGTAAAGGAGGAACTATAACATGGCAGATCTCAAGGAATTCCAGCGCAAAATGGAAAAAACGCTCGACGTTCTCGCGTCCGACTTTGCCGCTGTGCGCGCAGGCCGCGCCAACGCGCAGGTGCTCGACCGCATCACGGTCGAGTATTACGGCCAGCCGAGCCCCATCAACCAGGTCGGCACCGTCTCTTCCCCCGACCCCCGCACGCTCGTCATCCAGCCGTGGGACGGGTCGCTGCTCAAGGCGATTGAAAAGGCCATCCAGACCTCGGATCTCGGCATCAACCCGCAGAATGACGGCCGCGTTATCCGCCTCGTCTTCCCGCAGCTGACCGAGGAGCGCCGCAAGGATCTCACGAAGCAGGTTCGCAAATACGCCGAGGATTCCAAGGTCGCCGTCCGCAACATCCGCCGCGACGCAGTCGACTACGTCAAGAAGGCCCAGAAGAAGGGCGAACTGACCGAGGACGACCAGAAGAAGGCCGAAAAGGACATTCAGGATCTCACCGACAAGCACGTCAAGAAGATCGACGAGATGTGCGCCAAGAAGGAAAAGGAACTGATGGAGATCTGAGTGCGTGTTTCCAACGCGTACCCTCTGTAGGGGCGGACGCCTCTGTCCGCCCATGCAAACTGCACTGGTTTTACAGAAATTTGCGGCGAATCCCCTCCGTCATTTTCTTCGGAAATACCACCTCCCCTTACCGCGCGGGGCGCGGCAAGAGGGGGCTTTGGTACGGCCGGCCCCTGTTCGCATTCAATTAAATGCAATCTCCCCAGAACCTCTTAAAAGCCGCCGGACGGCGGCTTTTGTCGTGAAAGGCTTTTATCATGGAATACAACAACACGCTCCCGCGGCATATCGCCATCATCATGGACGGCAACGGTCGCTGGGCAAAAAAGCGCGGACTGCCGCGCAAAATGGGCCACGCGGCAGGCGCGGAGACGTTCCGACGCATCGCGACCTACTGCAAGAACCTCGGTGTTGAATACCTGACGGTCTACGCGTTCTCCACGGAAAACTGGAAGCGCTCGGCGGACGAGGTGCAGGCCATCATGGCCCTGTTTGAAAAATATCTGCACGAGGCCATCGACGAGATGGAGCGCGACCATATCCGCCTGAAAATTCTCGGCGAGCTCGGCCCCATCAGCCCGGAGCTGCGCGCGCTCATTGAGCGCACGGACGAAATTTCCACGCACTATCAGGGCTTTCAGGCCAACGTCTGCATCAACTACGGCGGGCGTGACGAGATCATCCACGCCGCGCGGCGCTTTGCCGCCGACTGCGTGAATGGCGTAAAAAAGCCGGAGGAATTAACAGAGGCGGATTTCGCGCACTATCTCTACACCGACGGCATCCCCGACCCGGAGCTGATCATCCGGCCCTCGGGCGAGCTGCGCACGTCGAACTTCCTGCTCTGGCAGTCGGCGTATGCGGAGTATTATTTCACGGATGTGCTCTGGCCCGATTTTGACGAACCTGAACTCGACAAGGCAATCGCGTCGTATCAGAAGCGCGAGCGCCGGTTTGGAGGCCGCAAATGAAACAAAGACTTCTCGTCGCCGCCGTCGGCGTGCCGCTTCTCATTGTAGTTCTCGTGCTCCTGCCGTCTATCGCAACGGCAATCCTGACGGCGGCCATCGCGGGCGCAGCCGCGTGGGAACTGCTGCATACGGCGTGCAGGCAGCCAAAGCTGCTTTATGTGCCGACGGTTTTATGCGCGGCGCTCGTTGTTCTGGCCATCGTGTTCGGAACGGCGATCACGGCGACGCTCATCTACACGTTTTTCTATGTGATGTTCCTGTTTTACATGGCGGTCAGCACGCATGGGAAGGAAACTGCCATTCCGTTTGCGGACGTGGCGGTCTGCATCGTGGCGGGCTTCCTGTTCCCGGCGATGTACAGCTGCATCGGCCTGCTGCGCAATGTCTCCCCTGCGTTCGTGCTCATGCCGTTTGTGATCGCGTTCATCGGCGACAGCTTTTCCATGCTCGGCGGCATGGCCTTCGGCCATAAAAAATTTGCCCCGCACGTGAGCCCCAACAAGACGTGGGCGGGCTTTCTCGCCGGGCCGGTGGGCAGTGCGCTCGGCATGGTGCTGCTGGGGCTTGTCTCCAAATGGCTCTGGCAGATGGAGCTGCCGCTGTGGTATCTGGCCGTAACCGGCATCGCCGCCAATCTCTTCGGCCAGCTGGGCGATCTGTCCATGAGCCTCATCAAGCGCGAGGCCGGGATCAAGGACTACAGCCATATTTTCCTGACCCACGGCGGCGTGCTTGACCGGTTCGATTCGACGCTGTTCCTTGCGCCCGTCGTGTACGCGATGCTGTTTTTGCTGGAGAAGCTGGTATGACGAAGACGATCACGATTTTAGGCTCCACGGGCTCCATCGGGCGGCAGACGCTGTCCGTCGCGGATGAGCTGGGACTGCGCGTCGCCGCGCTGACGGCGGAGCGCAATGTTGATCTCATGGAGGCGCAGTGCCGCAAATACCGGCCGGAACTGGCCGTTCTGGCAGACGAAGCCGCTGCGGAGGAATTAAAAGTCCGTCTGGCGGATATGAATATAAGGGTGCTTGCGGGCGCGGAGGCGCTGTGCGAGGCGGCGGCTCTGCCGGAGGCCGATACGGTCGTTGTGGCCGTGTGCGGCTTTGCCGCGCTGCGGCCCACGCTGACGGCAATCCACGCAAAAAAGCGCATTGCCCTTGCCAATAAAGAGACGATGGTCTGCGCGGGCGAGATCATGCAGGCTGCCGCGCGGGAATCCGGCGCTGAAATTATTCCCGTCGATTCCGAGCATTCGGCCATTTTCCAGTGCCTCATGGGCTGCCGGGACAGAGCCGAAATTAAACGCCTGATTCTGACCTGCTCTGGCGGGCCGTTTTTCGGGAAGACGCGGGAAAGCCTGGCCTGCATGACCAAATCGGACGCGCTGCGCCACCCGAACTGGAAAATGGGCGCGAAAATCACGGTTGACTGTGCAACGCTCATGAACAAGGGGCTGGAGATCATCGAGGCCATGCGGCTGTATGATCTGCCGCTTTCGAAGGTCACTGCCGTCATCCACCGGCAGTCCGTTGTGCATTCGCTTGTGGAGTTTGTCGACGGAGCCGTGCTGGCGCAGCTGGGCGTGCCCGATATGCGCATCCCCATCGGCCTTGCCATGACGTATCCGAACCGGGCGCACAATCCGGCTCCCGCGCTCGATCTTCTGTCCTGCGGGCCGCTGACGTTTGACGCGATCGACGAGACGGCCTTCCCGTGCTTCGCGCTTGCACAGCAGGCAGCGCAGACCGGCGGCACGGCCTGCACGGCCATGAACGCCGCCAATGAAGAGGCCGTCGGCCTGTTTTTGCAGGACAAAATTGGATTTTACGACATTGCGGACGCGGTCGAGGCCGCGCTGCGCCTGCCGGTCGTGCAGGAGCCGTCGCTTGCCGATATTTTTGAGGCCGACCGCCTCGCCCGCATCCATACCCGTGAGCGGTTTTTGAAATAAAGGTGATTTCATGTATATTCTCTTTGCAATTCTCATTTTTGGCTTTCTGATCTTCATCCACGAGCTGGGCCATTTTCTGACGGCCAAGGCGCTGGACGTGCAGGTGAACGAATTTTCCATCTGCATGGGCCCGGCGATTTTCAAAAAACAGAAGGGCGAGACGCTCTATTCTCTGCGCTGCATCCCCGTGGGCGGCTACTGCGCGATGGAGGGCGAGGATGAGGAGTCTGACAACCCCAGAGCGTTCACGTCCAAGGCTTGGTGGAAGCGGCTGATCATTCTGGCAGCAGGCTCGTTCATGAACTTCCTGACGGGTCTTGTCGTGCTGGCGCTCATCTATTCCTGCGTCGCGGGCTTCTCAACGGCCAAAATCTCCGGTTTCTTTGACGGCTGCCCGCTGGAATCTTCTCAGGGACTTCAGGTCGGCGACGAGCTTTATAAGATCGACGGACGGCGCGTGTATATCTACTCCGACGTCGGCACGCTTCTGGCCCGGAACAAGACGGGAACATTCGATCTCATTGTCAAGCGGGACGGGGAACTCGTCAAGCTGAACGATTTTGAAATGAAGCAGCAACTTTATGAAGTTGACGGCGAACAGCAGCTGAAATACGGCTTGTATTTCGGCTATGAGGAAAAGACCGTCGGGACGGTGCTCAAAAACACATGGTATACCGCGCTGGATTTTGCGCGGCTCGTGTGGATGAGCCTCGGCGATCTGGTGTCGGGTCTTGTGTCGGTCAACGATATGTCCGGGCCGGTCGGCGTTGTGTCGGCCATCGCGCAGACGGGACAGAGCGCCGCGACAACGGCAGACGGCATTCTGAACGTTCTCTACCTTGGCGCGTTCATCGCGATCAATCTGGCCGTTATGAATATGCTGCCGCTCCCGGCGCTCGACGGCGGACGCGCGTTTTTGCTGCTGGTGAACACGGTGTTTACGGCCATTACGAAGAAAAAGATCCCCTCGAAATTTGAAGGCTATATCCACGCGGCAGGCATGATCCTGCTGCTGGGCTTCATGGCGTTTATCACATTTAAGGATATCTGGAAGCTGGTGCGATAAAAATGGAGCGAAAACTCACAAGAAAAATTATGGTCGGCGGCGTTCCGGTCGGCGGAGGCGCGCCGGTATCCATCCAGTCGATGCTGAACACGAGAACGACCGACGTGGACGGCTGCCTTGCGCAGATCCGCGCGCTGGCTGCCGCCGGGTGCGAGATCGCGCGGCTGGCCGTTCCGGACATGGAGGCCGCGGAGGCCTTCGGAGCCATCTGCGCCGCGTCCCCGCTGCCGCTGGTGGCGGATATCCACTTTGACTACCGCCTTGCCATCCGCGCGGCGGAAAACGGCGCGGCCAAGATCCGCATCAACCCCGGCAACATCGGCGGGGAGGACCGGGTGCGGGCCGTGGTCGAGGTCTGCGGCGCGCGGAACATTCCCATCCGTATCGGCGTGAACGGCGGCAGTCTGGAACCGCGTCTGCTGGAAAAATACGGTCATCCCACGCCGGAGGCGCTGGTAGAAAGCGCGTTCGGACATATTGCGCTGCTGGAAAAGTATGATTTCCATGATATCTGCGTGTCGATGAAATCCAGCTCCGTCCCGCTGATGATCGAGGCGTACCGGCTGTTTTCCGAGCGTTCGGACTATCCGCTGCACGTCGGCGTGACCGAAACGGGCACCGAGCGCATGGGCACCATCAAGTCCGCCATGGGCATCGGCGCCCTTCTGTGTCAGGGCATCGGCGATACGATGCGCGTATCGCTGACCGCCGACCCGGTGCAGGAGGTGCTGACGGCGAAGGACATTCTGAAGGCCGCCGGGCTGCGCAGGGACGGTGTCAACATCATCGCCTGCCCCACCTGCGGGCGGACGCGCATTGATCTCATCCGGCTGGCAAACGAGGTCGAGCAGGCACTGTCCGACTGCCAAAAGCCCATCACGGTCGCCGTCATGGGCTGCGTGGTCAACGGCCCGGGCGAAGCGCGGGAGGCCGACGTCGGCATCGCCGGCGGAGACGGCTGCGGCATTCTGTTCGTCAAGGGAAGACAGCTCAAAAAGCTCCCCTACGACGAGCTTCTGCCCGCCCTGCTTGCGTACATCGGAACGCTGTAAAAAATCAAAGCGGCATTCCCAGAGCCGGGAATGCCGCTTTTCGTATCACGGTTTTTGACAGACGGCTATCAGGAATTCCGTCGTGACGCGAAGCGAGGGCACGGCGGCAAGCTTTTGCTGGTCCTCCGCGCCGGTCTTGTAATAATAGGGCGTCATGAGAAACAGCGCCTGCACATCCTCGTTTGACGAAAGCGTGATGGTCTTTCGGAGCGTCTGCGTCCGCAGCAGGCGGAAGCCCTCGACCGCAGGCTCGGCGGGCGGATTTTCGTATGGCCGGTCATAGACGGCGGCCTTCAGCTCGAACAGGTGCCGTTCCATCGGCACAACACGCAGCAGATATCCGCCGGGCTTCAGGACCCGCAGGAACTCCTCCGCCATGAGCGGCGAAAAAATATTGACGATCAGATCGAGGCTTTCCGCCGCCAGCGGAAGATGCGCGGTGCTCGCCGCGCAGAAGATCCCCTCCGGCACCTGCCGTGCCGCCCGCCTGACGGCCTCTGCGGAAATATCCGCGCCGAGCAGCTGCGGGCAGCCGCCCTTTGCCGCAAGCGCGTCATAGATCGCGCGCGTATACGTCCCCTCGCCGCAGCCCGCGTCGAGCACGCAGGCGTCCGGCCCGGTCAGCTGTGCGCAGCTCCCGGCCACGGCTCCGATCAGATGATCATAATAGCCGCGCGATAAAAACGCCGTGCGCGCCGCGACCATGCGCTTATCGTCGCCATGGCGTTTTCCGGACGCCGAGGGCGGCAGGAGATTGACATAGCCGCTGCGCGCAACGTCAAAGCTGTGGCGGCTTTCGCAGCGCCAGACGGTTTTCTCCCGCGCAAGCCTCCCGCCGCAGACGGGGCAGAGCAGATCAAGCATAACAAGCCCTCCGATCGCGATAGTTTCTTTATTATACCGCGCCGGGACGCGCAGCGCAAAGAAAAAATTGGAATCCCGCGCGAAACGTGTTGAATTTATGGCGGAATCTGTTATAATTTCAGCAGAAGAGAACGCGCGGGACAAGACGCCGCGCTGGAGCGGAGGAAAAGCATGAAAAAGCATCGCGCCCTTTGGGTGATTATCATTGTGATTGTTGTGCTTGCAGCGGCTGCCGCAGGCGGTTGGTACTGGCTTTCGACCAAAGCAGCGCAGGCGGAGCAGGCGCACAGCACTGTTTACGCACAGTATGCGTCCATGACTGCCGCCGTTGACAGTGTCACACTTACGGTAACGGAGGACGGTTCGCCGGTCAGCGAGTATGATTTACAGAAACTCGGTCTGCGCGACGATCTGATGAATAAGGTCACAGCGCAGTTTTCTGAGACGGATCGTATGACAGCTGAGCAGTTTGCCGCGCTCGGCATCCGCGAAAAGCTGAACTGGGCAAAAAACGCCCATCCCGCGCCTTATCCCTGCACCGTCAGCATGGAGCAATTTGACGCGGCAGCAGTTTTGGCCGACCTGCAGAGCATGAAGCGCACGGCGGCGGAGAACGCCTATACTGTGCTGGAGGACGGCGTCTATACCGTCCACGCCGAGGTTCCCGGCAACGAACTGAATGAGCCGGCCGTTCTGGACGGTCTGCGCGCGTCGGCCGCTTCGCTCGGCGTCACGGCGGACGGGCCGCAGGACGCGGCGTTTGAACTGACCTCGGTTGACTGCTACAAGCAGCCCGAGATTACGACTGCGACGCTGCGAGACACGCCGGACAGCCTGTTCCGCAAGGCGCTGGCAGAGCTTGAAATCAAGGTGACATTCAACGCAGATACCGCGCAGTATCTGCCGCACGGCGAGGAAACGCTCACAAGCCATGATCTGGCTTCCATCGTAGACCTGGACCCGGACGGAACAGTCACGGTTGACGAAAAGGTTCTGAGCGAAAAGGTTTCCAAGCTGGCCGAGGGCTACAGCAAGCAGGACGCGCCGTTCCTGTTCGATTCGTGGGTCAAGAGCCTGACGGAGATCAGGTTTATCACCTGCGACTATCGGATCGACGTGCAGAGCCTGACGGAGCAGATCCGCACGCAGCTGCTGACGATGCAGCCCGGCTCCGTATCTGCCGAGGCCGTCTGCTATGACAAGGACGGCAAGCCCTTCTCGCTGGGCGACAGCTATATCGAGGTCGACTTCGACAACCAGCAGATGACCTTTATCAAGGACGGCCGTCTGGTCGTCAACACCAATATCGTGACCGGCGCGCTCAACGGCCACCAGACCCCGACCGGCCTGTACGAGACGCACGGCAAGGAGCACGACGTCTGGCTCAAGGGTGACGATTATCTCGTCTTCGTCAAATACTGGGTCAGCGTGGTCGGCGACATCATCGGCCTGCACGACGCATCGTGGCGGTCGAACTTCGGCGCAAGCTTCTATGTCTACGGCGGCTCCCACGGCTGCGTCAACACGCCGGAGCAGGCCATGGCCCTGATCTGGAACCTGGCCGAGGACGGAACCCCTGTTCTCATGCACGGCGCCAACGAGTGGTATGAACCGGCCAACGGAAACCCGCGCGAGACAAAGGAGCCCGCGCGCGGCACGACCAGCAAGGTCACCGTCCCGAACGGCACGCGCGTGCTCGAACCCGGCAGCAGCCGCATCGAGATCCAGCCGGACGACGTCGTCCCCTTCGCGCTTCCGAAGGAAGCCGGACAGGACGAGGATCCCCCGACAAACACCACGGACACCGCAAAGCCGGTATCCTGAACCAAACTGCCCCCGGCGAGGCTCGCCGGGGGCAGTTTGCGTACCTGTCAGATATCGAATATGCCGATCATGACGATGCCGATCACGACCAGCGCGATCATGACGTAATGCTTCCAGGAGAGCTTTTCCTTCAGGAAAATGCGGCTCCAGAGGACGGACGCAGCGCAGTAGGACGAGATGATGGGGGCCGAGAGCGCAACGTGCGCCTCGTCGGCCAGCGCGTAGATATACGCGAACTGCCCCGCCGTCTCGAACAGCGCACCCGCATACTTGGGCGCTTCGGCCTTGAAGACGAGCTTGTCCTTTTTGATCACAACAACATAAATAAAGCAGATCACGGCAGCTGCGAGGAACGTTAGCTCATACGCGCAGTTGGCCGAATCCTCGTCCAGCGTGCGGAGCACGAGCGAGTCCGCAAACGTACCCGCCGCATCGAGCAGGCAGTACGCCAGCGGCAGGCACAGCGCCAGCCACGACTTGGCGTATTTATAGTTGGAGCCCTCCTGCCGCTTTCTGCGCAGCTCGTCGTCCTCCGTCGACTCGACAATGCCGAGGCCGACCGCGCCGATGCACACCAGCGCCACCGCGCCGATGACCAGATAGCGCATGGAGCCGGTAATGGACTCGTCCAGCGTCCCGGTGATCAGGCACAGGACCGCGACCAGCGCGCCGGAGGAATTGCAGATGGGGGACGAAATGGAAAGCTCAATGTACCGCAGGCCGACATAGCCCAGCGTCATGGAGCCGATGTACAGAAGCGATACGGGCAGATAGGTCCAGATCACGTGCCACGTGACGACAGCCCCGCCGACGAAGATCTCATACGCCGCGTGAAGGCCCATCACAACGCCGACGGCAATGACCATCTTGAGCGGATTATATTTGTCCCGCCCGTCACGGCAGCCGATTTTCGAAAATAGATCCGAGCCGCTCCAGCAGAGCAGCGCGATAATTGCAAGCCAAAACCACATAATTGTTATCTCCGGCAGCGTCACCGCCGGTTCCTTTCTCTGAATAAATATCCTTCACCGCGTGTAGGGGCCGATGCCCACATCGGCCCGGCAGATTGCACCGTTTTTACGGGAATCTACGGCGAATTCGCAACTTTCCAGTGGGCCGATGTGGGCATCGGCCCCTACATTGAGGTATGCAAGTGCATACGGCTTTGCCTTCCTTTTATCCCGGCAGCTTCGCAAGGCCCGCGTCCACGAGCTTCTGTAGGCTCATCAGAATGCCGAGCTTTGCGTGGTACCACGTCAGGCCGCCCTGGAAATAGACCGCGTATGGCTCGCGGATGGGGCCGTCGGCGGACAGCTCGATGGACGAGCCCTGCACGAACGCGCCCGCCGCCATCACGACCTCCGCGTCGTAGCCCGGCATGGCCCACGGGACGGGGGTCACATAGCTGTCGACCGGGGCCGCCGCCTGAATGCCGCGGCAGAAGGCCAGCATCCCCTCCGCCGAGCCAAGCTCGACAGCCTGAATGATATCGTGCCGCGATTCCGTCCCGTTCGGCACGACGCGGAAGCCCAGCCGCTCATACACATTCGCGGCAAAAATCGCGCCCTTGAGCGCCCCGGAAACGACGTTCGGGGCAAGGAAGAAGCCCTCGTACAGACTGGGAAGCAAGCCGAGATTCGCGCCGACCTCCTGTCCGAGGCCGGGGGCCGAGAGACGGTAGGCGCAGCGCTCGACGCATTCCGCCGTGCCGCAGATATAGCCGCCGATGGGGGCCAGTCCGCCGCCGGGGTTTTTGATCAGGCTGCCGACGATCATGTCCGCGCCCACGTCCGACGGCTCGGCCCGCTCGACAAATTCGCCGTAGCAGTTGTCGACCATGCACAGAACGTCCGGCCTGCACTGCTTGCAGAACGCGATCAGCTCCCCGATCTGCGCGACGGAGAACGACGGTCTTGTCGCGTAGCCCTTCGAGCGCTGGATGGTAATGAGCTTTGTTTTGGGGCCGATCGCGGCGCGGATGCCGTCAAAATCGAACGTGCCGTCCGGCAGCAGGTCGACCTGCCGGTACTGCACGCCGTATTCCATCAGCGAACACTTGGACGGACGGATGCCGATGACCTCCTCCAGCGTGTCATACGGCGCGCCGTTCGGGCTTAAAAGCTCGTCGCCCGGCAGCAGATTCGCGCTCAGCGCGACGGCCAGCGCGTGCGTGCCGCAGGTGATCTGCGGGCGGACAAGCGCAGCTTCGGTATGGAAGCAGTCGGCATAGACCTTTTCTAGCACCTCGCGGCCCATATCGTCGTAGCCATAGCCCGTCGTAGCGGCGAAGCAGCCTGCCGAAAGCTTGTTTTTCTGCATGGCGGCAAGCACCTTTGTCTGGTTGTATTCCGCCGTCCGGTCAATGGCTTCAAAGCGGGGCCTCAGGCCGTCTAAAATCATTTCTCCGTATTCATATACCGCGCGGCTCACGCCGAGCGATTCATATAGTGTCGTAAGTTCCATCCTCTATTTCTCCATTTTCCCGAAAATGTCATCAGCCGCGTCGCGCAGCACGTCCGGCTTGGTGACGATGATGCCCGTTTCCTCGTCTCCGAGAATGAGCAGCGTATCGCCGGGCTTTACGCCGAAGATCTGCCGCGCGTCCTTGGGGATGACGATCTGGCCCTTTTCGCCGACCTTGGCCGTGCCGAAAATATGCCGCTTCGCCTTGCCCAGAATATGCTTTCCGCCTGCCACGCACGAGCCTCCTTTGCAGGGTAATTTTCATACTTGTATAACTTACAGCGCGTCTGTCCGTTTGTCAAGCATGAGACGGCGAAAGGCTCGAATATATCACGATTCATATATGCAATATGCGTTTTTATATCGATATATTTATATTGTTTTTTCCTGTTCAGAATCCGTCATTTTTCACATAAAATTCGAAAAAACTTGATTTTTTCGAAAAGCCTGATATCGTATATGTCAGATGTGCCATGCGGATTTTATATGGCTGCGCAGAAAGGATACGGTATGAAGCGAAGCTGGTTTTTGATCGTCCTGTGCCTGCCGCTTCTGCTGTGCGGCTGTGCGCAAAAAAGCGCGGAGCGCGAATTTTTTGCCATGGACACCGTCATGCAGCTGCGCGCCTATGGCCCGGCGGCAGAGGATGCGCTGGCGCAGGCGGAAGCTGAAATTTACCGGCTGGAGGGCGTGCTTTCCTGCCGGGACGAACAAGCGGCGCTGGCCCGGCTGAACGAAACGGGCGGCGGAACAGCCGGTGAGGAGACGGCGGCGCTTTTACAGACGGCGCTGACGCTCTGCGAACAGACCGGCGGCGCCTATGACCCGGCGCTCGGCGCACTTTCGGAAGCGTGGGGGTTTTCGACCGGCGCGTACCGCGTGCCGGAGCCGGATGCGCTGGCCGAGGCCATGCAGAGCTCCGGAGCCGGGCTTGTGCAGCTGGACGGTATCTCCGTGACGCTGACAAACGGCGCGCAGCTCGACCTCGGCGGCATCGCCAAGGGCTATGCGGCAGGACGCGTCCGGACAATTTTAAGGGAAGCGGGCGTCACGTCCGCGATCATTTCCCTTGGCGGCAATGTTGCCGCTGTGGGGAAGAAGCCGGACGGCAGCGCGTGGACGGTCGGCCTGCAGGACCCGGACAGGCCGGAGGCATATTTCGGCACGGTTTCCATTGAAGACGCCTGCGTCGTCACCTCCGGCGCGTATCAGCGGTATTTTGAGGAAAACGGCGTCTGCTATCACCATATTTTAGACCCGCATACCGGCTGCCCCGCCGAAAGCGGAGTGAAATCCGTCAGCGTCGTTGCGCAGGACGATACGCTGGCCGATGCGCTGTCGACGGCGCTGTTCGTCATGGGACTGGACGCGGGCGCGGAGCTTTGGAACAGCAGCGGCCTTTCGTTTGAGGCCGTATTCGTAACGGATGACAACACGGTCTGGATCACGCCCGGCCTTGCCGGGCGCTACCGGTCCGACCGGCCCTATCAGATACTGGAATGAAGCAGAAGCATTGGATCTTGATCTTCGCGGCGGTCATCGCCGTGTGCCTCGCCGTGTGGCTGCTGCCGCGCGGAGGCGGGCGGACGGCGCTTGTCTATCAGGACGGAACTTTATTATACATACTTAACCTGCGGCAGGACCGGACGCTGACCGTGACCGGACCGGCGGGCGAGAATATCATCACGGTAGCAGACGGCGAGGTCTTCATATCCCGCGCGGACTGCCCCGATCAGATCTGCGTGCAGCACGGGCCGCTGCAAAAAACCGGCGGCCCGATCATATGCCTGCCGAACCGGCTGACGATCGAGTGGGCGCAGAAGGATGCTCAGGTCGACGCGCTCAGCGGAACGGGAGGGCTGTCATGAGGCTGAAAAAGCTTACGCTCACGGCAGCCCTGACGGCGGCGGCGCTCGTCATGTTTGTGCTGGAGAGCCAGCTGCCGCCGCTCACGGCCATTCCCGGCATCAAGCCGGGGCTTTCCAATATTTTTACACTCTTCACCATGGAGACGCTCGGCCCCGGCTGGGCCTTCGGGCTGTTTTTCACGCGCGTCACGCTCGGCTGCGTCATCACCGGGCAGGGTTCCGCGTTTTTGTACAGCTTCGCGGGCGGGCTGTGCGCGTATGCGCTCATGCTGCTGCTCAGAAGGAAGCTTAAGGGCAGCACGCTCTGGGTCAAGAGCGTGCTGTGCGCCATGACGCACAACGCCGGACAGCTGGCCGCCGCTGCGGCCATCGCGAAGACCGGCGCGGTATGGAGCTATCTGCCGGTTCTGATCCCGGCTGCGATACTGGCCGGGACGCTGACCGGCCTTTGCACCCAGCTGGTTCTGCACCGGCTGGCAAAGGCGGGGGTTCTCCCGGAAGAAACGAGTCCCAAAAAGCAAGAGGAGGAAGCAAACGGATGAAACTGCACATCCACGGCGTACACGTGCCGAACCGCAAGAATACGGCGGAGCTGGCCGCGCTGCGCCTGCCCATCCCGGAGACGGTCGAAATCCCGATGTCCATGCACATCGGCGCGCCCGCCATCCCGGTCGTAAAGCCCGGCGAAAGCGTCCGGGTCGGGCAGCTGATCGGAAAGGCGGGCGGGTTCGTCTCCGCGCCCGTCTACGCAAGCGTTTCCGGCACGGTCAAAAAGATTGGCCAGCAGGTTGGCTCCGGCGGGCGGCTCATGCAGACCGTCGTCATTGCCGCCGACGGCAAACAGGAGCCTGACCCGGATTTAAAGCCGCCCAAGCTCGACACCATGCAGGATTTTCTGGACGCCGTGCGCGAAAGCGGCATGGTCGGCCTCGGCGGCGCAGGCTTCCCGACGGTCGTCAAGCTGACCGTTAAGAATCTGGAGCAGGTCAAGGCCGTGATCATCAACGGCGCGGAGTGCGAGCCGTATATCACCTCGGACACGCGCACGATGCTCGACCGGTCGGAGGAGCTGATGGAGGGCGCGCGTCTCGTGCAGCACTTTTTGCAGGTACGCCGCGTGATCTTCGCCATTGAGGACAACAAGCCCCGCTGCATCCAGCTGTACCGGAAGCTGACGAAGGACGAGGACGGCATGGAGGTCTGTGCGCTCAAGTCTTTGTACCCGCAGGGCGGCGAAAAGGTGCTGATCTACAATACCATCGGCGAGATCGTCCCCGAGGGCAAGCTCCCGCTGGATGTGGGCGCAATCGTGCTCAACTGCACAACGCTTGCCAACATCGCCCGCTACTGCAAGACCGGTATGCCGCTGGTCGAAAAGTGCATCACGGTTGACGGCTCCGCCGTCGCGAAGCCCAAGAATGTGATCGTCCCCATCGGCATGAAGCTCGCGGACGTGTTTGAGCAGTCCGGCGGCTTCTGCGCGGAGCCGAAGAAGGTGCTCTACGGCGGCCCGATGATGGGCATCGCCGTGCCGGATCTCGACCAGCCGGTCTTAAAAAACACGAATGCAGTCCTCGCCATGACGGAAGCGGACGCCGTCCTGCCGGAACCTACGGCCTGCATCCGCTGCGGCCGGTGCATCCGCCACTGTCCGCTGCGGCTCATGCCGTCGCATATCGTCGCGGCCTATGAGGCGGGCAATATGGAGCGGCTGGCCGAGCTGAAGGTCAACCTCTGCATGGAATGCGGCTGCTGCTCGTTCGGCTGCCCGGCGCACAGGCCGCTCGTGCAGACCAATAAGCTCGCAAAGGCGAAGCTCGCCGCGTGGCGCAAGGCGCAGAGCGAAAAGCTCGATGCAAAGAAGGAGGCCGTCAAATGAAGCTTGTGATCTCCGCTTCCCCGCATATCGATTCCGGCGCAACGACCCGGAAGATCATGGGCGACGTGCTCATCGCCCTTTGTCCGGCGCTCATTGCAGCCATCGTGATTTTCGGCTGGCGGGCGCTGCTGGTAACGGCGGTGTGCGCCGCAGCCTGCGTATTTTTCGAGTGGGGCTTTGAATGGCTCTGCCATAAGGAATCCACCATCGGCGATCTGTCCGCCGTGGTGACGGGCGTCATTCTGGCGTATAACCTGCCGGTGTCCATCCCGCTGTGGCAGGCCGTGTTCGGCTGCCTCGTGTCCATCGTCGCCGTCAAGCAGCTCTTCGGCGGCATCGGCAAAAACTTTGCCAACCCCGCGCTGGTGGGCCGCATCGTCCTGTTCCTCTCGTTCTCCAAGACCATGACGGCATGGGTCTTCCCGGACGCCGTTTCGTCAGCCACGCCGCTGGCGCAGCTGGCGGCAGGGCAGAAGCCGGAGCTTCTGACGCTCCTGCTCGGCAGTCACGGCGGCTGCATCGGCGAGACGTGTGCGCTGGCGCTGCTGCTCGGCGGAGCGTATCTGCTCGTCCGCGGCGTCATTACCTGGCAGACGCCGGTGTGCTTTGTAGGAACTGTTTTTGTGCTGTCCCTTGTTCTGGGGCAGGATGCGCTGCGGCAGGTGCTCTCGGGCGGCCTGCTTCTGGGCGCGTTCTTCATGGCAACCGACTATGTGACCGCCCCGCAGACCTATTGGGGCCGGGCGCTGTTCGGCATCGGCGCGGGACTGCTCACCTGCCTCATCCGCTTCTACGGCAGCTACGCCGAGGGCGTGTCGTTCGCCATCCTCTTTATGAACATTCTCACGCCGTATCTGTCCAGATGGACGCAGAGCAAGCCGCTGGGAGGTGCGAAGGCATGAAAAACACGAAAGAGATCCGAAAATCCATCGTCGTTCTGGTCGTGATCTGCCTGCTCACGTCCGCGGCGCTGGCTGTCGTGAACCACTTTACCGCGCCCGTCTCCAAGGCGAACGCGGAGGCCAGAGCCGAGCAGGCGCGGCTCGACGCCGTGCCGGACGCGGCTTCGTTTCAGCTGGTCGAGACGACTCTTCCGGATGAGGTCGTGAGCGCCTATCTCGCGCTGGACGAAGCCGGAAGCCCCATGAGCTATCTGTTTACCGTCGAGGGCAAGGGCTTCGGCGGCACGATCCAGGTGATGTGCGTCATCGGTACCGACGGCTTGATCCGCGCCTGCCGCACGATGGATGTCTCGTCCGAAACAACGACGCTCGGCGGCCAGACGGCAAACGAGAGCTATACCGGCCAGTATACTGGGCAGGACGCCTCGCTTTCCGGCGTGAACGCCATCTCCGGCGCGACCATCACGTCGACGGCCTATCGCGGCTGTGTGGAAACTGCGTTTGAAGCGTATGATCTTGTAAAGGAGGCGCAGAAATGAGTAAATTACAGAACTTCCTGAAGGGCCTGATCAAGGAGAACCCGGTGCTCGTCCTCGTGCTCGGCACATGCCCGACGCTAGCCATCTCCACGTCGGTCATTGCGGCTTTCGGCATGGGCATTGCGGCAACCGCCGTCCTGATCCTGTCCAACATGGCCATTTCCGCCATCCGCAAAATCGTCCCCGACCCGGTGCGCATCCCGTGCTACATCGTCGTCATCGCGGGCTTCGTCACGGTCGTCGAGCTGGTCATGGAGGCGTATGCGTTCAGCCTGTATCAGTCTCTGGGCGTGTATCTGTCGCTGATCGTTGTCAACTGCATCATCCTCGGCCGGGCCGAGATGTATGCCAGCAAGCACGGCGTTGTGGATTCCGCCATTGACGGCGCGGGCATGGGCCTCGGCTTCACGCTCGCCATCTGCGCCATGGCCGCCATCCGCGAAACGCTCGGCTGCGGCACGTTCTGCGGCCTGCCCGTGCCGTGGTTCCACGAAAACCCCATCGGCATTCTGACCATGGCCCCCGGCGGCTTCTTCGTGTTCGGCTGCATGATCGCGCTCATCAATAAGATCTCCAAGGGCAAGGCCATCAAGAAGAAGGAATTCGGCTGTGCTGGCTGCCCGGGCTGCGGCAAGGGCGCCTGCGAAGGAAAGGAGGCGGCTGCGAAATGAAGACCATGATCCTCGTCATTCTGACCGCCGCGATCACGAACAACTATGTGCTCGTCAAGTTCCTCGGTATCTGCCCCTTCCTCGGCGTATCCAAGAAGCTCGATCAGGCGACCGGTATGTCGCTGGCCGTTATCTTCGTCGAGGTGCTGGCCACCGCCGTCACCTGGCCGATCTATCATTTCCTGCTCGCGGGCAAGGTCGACTTTACCTATATGGAGACGGTCGTCTTCATTCTGGTCATTGCGGCCCTTGTCCAGCTGGTCGAGATCGTCCTCAAGCGCTATGTGCCCGCGCTGCATAAATCCCTCGGCGTCTATCTGCCGCTCATCACGACGAACTGCGGCGTGCTGGGCGTGACGATGAACGTCATTTCCGACGGCATGAACTACGGCGAAGCGCTTCTGACCGCGCTTGGCTGCGGCCTTGGCTTCTTCCTCGCGATGGTGCTGTTCTCCGGTGTCCGGTCGCGCGTGGCCGAGGCGGAGCCGCCCAAGAGCTTTGAGGGGCTTCCCATCACGCTCGTCTCGGCGGCGATCGTATCCCTGTCATTTTTCGGACTGACCGGCATCATCGACCGGCTGTTCGGCTAAGGAGGGCGCGGCTATGATGGAAATTCTGATCCCGATCCTGGCCGTGACTGTGATCGGCCTCATCTGCGCGGTGGGTCTCGCCGTGGCGTCGAGCGTCATGGCGGTCAAGGAGGACACGCGCTTTACCGAAATTCGTGCCTGCCTGCCCGGCGCAAACTGCGGCGCGTGCGGCTACACCGGCTGCGACGGCTATGCAAAGGCGCTGCTGGAGCCGGGTACGAAGACAAATCTCTGCGTTCCCGGCGCGGATGCAGTCGCGGCGCAGATCGCGGCGCTGCTCGGCGTGGCGGCTGAGGACGTTGTGGAAAAGATCGCGGTTGTGCAGTGCGCGGGCACGTGCGAAGCCACGAGCGTCAAGGCCGAGTACCGGGGCATCCCCTCCTGCGCGGCGGCGAAGCTGTTCTACGGCGGCAACGGCAGCTGCATCTTCGGCTGCATGGGCTTCGGTGACTGCGCCAAGGCCTGCCCACAGGGGGCAATCTCCATGCAGGACGGCATTGCCTGCGTCGATCATACGGAATGCATCGGCTGCGGCATCTGCGCGCAGACGTGTCCCCAGAAGATCATTGAGATCGTGCCGGATATCATCCGCACAGAGGTGCTCTGCTCGAGCTATCACAACGGCCCGTATACCCGGAAGGTCTGCTCCTCCGGCTGCATCGGCTGCCATAAGTGCGAAAAGACCTGCCCGCAGGGCGCCATCACCGTCGACAATTTCCTTGCCCGCATCGACTGGGACAAGTGTACCGCCTGCGGCACCTGCGCAAGCGTCTGCCCGACCGGCGCAATGGTCTACGGCGATTTCTCCGGCGCGTCCAGAGTCCAGCCTCTTAAGAAAAACTGCGGTGCATCGTAACCCTCTTGACAAACGTAAAGCGCCTGCGGCAAAATGCCGCAGGCGCGTCAATTTTTTATGGATGGGTTCAGCCCTTGAGCTTGTCGAAGAAGCTCTTGCGCTTGGGCTGGCCGTCGTCGCCGACGGAGGATTCGAGCTGCTTTAAGAGCTCCTTCTGCTCCCGCGTGAGCTTTGTCGGCGTTTCAACGACGACGGTGACGAACTGGTCGCCGCGCGTCTTGTAGCCGACATAGGGAATGCCCTTGCCGCGCAGGCGGAAGGTCGTGCCGGTCTGCGTGCCCTCGGGGATCTGATAGCGCACCTTGCCGTCGAGCGTGGGCACCTCGATGGACGCGCCGAGCGCGGCCTGCGTGAACGAAATGGGCATCTGGCACATGACGTTCGCGCCGTCACGCGTGAAGATCGGGTGCTTGCGCACGGAAACGGTCACGAGCAGATCGCCGTTCGGGCCGCCGTTCGAGCCGGCATTGCCCTCGTCGCGCACGCGGAAGGACTGGCCGTCGTCGATGCCGGCAGGAACCTTGACGCGGATGGTCTTCGTGTGGCGCACCTTGCCCTTGCCCCGGCAGGCGGTGCAGGGGTCGGTGATGATGGTGCCGCTGCCGCCGCACTTCGGGCACGGCTGATTGGACTGCATGGTCATGCCCATGAAATTCTGCTGGGTGCGCACGGTGCCGGTGCCGTGGCAGTACGTACAGGTCTGGGGGCTCGTGCCCTCCTTTGCGCCGCTTCCATGACAGGTGCTGCACGTTTCGATGCGGGAGAAGGTGATCTCGCGCTCGCAGCCAAAGGCCGCGTCCTCAAAGCTGATCTCGATCTCACTGACGACGTTCTGGCCCTTCGCCGGGCCTCTTCTGCGGCCGGACGACGACGCGCCGCCGCCGAAGAAATCGCCGAAGATATCGCTGAAATCCCCGAAGCCGCTGAAGCCGCCGCCTCCAAATCCGCCGAAGCCCGCGTTCGGATTGAAATTCGGGTCGACGCCCGCGAAGCCGTACTGGTCGTACCGGGCCTTTTTATCGGCGTCGGACAGGACCTCATACGCCTCGTTGATCTCCTTGAACTTTTCCTCGGCGGTCTTGTCGCCGGGGTTCTGATCGGGGTGGTATTTCATGGCCAGCTTGCGGTAGGCCTTTTTGATCTCGGCGTCGGACGCGTTTTTCTCGACGCCCAGCACCTCGTAATAATCTCGTTTGTTCTGATCTGCCATACTATCTCACCTCAGATTCGGTGGGTAACAGCCGATAGGGGCGGTCACGCCGCCCCTGTCAAGCTGTGCTTCACGAATTAGTTGTCCTTGACCTCTTCGTAGTCCGCGTCGACGACGCCGTCGTCATTGCCGCCCGCCTGCTGGCCGGCCTGGCCGGCGTTCGGGTTGGCATTCGGCTCGCCCTGCGGGGCCGCGTTCTTATAGAGCTTCTCGGACACGGCGTAGAACGCCTTCTGGACCTCCTCGGTCGCAGCCTTGATGGCGGCGAGGTCGGTGCCCTTCTGGGCGGTCTTCAGCTTTTCAATGGCTTCCTTGACGGGGGCCTTCTCAGCCTCTGTGACCTTGTCGCCCATCTCGTTCAGGGTCTTTTCGGACTGGTAGATGATCTGGTCGGCGTTGTTGCGGGTGTCGACCTCGTCCTTGCGGGCCTTATCCTGCGCCGCATACTGCTCCGCTTCGCGGACAGCCTTGTCGATATCCTCCTTCGAGAGGTTGGAGGAAGCGGTGATGGTGATCTTCTGCTCGGCGCCGGTGCCGAGATCCTTCGCGGAGACGTTCACGATGCCGTTGGCGTCGATGTCGAACGTGACCTCGATCTGCGGAACGCCTCTGGGCGCCGGAGCGATGCCGGTCAGCTGGAACACACCGAGCGTCTTGTTGTCGGCTGCCATCTCACGCTCACCCTGCAGGACATGGACCTCAACGGAGGTCTGGCTGTCAGCGGCGGTAGAGAAGACTTGGCTCTTCTTGGTCGGGATGGTGGTGTTGCGGTCGATCAGCTTGGTGAACACGCCGCCCATCGTCTCGATGCCGAGAGACAGCGGAGTGACGTCCAGCAGCAGCAGGCCCTTGACGTCGCCGCCAAGCACGCCGCCCTGGATCGCTGCGCCGACAGCCACGCACTCGTCGGGGTTGATGCCCTTGAAGCCTTCCTTGCCGGTCAGCTTCTTGACCTCATCCTGCACAGCCGGGATACGCGTCGAGCCGCCGACCAGAAGGACCTTGGAAATATCGTTGGCGGTCAGACCGGCATCGGCCATCGCCTGCTTGACCGGGCCTGCGGTCGCTTCGACCAGATGAGCGGTCAGCTCGTTGAACTTTGCACGCGTCAGCGTGACGTCCAGATGCTTCGGGCCTGTTGCGTCAGCGGTGATATACGGCAGGTTGATGTTCGTGGAGGTCACGCCGGACAGCTCGATCTTGGCCTTTTCGGCGGCTTCCTTCAGTCTCTGCATGGCGACCTTGTCGTTGGACAGATCGATGCCCTCTGCCTTCTTGAATTCGGAAACGAGGTAGTTCATGACGCACTCGTCGAAATCATCGCCGCCGAGGTGGGTGTTGCCGTTGGTGGCAAGGACTTCGATAACGCCGTCGCCGATGTCCAGAATGGAGACATCGAACGTGCCGCCGCCGAGGTCGTAGACCATGACCTTCTGCTCGGCTTCCTTGTCGACGCCGTAGGCCAGAGCGGCTGCGGTCGGCTCGTTGATGATACGCTTGACGTCCAAACCCGCGATCTTGCCTGCGTCCTTGGTGGCCTGACGCTGGGCGTCGTTGAAATATGCGGGAACGGTGATGACGGCCTCGGTGACGGTGCCGCCCAGATATGCCTCGGCGTCCGCCTTCAGCTTCTGCAGGATCATCGCGGAGATCTCCTGCGGGGTGTACTTCTTGCCGTCGATGTCGACCTTGTAATCGGAGCCCATGTGACGCTTGATGGAAGCGACGGTACGCTCGTGGTTGGTAACGGCCTGACGCTTTGCGACCTGACCGACCATTCTTTCACCGGTCTTGGAGAACGCGACGACGGACGGGGTGGTGCGGTTGCCTTCGGCGTTCGCGATGACGACGGGTTCGCCGCCTTCCATAACGGCGACGCAGCTGTTGGTAGTGCCAAGGTCAATGCCAATAATCTTACTCATAATAATTTCCTCCTATATGAATGCCTGTATTTACAAATTTATATGCTGCCGGTTCCCCGGCTTGGGTGCTTTTTTAATTTGCGACCTTTACCATCGCGAAGCGGACGACCTTTTCGCCGACCTTGAAGCCCTTCTGGAAGACCTCCGCGATAACGTTTTCGCCAAGCGCTTCGTCCTCGACGTGCATGACCGCGTTATGAAGCTGCGGGTCAAAGACCTCGCCTGCCGCGCCGAAGCTCACGACGCCCAGCTTTTCCATGACGGAGACGAGCTGGTTCATCGTCATCTCGACGCCCTTTTTAAACGCGGCATCCTGCGTCTCCTGCGCCAGCGCCCGCTCGAGATTGTCGTACACGGGAAGGAACTTCTCGACCGTCTCCGAACGGATGTCGGTATAGAGGCTTTCCTTTTCCTTCTGGCTGCGCTTGCGGTAGTTGTCGTATTCGGCGGCCAGCCGCAGATAGCTGTCATGCTCCTGTGCCAGCGCCCGCTGCGCCTTTTCAAACTCGCTTGCCTCCTGCTGCTTGGCTTCCTCGGGCTTTTTTTCCTCGGACTGCTTCGCGGCTTCGGCTTCGGTCTGCTGCGCAGCTTCTTCTGTCTGCTCGGCTGCGGAGGCGGCCTGTGCCTTTTCCTCCGAAGCCGGATTGCTGTTTGTTTTCTTACTCATATCTATGCCTCCGGGTCATTGTGCTTATTTTCCGGCCCTTCGATCGCCGGGGTCTGGTTTTTCTGGAACATCCGGCTCAGGTTCTCGGCGAAGTAGCTCAGCCGGGCAGTGATCTGCGCGTAATCCATTCTGGTCGGGCCGACCACGCCGATCAAGCCCTGCATCCCGTCGCCGATATCGAACTTCGTCATGACGACGCTGGTGTCGCGCAGCTCCTTCGACACGTTTTCCGGGCCGACCAGGATCTGCGTCCGGCTGTCCGGGGAAAGCGCGGCGGGAAGATTGGAGACCACATCCTCGTCGAGCGCGGAGAGCATTTTCTGCGCCTTGTCGATGTCGTGGTACTCCGGCTGGCCGAGAAGCTTGGCCTGCCCGGTCATGTAGACCTCGCTGTGCTCCTGGTGCAGAAGCGACGTGACGAAATCCATGATGACGGGCACGAGGCTGGCCGCATTTCCGGCGCTTCTGGTCACGCGGGACAGAAGCTCTGGGCTGAGCTGTTCGGCGGTCAGCTCCGTGACGCTTGCGTTCAGCACTGCGCCGAGAAGCTTCAGATCCGCTTCCGTCAGCTCGACCGGGAGCCGGATGAGCTTATTCTTGACGGAGCTGTCGCTCAGCATCACGACGAGAATAAAGCTGCCGCTGTCCGCGAGGATCAGGTCGAACCGCTTGACTGTCAGCCCGGCGGCACGCGCCGCCATGGCGTAGGCGGGCAGATTCGTCATCTGCGAGACAAGCTTGCCGACCTGCGAGACGACCTTGTCGACCTCCTGCATTTTCAGCTCCATCGCCTGATTGATCGATTTCGTTTCATCGGTCGACAGGCGGTAGTCCTGCATCAGCTCGTCGACGTACAGCCGGTACCCGGCAGGCGACGGGATGCGTCCGGCGGAGGTGTGCGGCTGCTCCAGATATCCGAGCGTCGTCAGCTCCGCCATCTCGTTGCGGATGGTCGCGGAGGAAAAATCCATGTCCGGCATCTGCGCAATGGTCTTGGACGCCACCGGCTCCGCCGTGCGGATGTAAAGATCCACGATCGCACGCAGGATCTTCTTTTTCCGGTCTGAAAGCTCCATGGTTCGTTCCTCCTTTCGCCTTAGCACTCTTTATCCCTGAGTGCTAAACGCAGTGTACCACCGCCTGCCAGCGTTGTCAATACCTACAGACTTAAATTATTTGTGAACAATTCATATCTTATGTATGAATGCCCCGGCGGGGCGGTTTTATCAGCCGCGGCGCCCGGATCCGCAGCATCAGCCGGCTTCCCGGACAGCGTTCCTGCCCGTCCGGCGGGGACTGCCGGGCGGGCTTTGTCTGCCGGTCAGGGATTATATAGACAAAATCCACAAAAAATCCCCGGTAAAATTTACGTAAAATCGGTAAAATCTCTGTAAAGGCACTGGATTTTAACGGGTGGAACTGCTATACTATGAAATACAGAACTCTGCGACTGCGGCTCCCTTGACCGGCAGCCGCTTTCGTTTCTGTATCAATCCGCAGAAGGAGGGTTCAAAAGAGGTGCTTCGCGCGGGACAGGCCCGCGCACGACACGAACATTCGAATTCTGAAAGAAATCAGGAGGAAATGCAAGCATGAAAAAACGCACAACGCGGTGTCTCGCGCTGCTGCTGGCAATTGTTATGGTTCTTTCGGCCATGCCAATCGCCATGGCGGAAGAGACAACGCAGACCTACACCAAGGTCACAAGTGCAGCCGAACTGACGACCGGCAAGTATGTACTTGTGACAGATACGGATTATGCGCCGGATTATTTTGACAACGGCTGGGTTCTTGCAACACAGCCCAGCGTTGTCGACGGTAAGATCGAAAATCCGACTGCAGGCGTCTGGACGCTGACCGTCGATACAGACGGCGTCGTCATGACGGACGCAAAGGGAACTTCGATCGCACCGAAGGGCGGCAACAAGAACGGCATCCAGTCTGGCAGCTATAAATGGGCAGCCAGCTTTGCTGACGGCAAATTTACCTTTGCCGGAACGGGTGACGATACTGTCATGTTCGCCAGCAACAATGCAAGCGAAAATAAGTTCAGAGCGTATAAGAACTCAACTGTAAACGGCGGCTATCCGCATGAGTTTACGCTCTACAAGCTCGACGCAGCCAAGGAGAAGGTCGCGGCCCCGACTGCGAACGTAGCGGACGGCGCTGAGATCGAGGTTGGCACGCAGATCAAGTTCGCGTGCGCAACTGACGGCGCAACGATCTACTACAAGACCGCAGGCACGGAGTATCAGGAATACACCGGCCCGATCTCGGCTTCGCAGATCGAGACGTACACCGTCATGGCCAAGAAGGACGGCATGAACGACAGCGAAGAGCTGGTCGTTTCCGTCAAAGTCTATGAGCTGGTCGACAAGTACGTCAAGGCTGAGACCATTGCGACCGATGACAAGGTCGTGATCTACAACGCTGGCAACGGCTATGCTGTTGCAGGCAAAGTGAAGTCCAGCTACTATCTCACCCCCGCCGCAGCGACGGTCAATGAGAATGCCCTGACGGCGGACAGCTTTGAGAATCTGGTCTGGACGGTCACGAAGAACGAGGACAATACATACACCTTCGCGCAGGGTGAAAGCATCCTCACGATGGGTCAGAGCAACGGCAAGTTCAACCTGAACCTGACCGGGAGTGACACGGCGAAGTGGGACGTGGAAGTCTGCAATGCAGAAAATGCATCCTACTATATGTCCGGCAATAGCTTGACCGGTCAGTATGGCAAGGTCTACATGGAATACTTCGCCAGATATGACGAGTTCAGCGCCTACTGCACCAGCACGGATCGTCTGACGGAGAAAGACTTCGGCATGACGTTCTACAAGCTGACGCAGGGAAAGAACTACATCGGCGGCCTTGTGCCGCCTCCCACACCGACCCAGAAGGTCGCGACCCCGACGGCCTCTCCGGCGGCGGGCGAAGTTGCCAAGGGGACAAAGGTCACCTTCTCCTGCGCGACCGAGGGCGCGAAAATCTTCTATAAGACCACGGGCGATTACATCGAGTATACCGCGCCCATTGCGGTAAACGAGGACAACACCTTCACCGTCAAGGCCACGAAGGACGGCATGAAGGGCAGCGAAGAAGCGACGTTTGCATATACGGTCAAGAAAGAATCCGGAGAGATCAAGCTTGGAAAGCTTACTTCTGCTGACCAGCTGACCGACGGCTCTTATGTCATGATTGTTTCCACCGGCTACGCACCGCTGGAACTCAGCGGGAAGTGGCTGACGGTTGTACAGCCGACTGTAGCGGAGGACAAGGTGACGAAGACGGAAGGCGCGGTTTGGACGCTGAAGGTAAGCGGACAGTCTGTTACGTTGACTGATAAAAACGGCATGGCCATTGCACCTTCCGGTGGAAACAGCAATGGCATTCAGTCTGGTAATTATAGCTGGGCGTGGTCGTTCAGCGCAGAAAATCAGACCTTCAAATTTATGGGTGCCGGTGATGATACTGTTACGCTGGCCAGCAATACCAGCACGGATTCTACATACGGTGGGTTTAACAAGTTTAAAGCCTATAAGAACAACACGGTTGCAAGTCAGCAGTATCCGTGCGAGTTCACGCTCTACCGGGTCGACCCTGCATCTGCTGACCAGCCCTCCGGCGATCTGCCCAAGCCCGGCGACAAGTTCGTGATCTACAACCAGAACGCACAGGCAGTCCTGGCGGCGGAGAACGATTCGAAGTCCATTGAAAAGGCGGCAGCCACCGTTGCGGACGGCAAGGCCACCCCGGCGAACGGCGCTGTTGTGTTCACCGTCGAGCAGAACGGCGAATACCTCCGCTTCAAGAGCGAAGCCTATGGCTACCTCTGCTCCAACGGCACCGGCAACAACGCGTTCTACAGCAAGGACTTCTCCGAAGAGGGCGTTACGACTGACGACGCCGACTGGCTCGTCCGCACCTGCTCCGGCGGCGTGGGCGGCTATGAGCTGGAGAGCCGCACGGCGAAGTACAGCAGCCACAGCCAGTGGCTGGAGTATTATGCAGACGCCTTCAAGGTCTACAGCATGTACAACGTCACGGATTACACCATCTTCTCCTTCTTCTTCTATCCCGTGGCGGAGGGCGTGAACGTGACCGACGGCATCGTCAATGCACCTGCGGTCGACTTCGGCACGATCCTTGCGGCATATGTCGGACAACCCTATACGCTTGATTTTACAGTTGACGCGGTATTCGGCGTTAAGACCCTGTCCGTCAAGCTGGGTGAGAAAACGCTGAACCACACGAAGACGGAAACCGGCTATACCGTTACCATCCCCACAGCGGATGTGACGGGCGAGAAGCTCGTCGTGACCGTTTCTGGCGAGGACAATAAGGGCGTGGCGTTTGCGCAGTCTGCCGAGATCCCCGTGCTCGACGAGCCCGTGATCTCCAACGTAACGCCCGCGCAGGGCGCACAGACCGGAGCTGAAAAGCGGCCGGAGATCTCCGCAGAGATCTCGAACGCTGGCGAGAGCGCCAGCGTAACGATGACTGTCAACAGCGAAAAGGTCGATGCTGTCTACGCGAACGGCAAGGTCACCTACACCCCGGCTGAAAACATGGCGGACGGCAAGGTCACCGTGACCGTGACGGTCAAGCGCGCGGACGGCAAGGAAACCAGCAAGACCTGGTCCTTCACCATCGGCGAGGCGACCTTCCAGCGCTACTTCGGCCAGCTGCACTCCCACACGCAGTATTCCGACGGCGCAGGCTCGCTGGACAGCGCACTGGCGTATGTCAAGGCGCTGCCTGACAATGCGAACGTTGACTTCGTCGCATTCACCGACCATTCCAACTACTTTGACAGCAAGAATAACCCCAACGTCGAAGCGGCTCTGTATGACATGTCTCTTGTCAATGATTCCGATCCCAGCCACAGCTGGGCGACCTACAAGAACACTGTCGCAGCCTTCAACGCGGCCAACGTGGGCAAAATGGTCGCCATTGCGGGCTTTGAAATGACGTGGTCCGGCGGTCCCGGCCATATCAACACCTTCAACACCCCCGGCATCGTCTCCCGCAACAACACGACGCTCAACAACAAGACCAAGGATGCAGGCCTGCAGGCCTACTACAAGCTCCTGTCCCAGAAAGAGGGCGCCAACTCCATCAGCCAGTTCAACCATCCGGGCACGACGTTCGGCAACTTCATTGACTTCGGTTATTGGGATGCGGTCGTTGACACCCGTATGTACATGGTCGAAGTCGGCAACGGCGAAGGCCAGATCGGCGCAGGCGGCTATTATCCCAGCTACGAGCAGTACATCATGGCGCTCGACAAGGGCTGGCACGTCGCCCCGACCAACAACCAGGACAACCACAAGGGCCGCTGGGGCAACGCCAACGACGCCCGCGACGTCATCCTGACCGACGACTTTACCGAAGACGGCATCTATGCAGCGCTCAGAGCACGCCGTATGTACGCCACCGAGGACAAGAACCTCGATCTGGACTACACGGTCAACGGCAACATGATGGGCTCCATCATCGACGTTCCTGAGAAGCTGAACTTCGAGATCTCCTTCAACGATCCCGACCGCACCGATTCCATCGCCAAGGTCGAGCTGGTCGTCAACTCCGGCAAGGTCGCCTATACATGGAACAGTGCTGCGGATCTCGCCAAGGGCTCCGTCAGCGTGGAACTGGCGCCTGAGTACACCTATTACTTCGTCCGCGTCACCGAGGGCGACGGCGATCTGGCCGTGACCGCTCCCGTCTGGGTCGGCGAATCGCTCAAGCTCGGCATCTCCAAGGCCGAATGCGGCACGTCCACCCCGGTCACCAACGAAGAACTGACCATCACCACCACATTCTTCAACAGTGAGGCAAAGCCCGCTACCATCAAGTCCATCACCTATGCCATCGGCGGCGAAACCATCAGCACGGATACCACCGGTTACACGCTGGCTGCAAGCAGCACGCAGGATGTGGAATTCAAGTATACCCCGACAAAGGCCCGCATCATGACCGTCCGGATCACGGCTGTGATCGAGCAGGACGGCAAGGAGTACACGTTCACCAAGGACGTCACGCTCGATGTGCTTGACGCAAGCAAGCTTGTCTACATCGGCATTGACGCCTCGCACTACAACGAATACGTTGCAGGCAACTATAAGGACTCCATGGGCAACTTCGGCGAACTGGCCGCGGAATATTCCGTGCGCACGGTCATGCTGAAGACCAGCGAAGAACTCATCGCGGCCTGCGGCAATCCCAAGTACAAGGCCATCATCCTGACGGCTCCGTCCCGCCGTCTGGAAGCGGCCCAGAAGGATCCGAAGACCTATTCCGAGGACGAGCTGAACGCCCTCAAGACGTTCAACGACAACGGCGGTATGGTGATCCTCGCCGGTTGGTCCGACAACTACGAGAATTACGACGTCATCCAGAACAACCCGGCCATCAAGCATATGGCCGCGACGCAGAACGAGGTTCTGGCCAAACTCGGCTCCAGCCTCCGTATCTCTGACGACGCAACGTATGACGATGAACGCTCCGCAGCCGACGGCGTCGACAAGTGGAGACTCTACTTCTCGTCCTACAACATGGAGAACCCGCTTCTGAACGGCGTGGAATTCGATGCAGAGCATCCGTATGACAAGCTCTACACCGAGCGCTTCAGCCACTACGGCGGCGCGTCCATCTACGCAGTAGACGCAGACGGCAGCCCGACCTCTACGCTGCCCGCAACGGTCAGCCCGGCAGTCTACGGCCATGCAACGACCTACTCCGTGGACGTTGACAGCGACGGCCTCGGCGGCGCAGCTACCCCGAAGTACACCTTCGCAGAAAACGCTGACCGCCTGATGGTCATGGCCTCTGAGCAGCTCGAGGGCAAGGGCCTCATCATCGTCTCCGGCGCAGCCTTCATGTCGAACTTCGAGGTGCAGTACCAGGTCTCCGACAGCGGCGCGGAGAAGAACTACTCCAACTACAAGATCTGCCAGAATCTCGTCTCCATGCTCAACCAGACCGAGATCACCAAGATCGCGGATGTGCAGGCAGAGAAAGACGAAGGCGTCAAGTTTACCGTGGAGGGCATCGTGACCTCCAACGCCTCCGGCTATGACAAGGATACCGCGTTCTTCGACTGCATCTATGTGCAGGACAACACCGCCGGTATCAACGCCTTCCCGGTCGCAGGCAGCTTTAAGATCGGCGATAAGGTTCGTGTCACCGGTACGACGTCCTCCTATCAGGGCGAGCGTCAGCTGGCTGTGACGAAGATCGAAAAGATCGCCGACGCAGCGGCTCCGACTCCCGTGGAAGTCACTGCCGCGCAGATCAACGACGGCTCCGTCCTCGGCAGCCTCGTCAAGATCAAGGGCACGATCACCAGAGTGGAAGAGGCCGAAGGCAAGATCCAGACCATCATGGTCAGGGATGCAGCAGGCAACGAAGCCCGCGTCTTCATCGACGGCTACATCACGAAGGACAAGGAAGTCCAGAACGCCATCGTCGGCAATCAGGTCGAGGCGGTTGGCCTTGCCTCCTATGACAACACCTTCTACCTCGATGGAAAGCAGATCGCCCCGCGTATCCGTATCCGCGACCGCGCTGACGTCGTCTGCACCGCAGGCGAGACTCCGGCCAGAACGTGGAACATCACCTATGTCACCGACGGCGGCACGATTGGCGGCCTCTACCCGGTGACCTACACCGAGGGCACCGTGACCGTTCTGCCGACCAATGTGACCAAGCCCGGCTATACCTTCCTCGGCTGGTTCACCGCCTACACCGGCGGCGTGCAGATCAGGCAGATCGGCGCGACGGAGACCGGCGACAAGACCTTCTATGCACGTTGGCATAAGACTGTCCTGCCGCCTCCGCCCGTCACCCCCGGCACCCCGGTCACCCCGGCCAGGCCCGCTGCCCCGGTAGGGCTCCCGTTTGCCGATGTGTCCAGCAGCGACTGGTTCTATAACGATGTCCGCTATGTCTACGAGAAGGGCATCATGGACGGCACGGGCGCCGATCGCTTCTCTCCCAACGCACCGCTGACCCGTGCCATGATCGTCACCATCCTCTACCGCATGGCGGGCAGCCCGTCCGTTTCCGGCTCGTCCGACTTTACGGATGTGGCCGCCGGCAAGTGGTTTGCCAAGGCGGTCGCATGGGCGGCGGCCAACGGCATCGTCAACGGCTATGGCTCCGGCCTCTTCGGCCCGAACGACCCCGTGACCCGTGAGCAGCTTGCGGCGATCCTGTACCGCTACGCAGTCTACGGCGGCATGACGGCTGTGACGCTCGAGGAAAATCTCGGCGGCTTTGCCGACACGGCGCAGCTCTCCGCCTACGCCATTCAGGCGATGAACTGGGCGGTCGGCCAGGGTCTGATCAACGGCTCCGGCAGCAACCTTGTGCCGAAGGCGCAGGCGACCCGCGCACAGGTCGCGGCGATCATCCACCGGTATCTCGAGCGCTGAGTTCCCCAACAGTACAAAGCTGCCCCGCCGGGTCTTCCGGCGGGGCAGTCCCCCATCATTCAAAAACTGCGCATCCTGAAGGAGAATCCATGAAAAACTTACAATGCAAGCTGACGCGCAAGCGCTGGCTGGAGATCGGCGTGAGCGTTCTGCTGTTTGTGCTGATCATCGCGTGGGCGCTGGTTCTGGAATACACGGAGCCTGACCGCGAGGCGACTGCCGCGCGCAAGCGGTTTTTCGCCGTTGCGCGCGTCACGGACATTCTGGACGACAACGCGGAAACCCAGGACTGGACCGAGGGCCGCCGCATCGGCCAGCAGTATCTCGAGGTCGAGATCCTGAACGGCCCGTGGAAGGGCGAAACACTTGAGGCGATCAACTATCTGACCATCTATACCAACGTCGACGCGAAGATCGGCACAAAGATCGTCGTCCGCCTTGATCTGGACGACGAGGGCGCGCCGTATATCATATCCATTCCGAATTATAACCGCGCGCCGGTGCTGCTCGGTTTGCTTGCCATATTTGCCGCGCTGCTCCTGCTGATCGGCCGGAAAAAGGGCTTCACGGCCCTGCTGGGGCTTTTGTATACGCTTGCGTGCGTCTGGTTCATTCAGGTGCCCATGATTCTGCGCGGCGCGCAGCCGGTCGTGGTCACGGTCGTGCTTGTCGCGCTGACGACGGCAGCCTCCCTCCTGTTCCTGAACGGCTTCAGCCGCAAGACGCTCTGCGCCACGCTCGGCTGCATCGGCGGCGTGGCGGTGGCCGGCATTTTCGCCGCCCTGTGCGGGTCGATCTCGCCGCTCAACGGCTTCAACCTGCCGGAGGCGGAGGAACTGGTTTTGCGCGCGTCCGACCGGGGACTGAAGATCAGCGGTCTGTTCGTCAGCGGCATTCTCATCGCCTCGCTCGGCGCGGTCATGGACGTGGCCATGTCCATTTCCTCCGCCTGCTGGGAGCTGCGCGAGCTGAACCCCGACCTGCCGCGCAAGGCCCTGTTCCGCTCCGGCATGAACATCGGCCAGGACGCCATGGGCACCATGGCGAATACGCTCATCCTTGCCTTCGCCGGTTCGAGCCTCAATACGCTCCTGCTGTTCCAGATCTTTGATTATCCCATGATCCAGATCTTCAACGCCGATTCCATCGCCATCGAGATCATTCGCGGCGTGGCCGGCACCATCGGCATTATCCTGACCGTCCCCCTCGTCGCCCTCCTGAGCGCCGAGATCATGGGGCCGAAGAAAAAAGCGTAAGCGGCAAAACAGAAGCGGCATTCCCGGGCCGGGAATGCCGCTTTCTGCGTCAAAACGTCGGATCGTTATCGGTGTGCGTCCGCCTGCACGCAATATGCCTCCTGCATCTTTTGCAGGACGGCTTCCTTTTTCGGGATGGACGGGATGGCGCCGGAAGCTTCGGTGGAGAGGCTTGCTGCGGCTGCCGCGTAGCGGGCCATATAGGCAAGATCGTCCCGCGTCAGCGCCTCCGGCGCTTTCCCAAGCTCCAAAAAGCGCGATACGGCGCTGCCGCCAAAGATATCGCCTGCGCCGGTCGTGTCAATGGGCTGCACCTTCGGGCAGCCGCAGGAGAAGTCTGCCTGCTTATTTTTCAGCAGACACCCCTTCGGCCCCAGCGTGACCATGACGAGCTTCGCGCCCAGCGCCAGCACGCGCTCCGCGCCCTCCTCCGGGCTGCAGTCCCAGAGGAACTGCGTCTCCTCATCGCTGATCTTGACGATATCCGCCTGCGAAAGGCCCCAGAGGATCTGTTCCCTTGCCTCCTGCTCTGTTTTCCACAGCGGGGCGCGGTAATTGGGGTCGTAGGTGACGAGCCTGCCGTGCGCGCGGGCATAGGCCGCGGCCTTCTGCGTGGCCGTGCGGGCAGGCTCGTCCGTGCAGCTGAGCGAGCCGAAGTGGAACACGCGGCTTTCTGCCAGCATGGCCGGGTCGATCTCCTCCCAGCGCAGCTGCGTGTCCGCGCCGGGCTTGCGCGCGAAGGCGAACGAACGGTCGCCGTGTGCGTCAAAGGTCACGAACGCAAGCGTCGTGAATGTATCGGGGCTGATCAGAATGCCGCGCGTGTCGATCCCGGCGCGGCGCATCGTGCCGGTCAGCAGATGGCCAAAGGTGTCGTCGCCGACCTTGGCGAGAAACGCGGTCTTCTTTCCATACGCGCTCAGCGCGGCAAGAAAATTGCCGGGCGCGCCGCCGGGGTTGGCGGCAAGAGTGGGGTAGCCGTTTTCGTCCTTCGCGCGTTCCGCAAGATCGACAAGCAGCTCGCCCAGCGCGATCACATCATACATAGGTCTGTCCTCCTGTGTTTTTTGTTATTTTACCATGAAAGCAGCCTGGACTCAACCGCCGCGGGCGAAAAAATGCGCGGCGCGTTCCGCCTTTACATTTGCGTGCGTATGTGGTAAAATTCTCAAAAGTGTGTGAAGCCGAGCTGAAGGAGGATGCGTCCATGCCGATGACAAACGCCGCTGAATATCTAGAGCGCACCGCCGCCCGCGTCCCGGACAAGGTCGCCTTTTCCGACGCCTCCGGCAGTCTGACCTTCGGGCAGCTGCTGCAGGACGCACGGGCACTGGGAACCGTTCTGGCCGGGCTTCCGGGCTGCAAAAACGCGCCCGTGGCCGTGCTCACGGGGCGGACAGTGCAGAGCGTCGCGGCGCTGCAGGGCGTTTTGCAGAGTGGGAATTATTACGTTCCCATCGACGAGCAGATGCCGGAGGCGCGGATGCGCCGCATTCTCGCGCAGGTGCACGCCCGCGCGATCATCTTCCCGGAAGCGTGCCGCCCGCAGGCGGAGCGGCTTACGGACTGCGCGCCGCTCGTTTGTCTGGAGGAGGCGGAGAAAACCGCGCCGGACGATGCGCTCCTGCAGGCCCGGCGCGAGCAGATCATTGATCTGGATCCCGTGTACCTGCTCTTCACCTCCGGCTCGACCGGCACGCCGAAGGGCATCGTCATCTCCCACCGCGCCATTCTGGATTTTACCGACTGGCTGACGGACTTCTGCGGCTATACGGAGCATGAGGTCTTCGGCAATCAGTCGCCGTTTTACTTTGACACCTCCTGCAAGGATCTGTACCAGACGCTGAAGCTCGGCGCGACGTGCGTGATTCTGGAGAAAAAATTCTTCGCGCTGCCGCTGTTTTTGCTGCAGGCGCTCGACCAGCACGGCGTGACCGCCGTGAACTGGGCGACGTCCGCGTTCCATCTGGCGGCAAGCTCCGGCGCGCTTGAAAAGTGCGTCCCGCACGCGCTGCGGAAGATCGTCGTCGGCGGCGAGGCGCTGCAGGCGCGGTACGTGAATATGTGGAAGCGCGCGATCCCGGAGGCGGAGCTTTATAATATGTACGGCCCGACGGAGACGACCGTCGACTGCGCCGCGCTGCACCTGACGCGCACGTACCGCGACGACGAGCCGATCCCCATCGGAAGGGCCTGCCGCAATATGCAGCTGCTGCTGTTAAAGGACGATCTGACCGAGGCGGCCCCCGGCGAGACGGGCGAGCTGTGCGTGCGCGGCTCCGGACTTGCGGCGGGATATTTCGCCGACGCAGAAAAGACCAATTCCGCCTTTATCCAGAACCCGCTCTGCCCCGATTACCGCGACATTCTCTACCGCACGGGCGATATGGCCGTGCAGCGCGAGGACGGAAATTTCTATTTTCTTGCCCGCCGCGACGGGCAGATCAAGCACATGGGCTACCGCATTGAGCTGGGCGAAATTGAAACGGCGCTCTACAGCGTCAAGGGCCTGCGGGAGGCCGTCTGCTTCTACGACGGCCCGCGCGACAGGATCGTCTGCGTCTATGCGGGCGATCTGGACACGAACGCGCTGGCACGGGCGCTGCGGACGGCGCTGCCGAAATATATGCTGCCGAACGTCTATGAAAAGCTGGACGCGCTGCCGCACAACGCGAACGGCAAGCTTGACCGTGCGACGCTGAAGGAACGGTTTTTGCATGCGCAGAGTTGAAAGCTATGCAGCGCTTGCGCCGCTTCTGTCCGCGCAGCTGCGGCGCGGCGTGGTGACCAACTGCTTTTTATCCCCGGCAGACTACCAGCGCGAAATCGATGCCGGGCTTTTTTACGAGGAAGGGGACGGCTTTCTGCTGCTGCTGCGGCAGCGGGCCGGATACCGGCTCCTGAACTTCTATCTGCACCCCGGCGCGAGGCTTTTCCTGCCGGAGACGGCTGTCCCGCTCGTCACGGAGCTGGCCTGCCGGGAAAAGGATCAAGCTGCCATGCGTCGGGCGCAGGACGCACTGTGTGCGCTCGGTTTTGCGGAGTGCTTTCGCCGTCTGCGGCGCACACGGGCGGCGGTTCCGGCTCCAAATAACGCGGAAGCTCCGACGGAGGCTTCTTTTGAGGCTGTGCGGGCGTTTTTACTTGAACAGTTCGACCCGCTGACGGGCTGCATCCCGCCGGACGAGGAACTCCGACAGGCGATCGGCGCCGGACAGGTTCTGTGCCTTTCGGATGCGGACGGCATTTCTGGCTTGCTGCACTACGCGCCCGGGCGGGCGCAGTGCGAGATCCGCCATCTGGCCGTCCGTGCGGACTGCCGGGGGCATGGATACGCCGGGCGGCTGCTGCGGCTGCTGGAGGCGAAGACCGGCGGGCAGAAATGCGCCGTCTGGGCAAGGGTGGGGAACGCCCCTGCCGAGCATTTCTATGAAAAAAATCAGTTTCAGCCGGACGGATGGCAGTCCGTTGTGCTGAGGCTGGGATAGATAAAGGAGTTTTGACACTATGAGAAAGCAGATCATGGAGATCCTGACGGAGATTTGTCCGGGCATTGACTTTGAGAACGAAAAAGCCCTCATCGACGACGGCCTGATCGACTCGCTGGATATCGTCGCGGTCGTGACGGAGCTGATGGAGGCGTTCGACGTGGAGCTTGGCGTGGACGATCTGACGCCGGAGAACTTCAACAGCGTCGAAGCCATCGAAGAGCTCATCGAGAGCCGTCAGAGCTGAGATGTCCTTTGCCTCCCTGCCCTTTGTGGGGCTCGTCACGGCAGGCGTCGTGCTGTATTATCTGGTTCCGAAGCGGGCGCAGTGGGTCGTGCTGCTGCTGGCAAGCATGGTCTTTTACCTGGTTGGCGGCGTCAAAAGCGCCGTCTGGCTCGTGCTGGTCGCGGGACTCACGTGGCTGGCGGGACTGCTGCTTGAAAAGCAGAACGCACGCCCCGCGCCCGATAAGGCTGCGAAGACTGCCGTGCGCCGCGCGAAGAAGCGCATCTGCGCAGCGTGTCTGGTTCTCTGCTTCGGGCTGTTATATCTCATGAAATACTGGAACTTCACGGCCTCCGCGCTGCCGTCCGCCCTCGGGGACAAGCTTCCCCGGTGGGATTTCGTCGTGCCGCTGGGCCTGTCGTATTTCATCTTCCAGAGCGTGGGCTATGTCATCGACGTTTACCGCGGAAAGCTCCCCGCGCAGAAAAATCCCTTAAAATACGGCCTGTTCGTCTCGTTCTTCCCGCAGATGGTGCAGGGGCCGATCAGCCGGTACGACCAGCTTGCCCCGCAGCTTTTAGCAGAGCGCAGTCTGGACTGGCGCGATCTCAAATTCGGCATCCAGCTGTGCCTCTGGGGCTATTTCAAAAAGCTCGTGATCGCCGACCGGGCCGCCGTGCTTGTAAACGCTGTCATCACGGAAAACTGCCCCTACGGCGGCGCGGTCATTGCCAGCGGCATTCTGTTCTACTGCATTCAGCTCTACTGCGATTTTTCCGGCGGCATCGATATTACGCGCGGCGCCGCGCGGATGTTCGGCATCGACATGGCCGAGAATTTCCGCCGCCCGATCTTCGCAATGTCCCTGACGGAATACTGGCGGCGCTGGCACATCACGCTCGGCGCGTGGATGCGCGACTATGTGTTTTACCCGCTGTCGCTGTCGAAAGCCTTCGGCAGACTCTCCCGCTGGGCCCGCACGCACATCAGAGGCACGGGCGGCAAGATCTTTGCCACGTCGCTCGCGACGTTCATCGTCTATCTCATCATCGGCATCTGGCACGGAGCGAACTTCCGCTATATTGCCTTCGGCCTGTGGAACGGCGTGCTCATTACGGCCTCGCTTCTTCTGGAACGGACGTTCCTGCGCTGGAAATCGGCGCTGCACATCAACGATAAATCCGCCGCATGGCGCGTGTTCATGACGCTGCGCACGATGCTGCTGGTGTTCATCGGGCGGTATTTCACGCGTTCGCCGCGCCTGAGCTGCGTGTTCCGATTCTTGAAGACGACCGTGCTGCATCCGCAGCCGTCGCAGCTGCTCGACGGGACGCTTTTGTCGTTCGGCCTTGCAAAGACGGATTTTCTTGTGATCGCGCTGGGCCTGGCCGTTTTGCTGACGCTTGAGTGCTTGCAGGAGCGCGGCGTGCAGATCCGGGTCGCGCTGGAAAAGAGACCTGGCTTTGTGCAGTGGCTTGCCGTGACGGCGCTGCTGCTGGCCGTGCTGCTGCTCGGCGTGTTCCGGGCCGGGTTTATCCCGTCGGGCTTTATCTATACGCAGTTCTGAGGCGGTGATCGAATGAGTTCAAAAAAATGGGTGCTGGTCTTTCTCGTGACCGTCCTTGTGCTGGCCGCGCTGCTGGCGGGGCTGAATCTTGCCGTCGACCCCTTCGGCGCGTTCGGGGACAGGCTGCTGTCCTGGTTCTCCTACGACGAGACGAATAACCCGCGCGTGGCAAAGTTCAGCTATCTCGAACAGCACCACGACGAATACGATTCCTATATTCTCGGCTGCTCGTCCACCAGCTCGTTCCCGGTAGACGCGTTCAACGAGGCGTATGACGCAAGCTTTTACAATCTCATCATGTACGGCGCGGATATGCGCGACTGCGAAAAGATCGCGCAATATCTGGTGGAGCATTACGAGGTCAAAACCCTCATTCTGAACGTCTATCTCGACAACGGCCTGACCTACGACGAGGAATCCGACCGGCTGACGAAGAACCTCCACTATAAGGAGGACCCGGACACGTCCGTGCTGTCCTATTACACGCGCTATCTCTTCGCCGACCCGCGCTATGCGCTGGCCAAGCTGAACGCGCTGCGCACGGACACCATTCTGCCGCAGACGTTCGACGTGTTTGACGAGCGGACAGGCTGCTATGACAAGCGTGTGCGCGACGCAGAGCCGATCGGCAGCGAGGAGCGTTATCTCGAAAGCTACCCCGTCTTCGCCGACTATCCGCACCAGACGCTCTCGCTTCCGTACACGGAGCAGTGTATGCAGAGCGTCGCGGCGATCAAGACCCTGTGCGAGGAAGCGGGTGTGAACCTCACCGTCGCGGCCGGGCCGGTATATGCTGAGTATCTGAAAAATTATGAACCGGAAACCGTCGCGCAGTTTTACCGCTCGCTGGCACAGGTCACGCCGTTCTGGGATTTTTCGTCCAGCAGCGTCAGCTGCGAGATGCGCTATTTCTACGACGGCACGCACTTCCGCAACAACGTCGGCGAGATGATCTGCGCCCGCATGACAGGCCGCACAGATCTCTGGATCCCGGACGATTTCGGAACCTATGTGACCGCCGACACCCCGGAGGATTATTTCCTGAACGTCCTGTCCCCGGCGGCGCTTTCGGCCGATGAGATCAACACGCAGGTGCCCATCCTCATGTACCACCATCTGTCCGAGGACGTGACGAACAGCGAAATGGTGTCCCCGGAGCAGTTTGAGGCGCAGATCCGGGCGCTTTCCGAGGCCGGGTATACCGGCGTCTCGTTCGACGAGCTGCAGGCGTATGTCCTGCGCAGCGAGCCGCTTCCCGAGAAGCCGGTCGTCATTACCTTTGACGACGGATACAGGAGCAATTACACGCTGGCCTATCCGATCTTACAGAAATACGGCATGAAGGCGACGATCTTCGCCGTCGGCGTTTCGTTCGGAACGGATCATTACAAGGACACGGACTACGCCATCACGCCGCACTTCGGCGCGGCGGAGGCGGCGGAAATGACCGCGTCCGGCCTCATTTCCATCCAGAGCCACACGTATGATATGCACCAGTGGCCGCCGTACGAGACAGGCTCCGCCGTGCGGGAGAACATTCTCCAGCTTTCCGGCGAAAGCGAAGAGGCCTACGTGCAGGCGCTGACAGAGGACTTTACGCGCAGCCGTGCACTGTTGGAGGACGCAACGGGCCGGCCGGTCGACGTGCTGGCGTATCCGGCGGGGCAGTACTCGACGCTGGCGCAGGTCACGCTCCAGTCTCTCGGCGTGCACGTGACGCTCTCGACCAATCCTGGCGTCAACACCGTCGTCAAGGGCCTGCCGCAGACGCTTTACGCCATGCTCCGCTTCGGCATTACGGAGGATGTCTCGCCGGAGGCGCTGCTGGATATGATCCGGTAAAACAGGAGAAGCAGGCTGTGTTTTATGATACAGCGCTTCCAGCTTGCCTGTAGGGGCGGACGATTCTGTCCGCCCGCACGGAATACAACCGCTGGCTGGAGTTTTGCGGCGAATTCGTACGCGCCTTCCACTTTGACTGTAGGGGCCGATGCCCACATCGGCCCGTGAGGCAGTTACGAATTCGCCGAAGATTTTCGTAAAAACGGTGCGCTCTGCCGGGCCGATGTGGGCATCGGCCCCTACAAACGTGTTGGGAAGCGCATACGGATTCGCCTTGGGTTTCCGGAAAAAGCCACTGCTTCCAGCGAGCCGACAGAGTCGTCGGCTCCTACAGACGCTGTGTACTTGCTTCGCTTTATGAAAATCGGTTTTTGATTTGCAGAGAAGGCCGCCCGCCGGGCAGCCTTCTTTTCCCTTGAAATACATATATTCCTATATAAACATGTGTAAAAAGCAAACCTTCATAAAAAAATTTTAGGTCAGCAAAAATTTTGTTTGACATCTGCTTTTCATGTGGTATGATGGTAGCAGAAGACGTCTGCACGGCAGACGCCGCAGATCAGAAAGAATAATAAATAAATAAATGGGAGGTACCCTGCGTTTATGAATTATGATGCTATCAAGAAGGCTGCCGAAGGCTACCGGGCTGACATGGCAAAGTTCCTCCGCGACATGATCGCAATCCCGTCCGAGTCCTGCGAGGAAGAGGGCGTCGTCAAGCGCATCGCCGCTGAGATGGAAAAGCTGGGCTATGACAAGGTCGAGTTCGACAAGCTCGGCAACGTCATCGGCTGGATGGGCACTGGCGACAAGATCATCGCCATCGACTCCCATATCGATACCGTCGGCATCGGCAACCGCGAGAACTGGACCGCTGATCCCTACACCGGCTACGAGACCGACGAGATCATCTACGGCCGCGGCGGCTCCGACCAGGAGGGCGGCATGGCCTCCGCTACCTACGGCGCGAAGATCATGAAGGATCTGAACCTCATTCCCGAGGGCTACAAGATCATGGTCGTCGGCTCCGTGCAGGAGGAGGACTGCGACGGTATGTGCTGGCAGTCCATTGTCAACGAATACTTTAACGGCCCCGAGGACGCACGCAGCAAGGTCGAGTTCGTCATCTCCACCGAGCCGACCGACGGCGGCATCTACCGCGGCCATCGCGGCAGAATGGAGATCCGCGTCGATATGCACGGCGTTTCCTGCCACGGCTCCGCTCCGGAGCGCGGCGACAACGCGATCCACAAGATGGCTGAGGTCATCCTGAACGTCCGCGATCTCAACGAGAACGACGCTGCCGACGACAAGGAGATCAAGGGCCTTGTCAAGATGCTCGACCCGAAGTACAACCCCGAGCATTACGAAGACGCCCGCTTCCTCGGCCGCGGCACCTGCACCACCAGCCAGATCTTCTATACCTCCCCGTCCCGCTGCGCAGTTGCGGACTCCTGCTCCATCTCCATCGACCGCCGCATGACGGCCGGCGAGACCTACCAGTCCTGCCTGAAGGAGATCGAGGATCTGCCCGCCTGCAAGAAGTATGCCAAGGACGTCAAGGTTTCCATGTATATGTACGACCGTCCCGCATGGACCGGCCATGTCTATGAGACCGAGTGCTTCTTCCCGACCTGGATCAACAAGGCCTCTGCGCCGCACGTCCAGGCTCTGGTCGACGCGCACCATGCCCTGTGGGGCGAGAACCGTCTGTGGGCCGACGAGACTGCCAAGGCCAAGCGCGAGGGCCGTCCGCTGACCGACAAGTGGACCTTCTCCACCAACGGCGTTTCCATCCAGGGCCGCTACGGCATCCCCTGCGTTGGCTTCGGCCCCGGCGCCGAGTCTCAGGCACACGCCCCCAACGAGATCACCTGGAAGCAGGATCTGGTCGTCTGCGCCGCGCTGTACGCAGCTGTTCCCATGCTCTATAAGCCCGAGAACAAGGACGGCTCCGCCACCTCCTTCCGTCAGGAGCTCACCGGCAACGACATCAAGTAAGCAATTTGTGCTGTAGGGGCGGACGACTCTGTCCGCCCGGCACATCAGAAAGAAATACGCATACGATAATATTTTAAGGAGAAAGAACATGAGCAAAACTGTTGAACTGGCAAGACATCTTGAGAAGCTCCACATCAACAATATGTATAAGACCGACTTCTACTGGACCTGGGACAAGACCGACGACGAGATCGACGCTGTCTTTACTGTAGCCGACGCTCTGCGCGATCTGCGTGAGCGCAACAAGTCCACGAAGATCTTCAACTCCGGTCTGGGCATCTCCCTGTTCCGCGACAACTCCACCCGTACCCGCTTCTCCTTCGCCTCCGCCTGCAACTTCCTCGGCCTCGAGGAGCAGGTCCTCGACGAGAAGAAGTCCCAGATTGCCCATGGCGAGACGGTCCGTGAGACAGCCAACATGGTCTCCTTCATGGCCGACGTCATCGGCATCCGCGACGATATGTACATCCATCAGGGCCACGAGTACCAGAAGACGTTCATGGACGCTCTGGAGGAAGGCTACCGCGACGGCATTCTTGAGCAGCGTCCGACGCTCGTCAACCTGCAGTGCGACGTCGACCATCCGACGCAGTGCATGGCCGATATGCTGCACGTCATCCACTACTTCGGCGGCGTTGAGAACCTGAAGGGCAAGAAGGTTGCCATGACCTGGGCCTACAGCCCCAGCTACGGCAAGCCGCTGTCCGTCCCGCAGGGCGTTATCGGCCTGTTCACCCGCTTCGGCATGGACGTCACGCTGGCCCATCCGGAAGGATACGATGTGTTCCCCGAGGTCGAAGAGATCGCCCGCAAGAACTGCGAGAAGTACGGCTCCAAGTTCCACAAGACCAACTCCATGGCTGAGGCCTTTAAGGATGCCGATATCGTCTATCCGAAGTCCTGGGCTCCGTTCAAGGCGATGGAAAAGCGCTCTGAGCTGTACGTTAAGGGCGACCAGAAGGGCATCGACGAGCTCGAGAAAGAACTGCTGGCGCAGAACGCCGAGCATAAGGACTGGACCTGCTCCGAAGAGATGATGAAGCTGACGAAGGACGGCAAGGCTCTGTACCTGCACTGCCTGCCCGCTGACATCTCCGGTCTGTCCTGCCCCGAGGGCGAAGTCGACACCTCCGTGTTCGACCGCTATCTGGTGCCTCTGTACAAGCAGGCTTCCTACAAGCCGTACATCATTGCCGCTATGATCTTCCTGGCTCAGGTCAAGGACCCGGTCAAGGCTCTGATGGACCTCGACTCCGCTGACAACAAGCGCAAGATGTTCTGATTCGCTTCTGAACCTACACAAATAAGCATATGGCAGGAGCGCCGCTCCTGCCATTGCAGTATCAAGAGGAATTATAAAATGGCTAAAAGAATTGTGATCGCTCTGGGCGGCAACGCTCTGGGCAAAAATCTTGAAGAGCAGATGCAGGCTGTCAAGACAACGGCCAGCGCCATCGCAGACCTGATCGAAGACGGCCACGAAGTCGTCATCGCGCACGGCAACGGCCCGCAGGTCGGCATGATCCAGAACGCGTTCGCCGCTTACCACAAGCAGCAGGCCAAGAGCGACATCATGCCCCTTTCCATGTGCGTAGCCATGAGTCAGGGCTACATCGGCTACGATCTGCAGAACATGATCGGCGAGGAGCTTGACCGCCGCGGTCTGGGCATCCACTGCGCGACTGTTCTGACGCAGGTCGCCGTCGACCCGGCTGACCCCGCGTTCCAGCATCCGACCAAGCCCATCGGCGCGTTCATGACCGAGGAAGAGGCCAAAAAGCTCGCCGCCGAAAAGGGCATCGACGTCGCCGAGGACGCAGGCCGCGGCTGGCGTCAGGTCGTTGCAAGCCCGCGCCCGAAGGAGATCGTCGAGATCGCCACGGTCAAGGCGCTCATGAACGCGAAGCACGCTGTTATCGCTGCCGGCGGCGGCGGTATCCCGGTCGTGTGGGAGGACAAATACCACCTCAAGGGCGTGCCCGCCGTCATCGACAAGGACTTCGCCTCCGAGTGCATGGCCGAGCAGCTTGACGCCGATATGCTCATCATCCTGACGGCTGTCGAGAAGGTCGCCATCAACTTCGGCAAGCCCGACCAGAAGAATCTGGACGAGCTGACCCCGGAGGAGGCCCGCAAGTACATGGCCGAAGGCCAGTTCGCCCCCGGCTCCATGCTGCCGAAGGTCGAAGCGGCTGTCAAGTTCGCCGAGTCCAAGCCCGGCCGTACCGCCCTCATCACCCTCCTGGAAAAAGCCAAGGACGGCATCGAAGGCAAAACCGGCACCGCGATCCATCTGTAAGATACCCGCAAAGCGCCCTTCTTCCGAAGGGCGCTTTGGTTTATAAATCCGCGCACAGGCCCGATTCAGCGCGCTTGACAAATCGGAAAAGTCTGATATAATGAAAATAACCAAGGCCCCTTCCGCAAGAACGGTTTGGCCTCGGATCAAGTTAGCGTTTCAAGAAATCTCGAAACCGTCACTTTGCCGAGTGGCGGTTTCGGCCATTTATGCGGATGGTGACCGTGAGCCCAAAAATATGGAACGTGATCGTAATCGGCATAAACATCCCTCCTTTCGGAGGAGGCCAAACCGCCCGTCTGCGTCGGGAGCCTTGGGGTTCGATAAGAACCGCCTTTATTTTATCAGACCAGTCGAAAAATGTCAATCCGTCCCCGTTTCCGTGCGCTTGACAGATCAAGGATCATAGCAGAATTTCGGATATACGCGTATATTGCAGCAAGGGAAGGCCGCGCAGCCTTCCCTCGTTTTTATCCGTTTTTCGGTTCTGCCGGCTTTGGCTTGACGCGGGCGAATCTGCGGCGGCGGGCGCGGTGTGGGCGGGGCCTCTGGCTGAGCGCGGCATAGCTCTTTGCGACCTGCTCGGTCGGCTCGTAGACCAGCCGGCTGACGCGCAGCGCACCGTCCTCCTGCACCAGCCGGATACGGATGTAAAATTCACCGTCCGCCTCGCATCTGGCGCGGGACAGATACCGCCGTCCCTGCTGCGGATACCATTTTCCCGCTGTCATCTGCCCGCCGCAGACAGGGCAAAGGTTCTCCTGCCCGCTCATCGCGCCGAGCGCGGCGGTCTTGTCAGCGTAGCCGTGGAACACGGCCCGCTGCACGCAGCCGGGCAGCTCAGCGCCGTGGAAGCCGTTTTCGTGCGCCTGCACGGCAGCCTCATACGCGGCGATGCCCTCCGAGAGACGCAGCTTCTGGCAGACGAGCGCCGTATGATACGCGTCGCCCAGCGCGTCGTGCGCGGCACGGGTGGGCGCGATGTCCATCATCTGCATGGCCGTCGACAGCGCCTTCTGCGCGCCGGAGCCGTCGGTCTGCGCGTTGAAGATCAGCTGCGCGTTGTACCAGCACGCCGTCCATCCGCTCTCCAGACCGAACACCGCGAGATTTTCCCGCAGGATCGTGATATCGTCAAAGCCCCACGTCAAAAACACGCAGTCCTCGCCGCACCACGCGGCAAACTGCGCGGCGGCCTCCGGGAAGCTCACGCCCTTTTCGCGCAGCAGACTGTCGCGGATACCGGTCAGCGAGGCGACCTTGCGGTTCATTTTCTTAAAATATTTGGGCCGGATGAGGATCTGGAACTCGTCCGCGACCTGCTGCTCCTGCGTCATGCGCACAGCGCCGATCTGCACGATCTCGCCGCGCATCGGCGACGGCAGCGCCTTTTTCGCGCTGTATGACCCCGGCCACGGCTGGTTCCACTCCATATCCAGAATAATATACTGCATAGCGTCAAACTCCTTCATGTCTAACAGCTATGGTATCACAAACTCGGCAGACTGTAAACAATAAAACCGCGTCTGCATAGAATATGCCAGTCTAGCAAGTAACCGATGATTCAATCGGCAAGCGTTCTCAGCGAGAGATTTTGGCCCGAAGGAAAGGTTGAAAACGCAGGAATACTTTGTGTATTTCAAGTTTTTCAAACTGCACAGCCGGGACAAAAGATCCGCTGAGAACCGCAGACGATTGGATCGTCGGTTACGCAGGAAGGCAGGGGCAAAAATATGCCATTTTTATTCTTGAGTCCGTCCACGCAGTATTTCAATCCCTACATCACGACCGGCGACGAGCGCTATTGGATGAACGCGCTGGCCGATGAGATGACGCCGTATCTGCACGCAAGCGGCATCACCGTCACGCGCAACAACCCGGACGGCAGCGCCGCGCAGTCCATCCGCGATTCCAACGCGTCCCGGCAGGATTTCCATCTGGCGCTGCACTCGAACGCCGCGCCGCAGGCGCTGTCAGGCCGTCTGCGCGGCGTGGACATTTACTATTATCCGACGAGCGAGGCCGGGCTTCGCATGGCGAACATTCTGGTTGATAACATCAAGCCCATCTATCCGCTTCCCGACCGGGTGCAGGCGCGCTCGTCCACGATCATCGGCGAGCTGCGCCGCACACGGGCTCCGGCGGTTCTGACCGAGCTGGGATACCACGACAACACAGAGGACGCGAACTGGCTGACGGGCAATCTGGACGCGATTGCGCGGGCGCTGGCCCTCGGCGTGACGGAGTATTTCGGCGTTCCGTTCCTGACGCCGGGCAGCGAATTTGATGCCGAGGCCGCAGGCGAAAACGGGTATATGGCGCTGCGCTCCTTTCCGCAGACGGACGCGGAGGTTCTGGCACAGATCCCGAACGGAACAGCCGTTACGGTGCTCGGAGACTTCAATGGCTGGTACACCGTCCGCGCAGGCGATCTGTACGGCTTCGCCTCCATCGCCGAGGTCCAGCTTGGCGTCATGCCGCTGGGCGAATGACGAACCGGCCCGCAGGTCACAGCCTGCGGGCCGGAGTTTATTTCGCGTTCTTCTGATTGTTCTGCGCCAGAATGCGCTCGATCTCGACCTGCGCGGTGTAGACCTCGTCGTGGAAGTGCTGGGCGGAGATACGCTCGGCCCCGTGGCCGAGGATGATGAGCTGCTCAAGATTGTCGCTCGTCGCCACGCGGACGCGGCGGCGGCCGCGAAGCTCAAAGCTCAGGCGCTCGATATACTGATCCGCCGTCTCCGCCTGCCGGGTATAGACGATGTGGATGTTGTGGTATTTTTCCACAGACCCCAGCCCCTGCGGCACCTTGTACGCGTCAAAGACCAGAATGAGTGTGCAGCCGCGGTAGCCCTGATAATTGCACAGCAGGTTCATGAGCACGTGCCGCGCCGCGTCGAGGCTCGTGCGGGCCAGCTCCTTCAGCTCGTCCCACGCAAACAGGATGTTATAGCCGTCGACCAGCAGGAAATCATCCGCCGGGCCGAGGCTTTGCAGAAATTCGCGCTTGTCCTCGCTGCGCAGCATCATCTGCGGCAGCACATCGCGGCGGCGGATCGCGCCGTAGGTGCGCTCAAAGATCGCCAGCAGCTCCTTTTCCAGTTCCGGCGCGCCGCCGGGCGCAACGGATTTTACGATCCGCTGCGGCTCCTGCTGCGCAGGGCCTCCGAATCGCAGCAGCGGCAGATGCGCCGCCGCATCCACGTCCTGCCACTTGACCTCGTAGCCCGCGCCGTGCGCGCAGAACACGGAGCTTGCCGGATTTTCCAGATCGCGCGCTGGGTCGTAGCCCAGCTCTTTTACGATCTGCTCCTGCTCCCGGCAGGGCCGGTAGCCGCTGACGCGCAGCTGGATGCGTCCGCGGCCCCTTGTATAGGCCGTAAGCTCCGTCTGATACTCCCGCAGCAGCCGCACAGGCGCGCTTCCGCGCAGAATGGTCTGTTCCCCTTCCTGCTCCGGCGGCTCATATTCGCCCTGCATCCGCTGGATATCCGTGATCGCCCGGCCCACGCTCGGCGCGGGCAGCTCCATGCGGAACGCGTACCACGGTTCGAGCAGCACAGACTGCGCCTTCATGAGGCCCTGCCGCACGGCGCGGTAGGTCGCCTGCCGGAAGTCGCCGCCCTCCGTGTGCTTCAGATGCGCCTTGCCGGAGACGAGCGTAAAGCGGATATCGGTGATCGGCGCGCCGGTCAGCACGCCCCGGTGGGCCTTTTCCGCCAGATGCGCCAGGATCAGCCGCTGCCAGTGCAGCGCCAGCGTGTCCGTCGGGCACATGGTATCGAACTGCAGGCCGGAGCCGGGCTCTGCCGGCTCCATCAGCAGATGCACCTCGGCATAGTGCCGCAGCGGCTCATAATGCCCCACGCCCTCGACCGGCGCGGCGATCGTCTCAAGATAAACGATGTTCCCCGCGTCAAATGAAACCTTCAGCCCGAAGCGGTCTTCGATCAGCTTCTGCAAAATCTCCATCTGCACCGGCCCCATCAGCTGCACGCGGATCTCGCGCAGCAGCGCGTTCCAGACCAGATGCAGCGCGGGATCCTCTTCTTCGAGCACGCGCAGCTGTCCATACGCCAGCGCCGCGTCCGTGCCGTCCTCTAAGAGCAGGCGGTATTCCAGAACCGGCTGCAAAACCGGGGCCTGCGCCGCCGTCTCCCGGCCCAGCACATCGCCCGGCATCGTTTTGCTCAGACCCGTCACGGCGCAGACCGTCCCGGCGGTGGCCTGCTGCAAAAGCGTAAATTTACTGCCGGAATAGAGCCGGAGCTGGTCGGCCTTTTCCTCCCAGTCCTCGCCCGAGAGCGTCTGCTTGACCGTGAGCGTTCCGCCCGTGACCTTCAGAAACGTCAGCCGCGCACCCTTTTCATCGCGTGCGATCTTGAATACGTGCGCGCCGAACTCCGCGCCCCGCGCAGGCTCGTCCACGAACCGGCCCAGCGCGTCCAGAAGCGCGTCCACGCCCGTCTGCCGCAGCGCGGAGCCGAACAGGCACGGGAACACCCGCCTGTGCGAGACGAGCGGCGCGATCTGCGCGTCGGAAAGCGTGCCGGAGGCGAGATAGTCCTCCATCAGCGCCTCGTCGGACAGGGAAAGCTCCTCGTAGAGCTGCGCCTGCGGCTGCGAAAAATCAATGCAGCCCTCGTCCAGCTCCGCGCGGACAGCGGCAAGCAGCGCGTCCCGATCCGCCGTCTCCATGTCCATTTTGTTGAAGAACAGAATGACCGGCACCTGATAGCGCCGCAGCAGCCGCCAGAGCGTGACGGTGTGACTCTGGATGCCCGACGGGCCGCTGATAATAAGCACGGCGCAGTCGAGCACCTGCAGCGTCCGCTCCATCTCGGCAGAAAAATCCACATGGCCCGGCGTGTCGAGCAGCGTCAGCGTGCAGCTGGGCAGCGGAAGAACGGCCTGCTTGGAAAAGATCGTGATGCCCCGGCTGCGCTCCTGCGCGTCGGTGTCGAGAAACGTATCGCCGTGGTCGACGCGGCCAAGCGTGCGGATGACGCCTGCCCGGTAAAGCATGGCCTCCGACAGCGTCGTCTTGCCCGCGTCCACATGGGCAAGCAGCCCCACGCAAAGCCGTTTTTCCGTCCGTTCCGTTCCCTGTGCGTTCATTGCCGTTCTCCGTTCGTTATGATCTGGGAGAATTATAGCACAAAAACGAAAAACCGCCAAGAGGGACAGGCAGACACATGAGGAGACTGTGCGGATATGCCATTGCCTTTTTCGGGGAAATGCACTATAATGTTTATAACTATGTAAATCGGGAAGGAGGCGGCTGCGGTGCTGCCGGAGGGTTTTGAGGCGCGGATGCGTGCGCTTTTGGGAAGCGAATATGAGGACTTTCTCGCGTCCTTTGACCGGCCGCTCTGCACCGGTCTGCGGAGAAATCCGCTCAAAACCGGCTTTACGGGCGATCTGTCGCGGTTTTCGCTCTCTCCCGTGCCGTGGTGCCCGACGGGGTTTTATTATGACGCGGTCTCCCGGCCCGGCTTGTCGCCGTATCATGCGGCGGGGCTTTATTATCTGCAGGAGCCGAGCGCCATGGCCCCAGCGGAGCTTTTGGACCCGCAGCCGGGCGAGCACGTGCTCGACCTGTGCGCGGCCCCCGGCGGGAAATCGACGCAGCTGGCGGGCAAACTCCGGGGAAAGGGGCTTCTGGTCTGCAACGAGATCAACGCCAAGCGCGCGAAAATTCTTTCCGGGAATATCGAGCGGCTGGGCATTTCCAACGCGCTGGTCCTGAACGAGCACCCGAAGCGGCTGGAAGAGCGCTTCGCGGGGTATTTTGATAAAATTCTCGTCGACGCCCCCTGCTCCGGCGAGGGGATGTTCCGCAAGGAAGAGGCCGCCGTCACTGACTGGACGGAGGACACGAACGCCATCTGCGCCAACCGCCAGCTGGAGATTCTGACCTCCGCCGCAGCCATGCTCCGCCCCGGCGGGCGGCTGGTTTACTCCACGTGCACGTTCTCTCCTGTGGAAAACGAGGGCGTGATCTCGGACTTTTTGTGGAAAAATCCCGATTTTTCTGTAGAAAAGCCGGACGTGCCGTTCTTTTCTCCCGGCAGACCCGATTGGGTGGCGAATCCCGCGCCGGGATTGGAAAAAACGTTCCGCCTCTGGCCGCATAAGCTTTTGGGCGAGGGGCACTATGCCGCCGTCCTCCGCCGGGCGGGGGACGAAGCGCCCGCAGTGCTTCCGCCGGAGCCTGCGGCCAAATGCCCGCCGGAACTTGCGGCATTCCGCGGCCAGACCGGCGCTGCACTGCCGGAGGGGAAGCTGCTGCGGTTCGGGGACGTGTGCTATCTCGTCCCGCAGGCGCTGCCGGAGGTAAAGGGGCTGCGGGTGCTGCGCGCGGGGCTGGAGCTTGGCGCAGTCCTGAAAAACCGCTTTGCGCCCGCGCACGCGTGGGCGCTGTGGCTGCAGACGCTGGAAAGCAGCGTCTCGCTTGAAGAATCCGACCCGCTGCTTGCCCGGTATCTGTCCGGCGACGTGCTGCCGTCCGACAAGCGCGGCTGGACGCTCGTGCAGGCGGACGGGCTTTCGCTCGGCTGGGCAAAGGGCGACGGAAGCCAGCTCAAAAATCACTATCCGAAGGCGCTTCGCCGCCCGGTTTAAGAAACAGGAGGATACACTATGGCAAAGACAGTCCTGATCGTAGAGGATGAACGCGCGATCGTGGAGATCCTGAAATTCAATCTCAAGCGCGAGGGCTATGAAACGCTTGAGGCGCTTGACGGCCAGACAGGCCTGCAGCTTGCGCAGACGGAGGACCCGGATCTGATCTTACTGGATGTCATGCTGCCGAAAATGAACGGCTTTGATATCTGCAAGACGCTCCGCGCGGAAAACCGCGCCACGCCCATCATCATGCTCACGGCCCGCGAAGAAGAAATGGACAAGGTCTTCGGCCTTGAGACCGGCGCGGACGACTACATGACCAAGCCCTTTTCCATGAAGGAGCTCATGGCCCGCGTCAAGGCGAACATCCGCCGCCGCAGCATGGAATACTCCCCGGCGCAGAGCACTGCGGGCCAGATCGAAGCGGACGGCCTGTGCCTGAACCCGGAGACATATCAGGTCACGAAAAACGGCACGCCGGTCGAGCTGACACAGAAGGAATACGACCTTCTCTCCTATCTTATCCGCGAACGCGGAAAGGTCTTCTCCCGCGAGGATCTGATGCAGCGGGTATGGAACTATGACTATTACGGGGATATGCGCACGGTCGATGTGACCGTGCGGCGGCTTCGTGAAAAGATCGAAGACGATCCCGGCAAGCCCCAGTATATCCTGACCCGGCGCGGCGTCGGCTATTATTTCGCGGGATAACGCAGCTTCCCGCGCGAGAAAGGAGGGGCGGCCATGCGGTCCCTGCGCATGAAGATGGTCATGATCATGGTGATCCTGATCCTGGCCCTGATGCTGACGACTGGCGCGTTTTTGATGAGCGGCGTCGGCAATTTCTATGTGTCCCAGTTCTATGAGCAGATGGAGGGCACGTTTACCCCGGAATTCATCGCCCAGCTGCAAAGGCTCTCGGCGGAGGACAACGCCCCCGCGCAGATGAAGGAACTTCTCATGGCGCAGGCCGGGCTCGGCATCGATATCACGGGCCGCAACGTCTACATTCTTGACCAGACCGGCTCCGTGCTCGACAGCTCGAACCAGCGCGCCACGGTCGTGATGACGCAGAACATTCTGTCCGCCATGAACGGCGAGGTCGGGCAGAGCAGCTCGGTCACAAACGATTATATGGATCTGGCCGTCCCCGTCGAGTCGGACGGCGCGCAGTATATCGCCTACATCCGCGACAACCGCGCCACGGTCGACGCGCTGACGAGCGAACTGCTGATCATCATCCTGCGCGCGCTGGCGCTGGGTCTGGTGATCTGCGTGATCTTGTCGTTCCTGCTGTCGCAGATTCTGATCACACCCATCCGCGCGCTGACCGTCGGCACAAAGCGCGTCGCGGCGGGAGATTTCGCGAACCGCGTCACGGTCGACAGCCGCGACGAGATCGGCGATCTGACCCGGAACTTCAACCACATGGCAAAGGTCCTGCAGGACACGATCTCCGAGGCGGAGAACGAGCGCAACAAGCTTTCCACGCTGTTTCTGCACATGACCGACGGCGTCGTCGCGTTCAATACGGCGGGCAGCGTCATCCACTATAACCCCGCCGCCACGCAGATGCTCGCGCAGAACCTGTCAAGCCAGACGACCTTCGACGAAATTTTCTCGAAGGAAGCCGAGCTTGACACGCTCCTGACCCTGCGCAGGCCGCAGTATATCGAGGCGCAGAAGACCGTCGGCGAGCGTGAACTGGAGCTGTTCATGGCCCCGTTCTCGTCCGACCACGCGCAGGGCGGTGTGCTCGTCGTCATCCACGACGTCACCGAGCAGCGCAGGAGCGAGCAGCTCAAGCGCGAATTCGTCGCCAACGTCTCGCACGAGCTGCGAACGCCGCTGACCAATATCAAATCCTACGCCGAAACGATCGTCGACACCGGCGACGAGCTGCCGCCGGAGCTGCGCTCGAATTTCATGAACGTCATCATCAGCGAGGCCGACCGCATGACCCGCATCGTGCAGGATCTGCTCACGCTCAGCAAGATCGACTACGGCAAGATGGAGATGAACATCTCCCGGTTCCCGTTCTTAAAAGCCGTGCAGAATGTGTATGACGCGGCAAAGCTCAACGCCGAGCAGAACCACCACCACACCATGACGCTCACCTGCGAAGGGGACATTCCCGACGTCAACGGCGACCGGGAGCGCATCGAGCAGGTCATTACCAACATCGTCTCCAACGCTGTCAAGTATACGCCCGACGGCGGCAAAATCGACATGACCGTCGGCACGAGCGGCAAAAACGTCTTTGTCCGCGTGACCGACAACGGCATCGGCATCCCCGAAAAGGATCTGCCGCGCCTGTTTGACCGGTTCTACCGTGTGGACAAGGCGCGTTCGCGCGAATCCGGCGGCACGGGCCTCGGCCTTTCCATCGCGCAGGAGATTTTGAACCAGCACAAGGGCAGCATTGAAATTTCGTCCGAATACGGCAAGGGTACCTCGGTCCTCATCACCATGCCCGCCGCGGAGGCGCAGGCATGAAGCAGAAACGAAGACATGACCATGGCCGGAGGCTGCTGGAGATCGGAAAGGACATTCTGATCGTGTTTCTCGTGCTGGTCAACGTGACGCTTGCGATCATGTGCCTGCCAACAAAGACGCTCACGCAGACCAAATGGCTGGCAAGCGCGCTGCGCCCGTTTGCGGGGCTGTTCGGCCTCAATGAAGCGGAGCTGACCTATACCGCGCCCGCCACCGGCAGCGCGTTCATCGGCGCGGCGCAGCCCGTCGCCGTCACGCTGAGCACCGAGGCGGGCAGACAGAGCGCACAGTATGACTTTGCCGCCCTCGATACGCTCTACGGGCAGTACGGAGGGCTGCTTGCGCAGGCGCTCGAAAGCGCCGAGACGCCGCAGGCGTGCGCCGAATCGGCGTTTTATGCCGCTTTGCGGAAGCCCGGCGCGGCCTTCTGCTTCCCGGGACAAATTTCCCCCGCCGTGCTTGGCGCGTGGCTGAACGTGCGCGCGCCGGAGGGTGCGGACGCGCAGTGGTACGTGCTGGCGCTGGACGGAGAGACGGTTCAGCTGTATCTGCTGGGCGACGGCTGCTATCGCGCACAGACGGCGCTTTCCGCCGAGACGCTTGCGGCCGAGCTTTCCGCCGCCGTCCCGGACGGCAGCTTCTTCGCGTTTGAATCGGACGACACGCCCTACAGCGCGCTCGATCCGCTCTCGCTCATCAGCGCGTCAAGCGCCGCCGTCTGCACCGGCCTCGGCACGAACCCGTGCGACGCGCGATTTATTTCCGCCCTCGCAACCCAGATCGGCATCAACCCTTACGGCGACGCACGCTTCGTCGGAAACGACGGCACGACGTCCTTTACCGAAACCGGCCTGCGCCTGCGCGTGAGCGCGCAGGGCAGAATTGAACTGCAGATCCTCCAGCCGGACGACCGCTTCCAGAGCGCGTCGGCAGGCACGCTTGACCGCATCGAGGCTGCGCGCAGCCTCCTCAGCCGCCTGACCGGTGACAGCTACGGCGAGGCGCGGGTCTATCTGCAAAGCTATCGGGCCGACGGCCAGAGCGCCGTGTGCACCTTCGGCTATTATCTGTCCGGCATCGAGATCGCACCGCGCGGCGCGATCGAGCTCCGCTTCGACGGCACGCAGATCACGAACGCCTCCGTCCTGTACCGCAGCTACACGGCCTCGTCAACGCCCGCAGCGCTCCTGCCCGCCGCGCAGGCAGCCGCCTGCCTGCCGAAGGGTGGCACGCTCCGCCTTCTGTACGCCGAAGGCACCGGCGGTGAACTCACCGCCGGGTGGGAGACGGAGTAAGCGTGCTATGTACCCGCCCGCGATATGCGGGAGCGCCTGAGAGGTCGCAGCAGGTAATTGCGAAAAGCGATAGTCCGATGCGAATCCGCAGGCTTTTCGCTGTTAATCGTAGGGGTCGATGCCCACATCGACCCGGCAGAACGCACCGTTTCTGCGGGAATCTTAGGGTGTATCTGAAAACTCATGATGTGACCGGCAGCGAGGGATTTTTGCGTTGCGCAAGACATTTTTTCGCAGGAATACTGACGTATTTCAAGGAAAAATGACGCGGCGCACCGCAAAAAGGCCCGCTGTCCGGGTGCGTTGGGAGTTTTCAGATACACCCTAGGCGAATTCGCAATTTCCCAGCGGGCCGATGTGGGCATCGGCCCCTACAAACAAGTGGGTAAATCCATACAGATTCGCCGAAGACCTCTTTAGAACAGCTGCTTTCCGCCGTATCCATCGCACCACTGACCCAAATTTTCCACCAGGAGGAGCCGCCATGAGCGCTTCGCGCATGAAAAATCTGATCCTTCTCATTCTGACGCTCTGTGCGCTGGGGCTTCTGTGCATCGTCGTTCCGAACCGGCTTGCGCAGACGCATGAGCAGCGGCAGATGCTGCAGGAGCTGAAGACACTCTACGAGAGCTACGGCCTTTCCGTTTTGCTCGACGAGCTTCCGCGCAGTCCCGTGCTCTACAGTGTCGAGCTTTCTGAGGACGGCGCGCAGACCGCCGCGCAGGCGCTGCTCGGCGCGAAGGCCGCGCCCGCAGGCGAATCCGGCTTTGAGAGCACCTACGAATCCGAGCTTGGGACGCTCCATATCACGCGCACGGGCGGCTTCTCCGCCGTGATGACCGGCGGCAGCCGGGTGCGGAGTTCTGAAAAGGCCGCAGAAAAGCTGCTGCGCGCCATGGATTTTCAATATCAGACCCTCACGCGGGAGCAGACGGAGACGGGCGCCGTGCAGATCCGCACCTCGCAGACGCTGCTCGGCGTGCCGGTGCTCGGCAGCCAGCTGGCGCTAAGCTACACGGACGATTGCCTCACGGCGGTCGAGGGCACGTTTTATACCGGCGGAAGCTCCATTACGCGTGTGTCGGAGCAGGAGGCCATCTCCGCCGCTGACGCGCTGGCGCAGCTGCTGGCCCGGCGTGACGCGCTCGGCTGGGTCGGAAGCGCGGTGACGGGTCTTACGCAGGCGTATCTGCCGTCCGATCAGGCCGGTACGGGCATCCGCTTCGTGCCGGTCTGGCTGGTCGAAACGGACGCGGGAAGCTTTTTTATCAACGGCATTACGCGCGAAATCACGGCGGAAACATAGCGTCCGCCGTCTGCGCCTGTCGAATTATGAAGAAAATCTGAAGATTTTCTGCTGCTGCATTGTCATTTTCCTTTACATTCCTGCCGTGGTGTGCTATTCTAATAGCGGCCGAATTTGGCTTTGTTAACATAACGCATTTCCGCAAACACTCTTAGTGTCAACTGACGCTACCAAAGAGGGATTACATTTTGATCAAATACATCGTTCAAGGCGGCACAAAGCTTTCCGGCTCCGTGACCATTTCCGGGGCCAAGAACGCGGCGGTCGCGATCCTGCCGGCCACGCTGCTCGTCAGCGGCCCCTGCCGGATCGAAAACGTACCGGATATTTCAGACGTTCGTCTGCTGCTGGAGATCCTGCGCGATATGGGCGCGGAGATCCGGCGCTACGGCCGCAACACGCTCGAGATCGACTGCACCCGCGCCCGCAACGCGACCGCGCCCATCGAGCTTGTCCGCCGTATCCGCGCGTCGTATTATCTCATCGGCGCAGAGCTTGGCCGCTTCGGCCATGCCCATGTCGCCATGCCGGGCGGCTGCAACTTCGGCGTCCGCCCCATCGACCAGCACATCAAGGGCTTCGAGGCCATGGGCGCCATGGTCGAGCAGGCCGGCGGCTATGTCTGCGCCGACGCCCCGAAGGGCGGGCTGCGCGGCGGCCATGTCTATCTTGATATCGTCTCCGTCGGCGCGACGATGAACATCCTGCTTGCGGCAGTTTTGTGCAGCGGCATGACGATCATCGAAAACTGCGCCAAGGAGCCGCACATCGTCGACCTCGCGAACTTCCTGAACGCCATGGGCGCGCAGATCTCCGGCGCGGGCACCGACGTCATCAAGGTGCGCGGCGTCAAGGCGCTGCACGGCGGCTGCTATTCCATCATCCCCGACCAGATCGAGGCGGGCACGTATATGGCCGCTGCCGCCGCAGTCGGCGGCGACGTGCTGATCGAAAACGTCATCCCGAAGCACCTCGACTGCATCACCGCCAAGCTGCGTGAGATCGGCGCGGACATCACGGAGTATGACGACGCCATCCGCGTCGAATCCGCCTACCGCCTGCACCGCGCGAACGTCAAGACCATGCCGTACCCCGGCTTCCCGACCGATATGCAGCCGCAGATCACCGTCTGTCTGGCCACCGCCGTCGGCACCAGCCTTGTGACCGAGGGCGTCTATGACAACCGCTTCCGCTACACGGCCGAGCTTGGCCGCATGGGCGCAAATATCCAGGTCGAGGGCAAGACCGCTATCATCGACGGCGTGCAGACGCTGCGCGGCTGCGAGGTCCGCGCCTGCGACCTGCGCGCGGGCGCTGCGATGGTCATCGCCGCTATGTGCGCCGAGGGCATGACGCTCATCGAGGATGCGCACTTCATCGAGCGCGGCTACGAGGACATCGTCGGCAAGCTCACCGCGCTCGGCGCGCATATCCGCCGCATCGAAACCTACGAAACCCCCAGCGTCTCAGAGGACGCCGGCTGAACAAAATTTCCCCGGCAGGACAATTTTGAAGTGATCCCAAAAAGCTAGTGTTCAAGCAGCCGAACGGGCTTGCTGTCTGTGAATCACAGGCGGCAAGCCCGTTCGCTTTGCCTTGATTCAGCGGTTGTTGCCGGTTTGTAAGGTTTTGTCACTTAAACCGTTGGCTTTCCTGTTGGATAAGACCCGCTCAAAGGTTTCCTCAAAGGTAGCCGTGTTTTGGAGCATCTGCACCAGAATGCCCTTACTTTCTCTGACCTTCAGCAGATCCGAAAGGCTGTGAATTTTCTGATGCCCATGTGCCAGTCGAACCGGCAGACCCAGCGGGAGCTGATGGGTGTCAATGCAAGGACAACGGCGCTTCTGAATACCTCGTATAATTGCAGATAACGCAAAAGGCACGACGCAATGTCGTGCCTTTTCTGCATCATTCATATTGCCGGTTCAGTGCAGGAGTTTCGGCTTTCCTGCGCTTGTTTTTGCACCTGTTTTCGCAGCAAGGACTTTACTTGCCCATGCGAAGAAGTATGGCACAGAGTTGAACAGATAACTGGTGTGCATCAGTTCGTCCAGCAGCTCTTCCATCGTAAACGGCCGGTATCCATAGGGGCTCATCTCGCCAATATAATCGTCCAGCTGGTCACGCGCCGCCGCCCGCAGGAACTTCTTCGTATCCTTGTTCGCTTTCGCAAGGCGCTTGATGCAGTCCTCTGCCTTATCGAACTGATTCAGCTTGTAATACAAAACTGCCAGCGGCAGGAGCATCTGCGTTTCCTCATAGGAATCGAACTGCTTATGGAGCGCCAGCGCGTGCATCTCGTCTTCCATATAGGCATACAAATGCATCAGCTGATAGCGGACGCCGAGATTATCGTTCTCGCACAATTCCAACAGGCGCTGCCCTTCGTCGATCGCCCGGCGCATCATGCCGCAGGAAATTAAAACGTCAAAGTATGTATAGCGCACGCGCATATATGGTCTGGTTTCAAACGCTGTCCAAAACTCACCGGCGTACTCCTTGAACGCGCCGGACTTTTCCATCTGCTTGTCCGCTGCGTCGAGCAGCTCCTGCAGGGCAAGCCGCCGCTCGTCCGGCTGCTCCGCTGTACGCAGGATCAATTGGAGTCTTGCATCCAGATTGTCCGGCTCCAGCTCCAGCGCCTTGTGCAGATATTCCACGCTTTTTTTCTTCGACGTGACCTGTTCGGCGAGATCCAGATAATCGTCCGCTGTTTCAGGCGCAGATTCTTTCTGCTCTTTGCATTTTAGATTGTATTCCGCAAAGAACCGCTCCGCCAGGGCATCCACGTCGGCTTCGTTCTCCGTGTCCTCTGCGTGAGCGTCCAGGAATTTCTGCAATTCTTTCAAAACCTTTTCTGAGTCTCTGCTCATTTTATCGCGCCTCCCGTATCTGTTGCATGCTGTTTGGTTTCTCTGCATGAATTATACCAGATTCGTCAACATTCGTCGAGAGATATATGCCAAAACGACTATGATTCTTACCAGTCTGTACCGCACCATCCTTTTTTCCTGAATAGCTTTTTCAGAAAATGCCCAATTCTCTCGATTTGCGTAGAAATATGAAAATCAAAAAACTAGATTTACGCTGTCCTCTCTGAAAAAATTCAAGACGAAATATGCCGATCAGCTTCATATCCCTTATGTTTTGCATACCGGCGATTTCAAAGAGGAAGACAGCATCGTATTTCTTCCGTTGTATATGACCCCACTGCTATAATAAGTGATGTGCAAAAGTACGGCAAGCGCTCCGCAGCCGTCTTCGCCTGTGCCGCCCACGCGTCCTGCGCAGCCCGAATGGCCCGTTCCGTCCGAGTGGCCCGACGCAGCACCTACCCAGCCTATCCAATACGACGTGCCCGCGCAGTCCGAACAGCCTGCACAGCCTGAATGGCCCGACGCGCCTACGCAGCCCATCCAGTACGATGTACCCGCGCAGCCCGAGCCTGCCGAACCTGTGACGCAGCCCGCTCCGCAGGGAAAGCCCGTTGTGTTCTCTCTGGAGCCTGAGCTGCCAGCCCAGCCGCAGCGGACTAACAGATACTGCCCGCACTGCGGCGCGCCCGTCAAGCTGTCCGACGCCGTATTCTGCACCGTATGCGGTAAGAGCCTGTCATAATCTCCCCCGCCACAAGAAACAGGGCTGTCTCAAATGATCGAAACATCATTGAGACAGCCACGTTTTTTGATTTATGGACTTATGCGAACGTACCGTTCAGGGATTGGGTCAGGCCGGACAGTACGCCGGTGATCGTCAGCAGGACGCCCAGAATGATCGCCAGCACGTAGACGCAGAAATAGCTGCGGGCATAATTGCGGCGGTTGATGTTCGCGCTGCCGATGGCGTGGACGATCAGGAAGATCCAGCCCAGGAGCGGCAGGGCGTAGAGAATGCCGAGGCCAAAATAGCTCCACGGCGACAAGGGGCGGTACGCCTCCGGCAGATGCTGCAGTTCAAATTCGTTCATGTGTCTTCCTTCTTTCTTACAAATGCTCCTTGCAGGTCAGCTGCGCGACGTCCAGCCGGAACACGGCCGCGCGCTGCGCCTGCTCGTCTGTAAAGGTAAACAGACGGCTCTTTTCATAGTGCGCCATAATTGCCGACAGCGCCCGCTTCTTTTCCTCCGGCTCCTGCACCTCGCAGATCACGCCCGTTCCGATCACGCTCTGATAGCGATAGGAATACGAGCAGCCGGTCTGTCCAGCTGCGAGCGCGTGCGCGCAGTCCAGCTCAAAGCCGACGCGCGGCGCAGTGCGGATGAGCTCTGCCTTGCGGCCCTCGTGCGCGCCGTGGAAATAAAACCGGTCAGGTGAGCCGGGGACAAAGGCGAAATTCAGCGGCACGATGTACGCCCCCTCCGGGCAGGAAAAGCCGACACGGCAGCAGGTGCAGGACTCGATCACCTGCAAAATCCGTTCGCGGTCCGTGACCGCGCGGTCAGCCCGTCTCATGCCAGCCGGACGCCGCCCGCCTGCCGGATCGAGAGCACGTGGCAGCGGCCCTCGCCGAGCACGGCCTCCATATTGGCGCGGAAGGACGCAAGCGCTTCATTCGGCACGAACGCCAGCAGCGTCCCGGCAAAGCCGCCGCCGTGAATGCGGCAGGCGCCGCGCCCGGCAAGCTGCTTTTCACAGGCAGCCAGCGCAAGGGCCATCTGCTGGTGCTCCCGGCTCCCGGCAGGAACCACGTTCTGCAGCAGCATCCACGACGAGCGCCCGGAATCGCGCACGCCCGCAAGGAAGCCCTCAAAATCGTCCCGTTCCAGCGCCTGCACCTGCTGCTGCACCCGGCGGTTTTCGTCAAAGAAATGCATCGCGCGCAAAACGGCGCGGTCGCCCGCCGCCTCGCGGGCCGACTTGAGATTTGCGTAGAATTCCGCCTCGTCCACCTCGCGCAGCACGTCCTTGCCGAACACACGGGCCACGCGGCGCATCTCCTCGGGGATGGCCGCGTATTCATCCGTCAGATCTGCATGATCCGCGCCGGAATCGAGCGTGCAGAGCGTGTAGCCGCAGTGCGCAAAATCGAACGCCGCCTGCCGGACGGCGGGGTGCGCCGGGTCGGCAAAATCGATGAAGACCAGCCCGCCGACGCTGGAGGCCATCTGATCCATGAGGCCGCAGGGCTTGCCGAAATAGACGTTCTCGGCATACTGGCCGATCTGCGCGATCTCGATGGCGGAGCATTTTTTATCGAAAAACAGCTCGTTGCAGATCGTGCCGATCAGAACCTCGAATGCGGCGGAGGACGACAGACCGGAGCCGGGCAGGACGGTCGAGCGGACAGCCGCGTCAAAGCCGTGCAGCTTACAGCCGCGCTGCGCAAACGCCGCAGCAACGCCGCGCACGAGCGCGGCGGTCGTATTTTTTTCTTCCGCGTGGACGGACAGATCATTCAGATCAATCTCGACCGGGGCATAGCCCTCGGACGCAACGCAGATGATGGAATCGGGCCGCAGCGTGACCTCCGCCGTCGTTTCCAGATCGACAGCCGCAGCCAGCACGCAGCCGTGCTGATGGTCGGTATGGTTGCCGCTGATCTCCGTGCGGCCCGGCGCGGAAAAGCGATAGCTTGTCTGCATATGCAAACGCCTCCGTTCCCCCGCCTCCCGGCGGGGCGTCTTTTTCTGTATTATACCTGATTTCCAGCCTTCCGGCAAGAGCCATTCTGCCAAAACAGAAAGCAGCCGGCAGACAAGTCTCTGCCGGCTGCTTTGGTACACAAAGGATCGAATATGAATCGTATCAGAACGTTGCGACGTTCTGCTCGGCAGGCTCGGCGGGCTGCACGTTCACAGCTGTCAGGATGGGGCCGACGCCCTTGTAGAGCGTGTGGAACTTGACCTCGACCGTCGCCGTTACCCAGACCCAGCTTCTGGCCGCAAGGCCGGAGGCCGCCGCGAATTTGCACGGCAGGCCCATGAACGTGATATCCGCCTCGCAGCAGGTCATGACGAACCGGCCGGGAGCAAACATCCCCTCTTTTTCCCGGCGCAGGCGCGCGACCTGCCCCTTGAATTTCACGGTCTTGCCCGCGTACTTCTTTGGCTCCTCGGTGATATCGCGGTAGAACAGGGCATAATCCTCGTCCCTGATCTCGACCACGGGCGCGTTCAGGTCGAACGGCAGCGGGTCTTCGATATCGTCATAGTGCGTCGAGCCGTCGGTGTATTCATAGAGAATGTCGATCTTCCGGTTCACGGCGCGGGCGATCTTGTGGTACGGCATGACGTCCGTACCGGGGGCCATGCGGTTGAGAACCAACATCTCCGCGCCTGCCAGCTTGTCCACGACAAGCTGGCGCATATTGGCGTTGTAGCTGAGGAAGGTCGTCGCGTCGGCAAACATGACCTCCTGCGCGATCTTCCAGTGGTCGGGGGTCTTGAGGTAGAAATCCGCAGCAAGATGCATCCCGTTGAGCTCCACGACCACACGCTCGGCCCGGTATTTCTTCTGCAGATCGGTCAGCATTTCCGGGCTGAGGTCTTCATAGTCCAGAACCTGCTCGTAGACCTCCTTGTGCGGGTAGGCCGAGACGTCGTATTCCTCCTCGCCCTCCTCGAAAACCAGCAGAAGCGTCCGCTCGCCGGTGTTGAAGCGCTCGTCTTCGAGCGTTTCCTGAATGAACTTCGTCTTGCCGGACTCCAGAAAGCCGGTAAAGACGTACATGGGGATATCAGGCATAGCCATAGAGAAAACTCCTTACTGCTTTTCCACGCCGAAGAGCTTCGCAACAGCCTCTTCGTTCAGCTTCGAGCCGATCACGCAGATGCGGCCCGTGACCATCGCGCCGCCGTCGCGGATATCCGGCTCACCGGGGACATAGTCGAAGTGGATCCACTTCTCGCCCTCCGCGTTTGCTACATAGCCCTTCGCGCGCAGGACAATGCCGTAGGCATCCGCGTCCTCAAGCGCCTTCAGGATGCGCTCGATCTCGGCCTTTGTGAATTTCTTGTGCGTTTCCTCGCCCCAGCTGATGAAGACCTCGTCGGCGTCATGACCGTGGTGGTGATGGTGATGATGGTGGTGCTCATGCTCGTCGTCATCGTCGTCATCGTGATGGTGGTGGCAGGCGCAGTCCGGGTCATCGCATTCATCGTCATCGTCGTCATCATGGTGATGATGGTGATGGTGCTCGTGCTCGTCGTCATCCTCGTCGTGGTGATGATGGTGGCAGGCGCAGTCCGGATCGTCGCACTCGTCGTCCTCGTCATGGTCATGATGATGGTGGTGCGCCTCTTCTTCGAGCTTTGCAAGCTCGATGGCGATGGTGCTGCGCTGCTCCATGGCCTCCATCAGCTGCTCGCCGGTCAGCTCCGGCCACGGGGTCGTAACGATCACGGCGTCCTTGTTGTGTTCGCGGATCATGTTGACGCACTGGTCGAGCTTTTCCTCCGTCATGCCGTCGGTTCGGCTGAGGATGATGGTGTTGGCCGTCTCGATCTGGTTATTGTAGAACTCGCCGAAGTTCTTCATATACATCTTGCACTTCGTCGCGTCCGCCACGGTCACGAAATTGCCGAGCTGCACGTCGTCGGACGTGACCTTGCGCACGGCGCCGATGACGTCGGACAGCTTGCCCACGCCGGACGGCTCGATGAGAATGCGGTCGGGCGCATACTCCGCAATGACCTTCTTGAGCGCGCGGCCGAAATCGCCCACCAGCGAGCAGCAGATGCAGCCGGAGTTCATCTCCGTGATCTGGATGCCCGCCTCCTGCAGAAAGCCGCCGTCAATGCCAATTTCGCCGAATTCGTTCTCAATGAGGACGAGCTTCTGGCCGTGATAGGCTTCCTTGATCATTTTTTTGATGAGCGTCGTCTTGCCAGCGCCGAGAAAGCCAGAATAAATATCAATTTTTGTCATACAGGAACACCTTCCAGTTGCATTATTTTATTGAATTAGTATAGCACTTTCCCATGGGAACATCAAGGTTTCTTCCTAAAATATTCATCGGTTTCTGCAAAAGGAATTGACAAACCTGCCTGGATATGATAAGATAATTCACGGCTTTGGAGGCCGGCATTCGGAGAGATGTCCGAGCGGTTTAAGGAGCTGGTCTTGAAAACCAGTGACACAGCAATGTGCCGTGGGTTCGAATCCCACTCTCTCCGCCATTTTCTTTCCTTCATATCGGCTCAACCGACCTGCGGAAGTACCCAAGTGGCCGAAGGGGCTCCCCTGCTAAGGGAGTAGGCGTCTAAAAAGCGCGCGAGAGTTCAAATCTCTCCTTCCGCGCCAGAAAAACCTTGAAAACATCTGTTTTCAAGGTTTTTCTTTTATCAATTTTCCGCTGCTTCAAGCGGTTCGGGCGTCCAGAATTCCGTGTGGCGGCTGCTTTGGCCGGGGTGCGAGTCCCGCAAGCTCTACGGCGATCATCTTCCCACGGAACACGTGCTTGCCCGCCAGCTGTGCGGTGCCGCCGCAGCCGCAGCCCTTTGTTTTTTGCGCGCAGGCAAGTTCTGTGGTAGTATAAACAAAACGTTCAGAAGGACGGGATCAGAATGCCGGTGACAATCCTTGCGGCGATTCTGCTGATGGCCGCATATTTTCTCGTTTTGTACGGCGGCGTCGGCTTTATTCAGGATAAGCGGTTCTTTTCCTCCGCACCGAAGGAGAATCTGGACGCGATCCCGGACAAAAAAGAGCGGTTCCGCGGGGCGCACATCATCGGCTGGATCATAGAGGGGATCGCGGTCCTGCTGTTTCTGGCCGCAGCCGTTCTTGCCGCGTGGGCCGGGATCCAAAGCGGCTTTGGATTTTTCCGCTTCTTTGGCCGGTATCTTATCATGCTCTATTGCATGGAGCTCTACGATATTCTCTTTTTCGACTGGTTCCTGCTCTGCCATTCAAACTTCTTCCCGCATTTTTATCCCGATCTGAAGGGCATCGTAGGGCCGCATATGTTCGGCTACAATAAAAGGACGCACATCCTGCACTTCCTGCTCTATATCCCCCTCTGCGCCGCCCTGTCATACCGGCGATTCGCCGGTATGTTTTTCGCAACTTTTCTGCACCTTCCGCTTGACAAGCAGGAATATCTGTGGTAATATATCCGAGCAGTTGAAAGACTGCAAACGCGCGAGTGGTGGAATTGGCAGACTCGCTAGATTCAGGTTCTAGTGTCCACTCCGGACGTGCGGGTTCAAGTCCCGCCTCGCGCACCACATAGAAAACCCTTGAAAACACTACGTTTTCGAGGGTTTTTCTTTATGCTAAAACAGGCGTTTTCCCCTAAGTTTTCCCCTTACAGAGTTTTTACGCCTTTTTTGCCGCCTGAATGCCCTCAATAAAGCTGTCCATTCGCTTGGCGCTTTCCTTCCGCATTTGGTCGGTCACATGCGCATAGGTATCCAGTGTGAACGCTGCCGTGTGGTGTCCCAGATTCTCCTGAACGGTTTTGATATCGTCACCAGAGCGGAGCGCGGCGACTGCATAACTGTGCCGCAGATCGTGAAAACGCGCGTTTGGAACGCCTGCTTCGGCAGCCAGCTTTTTAAAATGCAAATAAACCGTTTGTGCGCACAGATTCTTTCCGAGTGAATTTGTAAAAACAAGGTCAAGTGGGTTACTCCATGCAGGGCCGGCTTTCAGCCGCTGCTCGTTCTGCGTCTTTCGCTGCCTGGTCAAAATCTGCATGACGTATTTCGCCGGTGCAACAATACGGCTTTTCCCGTTTTTGGTCGGAGCGAGGATATACTCGCCGCCGGTACCGCGCACCTTCTGAAGCTACTGCTTGATCGTAATTGTTCCGCTCTTGAAATCAATGCAGTCCCATGTCAGGCCCAATACTTCACCTTCACGCATTCCTGTGAAAAGCGTCACGAGATAAACCGCTTCGTATTCGTGTCCTTTGATCGCATTGAGGAACGCAACCATTTCGCTGTCCGCAAGCGGCTTGATCTCGGCCTTTTGAACCTTTGGAAGATCTGGCTTGTCGGCTGGATTGTGCCGGATATATCCAAGCGAAACGGCCTTTTCCAGTGCTTTGTGCAGTGTTCCATGAACATTCTTTTTTGATTTCGCCGAAAGCGGTTCTTTGGTACGCTTATTTGTGAGATTGTTATAAAGCCGCTGGACATCGACTGCATTTAATTCGGACAGACGCTTTGCACCTATGGCCGGTTTCAGATGTTGCTCAATGTTGGCTTTGTAGCTTTCGACCGTGCGAGGCTTTACACTGTTCAGATACTCCGCCGCCCATGTGTCAAGCCATTGCCCGACAGTCATTTTTGATGGCTCAAAATAGTCCCCCTCGTTGACTGCAACGGCTGCGGCCTGCATCTTTTCACGAACTTCCTTCTGCGTTTTGCCAGAGAAGCTGCGGCGGATCTGTTTGCCGGTGCCGGGGTCAACACCGACTGTTAGACGGGCTTCCCAGAACGTGTATTCTTTTCCCTTCCGTAGAACAGTTTTCTTACGAATACTGCCTGCGCCCCTTGCGGCGCGTTTTACCATATCAAGATTCCTCCCTGTCTGATTGATGATTTCGCAAACCTAATACCAACTGCTCCATAAGAAAACCCGCTCGATGGGCATAATGCGCAAACAACTCGGAAAATCCAAGCGGTGCGGCTCCTGTGCACATGAGCGCCCTGACAGCTTCCTCGTACTGGTTCTGTGATGGCTGTTTTTCTGCCGTCTTGCTGTCTGATACATCCGCAGCATCTATCGCGCACGCGGCAGCTACCATGTCGCAAAGCTGGGCAAGCGTGTATTGCCCGCTGTCCCCGCGCTCGGTCAAAAGGCAATTCAGCGTCTGAATGCTTTGCTTGCTGTATCGGTTATGCAGCGCCTGAATTGCCGGTTCTGACAGATCTGTATAGTCCATCAGGGCTTTGGCTGATTCATCCCGTGATCGGATATCACCTCTTCCAAGCAGATAGTCAGTCGAAACGCCATAAAAGTCAGCCAGCGCAGCGATACGATCTACGCTCATTTTTCCAGCTGCACCAGCTTTTACACCTTGCACGTCGGTGTTCTCATAGTCAATAAGCGATGCCCTGGAGATGCTGATCCCATATTGGGCTTTGAGTACAGCAGATAATTTTTCATGAGACAATTTTTTCTCCCGCCGAAGCATTTTCAGACGCTCGGCGGTTTTTTTATAATCAAAATTCATATGCGCCTCAAAAGCTAGTACAATAGCGTATATAAATATTATAGTCGATTTTGCTATACTTTTCAAGGAGTAAGCGGGCAGTCCAGTGGTTTTTATCTGGACTGTCCGCTTTTTGCAGATATGGCCGAGCCGAGTTTACATAAGAATGTAAAAAACATTTGTTGGCATGAGTATGATGAAAAATAGAGGGGACATTCCGCCGACAACATCAACACCATGCGCATGGCTCAAGGTGCAACCACCACGGCGGGAACAACCGCCGCAACCAAGAAAGGAATGACACAAAATGGTAAAATGCAACAAAGACATTCGGCAACATGCCGCCGAGAAAGGCGTTTTTCTCTGGCGGGCAGCAGAGCGGGTCGGGTTTAGCGACTATCGACTGTCGCGGCTCATGCGCCGGGAGCTTTCACCCGATTTCAAGGCGCAACTTTTGGCGGCGATTGACGAATTGGCACGAGAGGATGAGGATTCTGAAAATGGTTGAAAATGAGGAAAAATTGGCACTTTCTGTACATGAAACTGCGGAAATTCTGGGTGTCAGCGTCCCGACAGCTTACGAGTTGGCGCGCCGTGCGGACTTTCCGGCTTTTCACGTCGGCAGACGAACGCTGGTCGATCGTACCGGGCTGAGACGCTGGATCGCGAAGCAGTCTGGAGCAGAATGGGAGATCGGAGGGAATTCGAATGGCTGATAGATTCGCCGAACTTCGACAGCAGATTTCGGCAGCAGACGCGGCTCGTGCTTACGGAATTTTTATCGGTCGAAATGGGATGGCATGTTGTCCTTTTCATTCAGATCGTACTCCGTCTTGCTCGTTTAAGAATGGCTTCTTCCACTGCTTTGGCTGCGGCATAGGCGGCGATTCAATCGAATTTACTGCCCGCTTATTTGGAATAGCCCGTGTTGCCGCAGCAAAAAAATTGAATGCTGATTTGGGGCTTGGCTTGCCGTTCGGACAACCTTTCTCTCCTGCCGAACGAGAAAAAATATGTCAGCGCAAAAAGCTACTGGCCGACTATCAGGCGTTTGAGTCGTGGCGTGTTACATTTTTCAGGAGGCTTGGTGAAGCATATCGACGTGGTGCTTTGGTCAAGGGGGCTGCTGCTGCAGAATTATCTTCCTCAGACACTGCTGCGCTGCGGTGGCATGCCGATCTGGGATATGCCATCGATTTGCTTGGCACGGGGAGCGCCGACGAACAGCTTGAGGTTTATGCGAAGAGGGAGATTCTGGATCAATGGATTTCGAAGATTTTGTGAAATCGCGAAAGAATTCTGCTACTTTTGCTACTTTTGCTCCGCCATCTGACGATTGGGAAAGACCCATACCGTTTACTGAAACGCAAACCATGGATTTTCCTGTGGCAAGCTTACCTGTTCCAGTGGCCGCCTTCGTTAGGTGTCTCGCGGAAAGTACGCAAACCCCGGAAGAAATGGCTGGTATTCTTTCCCTTGGAGTGTTGGCAACGGCTTTTCAATCGAGATATAAGGTTGAGATCACGCCGGACTGGAAAGAACCTCTATGTCTTTACTGCGTTGCAGTAGCACCGCCCGCAGAACGAAAAAGCGCCGTCATTTCTGCCCTCACCCGTCCTATTTATGAATACGAAACTGAGCGGAGAGAACTTGAGGCCGTGGAGATTGCACAAAACCAAGCCGAGCGGGATTTGCTGGAACGAGCGCTTGAAAAGGCAAAAAATAGCGCCGCAAAGGGTGATTTTTCACAAAAGAGGGCGGAGATATTGGGGCTATCGGCACAGCTGGCAGAGTTTAAGGATCGCCACCCGTTCCGCCTATTGGTCGATGATGCAACCCCCGAAAAATTAGTAGATCTGATGGATGCGCAAGGCGGGTGTATGACGGTATGTAGCGCAGAGGGGGGAGTTTTTGATAGTATGCGTGGCAGGTATGAAAAGAGCATCAACTTTGATGCTTATCTGAAGGGCCACGCGAGGGACATGATTGTTGTCGATCGTATCGGGAGAAAGTCAAACAACATCCAGAACCCACGCCTGACGATGATTTTAACGATTCATACTAAAATCTAGTAAAACACTTTAGCCGTCTTACCAGATATGCTATAGTGTAT
>ERZ840096.189-NODE-189-length-103828-cov-12.781494_pt1 | contig 103828 bp, 125 predicted proteins | sample MGYA00519878_ERZ840096 | MGnify/ENA primary metagenome ERZ840096 (study PRJEB31850, sample SAMEA3708865) | human gut metagenome | biome: human gut; feature: human-associated habitat; material: faeces | place: China | collected 2014 ...
TTTGGTATCACAAAATCTCAATTCCTGACACCACTATTTATAAGTAGTGCTTCGCTCTATACAAGTAGCGTTGCTATGTCAAAATAACCGTATTCAGTTTTTGTTCAGAGCATTTCTTTGAATGGTTCTCCAAACTTTCTTTATGGCATTGTGGTCAAAATTGTGGTCAAAACCAAATGAGGTCAGCCCACAAACAAAAAAATCCAACGATTTCTAACGTGAAATCGTTGGATTTATGGTCCACCTGACACATTCTCACTCGAACAATTTTTCCCTTTACGCCACCCCCAATTCTTTCTACATACTTCTTTCAAATCTTACTTTTTCTCGTACATAGTATCCGCTGCATTATACAGCATCTCCAAAAACTGTCCCGCCGTTGGCCGATGATCCAGCGGGTATCCCGCCAACACCTGCACTTTTTCCAGGTCAGTTTTCCATGCCAGCTTTGCCGTCCTGCGAACAGCGCTCTCCACAGCCCTCCAAGCATGACCAGAAGCTTCCGCCACAGGCAGATAAACTTCCTTCTGCAAGGCTCGCAACCGGTCAGGCCTGGTGCAAATCAGCGTCATACACTGCCGGAGAGTATAATAATCATTCTTTGTGCGAATGATCCCCAGAGGGCGCAGCAAGTGGTCAAATTGTGTATCAGTCATTCTAACACATCCTTTCGCCCATCATGCTACGCCTTTTGTCGAAAGAAGTCGAAAACACAAACTCAGCCCCGAGGAACCATCAGGCTCCCCGGGGCTGCTGCTATGTACGGTAATTGGATCTTACTTGATCTTCCCCTGCATCTGATCCAGCAGCTCATCTGCGTGGATGGCCTCAGGGGTGAAGGAGTTATTCTCCCACCATGCCCAGATGGCGGCAGCGGTGGTCAGGCCAGCGGTCACCCACTGCTCCACGCTGGCGCTGTCGATGGGCAGCACCGGCTTGCCTGCTGCACTCAGCAGCTGATTGACGAGGGCCAGTGCCAGCACAACAGTGCGGGCGATGGTCGCGGCGGGGATTTTTCGGTTCATCATAGGTCAGTCCTCCTGTTTGATGGGTAATGCCTTGGCGCGGTTGTACAGCTCTGTGCCGGTGCCGTTGCCGCCCAGTGCGTGATAGCTTTTGTAAAGGTATTCGAGGTTTTTCAGTCCACCAGTGTCAATGCTGCCCTGCTTGATGTAATACTGACACGCCTGATAGATACGATCATGCAGGATGGCCAGCACGCCGTCCAGCAGAGCCTTGTACTTGATGACCACCGCGATGACGGCGGTGCCCAGCAGACCGAAAGCCCACTCTGCCCAATATTGGGCGATCCATTGCCACATCGGTCTCACCCCCTGACCTGCCCCAGCCCGGCCCGCTGGATGATGGCAGCATAGTCCTTGTAGGCCACGCTCAGGTCTACCGGGCCGCTCACGCCTGGGATCTTGCCGCTGCTTGTGTACTGCCACATGCCGTGGCGACGGGTGGGGCGCTTGCCGCGGTAGTCCGCGATCCACAGATCGTAAGCAGCGAGTGCTGCCATGTCGAGGGCGGTGTCCGCGAAATTGGTGTAGGTGTACACCATTGCATACAGCCCCCACGCTTCGAGTTGGGCAGCGGCTTCGGCCACCAGGGCCGAAAGCTTTGCGGGGGCCAGGGAGCGCAGGCGGGGGTCCTCCACATCGATGGCAAGAGGCAGCTGGAACGTTTTGCCCCGGAGAGCTGTTTTGAGGGCGGCCAGCTCCTCCTCCGTCTGCCGCTGCGTGACCGCACAGGTGTAGTAGTAACCGCCCACCGGGATGCCCCGCGCCGTGCACGCGGCATAGTTGCGCTCGAAGGCCGGGTCAACGTAGGGCTTGCCGCCCTTGCTGCCCAGCACCCGCAGCATCACGCCGTCGATTTTGCCGCTTTTCTTGACCTTGTCCCAGTCAATGCTGCCCTGCCAGCGGGAAACGTCAAGTATTGTTCTTGGCATTGCTCTGCGCCTCCTTTGCAGTATTCAAAGTGCCTCCCACATAAACTCGCCAACTCGTACCGGTGTCATCATTGGGCCAAATCGTGACATGCTTTCCACTGCAGATTGGCCATGCATTGAAATGTCGAATCCCATACATTTCACTGCCGAATGTATGCGCTCCCGGTTTTGCTGTGCAGGGATGATGCGGTAGCTCGTCCATGGTCATGGTATGCACATGGTAATGCTGCGGGTCTTTCTGATACTCAGCTCTCTGTAGGGCAACAGCTTCCTGCACGATCTTGTTAAGCCCTGCCTGGTCATACTCCATTTTGAAAGTTCCGCTCTCGAGCAGCTCGTCCAATGTGCCCTCCAGGGTCGTGTCACCCAGTGTGATGCGCACCTTCAGGTCATCCATTGCTCTGCGCCTCCTTCTCGGTCAGCTGGACGTGGATAGCTTCCAGGTCGTCAGCGGTCAGGGCAGGGTAATCCGCCGCGATTGCCTCAAAGGCTTCGCCGTTGTTCAGCCGGATGCGGAATGCCCGCACCATGATGCGGAGTTTCAGGTTGTTCAGCGTTTTCATAATTTTAACCTCCAATCAAATCGGCCATCATAAGCACAAGGTCGTCGTTTGCCGCTTCCAGAGCGTCCATGCGGCCCGGCACGGTTTCCAGCTCTGCCTTTTTCTTCGCTTCGGCGGCAGCGGCTTCTTCTGCCTTTTTCTTGGCTTCAGCCTGTGCAGCCAGCTCTTCGGCGGTGTAGCGGATGTACCGCATCACCGGCACTTCCTCATCCCAGGCGGGCTGAGGGTCAACACCGGGCACATCGATGATCTTCACCATGTCCCGGCCAATCTCTTTACCATCCCGGTAGTAGATGGCGGGAGAGCCGTCCGGCAGCTTTGCGGTCTCTCTGTGCCACTGCGGAGCTGTGCCCTCTACGGCATCATGGTGAATGACTTCCACATCTTCCACCAGATAGCCCGCTTCCAGATCCGGCTCAGTGGTCAGCACAATGCCAGTCTCGTCAATAATTTTCATGTGCGCTCCTTTCATGCGGCATCATCCACCCGCACCCAGATGTACAGGGCATAGTAAGGGTTCAGGATGTCCATTGCCTGCCCGCTGCCGGTGCTGCCGATGCTCACGGTATGAGAGTGAGCGCCAGCGTCCCCGATGCTCACGGTATGGCTGTGGCTTCCCGTGCCGTTCGTGCTGAAGCTGTGGGTGTGGGAACCATCAGAACTGGTTGTAAATTTATAATTAGCCCAGGAAGCTCCATAGTCCCTAATACGGTACGATTCGCCATCATCGCCGCCACTCTTATACTCAGCATTCACATTATGGCTATGCGAACCCGCACTGTTGGTCGTACCGCTGTGGCTATGCCAGCCTGCGCTGTCGGTGGATGCACTGTGGCTGTGGGAACCAGCGCTGCCGGTACTGCCACTATGGCTATGGCTCGGCATTTCGGCAGTAGTCTGGGTGTGGGTGGCGCTGCCGCCGGTGGTGCCCACAGGGTAGGCACTGGAAGCGCCCATGATAAACTCGCCCTCGACGCGCTCCCATGTGCCGCCGATAAAGCTTGCCGGGCTGGTGGGGTCGTTGCTGGCCCAGTACCTGACTCTCTTGTAGTCCTCTTCCCGCTGGGCAGCGAGCATCTCCTTGATCAGCGCCCGGGTCGCCGCAGCATCGGCAGGGGCCCCTGCGATGGAGACGGTCGTGTCGGTGTTTGCCGCCTTTTTAGCTTCCTCCGCCCAGTTCTTGGATGCTTCCTCACTGGCTTTGGCATTGGTAGCAGAGGTAGCCGCTGCCGTCTTGCTCTTCTCTGCCTCCCCGGCCTTGGTGACGGCGGTGGAAGCGCTCCCCGCAGCGGCGGTGGCCTGCTGGGTGGCAATGTTTGCCGCAGCGGTGGCCGTTTTGGTGGAAGCTGCCACGTCGTTCAGGGCCGTGGTGCGGGCCCGTGCGATGTCCTGCAAGGCGGCGGTGTGCTCCGTCTCCGTGTCCTGCAGGGCCTGCTTGGCGGCGGTCTCGCTGCTCTTGGCGGCGGTCTCGCTGCTCTTGGCGGCGGTTTCACTGCTCTTGGCGGCGGTTTCACTGCTCTTGGCGTTGTCCTCACTCGTCTTTGCTGCATTCTCACTGGCCTTGGCATTGGTCTCCGACGTTTTTGCGTTGGTCTCGCTGGTCTTGGCTCTTACCGCACTCGCTTCGGCCTCCTTGGCCTTTGTGGTGCAGGTGGCCACACTTGTATCCATGCTGTCGGCACTGGCCTTCGCCTTATCCGCGCTGGCTTTCGCGTTGGTTTCGGATGTTTTTGCGTTGGTCTCGCTGGTCTTGGCCGCGTTCATGCTCTCCAACGCCTGCTTGGCGTACTTTGTCACCTCGGCCACGAACTGTTCATAGATGCTCGGCGTAATGTTCTCGGTGGTCGTGTCGGTGTCGATGGTGTCATAGCAGGTGTACTTGCCGGGCTTGGTCATGGCAATGTAGCCGCTGTCGTTGATAGCCAGCAGCATCCAGGTGCCCTCTCTTTCCAGTGTCCACCGCCGGTCTACCAGTGCGCTGTTGTTCTCGTCCAGGATCTGCGGGTCCGGCAGGGTGCCGCTCAGCCGCTGCACATGCAGCGAGATGGTGCACGCCTTCCACTCCTCCGGCACTTCAAAGTGCAGCCGGTCCACCTTGGCGCTCCGCACACCGCCCAGATACAGCGTCTCAATGTTCGCCCGAAACGTCGAACCATTGTCCTGCAGCTTTCTGATTTTGATATCCAGTTGGCTCACAATTTCACTCCCTTCACCAATCGGGCGCACTCCTCGATCGATCCAGAGGTCTCATTTCAGATTTGTGCGCCCTTCCTGACCCTATCCTATCACGCCCCGCCGGGTGCAACTACCCCGGACATACAAAAGGGAGGCCGTTCACCCCGAACGGTCTCCCTTTCTTCTAAGCAGGGCTCCCCCCTCGGGGGAGCTGTAAGCAACTCCGCCTTTGGCGGATTGCGCACTGAGAGGTTCACCTCACCCCTGCCCACTCATCCTTGCTGTTCTTTGCCTGTTCCTCCTTTTTTGCCGCGTCCTTCACCCACTGGGCAAAGTTCTTTTCCTCATACATAGCCGTCCCGTCCTCTTTGGTCAGGCTCGTCAGCAGCTTCTCCAGCTTCTCCCGGTCGTGGTCGTTGCCCGCCAGATACTCTTCCTTCACCGCCGCCGTGATCTTCGTCTTGATGCTGCCGTCCTCCTTGCCCGCCGTCCGCAGCCGCCGGATCTCATCCTGCACGTCGCTGGTCCTGCCGGTGTCCACCGCTTCAGTCAGGTCATCGTACACGCTGCCCTCGGTGCCGCCCTTGTACAGCTCCTCGGCCTTGCTTTCAATGGCTTCGGTCACAAGGTCGATCACCCATGTCCGCTTTTCCGCGTCAGCTTTCACACCCTCCCGGATGCCCAGGGTCTCGTACATTTCCCGCACAAGCTGCTTTGTCAGCTCCTGGCGCTGGCTGTCTTTTCCCTCGTTCCGGGCCTGTGCAGCCTGCTCCACCTCCGGGCTGTATTTCTTCAGCCGGTTCTTCAGCTGGCTGGCAATGGTCTTTTCGTCCTTGCCCATGGCTTCCAGCTTCGCCATAGCACCGCTGGCGTTGTCCGTGTCCCCCTCGGCAATGGCGTTGTACAGCCGGTCATACTGCCCGGTGGCGCTCGTCGGGGTCGAGCTGAACGAAAAGCCGCTTCCGCTTGCAATGCCTCGTGCATCTTCCACATAGGCATCAAAGGCATCCAGCATTTTCCGGGCGTTCCCCATAGGCACACCCGCAATTTCAAACCCGTACTGCATCAGGTTAACGCCTGCCTTTCGCAGTTTCTGGTGATACGCTTCCAGCTGTTCCTCCGTCATGTCACCGGTGTCCTGCCGGACAAGGCTGGAAAACTTCGTTACTGCTGCAAAAAGATCATTCACAGCGCTGATGTTGGTTGCACTCACCACATCGTAATCCGTACCGTTCACTGCATTTCCCACAGCGCTGTACAGCTCGCTGCCATACAGGAAGTTGCCCGCAAAGCTTTCCGTGTACAGATTCAGGAATCGCTTACTCACGCTGGCTGCGGTCACATCTCCGTTCTCGTCCTGCTCTCTGTCCCACCGGTGCAGCAGGAAGTCCGCACCGATCTTCATCAGTGCAAACACAGCAGTCTGGGTGATCTGGCTCACAATGGCCCGGTTCAGGTTCTTTCCGGCCCGCTTCACTTCTTCTGCCGTCTCGCTGCTGTGTGCAGCCTTGTCCCGTGCCTTCTGGGCGTTGTAGTCCATCACCGCATCGGCCATAATGCCGTAGTTCTGGAAACGCTGGGTCGTGAACATGGTCAGGGTCTTGGTCATTTGATCCGGATTTCGCTGGATTCCCGCCCGCTGCATGGTGGTGTAGTTGGGCTGGGTCTCCTCAATGACCCGCTGATACATCTTGTTCACGGCTTCCCAGTAGGCTTCGCTTCCTTTCGTGGCTGCACCCTCTGCAAACTCATTGGTATGGTGCTCCACATACCGCTTGGAGCCTTCCCACAGTGCCGCCACCGTGATCTCGTCCATGCTGTTGATCCAGCCGGTCACCCACTTTGGCAGCTTGTCCATGGCCTTTTCTGCCGCGCCCTGGCTCACGCCAATGCTGGCAAGCTCACCGCGCTGGCTTCCCCGCAGTCGGTATCGCAGCAGCACATCCCCATGCTGGGCAATTTCCTGTTCCAGCGCTGCCCGCTGCTTGCCGGAGAGGTTCTTCACAAACGGCACCACCGCCGCCATGGTATCCGCACCCAGTACCGCGCCCGCCGTTGGCAGAGATGCTGCCTGGGCAATGGCCACGCCCGGGTTCAGCGTCAGGATCGCGCCCGCATAGTTGCCGCGCAACCTGTCCAGCACTTTGGTCATTGTGGTCGAGCGCTTTCTTTGCGTGGTCTGCAGGTCGGTCAGCAGGTCATCGATGTAGTTCGTCGCGCTCTGGCCCCACTGCTCTTTCAGGATACCATTTTTCAGCATCTTGATGCCGTCCTCGGTCTCAATGCTACTGTTCAGCACCTTCTGCACATCCCGGATGGGTGCCGCCAGTCCGGCGTAGGCTGCCGTGTCCCGCAGGCTCCGCTGCACCACGCTGCTGCACTCCTCCAGCAGGATGGGCATCTGGCTCTTGACACGGTTCTTCAGGAAGCCCCGGCCCTCAATGGTGGCATCCAGTTTCACGCCCTCGATCTGGGTCGCCAGCGCCGTCTTGTCCACCGCAATGGGGTAATAGTTTTTCACGGTGGCCCGCTGGTAACCCAGCAGCTTCATGCTTGTCTCGTTGATCAGGTTCGTGGTGTAGCTGCCGAAGAAATTCTTCATGTCCTCGCACCAGGCCCGGTCGTAGTCGGTCATGGCCTTCTCCACGGCCTGGATCACGGTGTCGGCCATGGGGTTTCCCGCGCTGTCCTTCAGCATCCCGATCTTCACGGTCTGGCCTTTCTGGTAAGCCTTCTCAATGTCGCCCCTGTTGTACTCCTCCGCATCCGGGATCGTCAGGCCACCGTTCAGCAGGTGCTCCCGGCTGTCGGCGTTCTGCAGGTGCATGTACAGGCTGCACAGCTGGGCGTGGGTCAACGGTGCAGCCCGACCCTTGCTGTCCTTCAGGCCAATGTCCACCAGCTCCGCGCCCGGACCGGCGAATTTTTCCATCTGTCTCAGGTTCGCCTTGCCCGTCACATTGTCAAAGAGCTTCGTTCCCTCCACAGTGATCCGGGTCTGTTCCCGCTGGCCGTCATTCAGCATGGTGCCCAGCTTCTCCATCTGGCTGTTCTTTGCGTAGCCGCCCAGCATCCGGAACACACGGCCAGCCCCCAGCATGTCCAGGTTGTACCTGGTCAGGGCGCTCCGCAGCTTTCCATCGTTGCCCTTGCTCTGGCGCACCTCTGCAGCCGCCTCGTTGGCGATCTTGTCCACCGCTTCGGCTTTCTGCAAGCTCAGGGTCTTGTTTGCCGTCCGGATTACATGCAGTGTGCTGGTGGTAATGGCTTTCAGCATCCGCATCTGGTCCACCGTCATGGGCAGATAGGTGCGGTTCTCGGTCTCCCGGATCCGCTTTCTCAGCCGGTCACGCAGCATCTCGGCCTTTTCGCTGTCCGGCAGTGCCTCGGCCTCTGTCAGCTGCTGGTTCAGCCGGTCAAGCTGGGCCTGCTTGCTGGCATTCAGGTCAGCCTGCAGCGCGTCGATGAGCTCCGGCACCTTGCTCAGCTTCCAGTCCTCGCTGATGCCGTTGGAGCTGTTCTCGGCTCCCATCGACTGCATGATGCTGGTGCGCAGGGCCGTCAGCCTGGCCACGGCGTGGTCGTTCAGCAGGGTCATATCCGCCAGCTTTGCCACCTCTGCCGCCTGCTGGATCAGGTGGGGCTGCACATACCGGTCCTTGCTGGGCCGCAGGATCATCTGGTTCAGCTGGGCAGCATTGGCCCAGATGCCCCGCCGCAGCTCGTCCTTCTGCCGGCCGTCCCGAGCTTTCTGTACCCGCTTCTCAGCCAGCTTCTTTGCAATGGCAATGTCCTCGTCCCGCTGCTGCTGGGCTGCAGTGATGGCGATTGCGTTTCGCTCCGCCTGCTTTTCCTGCCACTCCTGAGCTTTGCGCTGGTTTTCCTGCTCCCATTCCAGCAGTTCGTTTTCCTGATGGATCAGCTGCCACTCAGCTCTGTCAGCCCGGCGCTGTTCTCCTGCCACCTGGTGCGAAAGGTTCCAGTTCTCCCGCTTCAACTGTTTGTTTTCCAGCCGGATCTCGTCCAGCATCTGCTGGCGTTCTTCCTTCAGTCGCTTCTTTTCGGCCTTCCACTCCCGTTCGTAGGCTTCCTTCAGCACGTCCAGCTTTTCGGCCATGTCGCCGTAGTTGGTGATGTCCAGCCCCAGCGTATCCAGATTCTGATCCAGCAGCTTTTCTGCTTTTTCATTCCGCTTCTGCTGCTCTGTCCACTGCCGCAGTGCTTCATCTCGGCTTCCGTTCCGGCTGTTCTCATACATCCTCCGGTTGAACTCCCGGTTCTGCTCCTTCTGCACCTTCCGCAGATCCTTCAGCGCCTGCTCCGCGTTCTCCTCGCCCACGGCAGCAGCCACAGCCTGGCGCTGCCAGCGCTGGAACCCATCAAAGATGGCCTGTGCATCGGTCATCTCCGGCACGTTCAGGATATCACCCAGCATCCGGTCGGCCAGCTCCACTTTGGCATCCTCGTACTCGGCAGCATCTGCAAAGCGGCTCATCATCCTGGGCTTGATGGCATCGTGCACGTTCATCAGCACATCCAGCCACTCGGTGCTCTCCATGCTGGCCGCGCCGTCCACGCCTGCCTCCTGGGCCGCGCCCCGGAACAAGGCCGCTGCCCCTTCCTTGGTGCCGCCCATGGCCCGGGTGTCGTTGACGATGGATTCATACACTTCCGCCGGGTTGCCGTCCCGCACGCCTTCTGCCTGCCGCAGCTTCACGCCGTGCTTCCGGGCCTCCGCCACCGCTTCGCTCCACGTCCCGTACCGCTTCACCAGCTCCGCCTTGGCCGGGCCGTCCTTGTTCACCGTGTAGCTCAGGTCGTGGTATTCCGGGTACTCGTCCCACAGCTCGGTATTCCGGTAGGTGGCCCCACTCAGAATCTCATCCGCAATGGTCTCAGACAGCGCGCTGGCCTTGCTCATGCTGGCCCCGTCCGCCGTCATGTACTCCACCAGCGCCCGGGTCTCTCCGGCAATCTTCGTCCGGTCGGCCCTGCTGCCGTTGGCCTTTGTCCACCGCACCGCCAGCCCGTCAATGGAATCCTGGCTGATCCGCACACCGTGGGTCACACCCATCATCTGGGCCAGCGTCTCCATCGCCGCGCTGTTGTCCGCAATGGCCCGGCTTGCCTGCCGCTGGGTGTTCTTCCGCGCGTCCCGTTCCGCCTGTTCGGCCAGCTGGAAACGGACGTTCGGCACCTTGTTCAGCAGGGCCGTGCGCTGGGCATCGTCCCCGGCTTTGTAGAGCTTCACGTCAATGCCGGTCTCTTTCAGGCTGTCGATCAGGGTGCTGCTGGTGTTGTCGGGCAGAATCGCCGCCCGCACCTCATCAAAGCCCACGGCCCGCTGGGGCTTCGCTTCAAAGTACCCGGTGGGAATAGCAGCCACGTTCTTGTACAGGTTCAGGATCATCTGGGCCGTGTCCTTGCCAATGGTATACCCCTCTTTTGCAAAGGCCTTTCCAATGGCTGCCGCCGTCTGTTTTCCCTGTGCGGCCTGCATCAGGATGCCGCCCAGGATTTCCCGCTCTTCAAAGCTGTTGTCTGCATGGGGCGTAGTCTCTCTCCGCAGCTTGTCAAGGATATCGCTGATCTGGTCATCTGCCTTTTCCAGCAGCGCCTTGTACTCTTCTTCCGGCATCTGCTGCAAGCGGCCTTTGTCCGCCCGCACTTCGTCCAGGTTCTGGTACTCCGCCGTGGCCGTGCTCATCAGGGTGCTGGCCGAAAGGCCCCATGTATCCTGCCCTCGTGCATTCTGAGCATTCATAGCAGCCACAAGGTTTTCCAGCGTGTAGCTGTTGTGCAGCTGGGCAAAACTGCGCTTTATCCCTGCCGGAGTAAAACGGTCTTTTCCGTTTCGGATTCCCTTCTGTCCTAGAACATTTCCCAACTGGTCATACACCCAGTTCTTCACATCTTCTGCCGGAGCTTCCTGCCGGATAGCCTCCCTGGTCGCTTCCACATCCATCGCCTGCTTTCCGGCATTGGTATCGGTCAGCATTTTGTAGGCGTGCTCCAGCATCCCATACAGTCGTCCACGGTTGTCATTCCTCATCTTGTCAATGCGCATTTGCCAACGCCGGTTCTGGCCCTCCAGCTGTCCGTGAGTATACTTTTCTTCCAGTGCGTCCGCCGCTTTATCTGCCAGCTGATCCAGCTGGTCAAAGTCACCACCCTCGAATGCAGCTTTGATTTCATCCGCGCCAATGTGTTCGATCACCTTTTCCAGGGTATCATTGCCCAGGCTGTCGAACTGGTCCCGTTCTGTCTTATACGCCGGCTCCACAGTCTTACCTTTCGCTTCCAGATAGGCCAGCTGCACTGCCGTGTTTTCCTCCAGGCGCTGGGCAAGCTCTGCCCGGTCGGAGCTGCTCGTCTCTTCAATTCCAAGGCGCTGTAACGCAGCGCTGTTCGCAAATTTTCCTTCAAACGCATCTTTGCTTGCCGAATCCACCTTGCTTTCAAAGTCCCGCATCGCATCGTAATTCACTTCAAACTCCACATTGGGCCGGGTGGGTGTCCAGGCATCCGAACCATAGATACGGTTTGCCCGGTTCACCATGGGGTCAATGGTATCGGAGTTGAACACCAGCGAGATGGGGCCATACTTGGTGTGACCTTCCTGGGCTTTCACAACCGCAATAGACGGCGAGGGCATCCCGCCCAGCTCCAGCGCTTCCTGCAGGTTTTCGGCGGTCAGGTTGTGCACGGCCACAAGGTCTTTGTTCTTGTCCACCTCCACCGGAGCACTCAGCTGGAACCGCACCGATTTCTTCACAGGTTCGCTGTTTTCCTTGCTTTCGGCATTTTCTTGTGCTATACTGTTTTTAGAAAGCAGCTTAGGGGCTTCATCGCCCTGCTCGGTTTTGAGTACCGTGGTAAGGCTGCTTTCTTTTTTTGTTATTTTCCCATTCTCAATGGTCAGCAGGCTACCATCAGAACCACATACCTCATGGACATAGAATTTGCTCGCCGCATTCGGAACAGTATACTCATTTACAATAACAGCCTCATAGATTTTGATACCGTCCACCACAACCGGAGCCACAAAGGTATGAGTGTTGTACCCCCGTCCTTTCCAGTTTTCCACGAAACCAATTTGTTCACCGTACCGGATTACGTTGGGAATGGCCGCTGCAGCGATCTGCTTCACCGGGCCGTTTCCATGCTGCACGGTTGCCTTGGCTCCCTTGCGGGTCAGTTCCACCACACCAAATCCATCACGCTCTACTTTTCCGCCAATGGATTCAAAGAATCGGACGATATTTTCAGCATTTTCTTTGCTGGTAGCACCGTACTCAATTTCTTTTCCAGTGATTTCAGCCGCCGGTGTCATCTGTTCCAACCGGCCAAGATTACGGTTCAGCTGTTTTTCAAGGGTTTCCTCCCCCTCCTGCAGCTGGAACCGCATACTGCGTCCTTCCGCCGCGCTCTCTGTCTTGAGGGCAGCGGCATTTTCTTTTGCACTGCGCAGGTTGTCCATCGCTTTTTCAGCGTGGGCAAAGTATTCGTCCTGTAAAATTCTGCGCTCGTTCTCGGCCAGGCGCTGGGCCTTCAGGGCCGCCCGGTTGTCGGGGTCAAGGGTCAGCACTTCCTTTGCCCGGCTCACAATGCCGCCCAGCATCTCCTTCACCCGGTTCATCACGGTGCGGATGGTTCCGGCCCTGCCGCTGTTCTTCTCGGCCTGCCCGCGCTGGAACTCCACCCAGCGCTTGAAATCGGATTCATTGGAGAAGATGCCTCGCCAGGCATCGCCCACCAGCTCCTCGGCAGCTTCCTCATAGGTCAGGTTCTGCTGGGCATAGTCGGTCATCTTCTCCCGGATCATCTCGTCCACGGTCTCAAAGCCGCTGCTCCTGGCCAGATACAGCAGGGCATGGTCCTGCAAAGTCTTTGCTCCCTCGCTGTCCAGTGCGTTGTACCAGTGGTAGTCCTCGTGCAGCACCGTGCCGAACGTATCCTGTGCACTGTCCCCAAAGAAGATCCGGGCCGTCTCCGTGTCCACATAGGCCCGCACCCGGCTGTCTGCCTGTCCCGCACCGTTCTGCAGCACGTTTTTCAGAACCGCCGTGGTGCCGGTTGCTGCCGCGTTCAGCTCGATCACCTGGCTTCCAGCGTCGTTCGCATTGCGCAAGGTCCCCTTGTAAATGGTCTCACCCCTGCCCGTCAGGCTCTGTTCCGTCAGATTTCCGCCCAGCTGGCTCTTGGCCCACCGGGTCTCTGCCGCATCCCTGCCGTAGGTGTAGGCGATCTTCAGCGCGTTCCGGCCCTTGAGGTTGCCCAGCACATAGTTCACGTTGGCCGCCATGCCGCTGCCGGTGCCCGCCAGCTCCAGCGCCTGGTCAAAGGTCTTCACGTCCTCCATCTGGCCCAACCGGTACAGAGTGGATGCTGCCGCCGCATAGCGGTCACTGTCCACGCCTTCCGGCTGTTTCAGGCTGATCTCCTGCGCCGCCTTTTCGCCCACCTTCCAGCTCCGCAGCACCTGCTCCGTCCGGGCCTGCTTCTGGCCCTCCGTCTTCGGTGCTTCCATGCCGTAGGTCTCCCGCATCGGGCTGTTGCTGCTGTCCATCCCGTCAAGGGTGCTTTCTTCCACAGGGACCGACTGCATCACAGCCTGCCGGTCAGCTCCATTCTGCGCTGTCAGCTCAACGTTTCCCGTCCTGCCAATGGCCCCCATACTAGGGGGACTGTCAGCGCTTATGCGCTGACTAAGGGGTTCTGCACCGTCCGCTGCTGTTTCCGTGGAGCTTTCCACACTTTCCCCAGCGTTCTCAACAGCATTCTGCTGGCTGCGCTGTGCCGCCACTTCCCGCAGCATCCGCCAGGTAGCCGCAGCCGTGCTCGGCAACTTCACCCCATAGGCTTCCTCAAAAGCCGCGCGGTTTGCCTCGTTTCCGGCCTCCGGGTTGAACAGCCTGATGGTCTTGCCTGTCAGGCTGTCACCGGCCGCCGCTTCTGCAAACGTCTGCACAGCCAAGTTGTCCGATATGGCAGCAGTTTCCGCACTGTTGCCCTCAGCCGCAGGGCCCGCCGCTTTCAGGTCAGCAGAGCCTTTTTCAGTCCCATCAGACTCCACCGACATGCCAAGGGCCCCACTATTAGGGGGGCTGTCAGCGCCCACGCGCTGACTGAGGGGTTCCGGTTCCCGTGCCAGCTCCTCCCGGCGCTGGTGTTCCTTCAGCGCCTGCTCGTATTCGTCCTGAGCGGCATACCGCTCCACGTTGCCCCGCAGGCTGGAATCTCCCGCGTTCATCCTGGAAAGCCCTGTGCCCACAGCGCCGCCCAGTGCACCGGACGCGCCGCCGGTCAGCCCCGCTTCCAGCGCCTGAACCAGCGTGTCCGTGGTAAACATGGTCTGGGCAGCTTCGCTGTCTCCCAGGGCCGCATCAATGGCCTTGTCGGCGTAGGTCTCCACAAAGGCCTGCACGGCGTTGTCAATGCCGCCGGAAATGGCGTTGGCAACTGCCGGATGTGCCGCCGCAAAGGCCGAATCCCCAGCCAGCGCCCGGATCTTGTCTGCCACAGCTCCCGCCACGGAATTTCTGGCGTAGTCCGCGCCCATGGTTCTTGCCAGATCAGCCGCACCCACGCTGTTGATGGCCCATCCTGCGCCAAACTTGGCCACGCCGCCCACCAGCGCCTTGCCTGCGCTTTCGTCCTTGGCCGCGCTCTTGCCCATGGCATCCGCAGCGCCCTGGGCACTCAGCACCGGCAGCACCGCCGCCGGGTTGATGGCAGCCACGGCAAGGTTCTCTGCCGCGCTGGTCGCCACGCCCTGCACGGTCCGCTGCACATCGGTCAGGCCGCTCTGGGCCGCGCCCGTCAGCTGCTGGCCCCGGTTGTACAGCTGGTAGCCCACGCTCTTCTCCGTGTCGATGCCACCCTTTGCTTCCGTTCCGGCAATGCGGCTGCGCATGTCCTCGATCTCCTGCCGGGTAAATCCCTGCTGCAACAGGTCGCCGGTGCTGTACTTGGGCTGGTAGTCCATGTCAGTTTCCATCAGCTGGTCATACAGGTTCTTCTCGCGGGGGTTCCGGGCAAGCTCTGCTTCCAGTGCTTTCCGGTTCTCGCTGCTCTGCCGGATGTTCTTTCCGGCCTGCACCAGGTACTCCGCACCCATCAGCGGGGCAGCGGCCACGGTGTCCGCAACGCCGCCCACGGTGTTTGCCGTCCGCCGGGCCAGCTGCTTCCACTCCGGGATTTCTTCCATGGTGTCCAGATACTCCCTGGCCTGCCGGATCTCCGTGTCCGTGTACCCCAGCTTTTTCAGGTCCGCCGTGCTGTAGGTGTTGCCCACCTTCCCCTTGATTCCCGTGGTGCGGAAGGGGTCGATGCTACCATCCCCGGCGCTGGCCCCGTTTCTGCTGGTGCCGGTCTCGGCATAGCTGGTATAATTGCTCTTCTTTTCCAGCAGCTTGTTCACAAGCTCCTGATTCCGAGGCTGGTCAAACCACTGGTTGGCCTGGTCAAAGGCATCCGGCTGGCTGTACTCCGCATAGCTGTTCTTCAGCTTCTGGGCCTGCTGTCCGTACCACGTTCCCTTCCCCGCCGGGCTCACTGTCACCTTCTGCCGGTTCAGCTCGTCGCTCCGGTTGTCCATGGCATCCGCAAAGCCCAGGTTGTTCCTTGTCCGGTAATCCTCCAGCGCCGTGGAGTACAGGTCGGTGCCCGTCTGCTGTTTCTGGGTTTGCAGTGCCGCACGTTTTTCGGCCATTTTTTCCGCCGTCCATGGATTGCTATTGTCCGACACAGAGTTTCCCGTACTGCCAAGGGCTAACGGGTTGCGGCTGTCAGCGCTCTTGCGCTGACTGAGGGGTTCTGCCCCACCAGCAGCGGCATTGGTTTTTTTCTGAAGTTTGGCCCGCTTTTGGGCCATCTGTTCTGCTGTCCATGCCATTTTTGTTCTCCTTACCATCCCATCGCATTCCAGACCTTGGCCGCCACGTCATCATTTATGCCCATGTTGACCAGCCTGGCATAGATCGTATCCGAATCCACCCCTTCTGCACTCCACCCCTTTGCATAGCTCAGGGCATTGCTGTACGGCATTCCGGTACTCTTACCCGTGCTCCCTCCCGTGGTTCCCCCGGGCAGGGCCCACTTGTTCGGATTCGCCAGCGGGGCGATCAGCCCGCTGCCAGTTCCGGTCGCTGCTGTTGTGCCCGTGTCACCGTCCGGCAGCATTCCGGCGCTGGCCAGAATGTTCGCATAGACGCTCTTGGTCGGGTCATCATCCTTCAGGCTCTGATACTTACCCAGCGCCGTCAGCAGTTGGCTGTTTGTCCACCCGCTTCCGCTCTTGCTGGAGCCGCCGGAACTTCTCGAACTTCTGCTGCTCTTCGTAGCTGCCGCCTTTGCCAGCTGGGTCGCCAGCTGACGTTTTGCAATGGTGCCGTAAGAACCGGCTGCATTGCTGTCCAGCCCGTACATCTTCAGCAGGTTGGCCGCCGCCTCGCTGTTGCCGTTTGCCACAAGGGAAGCCGCCGTGGTCAGCACGCTTGCCTGATCGTCCCGGGTCACCGGTGCGCCGGTGTAGTTGGCAAAGGCATCCTTGTTCAGGCCGTACCGGTTCAGCACATCGGCAGAAGCATCCCCGGCTCCCTGGGTGTACAGGTTGAACGCCTGCTGATAGGCGTTCAGGGCATCGCTCTGGTCGGTGCGGTTCTTGTTGTACTCCCACTGTTCCCGGGCAAAGTCGTTCTCCCACTGCTGCTGCGTGTACCCCTTGTACCCATCGTAGGCCGTCAGAGCCGCCGAGCCGATGTTCTTTACCGTGTTCCAGAGGTTGTTCCAGTAGTTGTCGTTCTCGTTCCGGGCCTGTTCGCTCTGGTTGGCAAGGAAATTCTGCCACGCCGTGTAGTTGGCAAAATTGCTGCCGTAGGCACTGCGATCCAGCGCCTCGGTGTTGGCCATGCCGGAAAGGGCACTCAGCAGGTCGTTCTGCTGTTTCTGGTATTCGCTCAGTGCCTGGCCTCTCAGGCCGGGTACCGCATTGTCAATGCCGCTCAGCGCCTGCTGCTGGCCCTGCTTTGCCACGCTGTCGGCGTAGCTGCTGCCATACCCACCCGCCAGCATCGCCGCGTTGGCCTGGGCGTTCTCCGCGCTGGCGGCAGCATTGGCCTGGGCCTGGGCGCGGTACTGCTGGTAGGCTTTGCTGCCGGTGTCCCAGTCGAACCCGCTGCCGATCTGCCCGGTCAGGCTGTCCATTGCGTCCTTGTTCCGGCTCACATAGTCCGCCGGGCGGTTGGCGTTCCATTCCCGCTCTTCCTGTTCCGCCTGGTTCTTTCTCCGTAAGGTATCAAATAACATAAAGTTCCCTTCTTTCTGTCCTCTGTCGCAGGGCCCCACACCGGTCTTCAGAGCAAGCCACCCGTCATCATCTTCACGATAAGCGGCCCGGCGAGCTGTGCACCGATCCGCAATACGTTCCCCCAGAAGTTGGTGTTGTTCGCATCCTTCTTCTGGTTGGCCCCCACCGCGTTGGCATATTCGGTCTGGGCACTGTTCAGCTGGCCATAGTAATTGTTCAGGCGGGTGTTGTAAGCATCCTGCGCCAGCTTTTCCTGCTGCTGCAAAGAGCTCAACCGGTTGCTCAGGTCACTCTTTTTGGCGGCATATTCGTTGTAAGCCTGGCTGTATAAGCTGTCTGCCACGTCCGAAAGCCCGTTCATGGTGCTCTGGTAGGCCGTCTGCCCGCTGGAAGTGCCCCAGCTGTTGCCGTAGCCGCCGCTGCGGGCCGAGGCGTTGGCGGCAGCGTTCTCACTGGCCAGCTCCGCACCCCGGGTGTACTGGTTCTTGTACTGCTGGTAAGCTGCGTCCTTGGTGTAGTCGTAAGAAAAGCCGTCCTGGTTCATCTTGTCCAGCTGGCTCTGCGTGCCGCTGATCTGGCTGCCGTACTCGCTCTGATACTCCCCGGGCTTCTGTCCTTTGATGTAATCCAAATTGTTCTTTGCCGTGGTCACCCGGTCATTGCTCTGGGCGTACTGGTAGCTGTTGGAACCGTTCTTTCTGGTTCCAAACACGCCGGTGCCCGCATTCTTTTCGCTGTTGCCGGTAATGCCGTCATACACATCCCCTACCATCAGCCCCACATTGTGGCCCGGGATCAGGTACTCCCACCATTCTCCTCTTGCCATCTTCTCACTGTCTCCTTTCGTTTACTCCACCTTCAGCCCCATGGCGGTCAGCTTGTCCCGCATGGTGTCGCTGAAATTCGTCTCGTCCAGGTTCTGCATCATGTACATCATCTGGTCCCGCAGCTGCATCAGGTAGTTGTTGATGCTCCGCCTGTCCTCCGGGGCCATGTTGTCACTCAGTTTCGGCATGGCGATCTCGCCAAGCCTCGTAATATCTGCCATTTGTTCACGTTCCTTTCTGTCTCACGGTCAGGCCGTCCTTCGTCCAACCCCCCAGTCGCCTGCGGCGACAGCCCCCGCTAATAGGGGGGCCCTTGGCATGGCATAAAGCTCTGCCTCTTTGCCAAGGCCGCCCCTATTAGGGGCGGTGGCATTGCGAAGCAATGACGGTGGGGTTTAACTCCAGCCGCTCCCCGTAAGAGATCTATCGTTTCGGTTCCCCTCCGGCCACCCGGTTGCCCCGGCTCTCTGCCATGCTGAACGCAATGCTCCGCACCGCGATCTGTCCGGTGCCCTTGATCCGCAGCCGCATGGTGTCGTTCCGCTCCGGCACAAAGGGCAGGTTGACCCGGGTGTATTTGTTCAGAACGGCTGCCTGGCCCAGCGTCTCCCAGGCCCCGCCCTCATAGCTGGCCTGCAGCTCCACAACGCTGTACGTCAGGGCATCCACCCGCAGAAACACCCGGTTGATGTACTTGTCCGCCGGGATGTTCAACCCAATGTCGCCGCTCACAGCCTCAAAGCCCACCTTGGCTTCCAGATTCGCCTTTGCCGTGTCGGTGTCCCGGTCGGCCTCCCGTTCCGGTTCGGTTGCCCACAGGTTTACGCCGTCCCACTGGTAGAGCTGCCGCCCTGTGGAGCACATCGCCCAGCCGGAAGCATTCTCTTCTGCCGCCGTGTCCTCCTCGTGCCAGAGCTGCCGTTCGGTGTCATAGACCAGCAGCCGGGTCTCGTTCCGGCCCGGCACCCGCAGATGCAGGTAATACCGGGTGTCCAGCACACCGCCCACCGCCCCGCGCACGTTCATCAGCCAGGTGTTGTCCAGTCCGCCGCTGATCTTCACCGGCAGGCTGCCGTCCCAGGCCATCACGCCGTCAGTGGACAGGTAGTACAGCACCTCTGCCAGCACACACATGCTCTTGCTGGCCTGCTTGGCCACGCCCCGGCACTGCACGCTCACCAGCTGATAGTCCGCCGGGCGGCTGCCGTAGAGCTTGTGCAGGCAGTTCTCCTTGAAGAACAGCACATAGCCCATGCAGGTGGCCGCACCGGTAAAGGGGCCGTCACTGCCCACGTTCACGGCGTAGCTGTCCGAAGCAATGCCCCGGTAGCTGTACCAGTTGGTGGGGTCGCCCAGCTTGCAGCTGTAGATCACGTTCTCCTCGCTGTTGCAGCCCCATACCCGGTTGGCGTTCTCGGTCACATATTCCAGCCGGGGCACCCGCCGCCGTGCGGTAATGGCTGCACCGCCCGCTGTGGCGCTCTCGCTGCCGTTCATGCTCTTCCAGGTGGTACCGCCCGCCGTCACGGTAAAGCTGCCGTAATAGCGTGCGCTCTCGGTCTTTGGGCTGCCGGTCAGCACAATGCTGTCCCCGTCCATCTGCTCAATGGTCACCTCGCCGTTCACGCCCTCGGCCAGATACTCTTCCACCAGCCCGGGCACCTGCTCCACCGTGATGGTATCCCCCTTCTTGAAGCCCGCAGCGGCCAGCCCGGGCAGGGTCATCTTCACGCTGTTCAAAAGGATCTCCGCCCACTTGCCGCTCTTGGCATCGTACTGTTCCAGCACGTTCACATAAGCCCACTTGCTGGAAGAAGAGTTCTGTTTCAGAAACAGCGTCCCGTCCGCCGGGCCAGAAGGTTCCGTGGTGCCCACGCTGCTCACGGTGTAGGTCTTGCCGCCCGCGTCGCAGGGGGCAATGGTCACCGTGCCGGTCTGGCTCCATGCAGCGCTCAGGGCTTCCAGCTTTCCGGTGGCCGTGTCAAAGCTCTTGGCATCCGGCCAGATCAGGATCTTCGTGCCCATGCCGATCATAATTTTCTCGCTGTCCGTCACGGCGTTTTCCAGCACGATCTCCCCGCCCGCAGCCGCGGTGGCCACGTCGTCCTCGCTGTCCTCGGTGTAGCGCAGGGTGGTGCCCTCGCACAGCAGCAGGCCGTTCAGGTGGTACATCCCGTTGCAGCGGCCCATGGCCCGCATGGTGCGCCGGGGTGTCCGGGTCTGCAGTGCGGGGTATCCCCGGCTGGAAAAGTTCTTCATCTCGGTAAATTCTGCCTCGGCGCAGGCATAGCTTTCGTTCAGGCCGCCAAAGGCCGTCTGGATGCTCTTCCCCGTCGAGATGCTGTATAAACTCGGCAGTGCCATCTCAGTACCTCCACTTCGTGGCCATCCTGGGCAGGTAGGTGTGCCTGCACCAGGCTGCAAACTCCTGCTGGTTCTCGTTGGCCAGCTGCATCTCGTTGGCATAGCGGTCGGTCTCGCCCAGGGCCGCGTCCATCTGGGCCGCCAGATAGTGGGCATAGTAGCTGTCGTAGGGCTCCGGCAGCAGCAGCTCCGCGTCCTGCCGCAAAAGTTCCTGCTCCCGGTCGTATAAGATGTCCGCACCCACGGCATCAAAATCGGTGGTGTCGCTCTTGTCCACCATGCTCTTTCTCAGCCCCGCATCCGCCTGCCGCAGCCATAAGATCTTCAGCTCGCGGTCAAACCCGTTGTTGGGCCGCAGCTTGTCAGCCGTTTCGATTGCTTTTCCTACTGTCACGCTTATCCCATCCTTTCACATCTGCAACCCGGGTTGCGGCTCCCAGCGTCCACTTCGCACAAAGCTTTGTGCTCGTGTTCTGCTGGCCGCGGCCCCAACAACTCCTCCCTGTTTCCGCCACTGGCGGCGGTCGTCGTCGTTGCAATTGCCTTTCCTACTGTCATAAAAGACCTCCAAACAAATAACCCCCGGCACAGCGTGTGCCGCCGGGCCGAGGGGATACATCTAAGCAGGGCTCCCCCTTCGGGGGAGCTGTAAGCAGCTCCGGCCATGCCGGACTGCGCACTGAGAGGGTTAAAATTACGCCTTATTCGCCAGCTCTTCCATACGGGCAGCGGTCTGGTCGTCCTGTTCCTGGCTGTGGCGGATGACCTCCGCCACCTCCGGGGGCACCTCAATGTTCTTGCCGCGCTGCAGCTGGTAGTTCACACCGTTCACGCTCACGAACAGGTCACCCTTGTACTTCCCGCCGTCCGAAAACAGCCGGATCGTCTCAGTCTTTTTCTTTGCTTCTGCCATATCCATCAACCTTTCCCGTAACTTATTTCAAATCGGCGCAGAGCAAAAATGCGGTTAAGAGATCTTCGCGCGTATGCGCGAATCTCCAGCATTTTTGCTTGGAGCCTTCTTCTTCGGGGTTACTAGGGGCGAGCAGCCCCTAGTTCGTGCCTCCCGCGCTTCGAAAGTAGCGGGTGCTTTTCTGGTTCTCTTTTGGCACGCAAAAGAGAACATTCCCCTTAGTTTGCCTCAGCCGTTGCGCTGTACCGTGCGCTGCAGCTCTCAATGCGCACCATGTACTGCTCCACCAGGCGCTCAGCGGTCTTGTGTGCCTTCCAGCCCACAGATGCGCGCTGGTTCAGGGGGTCGTCACCATAGCCCAGCTGCTTCACGATGTGCTCCAGGCCGCCGCCCTCGATCTCGGTGGAACCGTAGGCGTGGGCACCCAGGATCAGAGTGCTGAACACGGCCAGACCCGCCGGGCAGCCGGTGCCCTTCCAGATCTTTGCCTCGCTGGTCTCCACAAAGCGCACACCATGCAGCGTGCCGATCTCGCCGTTGTAGATCTCGTCCGGCTGTGCGTACTTGTGCACATCGATCCAGTCCGGGTCGCGGCGCAGTTCATAGGCCACATAAGGGTGGATGATGCCCACAAAGCTGGTGCCGATGGGGTCAGCGTTCATGGCCTTCAGCTGGGTGGCCGCACGGGCGATCAGGTCGCTGGTCAGCTGGCAGGTCGCGTCCAGGGTAGCGCGGCTGGTCACAGGGGTCTCCGCGCCGCCCTCGCCGATCTTGGGCGCATAGATCACGTTGGTGCCGCCCGCCAGCACATCACGCACGATGGTGTCCAGGGTGCGGCCCGCCTGGCTGGCAATGATCTTGGTTGCCTGCACGATGTTGTTGTCAATTGCAGTCAGCTGCAGCGTGTCGGTAATGGGTACCCAGCCGCCGTACTGCTTGACTTCAGCGGTAACGGTGGAAACGTTCATGGTCTGGCCGTCCGGGGTCACACCCTCGGTCAGCGGAGTGGTGGCCTTGGGCAGGCTGTCATACTTGCGGAACTCGATGTTCTTGCCGCCGTTGGCCGGAATGGGATACGGGTCGCCGAACTGGTCATGCACCAGGGCAGGCTCTGCCTGGTCGATCAGGCGCTTCTCGTAAAAGGTTTTCATCTCGGCACTCATGCCGGATGCGCTGGTGGCGTTCTGGTTCTGGGTGCTGGCCGTTGCAAACATCTGCAGATCCAGCTTCATGGTCTTGTCTTTCATAGCTTCCTCCTGTTAAAGTGTAATAACTTCACCCCGCATGACCCGCTTCTCCATCTCTTCCATTTCCTTGCGGCTCATGTGGGATACGTCGATCTTGGTCTGCACCGCGCCGCCGGGGCGGGTGCCATTCTCGCCGGGCCGGGCGTTGCGCTGCTGCATCCGGTTCACCACGCCCTGCTCCACCTGCCGGGCCGTGGCGGCCTGCTGCTGTTTCAGGATGTGATCAAAGTAGGCGCTGCGGTAGGCGTTTGTCATAGAAACGCCCGACCGCATCATCTTCTCCACCTCCGGGTTCGCCAGCACCTCAGCCATGTTGAAGTCGGGATACTGGGCTTTCAGCTGCTCCGCTTCCCGGTCCCATCCGGCCTGCAGCTCTGCAATGCGGGCCTGCTGGACACGCTGACGCTCCATCTGCTGGATCATCTGCTGCTGTTCGGTCAGGTGCTTGTTCTGGCTTTCCAGCTTGTCCAGCTCCCGGGCCGTCCTGGTGGAAACGCCCTTCTCCATGGCCAGCTTCTCGTAGTAGGCATCGTCTTTCACCGCGCCGTTCCGCACAGCCTCGGTCAGGGCCACCAGGTCGTTGGCATCCGTGCCGTACTTTTCCTGCAGCGCCTGCATCAGACCCTTCATGGCCGGGCTTGCTTCCAGCCGCCGGGTCGCTTCGGTCACGGCGTTCTGCATCAGCTCCTCGGTCAGGTCGGCATACTCTCCGCGCAGCAGCTCACCAAAGGCTTTCCGCCGCTCCTCCGGGCTCTTGGTCTTGCCTTCGCCCTTCTCCTCGCCGTCCTTGCCCTCGGCTTCGTTCTGGTTCTCTGCCGCTTCCTCGTCCAGCTCAGACTTTTCCTCACTGCCAAGGGCTCCCCCCTCGGGGGAGCTGGCGGCGCTCTGCGCCGACTGAGAGGGTGAGCCCTCTTCCCGGCTGCTCCGCTTCAGCACCCCGCTCCGCCGGGCCAGCCGCTCTTCTGCCGGCCGCAGGGCGGGCAGCTCAATGGCATTGCCTTCCCCGTTCGCTGCCCCTGCAGATGCGTTGGCTCTCCCGTTGGGAGAGCTGTCCGCGCCAGCGGACTGAGAGGTTCCGTCCCCGCCCGCAGCACCACCGTCTGCAAACATCTGCAGATCAATGGCATCTGCCTTGTCTGCGTGCATGTTGATGTACCGCACATGCTCCGGGTAGGCATCCGCCAGCAGGATCAGACCGTCTGTCACCAGCTCAAATTTTGCCAGGCTGTCAGTGCCCTGCTTTGCCTGTACCACCATCAGGTTCCGGTCATCGGCACAGGTCACGGTCCCGCTGTCCAGACTGTAGGCCAGCGTCTGCATCAGCGCGCTCACGGCAGCACATACAATGTCCTGCCCCTTGGGTGCAAACTCCGCGTGCCCCTCGGCCCGCAGGAACATCATGTCTCCCATCTCGTTGTAAGTGATCTGGATCATTCTATCGCTCCTTCCAAAATTTCCTCTAAGCAGGGCTCCCCTTTCGGGGGAGCTGCAAGCAACTGCGTCGTCAGACGCATTGCGCGCTGAGAGGGTCACTTATTCGGATTATTCACGTTCATGGCCCGCTGTGCCGCCTGGGTGGCCAGGCTGTTGCCTCCGCCGCCCACCACAGCCCCCAGGCCGTTGGTCGCTGTCTTTGCGGTGGTCTGTCTGCCGCTGCTGCCGCCCGTGGTTCCGGCCGCCTGTGCAGCGGCCCCGGCCATGGCGCTCATGTTGGTGCCGTTCTGCTGGTCAATGATGGCGCTCAGCTTCTGCAGCTGCTCCATGGCCTGCTGCAGTTGGGTGTACAGGGTGCCGTTCTGCTGCACCCGTTCCCGCACCTTTTCGATGCCCTCAAAGTCCATCATATCCAGCACCGCCAGCGCCGCGTCAGCGTTGGCCGGGGCAAACAGCCCCATCTGGTAGCACTCCTTTGCCGTCTCGTTCTGGGAAAGGCGGCTGAAGGTGCTCTTCTTGGCAGCCGATACCGTGATGTCGAACACCGGCTCGTGGCTGCCCAGCTCCACCCCGCCGATCATGTCAACCGGCTGGGGCTGCAGCATTGCCCCGGAGAACTGCACATACTCCGGCTGGCCGCTGTCGCCGGTAATGCGGTAGACCCGGCTCTCGTCGTAGAACTGCCGCATCAGGTCGATGATGAAATAGCACTCCTTTGCAAAGGCCCGGTAAGCGCTTTTCAGCATATCCCGGGAGAGCTTCGAGCCAGCCTCCTGCAGCGCCGCAATGGCAGAAGCCGCAGTCAGGCCGCTGGTGGTGCCGCCCTGGGAAACATCCCGGTTGCCGCTGATCTCCTTCAGCTCCGCCACTCTCGCGTCCCGGTAGGTGATCAGGTTGCCCGCCAGCCCCGCTGTCTGTAAGGGCCGCAGGGTCTCGTCCGTCACCCGCCCCGCCGCGTGGACGATGTCCTTGCTGAAATCGGCCAGCTCCTTCTCGTTGATGCCTGCCCCGTCCTGGATGATGTACCGCGCCTTGGCCGAAAGCTTCACGTTCTCGTCCATGGCTGCGTTCATCTCGTCAATGGCGGTCTGGGTGTCCTTCATCACGTCGATGTACCCAAAGCCCGCCGGGCTGTCCTCTTCCACGAACAGGGTATCGAACACAAAGGGGTACTTGCCGTGGTCGTAGAATCCCCGGTCAGCAAGGGCCGGGTCGTTCTCGCTGGCGTAGAGCACCACGCCGTTGCAGAACTTGCAGTAGTGCAGCAGAGGCGGGCCGTCCTCCCGGGCCTTTTTGTAGTACCAGTCCACCACCACGCTCTTGTCGGAGGTGTCAATGCTCTGGTCGTGGATGTACTTTGCCACTTCCAGCGTGCTGCCGGTGTGGCCTTCCAGCTGGGGGTACTGGGCCTTCAGCTGTTCGTTATCGGCCACCGCCAGGCTGAACAGGTTGGGGCTGTCCTGGATGTCCATCACGCCGGGCTCCCAGTACATCATCAGCAGATCCATGCTCTTGATGGAGATGTCCCCCACGCCGTTCCGCAGGCCCGGGTCCCAGAAGATGCCCTTCACGCCGGTGCCCTGCTTGAGCTTGCGCCACCAGGTGTCGCTGTACACCTGCTCGTATTCCGCCTGTTCCAGCAGCACCGGCAGGATCTTGGAAAGCACCTTGGCGGTCTGCTCGTCGTCCGCTGCCCGGGGCATCACGTTGGGTTCCGGGTAGTTGTCCATGGCATCCGCGTGCTTGTTGGCAATGCTGTTGAACAGCCACCCGCTGGAAGGTTTGGGCTTGCCCTCCATCATCTCGTTTTGGTAGTTGGCCCAGTGCTGCATCCGGAACCACAGCTCGTTGTCCACGATCCGCTTGTCCAGCGCCGCCTTGCCGGTCTTGTATCTCTGTAACAGCGCCGTGGCCTTCGCCACCTGCTCTGTGCCGATCACGTCGGTCATACTCTAAAAAACCTCGCTTTCTTCCCCAGCTCCAGCGGGTCATCCGGCATGGGCTGCACCGGCTCTGTCCGGGGCGGGCTGAGGGGATTCTCCATCAGCACATACCGACACTCGTCGTAGATGTGATCCTCCTGGTCGGTGTCAATGTCCTCCACGTTGCTCTCGCTGTATACCAGGTTCGGGATGGTGCGGATAAAGTGCTTGCAGGTGTTGAACACCTGCAGCATGGGCCGCCCATCCGCCTGGAACGCCAGCCGGTAGTGGAACTGCATCTTGCCCGCCAGCCGGGTGTGGTCGCCGGGAGCCCAGTGCAGAAAGTTCGGGCTCTTTTCCTGCATGGCAGCAATGCTCTCGCCCTGGCTCTCGTTAAAGATGGCCGGATCGGCCACGCCCAGAATGGTGCGGCCCCGGAGCATGGGGTCGTTTTCTTCTGCTTCCCGGATCATCCTTGCCTGCTTCACAGGGTCAGCTTTGATGCCCTCATTGGGGGTCCCGGTGCAGCCGTACAGCTCCCGGATGCGGTAAAGCCTGCCCTCTTCGTCCGCCGCATACCACCCCACGGAAAAGGGCTTCGAGTAGCCGAAATCGTACCCCCGCCAGATCTTCCAGTGTCCCGGGATGCGGAACGGGCGGATCACATGTGTCCACCGCTGGTCGTCGTAGTGGGCCGGGTCGTTCTTCCACTCGGTGAACACCTGCCCGGTAAAGCTGTCCCAGTCGCCGTAGAGCAGGGCTTTCTTCTCCGCTTCCGGCAGCGCAGCCAGCGTGCCCAGGTAGCCCGGGTCATTTTCCAGCAGGGCCGCGTTGTCAAACACAGTGCTGGGGATAAAGATCCGGGTCCGCCGCTGCACGATTTCCCGTCCGTCCGGAGCCCTGGCCTTTACCATCTGTACCATCCGGGTGCCGGGCGGGGCCGGGCTGACGAACCTTGCCTTCACCCATCCGTGGCCGATGCCGCCGGGGTTGGCCGTGGCCCGGGTGTAGACCCGGGTATCGGGGCCGTTGGGTCGGTTTCGGCTCAGCAGGTAGCTGTACTCTTCCCAAGTGAAATGGGTCAGCTCGTCAAAGCCGATAAAGTCGTATGCCTGGCCCTGATAGTTGTACTTGTCCTGGGCGTGGTTCAGGCTGCCAAAATAGATCTTTGCCCCGCTGGGGAAGGTCCAGCAGTGTGTGCTGCTGTTGTACCGGGCTTTTGGGAATACTGGCTTGTAATACCGCATGGTCTTGTCAATGAGTTCCCGCAGCTGGGGAAACGTCTTTCGGATGATGAGCCCCCGGTAGTGTGGGATCTCCACCTGCCGCAGGGCCTCGATCACCAGCGCGTCGCTCTTTCCGCCGCCTGCGGCCCCGCCATACAGCACTTCGTTCTCGGTGCGCTGCATGAACCGCGCCTGGGCAGGTTGCGGCGACCAGATCACCGGTCTGCCGTCACGCATCCTCTGTGCCGCCATCCACTTCCACCTCCTGCTGGCCGTCCGTCTCACTGGCTGCCACGATCTCCACCATCGGCGGGCCGCTCTCGCTGTCGGTGTTCTCCGCCGGGGCCATGGCAGCAGCCTTTTCTGCCACTTCCATCAGCACCTTGGCCACACCGGCCGCGTTCTTGTCGCTCATCACCCGGCCCTCGTACCGTTCCAGCTCGGCATTTAACAGGTTTCGCTCGTCCTCGTAGAGCCGCAAGTTCCGGGTTCCGGCCCTTCCATACACCACAAGCCCGGTCTCGGTGGCATCGGCCAGTTCCTCCGGGTCGTCCTTCAGCAGAGTGCCCACGGCAAAGTCCCGGGCCCGGGTGTCCTCGTCCAAACGCCGGTGCAGCCTCTCCGTGATCTGCGCCGCCCGCTGGCTCTCAGCGGCCCTGCCCTGCAAAAAGGTCACCTGTGCCCGCACCCCCAGGCTTGCCCGGATGGCGATCTCCCGCGCGGCTTCCTGCCGGGCCTTTGCAAAGGCATCACTGCGGCCTGCCTCCTCGCTCATCCAGCTGCGGATGGTGCTCTCCGGCACGCCGTACTTCTTCGCCACAGCGCAGACGGAGTTGGAGCCCAGCATGGCCATCACCACCTCGGCCCGGAACGCCGCCGGGTATTTCTTTCCCCGCTGTTTCCCCTTCACGGTATTCTTGCAGTACGCCCGCTTTTTCGCCAACTCTCTCACCTGCCTTTGCAAATAGCCTATCACGTCTCGCCCGCTCAAAATACCCCGGACATTTGCCCGCCGGGCAGCAGCCCTGCATCCGCTGCACACACTGCCACGGTGCTCAGGGCTTCCAGCTCTTTGGTGTAGTAGGTCGTCCGCCCCACATACAGCCGGGCGATCACCTTTTCCTCGGGCAGACCTTGCAGGTAGCGCAGCCGCAGCAGCTGGGCGCATACCGGGTCATTGCGGTCGTACCAGGCCAGCACCGCCCCGATCACCTGAGCCCAGGCAGCACAAACAGACCCCTCGCCATATCGGCGCAGAGCCTGCCGGGTCGCTTTCTTCTGCTCTTTTGTCACCGCTCCACCTTCTTTTCGCATGGGTATAACGCGCAAAATACCGGTGTTTTATCTGTCAGGTGCGAAGAATCGCAGCCTCCCTCCGACGCAGGATCACATAGCATTGTGGTTCCAGCCGTTCCCAGCCGGTTCCTTCCCGCTTCGGGCTCTCATGCAGCCCGCCGGGCTCCAGCACGATGCACTTTTCCATCTTCCAGCCGGGAAACCGCTGCTCCCACCACTTGGCATCGTTCTGCTTTTCCCCGCAGGCGGCCCGCAGCTGTTTCCGGCTCCATCTCCCATCGTTGGGGGCCTGCTCAATGGCCGGGCGCAGGTTGGCCGTTTCCACCCACAGCCGCTCCTTGTGGCCGTAGAGGTAGCCCACCGTGCCGTATTCGCCCTGCCCACTCTTGCCCAGCAGCTTTTTCATGTCGATCCGATCCACGTTCATGGTTCCCAGCGGCTCAAACTCGTTGGAGCCGGGGATACGCCGCCGCCACAGATCCTCCAGCATCTCCCGCCACTCCCGTCGCCGGGCCGCAGTCAGGCCCGGGCATTCCGCAAAACCGTGCATGTGCAGCCGTCCTGCTTCTCCCTTGCGCACCGCCACCAGCATCAGGCGGATGTCCTCCCGCCTTGCCCCGAACCGCTTGCAGGTGGCCGCCATCACCCGCCGCTTGTAGTTCTCCACGTCTCTCCGGCAGGCCAGAATATCCTCCGGCAGAAATGGATCCTCGTATGTACCGGTCAGGAACATTCCCGCCGGACTGAAATTGGTCAGCGCCTTTCTCTGGCGCTTGCGCAGGGAATCCATTTTGTTCTTCGCCTTCTGCCCCTCGCTGGATTCCTTCCGCTTCTTGCCCCGGCCCCGGTGTTCCTGGGGGATGATGGAGAACACTCCGACTGCCATGTAGTCATCCCCGCACTGGTATTTTTTCTCTCGGATGTAGTTACAGCGCATCCCGGTGCCCTCCTGCTGGCTTTCACTTTCTGCTGATATTCTCTTTCCCGTGACCCCACCGTCACAGAAATAACGGGTATACTAGCTCCCCAAAGAGGGCCCTTCCCCCTCTTTCTTTATAAAGGTATTATGAAACGTAACGGATACGGTGGACGTGTTAGGTTCATCGTATCCGTTGCTCTTCATAATAGATTCATGTGTTTAAGGCGTTGCGGGCTTTCCTTTTTCCGCCCAGTATCCGTAGGTCAGTTCCGGCTTTCCAATTTTCCGGGCCTTCTCGTTGTAGATCATCAGATCGTGCACGTCGTAGGCCAGGGCGCTGGGGTCGATCACGCCGCCAATTGGCTTGCGCTTCACCTTTGCTGGCTGATCCGGCAGCTTCATGGGGTGCCGGATCCGTTTCTGGCACAGCTCCATCTCCATCCGCGTAACGCCGCCGGGCTTGTACACGCCGCCCCGCTTGCGGTAGCACTCGTGCACTGTGCCCTCGCTGCCAAACAATCCCTTGTCCTTCAGCTCTGCCGCCGTGCCCTTGCCCAGCAGGGTGCCGTCCGCACCGTAGCAGCTGTACACCCGCACTATCCGGGTCTCGGCCCGCTCGTCCGCGCTCAGGCCCTCTGCCCGGGCCCTCTCCACCCGGTCGTCCTTGGTGCTCTTCCGCTCCATCTTCCACCGGTAGCTCTTCGGGCTGGGGTTCTTGCACTTTTCCAGATTATTCCAAACGCTGCTCAGCTTGTTCACATCGGGAAAATATCCCTGCTCCACCAGCTCCACGCTGGTGCCCTTGGCCACCACCTCGCCGGTTTCCCAGTCCATCAGGGTGTATACCCATCTGCATCCGCTCTGCATCTCAGATTCTCCTTCTACTAAGTACGGTGCTCATTTCAGGGGAGCTGTGCACCGATGAAGTTACCGCTTCCACACGCCGCTGCACCTCGGCTTCCGAAAGCGGCAGCACACAAGGCACCCGTTTGCGGCTCACTTCCCGCTGTACCGCCTGCACTTGCAGCTGACGTATCGTCTCCGCCGTTTCCCTCCGCTGTTTTTCCAATACAGCCTCGTCCGGCACATCCAGCACTTCTACCTCGGTCTTGTAAGCGTCCCGGGCGCAGCGGCACAGCATTTCCATGGCCACATCCACGCCGTCGGTTTCCACCCACTCGTTCAGCTGGCCAAAATTCGCAATTGTTTCCTGCCGCAGTTTTTCCAGCCGCCGGGGGCCAAAGCCCAGCACTTGGGCGCAGGCGGTAGCATAACCCCGCCATTCCAGCGTGGCCGCCCTGTCAATGGCCATCTTCAGCTGAACTTCCCGCCGCTTCCGGGGCACACCTTTTATCACCGGGACACGAAATACGCTCACCACACCCTCTGGCAGCAACCCCACCAGCCATTTTTCGGCCTCGTTCAGCTGGGCCTTCTGATTCTTTGCAGGTATGGCCATCCGCCGCATCAGCTCCCCATTGATTTCATCCTTCCGCTGGGTCACCTTGTCCAGCCGGTCTTTGCCTACGCCGAACACATCATGCAGCGCAATGGTCATGCAGGCATGGGTGAAGTCAATCGCATTCTGCTGTGCCAGCTCGATCTGGTTCTCCAGTGCCATCTTTCTTGCATCGTTTTTCATAGTTTCTCCGTTCTTCATATTCCCCGCACGCCCGGTTCCGGCCTGCACAGGTCAGGCACCGGCTCCGGGTGATCTCAAATACATGTACACACTGGGTCTTATCCATCAGGGTTCCCCGGTCTCGGCCATCATGGCGGTCAGGTCGCCCAGCATCCCGCTCACCGTGCGGGAAAGAACGTTGATTGCATCCTCCTGCAGGTCGCCGGGCAGGGCACGCACGGCAAAGCCCGCGTTCACCATCTCGTCCTTCAACCGGGTGTTGATCCGGCTCACCTCCGCCCAGAGCTTTGCCTCGTCCGGGGTCATCTTCCGCCGCCCGGGCCGCACAACGCCCTTGATCATGGCCGTCAGCTCGTGGAACTCCTCGTCGGTCAGGCTCCTGTCGTTCCCGGCCTCGGCAATGGCCCGCGCCCGGTCACTCGGTGTCCCGGTAATCAAAATGTTCTTGTACTCTTCCAGCGTCATTTCTGTTCCCCCGCATTCATACCGTTCAGCGCGGCAATAAATTTTGCTTCTTTGCCGCTGTACCCTTCGGTCACCTTAAAGCCTTCCGTGTCCGTCAGCAAATCCTTAATAAGTTTCGCCGCCTCGTCGGCAAATAACGGGTCAGTAGAAATGGGGCCTAAAAGCTTCCGTGCAACACCCACAAAGCACCGGGCAGCACATGTCAGAACTTCGTCCAGGCTCTCATGCTCAGCTTCCACCGCCAGCATCATCTGACCCTTGACCGTCTTTTTAATTTCAATCCGTACCATCCTTACCCCGCCTTTCTGCCGCAGACAGCTTTCTTCACCGTGTTCTCCGGTACCTTGTGGATCTTCTGCGGCTCCTTCCGCTGCTCTGCCACCAGGCCCAGCCCGGCCAACGCCAGGGCTGCACACCCCAGCACGATGGCCAGCAGCGTGTAGCCCAGCATTGCCCAGCCGTTGGCCGCGTTCTCAATGGCCCCGCCGCAGCCTGCTGCAGCCAGTCCCAGCACAATGGCACCGGCGCTCAGCACGCTGCCCGTGATCTTCTTTTTCATTTGCAAATCCTCCAACTCTGTGTTAAACTTCTGGTGATGTGTTGTCAAACCATCACCCTGGTTGGCTCGTCGGTGTTCCAGCACCGGCGGGCCTTTTTGCTTTTCTCGCATCTCTGGCCGCCTTCCATTCCTGAAATGCAGCCTCATTCTCCGGTTTTGAGTAAAAATCCTGTGTGATGTGCAGCAATTCAATAATTTGCCAGTGCTCAAAGGGCAGTTTCTGCTTTCGGCCCATGGCAGCACCTCACAGCCACTCGGCGCAGATGGTCTCCACCACAGGCTTTGCAAAGCCGATCAGCTCATCGCCGCGCTTTGCAGCCACGACTGCCGGGCCCACCAGCTCTGCCGCCGTCATCTCACTGGCGCGCTGGTTCGTCAGGGGGCGCTCCTTCATCAGCCCTTCCTCGTTCACCAGCAGCAGTATGCCGTCCACGTCCTTCTCCCGCGCCCACTCGGCGCTCAGCAAGGCGGGCACCGGCTCGATCGGCCCGCCCACCAGCTTCTGCAGGGTCTCCAGCTTCATGCTGTCACCATCATCACACTTCATGTTGAATGCCCGGTTCTTTGCCGGGATCACGATCATATAACGGTCCATTCCTTACTCCTCCTTATTGGCATATCCGGTCTTCTCGGCCTTCTCCACACTCACATCGTCGAACACCCCTTCCAGCACCCGCAGCACCCGGTGCTGTACCGTAGGCCTCAGCCCCGCCCGGCGCATTGCGATCAGGCAGTAGCCCATGCAGGCCTCGTTGCTCCACGGGCCATTGATGTCCTTGATGGCCGCCATAATTTCTTCGTGCTTCATAATTTCTCCATTTCCCCCGGCTCCCCGCCGGGGCTTTTTCATGCACTCTTTTTCGGGTCGGTGGGGTCAAGCCGCTGGCCCGTTAGAATCTTTTTGAGATACCAATGAAGCAAAAAATATCTCGTTCACTTCTTCGGCAGTCAAGCCGTAATGCTCCTGAATGGCTGCAATCTCATTCTGTCGAAACTGTGCTCCACGGTATTCATTAATTTTAGCATTCAGCCGTGAGAGGCTCATTTCGAGGAAATCCGCCAGATTTTGTTGCGATTCCCCATGCAACTGCATAACAGCATTGAGTTTTCTCTTATTCACCCTTTTTCACCTCCGTTCATCCATCCCCTTAAATATTGTTCTATATTTAAGTATCTTTTTGGGATACTTAAATATTAGCATGTTGTATGAATCCTGTCAAGATATTTTTTCTTGCTTTTTAGATTATCTGTGTTATTATTAAGATACAACGTATGAAAGGGTGATGTCCTATGACCACCGGCGAACGGATACGCCAGCTTCGCATTGAGCATCAGATGACGCAGGAAGAACTCGGTGCCAAAGTTGGTGTGCAAAAAGCGGCCATCTATAAATATGAAAATGGCCTTGTTGTCAACCTGAAACGTTCTATTCTTGAAAAACTTGCATTGGCACTAGATACCACTCCCACTTATTTAATGGGAATGGAAGATGCCGAACCGACACAGGCCTCCCTCACCAAGGCCCAGACCTCTTTGCTCTCGGTTTTCGATAAACTGAATGAAGAAGGTCAGTCTAAGGTCATTGAGTATGCAGAGGACTTGCATCGTACAGGACACTATAAAAAACCTGCTGCGGATGGATTGGTTACGAAAGAAGCGTAAGTAAGGGAGGAATTATGGTGGCTGATCCAAAATCACATAAATATCGCTTTTTATTTCTTATCACGATTCTAATGATTGTTTTTCTTCTTGTTGGCTTGTACTTCGGTATCCGTATTGGTGCCGGATATTATGATTTCTATCGTCCTGATTCTCCATATTATCAAAATGCCGTTTCTCAGATGTCCCATGATAGCTATAATAATGGTTGGGACGATGGATTCGATGATGGCTATGCTCAGAATCAGGAAGCATCATATAACAAAGGCTATAAGGCGGGATACGAAGCTTGCCAGGTGGAAAACGAAAGTATTCGCAATGAATATGATGCTGGCTATTCGGTAGGTTATGATGAGGGCTGGGATCATGGTTATGACGCTGGTTACCCGGACGGCGCAGCAGACAATTATCAAGAAGCCTATGACGAAGGCTATGAACATGGCTATGATGACTGTTTTGACGCTGTAAACTAAGTTTTCATTGCAGAAAGGATATACCCATTATGATTCACCGTACAACTTGCAATAATTGTGGTTCTCTTTTGGAGTATGATAGCACATCTACTCATGAAGGACTTCGGGATCTTGAAGATATTTTATGCCCGGTTTGCGGGAAAAAAGTTGCTACCGTTTTTACAAATCTTATTCCTATCGCAACGTTAGTTAAGGCGGAGGACATTAAATGAAAAGGACACTTATTTCCCTTGCACTAATTGTTCTGCTAATGGTTTCTATCCCTGTTTCCGCATTTGCATCTGCTGAATTTAATCGCAGCATTTTTAATGGGAGAGATGATCTCAGCCTTACTGCAGATGATATGACTGGAATAACCTATGTTCGTTCCTCAGGATGGGCAGATGGTAAAACTATTGTCACATCCTCCGCAAGTGCTGTTATCTTAGTCAGCCCCTTTATCAGTCTAACAGATCCCGCCGATTTTTACGTTTTGGAATTTGATTATCAGGGATACCATTGGGCAGACCTCAACTCGATTCTCATTAAAATCGGTGATAACCGCTACATATTCTCTAACTGTAATCATTCCTATTCGCTCGGAAGCGATGGGACCGTCTTCGAAAACATCAGTTTTGATTTGACAAATCAAATGCTTTCTTTCATGGATGATTTGATTCAGCATCAAAATGATGAGATTAAAATAAGGCTCCAGGGAACAACGCAAAGCTTCGACTTTACTCTCACTGATGAAATGAAAGACGAAATTCTCACTTTGTACGATGTTTATGTCAATGGTGGCGGTATACGCAAATCCAACCTTGACGGCATAAGCCTTGCTGAAAAAACAGTTGTTACCAAAAACGGCTATCCGCTCAAATAAACTGTATCCATTTTGGAATCAGTCCCACAAACAAAAATAACCCCGCCAGTGCGGCAACATCAGCGGGGCAAAACAATCCTCCCGCCGGGCTCAGCCGGTGGGGTATTATGAATAAAGTTTGTATTTCAGATACTTGTCAATAGGTTTTTCAAACTTTTTTTGTGATGTTCGCAACAGTTCACAAAAATTTTGTGTACAACAGGCCCTGGGCGGAGTATAATATAGCCATGATACAGACCCCGCCACGCCTCTCAACGATGCGTACCATGGCGGGGTCGCTTTTTTATTATCCGGAGATATTTCTATGAAAGAATTAAAGAAACATCTTTCCCTTACAGAGCAAGTCGCCCTTCTGGAATCCCGCGGGCTTGTTATTGCCGACAAGCAAGCGGCAGAAGAATTGCTCTATCATGTAAATTATTATCGGCTTTCCGGTTATCTCCATGGGTTCAAGCAGGAAGATAAAGCACATTATCTTTCCGGTACTACGCTGGAGCAGATCAAAGCTCTGTACGACTTTGACCGCAAATTAACTCGTATTCTGATGTTTGCCCTGGAAGATATTGAGGAAACCTTAAAAACAAGGCTTTCCTATTCTCTTACATCCGCTTTCCCTGAAAATCCTCTGATTTATCTTGATAGCTCACTCTACCGCAATCAATCAGATTTCTTGAAATTTTCCAGCCTATTCTACCATGAACTCAGAAACAATCGAAATCTCCCCTTTATCAAGCATCACATCGAAGAATATGACGGAAATCTTCCCATGTGGGTTGCCGTTGAGATCCTGACGATGGGGAATCTTTCAGCCATTTACAAAAATCTGAAAGGTCCTTATCAGAAAGTATTGGCCCGCAGCTATCATACCGGCCCGGTTCAGCTGGAAAATTGGATCGAGAATCTAACCTTTACCCGAAACCACCTTGCCCATTATATGCGGATCTATGATTTCAACTTCGGCCGTACTCCGACCCAATGCAAACATCATCACCAGTATAAGGAAACCAGCGGACGGATTTTCGATCAGATCTATATCATGTCCTTCCTATACTCGACCCCGGATGAATGGAATAACTATGTCATCCCTGAAATCAAAGGATTGCTGGAAGAATATTCCGAGTATGTAAAGCTTCCTGCATTGGGATTTCCCGAGGATTGGGCCAATATCTTGAAGCGTCCATAATTCCAGTCATAAAGAATCCCCGGCAGCTCTGTACGATAGAGCCGCCGGGGCCAGATGGGGAATCTGTCTGTCGGAGAATAATCATAGGATAAGAAAACACGCCTGCTGAGCAATTTCATTGTACCATGATCCTGCTCAGCGCACAAGGAGCAATCATGGCAAGAAGAAAGAAAGTGTCTCCCGGGAACCGTCTGGTTGCCTACTACCGTTACAGCGGCGGTTCCCAGCAGACCGAGCAGAGCATCGAGGGCCAGCGCCGGGACTGCGAAGCCTACGCCCGGCAGCATGGCTTGACTATCGTGCATGAATACATTGACCGGCACATTTCGGGCCGTGGTGTTGAATCCAGGCTGGCTTTTCAGCAGATGATCGCAGATAGCAGCAAACATCTGTTCGATCTCGTGATCTGCTGGAAAACTGACCGTTTTGCCCGCAATCGCTATGATAGTGCGGTCTACAAAAAGAAGCTGCGAGATAACGGAGTTCGTATTCTTTATGCAGCCGAAAGCTCTGTGGAAGGACCAGAGGGCATTATTCTGGAAGGTCTGATGGAATCCCTGGCCGAATACTATTCCGCTGAGCTGGCTCAAAAGATGCGGCGTGGTATGCGGGAATCCGCACTCAAGGGGAAGGCAATCAATCCTAACCGCCCCCTGGGGCTTACCACAGATGAACACAAGCGTTTTATTATTGACGAGAAAAATGCCCCCACTATCCGGTTCATCTTTGAGCATTATGCGGCCGGAGAGAGCAGCGCTTCCATCGTGGATCAGCTGAACGCTGCCGGGCTCCGTACCAGTAAGGGCAATTCTTTCAACAAATGCAGCATTCCTCGCATCATCCAGAATGAAGCCTATCACGGTGTCTATATCTGCAAAGCCTACGATGTCCGTATTGATGGGGCAATCCCCGCCATCATCGACGATGATTTATGGAAGAGGGCGCAGAAAATGCTCACGCTCAATAAACAGCACCGTGCACCACATAGTTCCCATGCTGATTACTTGCTCTCTGGCAAGCTTTTCTGCGGTTGCTGCCACAGTCTGATGCGGGGCATCTCCGGCCACAACTGCCGCAACGATGTTTACTATTACTATGCTTGCGGGAATAAAGCTGATGGCGGTACCTGCAAAAAGAAAAACATCCCAAAAGATGTTTCCGAGAATCTTGTGGTCAATGCCATCTGTGAAAATATCCTTCGTCCAGACACTCTTGAAGATCTGGCCGACGCTATTGCCGCTGCACAGCAGGCAGATGTCAACCAGCCCGATCCAGAGCGTGCAATGTTAGAGCAAAACCTGGCTGATGTGCGCCGAAAAATCAACAATATCATTGAATCCATTGAAAACGGTACTGCCAGCTCTCGTCTGTCCGCCCGCCTTGCTGACTTGGAGCAGCAGGAAAGCACCCTCAACTATCAATTAGAATCCCTGAAAGAAGTTCATCCACCCGTTCTGGATCGTGAGCGCATCCTCTTCCTATTGGAGCAGTTCCTTATCTCTCCCAACGAACGTACCGAGGATTATAACCGCAGGATCATTGATACCTTTGTAAATCGCATCGAGATCACAGACACGGAAATGCTTATTTATTTTAATCTTTCCGAAGCGTCTGCTTCCGAAAAACAAAAAAATTCCCAGCCGAACAATTGTTCGACTGGGAATCATCTGGTCCGAGTGGCGAGAATCGAACTCACGGCCTCTTGAACCCCATTCAAGCGCGCTACCAAAACTGCGCTACACCCGGATATCGTCCTCTGCCTCCCTACCGAAGCATTGGCGACAAAAGATATTATACGCATCTTTCCGGGTTTTGTCAACACTTTTCTGCATCTTTTTCTGATTTTTTCAAGAAAAGTATGATTTTCGTCGTATGAGCGCCGCTTTACTTTTTTGCTTTTACGCCAGTTTCCGCATCTGCGGCCCGCAGCTGTCTGTCCTTTTCCAGCAGGGGCTTGAGGTACTGGCCGGTAAAGCTGCCGGGCACCTCGGCCACCTGCTCAGGCGTACCCTCGGCAATCACCAGACCACCGGCGCTGCCGCCTTCAGGGCCAAGGTCAATGATGTGGTCGGCACACTTGATGAGATCCAAATTATGCTCGATGACAATGACTGTGTTGCCCGCATCCACCAGCTTCTGCAGCACCTCGATCAGGCGATGCACGTCCGCGATGTGCAGGCCGGTGGTGGGCTCATCGAGGATATACACCGTCTTACCGGTGCCGCGGCGGGCAAGTTCGTTGGCCAGCTTGACACGCTGGGCTTCGCCGCCGGACAGGGTGGTGGCACTCTGGCCAAGGGTCACATAGCCAAGGCCCACATCCAGCAGGGTCTGCAGCTTGCGGGCGATCTTGGGCTGGTTGGCAAAGAACACCACCGCCTCCTCCACGGTCATGTTCAGCACGTCGGAGATGGTCTTTTCCTTATACTTTACCTCCAGCGTCTCGCGGTTATAGCGCGCGCCCTTGCACACCTCACAGGGCACATAAACATCCGGCAGAAAGTGCATCTCGATCTGCAGGATGCCATTGCCTTCGCAGGCCTCACAGCGGCCGCCCTTGACATTGAAACTGAACCTTCCCGGGCCATAGCCGCGCATCTTTGCATCCTGGGTCTCGGCAAAGACGGCGCGGATATCGTTGAACACGCCGGTATAGGTGGCCGGGTTGGAGCGGGGCGTGCGGCCGATGGGTTGCTGGTCGATGCCAATGACCTTATCCACGAACTCCAGGCCCTCCACCCCGTCGCACTTGCCCGCACGGCTGCGGGCACCGTTCAGCTCACAGGCCAGCGTCTTGTACAGGATCTCATTGATCAGGCTGGACTTGCCGGAACCGGAAATGCCGGTCACACAGACGAACTCCCCCAGCGGGAACCGGACATCAATGTTGCGCAGGTTGTTTTCCCGGGCACCTTTCACGGTCAGGAAGTTTCCATTGCCGGTGCGGCGGGTCTGGGGCACAGCAATGCGCTTGCGGCCGGAAAGATAATCGCCGGTGATGCTCCGCTTCGCCTTACAGATATCTTTCACGGAGCCCGCCGCCACGATCTCGCCGCCATGAACGCCCGCGCCGGGGCCCACATCCACGATATAGTCCGCGCTGCGCATAGTATCCTCGTCGTGCTCGACTACGATGACGGTATTACCGAGGTCCCGCAGGTTCTTCAGGGTCGCAATGAGCTTGTCGTTGTCACGCTGGTGCAGGCCGATGCTGGGCTCGTCCAGCACATAGAGCACGCCGGACAGCGCACTGCCGATCTGGGTGGTGAGGCGGATGCGCTGGCTTTCGCCGCCGGACAGGGTGCCAGCCGCACGGGCCAGGGTCAGGTAGTCCAGACCCACGCTCTGCAAAAACTGCAGGCGGTTCCGGATCTCCTTCATGATCTGACCGCCGATCTGCCTCTGCTTCTCGGTCAGGTTCGGCTCGTTTTCGGCAATGAATTTCAGCTCATCCCGGATGGACATTTCGCAGAACTCGCTGATGTTCTTATCCCCAACGGTCACTGCCAGCACCACCGGCTTCAGGCGCTTGCCGTGGCAGTCCGGGCACTCCACGCCGGACATGAAGCTGCCGATCTCTTCCTTCATCCACTCGCTGTTGGTCTCCCGGAAGCGGCGCTCCAGGTTCTCCACGATGCCCTCAAACGTATTATAGTAGACACCGCTGCCGAACTCATTGGTTCGGTGCATCTCGATCTTTTCGCCGTTGGTGCCGTAGAGCAGGGCGTTCACTGCCTCGGTGCTCATATCCTTGATGGGCGTGTCCAGCGTAAAGCCGTATTTTTTACCCAGACCAAGGTAGTACATTTCGCTGACAGAGCCCTCGGCGTAGTACCAGCCGCTGGCCTTGATGGCCCCCTGCCGGATGGACAGGTTCTTATTGGGCAGGATGCGCTCCTCGTCCACCCGCATAAACGTACCAAGGCCCGTGCACTTCTCACAGGCACCCTGGGGGTTGTTGAAGGAGAAGAGCCGGGGCGACAGATCCCCGATGGAGATGCCGTGCTCCGGGCAGGCAAAGTTCTGGCTGAAGGTCATGCACTCCCCACCGATGACATCGATCTCAGCGATGCCTCCGGTCAGAGCCAGCGCAGTTTCCAGCGAATCCGCCAGACGACCCCGGATGCCCTTGCGCATGGCAAGGCGGTCCACCACGATCTCCACTGTGTGCTTGATGTTCTTTTCCAGCGTGATCTCTTCGTCCAAGTCATACAGGTTACCGTCGATCCTCACACGGGAATAGCCGCCCCGCCGGGCGGCATCCAGCTCCTTCTGCTGTGTACCCTTGCGCTGGCGCACCACAGGAGCCAGCACCTGGAATTTGGTGCCATCCTCCAGCTTGAGCACAGCATCCACCATCTCATCCACGGTCTGCTGGCTGATGACACGGCCGCACACCGGGCAGTGGGGCACGCCCACCCGGGCATACAGCAGGCGCAGGTAATCATAGATCTCGGTCACGGTGCCCACGGTGGAGCGGGGGTTGTGGCTGGTGGTCTTCTGGTCAATGGAAATGGCCGGCGACAGGCCGGTGATCTCATCCACATCGGGCTTGTCCATCCGGCCCAGGAACATCCGGGCGTAGCTGGAAAGGCTCTCCACATAGCGGCGCTGGCCATCGGCATAAATGGTATCGAAGGCAAGGCTCGACTTGCCGGAACCGGACAGGCCGGTCATAACAATGAATTTTTCGCGCGGGAGGGTCAGATCAATATTCTTCAGGTTGTGCTCCCGTGCGCCTTTGATGACGATCTTATCGTTTGCCAAGGTACTTTCTCCCTCTTCTCTGTGTCTGTGCATGGTTCTGCCTGCGCTCGGTCTCGGCATCCGAGTCCACGGTGGGGTTCTCGCCCCGGCGCAGGCGGTCGATCTGGTCACGCAGGAAGGCCGCATGCTCAAATTCCAGCAGCTTGGCAGCCTCCTTCATCTCCCGGGTCAGGCGCTCAATGGCAGCTTCCCGCTCCAGTTTGCCCATGCGGCGGGTATTCCGCTTTGCGTTCTCCGCCTTATCGCTGATCTCAATGCTGTCCGCAATGGCCTTGACGATGGTCTTAGGTACGATGCCGTGCTCCTCATTGTAGGCCATCTGGATGGCACGGCGGCGCTCGGTCTCGGTGATGGCGCGTTCCATGCTGTCCGTCACCTCATCGGCGTACATAATGACCAGACCCTCGGCGTTGCGGGCCGCGCGGCCGATGGTCTGGATGAGGCTGGTCTCACTGCGCAGGAAGCCTTCTTTGTCGGCATCCAGGATCGCCACAAGGCTGACCTCGGGCAGATCCAGGCCCTCGCGCAGAAGGTTGATGCCCACCACCACATCGATGGAACCCAGGCGCAGATCTTTGATGATCTCCATCCGTTCAAAGGTGTCCACCTCGTGGTGCATATATTTGACCTTGATGCCCTGCTCGGTCAAGAAGTCGGTCAGGTCCTCGGCCATCTTCTTGGTCAGGGTGGTCACAAGAACACGCTCGTTCTTCGCCGTGCGGGCGTTGATCTCGCCCAGCAGGTCAGTCACCTGCCCCTCCACAGGCCGCACCGAGATCAGCGGGTCCAGCAGGCCGGTGGGCCGGATGACCTGCTGCGCGATCCGGGTGCTGTTCCGGCGCTCGTACTCGCCCGGCGTGGCCGAGACGAACACCATCTGGTTCAGTTTGCTCTCCACCTCCTCAAACTTGAGGGGGCGGTTGTCAAAAGCCGACGGCAGACGGAAGCCGTATTCCACCAGCGTCTTTTTGCGGGCATAGTCGCCGCCGTACATAGCACGCACCTGCGGCAGGGTCACATGGCTCTCATCCACAAAAAGCAGAAAATCCTCCGGGAAATAATCCAGCAGGGTGGTGGGCATACTGCCCGGCGCACGGCCCGACAGCACCGCAGAATAGTTCTCGATGCCCTTGCAGATCCCCACTTCGGTCAGCATCTCGATGTCGTAGTTCGTTCGCTGCTGGATGCGCTGGGCTTCAATGAGCTTGCCCTCGGCGGTAAACTTCTTCACCTGCTCGTCGCACTCGGCGCGGATCTTTTCAATGGCCGCTGCCTTTTTATCGGCGCTGACGATGTAGTGGCTGGCCGGGAAGATGGCCACATGCTTCACCACGTTCTGCCGGGTGCCGGTAACGGGGTTGAACTCCGTGATGCGGTCGATCTCATCCCCGAAGAACTCCACCCGGATGGCAAGGTCGCTCATGTAGGCCAGATAGATATCCACCGTGTCGCCATGAACACGGAACTTATTGCGGATAAAATTGATGTCGTTCCGCTCATATTGCAGGGTGACCAGCTTTTTGCACAGGTCATCCCGCTCCATCTGCATCCCGGGCCGCAGGCTGATGACCATGCTGCGGTAATCGATGGGATCGCCCAGAGAGTAGATGCAGGACACCGATGCCACAATGATGACATCCCGCCGCTCCGAAAGCGCCGCCGTGGCCGAATGGCGCAGGCGGTCGATCTCATCGTTGATGGCGCTGTCCTTTTCAATGTAGGTATCGGTGCTGGGGATGTAGGCTTCGGGCTGGTAATAATCGTAGTAGGAAACAAAATACTCCACCGCATTGTCCGGGAAGAACGAGCGGAACTCGGTGCAGAGCTGGGCCGCCAGCGTCTTATTATGGGCCAGCACCAGCGTGGGGCGGTTGCACCGGGCGATCACGTTGGCCATGGTAAAGGTCTTGCCGCTGCCGGTCACACCCAGCAGGGTCTGGCAGCGGTCGCCCCGCTCAACGCCCTCTACCAGCTGCTCAATGGCCTGGGGCTGATCACCCGTGGGGGCATAGTTGGAGACGAGATGGAACTGTTCATCGGCCATGTCTCGGTTCTCCTTTCTGTTCTCAGATAGAACTACAAATAGTTGTGCTTTTCATGTTGATTATAACACAATTATTTTATAATATCAATACGGCCTGAGCATCTCCCCGGTCTGAAAATCGTAGAACGGCAGGCGGTTGGCCTCCCGCATGGAGAAATATTCGCTCTCGGTCAGAATGATATGATCCCGCAGATGCACCTTGACCAGCCCCAGTGCCCGGACGATATTCTCGGTGGCCATCAGATCCTCCCGCGAGGGCAGGGCCACGCCGTTGGGGTGGTTATGGCAGAGCACCACACTGTCGGTACCGCCCTTGAGGGCTGCCGCCACCACATCCTTGATCTCCAGACTCACCCGGTCGCTGGTGCCGTCCCGCAGCCAGAACAGTCCCTTGATGCGGCTGCGGCCATCCAGCGCAGCCAGCAGGGCGCGTTCCTGCACAGTCCCGGCAAACTGTGCCATCAGGTATTCGACCAGCTGGTCGGTGGTCTTCATGCATTTTTTTCCGTTGACCGCACACTGGGTATAGTATCTGCCGACCTGCGGCAAAAGATGCAGCATCCGGGCGGTAGAGGGGCCTACCCCCTCCACCGTCAGCAGATCCTCCTCGGAGGCATCCAGCACCCCGGCAAAATCTCCGAACCGGTCTATGAGGACATGGGCAAGGCCGTTGGTGTCCTTGCGGGTGTTGGTGATGTAAAGGACATATTCCAGCGCTTCGTGGGGTTCCAGACTTTCCAGTCCGTACTGCTCTACCCGGGCGCGCATCCGCTGGCGGTGCCCCTTATGCTGGCTGCTTTCCTTCGCCATGGTCGTTCTCCTTTTGCGTTATTACTCTAATAGTACCGTTTTTTCAGCAAAACACAAGGGGGCACAGGAAATATTCTGCGTTGACTTCAAAGAAAGGGTGGTTTATTATAGAGAAAAGGCTTTTTATGAATCAATATCCCCTCTCAGTCAAAGCCTGCGGCTTTGCCAGCTCTCCCAAAGGGAGAGCCCCTTGTGGCTCTCGGTCAGCATGTACTGAACCCGGGAGATGCATTGCCTCTCCCTTTGGGAGAGGTGGATTTGCGAAGCAAAGACGGAGAGGGCTTGTCTTTCATCCAACAAAAGGAACGATTTTATGAAACAATTTACTGCCACCGCAAACGACGAGGGCGTGCGGCTTTCCCGCTTTGTCCAGAGCGTGACGCGCGATCTCCCCACCAGCCTGCTGTACAAGAGCTTCCGCAACAAGCGGGTCAAGGTCAACGGCAAAAAGGGCGCACCCGAGGATCGGCTCAAGGCGGGCGACCTCATTGAGCTGTACATCAACGATGAATTCTTCCCGCCCGAGGGCGCAAAGCCTGCAGCCCGCAAGCCTGCCCCCAAAAAGCAGCAGAACCAGCCCAGGGTGACCGTCATCTACGAGGACGAGAACATTGCCGTGCTGTACAAGCCCACTCACCTGCTCTGCCACAGCGACCGCACCGGCGATGCCAACCTTGTGGACGCATTCACCCAGTATCTGGCCCAGAAGGGAGAGTACGATGCGGGCGGTGAGAACCGTTTCAAGCCCGGCATCTGCAACCGGCTGGACCGCGGCACCGAGGGCCTTGTCATCGCTGCCAAGAGCTACGCCGCCCTGCGGGACATGAACGAGATCATCCGCACCGACCTGCTCAAAAAGGAATACTACACCATCACCGTGGGCATCCCCCAGAGCGGGCGGTTCACGGCCTGGTGGGAGCACGACGAAAAGAACAACAAGGTCAGCATCCATGCCCACCAATCTCAGGATGAACGCCGCAAGCAGATCATCACCGATGTGGACGTGCTGCGCACCGCCGGGCCCTTTGCCCTGTGCAGGATCGGCCTGGTCACGGGCCGCACCCACCAGATCCGCGCGCATCTGGCCTACCTGGGCAAGCCGGTGCTGGGAGATATCAAATACGGCAACCGCAAGATGAACGAGCGCACCGGCACCCGGACGCAGGCTCTCTGCGCCGTCCGCATCAGCTTCCTGGATATCCCGGAGGAGAACACCCTGCACTACCTCACCGGCAAGGTCATCAAGCTGAAAGACCCCCAGATCGTCAAACAGTTCGACGCGCTGGATAAGAATAAAGAAGGAGCAACATCATGGCAGACCTGAATCCTTATTTCAAGAGCATCATCGACCAGGACCGCGAGGCCGTGGTCATCTGCGATCTGAACCACATCATCATTTACATGAATCCTGCTGCCGTGGTGGATTACAAAAAATACGGCGGCGCTTCCCTGCTGGGCAAAAGCCTTCTGGCCTGCCACACCCCCCATTCGGTGGAAGCCATCCGCAAGGTGGTCGAGTGGTTCGCGGCGGATGCCAGCCACAACATCGTCTATACCTATCACAACGCAAAGCATGACCGCGATGTCTACATGGTAGCCCTGCGGGATGCAAGCGGCACCCTGATCGGCTACTACGAGAAGCATGATTCCCGAAAAGCTGAAACTATGAAGCAGTACGATTTGTTCTGACAAAGAAAGGCGAACTCCACACAAAAAAGACTTTGCCGCCTACCCCCGTGCGAAGATGCTACTCTGCTATACCTCCCGCATAGACAAAACGAACGCCTGCCGGGCTTTTCTCACTCGGCAGGCGTTCGTTCTTTTTATGGGGTCGATTCGTTACTTTGTCAGCAGCTCGTCAGCCAGCGCATCCATCTGTGCCTCAGCGGCGGCATTGGCGGCAGAGCGGATGGTCACAACGGCATCACAGACGGTGATGTTCTTCATGCCGTCCAGCTCGGCACGCATCAGCTTTGCAGCCATGGGGGCCCAGGTGCCGTTCTCCATCAGGCCAACGGTGCGGCCCTGGAAGTTCTTGGTCTTGAGGTGGGTCAGCAGATTCTCCATCGGCGGGAAGAGGAAGCCATCGTAGGTGGCGCAGGCCAGCACGATCCGGCCGCAGCGGAAGGCCTCAGTGACGGCATAGGAGACATCGGTGCGGGTCAGATCCATCTCCACCACCTTGGCACCCTTGGCGCGCAGCTTCTCAGCCATGGTGTGGGCGGCGGCTCTGGTGTGGCCGTGGATGGAAGCGCTGGCCACCAGGATCTTCTCCGGCTCCTCGGCCTTGTAACTGGACCACAGGTCATAGTAGTTCAGGTACTTGCTCAGATCGCCGGTCAGCACGGGGCCGTGCAGGGGGCAGATGGTGGCGATATCCAGCGCGGCGGCCTTTTTCAGCAGAGCCTGCACCTGCGGACCGTACTTGCCCACGATGTTCAGGTAGTAGCGGCGGGCCTCGCTGGCCCAGTCGGCGTTTTCGTCAAACCTGGCCACAGCGCCAAACCGGCCAAAGCCGTCTGCAGAGAAAAGCACCTTTTCACTGCTCTCATAGCTCACCATGACCTCAGGCCAGTGCACCATGGGGGCAAGCACAAAGGTCAGGGTGTGGGTACCCAGGCTCAGGCTCTCGCCGTCCTTCACCACCACGCGGCGCTCCTTGGCAACGGCATCCGCCCCAAAGAACTGATCCATATACAGGAAAGTTTTGGCGTTGCCCACCACCTGCATTTCCGGGTAGAGGGCGGCCAGTCTGGCGATATTGGCACCGTGGTCAGGCTCCATGTGGCTGACCACCAGGTAATCCGGCTTGCGTCCGGCCAGTGCCTCGGTCAGGTTGGCAAGCCAGGGCTCCGTGGCACGGTTGTCCACCGTATCCAGAATGGCGGTCTTTTCGTCCAGAATGACATAGGAATTGTAGCTCACGCCGGTGGGCACCGGGTACTGGCTCTCGAACAGGTCAATGGTGGTATCGTCCACACCCACGCCCAGAATGGCTTCGCTGATCTTTTTCACGCTCATAGCAGACATCCTCTCTATCCATATTGCTGTGCCGGAAAAGTGGCAGCATAATACTAATAGCGGTTCCTAGTATAGCACATTGTTAAAGATTATTCAAGCTCCTCCGGCAGTCTTGCTGCCACCGGCCGGCCGGGCTCGTTGTCCAGCTCCAGCAGGGCTGCCGCGCTGGCATCATCCAGGCTCTGAACACTGCGGAGCTTGCGGCTGATGGCCCGGCTGCGGACACCAATGAGGTTGTCCAGCTCTTCATCGGTCTGGCGCAGGCGCTGCTGCATCTTGGAGAGCCCCTGCCCGAACTTGTCGAACTCCGTCTTAACGGCACCCAACAGCTGCCAGACCTCGCCGGAGCGCTTCTGGATGGCAAGGGTCTTGAAGCCCATCTGCAGGCTGTTGAGCAGAGCCGCCATGGTGCTGGGGCCTGCAATGTTCACCTGATAATCCCGCTGCAGCACCTCCAGCAGACCGGCGTTCACCACCTCGGCGTACAGCCCCTCAAAAGGCAGGAAGAGGATGCCAAAGGTCGTGGTGTAGGGCGGTTCCACATACTTTTCCCGGATATCCTTTGCCTCGCTCCGCAGCACCAGTTCCAGCGCATGGCGGGCATTCTCCACCGCCTGCGCATCGCCGGAGGCCTGGGCATCCTGCAAGTGCGCGTAGGTATCGCCGGGGAATTTGGAGTCGATGGGCAGCCAGACCGTGCCGCCGTCCGCACCCGGCATCTTGATGGCATATTCCACCCGCTGGGTGCTGCCCGGGATGGTGGCCACATTGGTCTCGTACTGCTCCGGAGCCAGGATCTCTTCCAGAATGGCCCCCAGCTGGATCTCGCCCAGAATGCCGCGGGTCTTAACGCCCGAGAGCACCTGCTTCAGCCCGCCCACATCGGCGGCAAGGTTCTGCATCTCGCCCAGCCCCTTGTACACCTGTTCCAGCTGGTCATTCACAGCCTTGAAGCTCTCGGTCACCCGCTTCTGCAGGGCATCCTGCAGTTGCTCGTCCACAGTGTGGCGGATCTCATCCAGCTTTTTGGCGTTCTCGGCCTGCAGGGCGGTCATGTTTTCCGCAAGGGTCTTGCGCAGCTCTTCCAGCTTCTGGGTGTTGGTGGCCTCCAGACTCTGGAGCCGCTGGGTCAGGATCTGCTGCTGGCCGCTCTGGCCCTGTGCCAGCGTGGTGCTCATGCTCTGCACTGAGGTCTGCAATGTCTCACTGACACTGCGGATGGCGGTGTAATTCTGCTCCGCCATTGCCGCCTGTCTGGCCGCAAAGTCTTTTGCCTGTGCATCGAGCTGCTGCTGCATCCAGCGCTTGAGCTCCTCGTAGTCTCCCCCGTTCCGGGGCTTGTTCAGTTTCCAGAGCACCGCTGCCAGCAGCAGGCAGATGGTGACCAGCAGCAGGGTGTACAATCCAGCTAAAAATTCCATTGATTATAAGTCCTCGAAATCGACCAATTCTTTCCGGGTATCCAGCGCATCGCCATAAAGGCCCACGCCGTCCACCTCGCACTCGCCCGACTGGTTATCATAGGGGTCGGAGCGGAACCCGTACATCGGCGGGTCAAAGGGTGCCTCAAAGGCGCGGTTTGCCACCATACGCCCGGTGTCCAGGCTGCCGAAGTAGTGGCGGCGCAGCTCTTCCTCGCCCTGCCGTGCCATGGAGGCACCAAAGGAGCAGTCGGCATACATCCAGCCCTTGGGGGCAATGTAGAACATGGCCCAGTCGTGGCAGCCCACGCCGGTGGGCGACACCGACAGGCCGCTCTGCCAACGGGCCGGAATGCCCACCAGACGGCAGAGGGTGATGAAGGTCAGGGCCATAATGCCGCAGTCACCGCGCCGGTCCCGCGCGCAGCGGTCGGGCAGGCAGTCCTGCACAAAGTAGGCGGGCTGATAGTGATACCGCACGTTCAGGGTAACGTAATCATAGATGCGCTTTGCCTTTTCCGCCGGGTCGGTGATCCCTTCGGTCAGCTGTGCGGCCAGCGCCCGCAGGTAAGGCGTGAACACGATATGCGGGGCCTGCTCCTCGGTATCAAAGGTCGGCTGTTCCGGTGCGGGCACAAAGTCCAGCGGGTCAGCATAGACTGCCGTTGTCTTGTAACGGTACTGCACCCCGAAGCGGCGGTTTTCGGTCAGGTCAGCCTCCCAGCAGACCGTGCGCTGGGGGGCGTTTGCATCGGCGATGCGGCCCGGCTGCTCGGTAAAGCACTGCAGCTCGATCTCGCTCTGGGCCAGGCATTCCGCCGGAATGGGCAGCCAGGCGCGGACGTGCACGCTCTCCCGGCCCTCTGCCTTTGCCTTGGCCAGAGCGGCGGCAAAGGCCTCATCCGACATCCCCACGCTGGTCTTCAGCGTGATGCGGGCACTGGCCTGCCCTTCCCGCTCCATCTGGTCATGGATGCGGCGGCGGCGCTCCCGGGCCAGCGTAGCCGGGGCGGGCGGGTCAAGCTGACGGGCGGCAAGGTCGGCGTGGGTGGCGATCAGCGTCTCGGCAAAGCGGTCAAGGTAGTGCTTCTCCCCTTCCACGAATCGCCAGTCTACCCGGCCATCATGCACCAGCTGGCGGAACTCCTCCACCGTGAAATCCCGCACAAGGCCCTGCATCCGGGCCACGGCCTGTGCCTCGTTCCAGCAGTATTCCTGCGGCAGACGGCACATGATCTCCTTCTGCACCAGCAGGGCATCCCGCAGCGCGTCCACGCCGTGGGGCACAGGGTTGGCGGGCTGCTCGTACTCCGGCATTTCCAACCCCTGACTGCGGGGGCTGTTCTGGGTCTCCGTCCAGTCCTCGGCCAGATATTCATCGATCCGTGCCACGGCTTCTTTGTAATAGCCCGCGGCCTTCAGCCGCTCCACATCATCGGGCAGACCAACGTTCAGATGCACAAATGCTTCGTTCAGATCTTTCATCCTGTTTCATCCTTTCTCTCAGGCGCACTGCTCTTCCCAGAAAGCAGTGGCTTCCACCAGCCAGTTCTCGGCATCTGTTCCTGTGCCGATGCCGCAGACGTGAGGTGCATTGTTGAACACCCGGTAAACATGCTTGACGTGATTGGCCTGCAGGGCAGCTTCCAGCTGCGGTCCCTGCCGCCAGTAGACCAGCTCTTTCAGCAGCGTGTCGTTCACACCGTGCCAGTGGTAGGTGGCGGGGTAGTCCGGCGTGATCTCATCCGAAAGGTTCCGGGTATAGTATTTGGGGCCGTATGCACCGATATCCTGAATGACATGGTAGATGGGCTTGATGTAGGTCATATCGTTGATGGGGTAGCCCAGCAGCAGGGCAGCGGGCTTGGGCACATTGTAATGCTTATACCCCACCGATTCCGTGCCGAACAGGCCCGTCAGGTGGCCGCCCATGGAATATCCCACGATGGCGTACTGCTCCGGCTGGATGCCAAACTCCGCAGCGTGTTCCTCAATGTACTGCATGGCCCGGCCGATGTCCTCCAGCGGAGCGTCATCGGAAGCATCCGTCCAGACGCGATACCGCAGAATAAAGGCGGCATAGCCCAGCTCATGCAGCTGCCAGGCCGTACAGGCCCCCTCCTCCAGCTCGGCGCTCTCATTGGCACCGCTGCCAGCCAGGATCAGCGCAAACTTGGCATTTTCAGCCTTGGCCGGGAAATAGAACAGGCCGGTGTTGTTTTTGGTGCGGTCCGCCGCCTTTTCCGCATCCGTGTAGAACGAGTGGGTGACCTGAACGCCATTGTTGTAGTTCTCAATGACCAGATTCAGCCCCTTGGCACAGCCTTCGGCCACATACTCGTTGGTGTAGCCCTCCACGGTGGTCATCTCCCACAGGGCCTGACCCGGCGGGCAGTCCTTATCCTGCGAGTAGGTGTAGAAGCCGGAGTTCTTGATGCCCGGGTTGCTGCGCACTTCCTTCATGGTGGTCTGAGCCGTGATGTTGGGCTCTCCCTTTTCCATCACGGCACCGGCGGGCAGAGCCAGCAGAGCCAGCAGACACAGCACCATCGCAACGATTCGTTTTGCCTGTTTCATGTTCCGTTCCTTTCCCCCGGCACCGCCCTGATTGCATTCTCCCACACGGAGGACTACAATATGAGACTGCACAGGCGGCACCGGTTGGTTTTTTTCTATTGTATCACACCCGCCGGTATTGTCAAAACAAATCTGCCCACAAAATCCATGCGTTGTGATCTCCACGCTTCCGGGGGGCCGGATATTCAGATTCCAGACACTCTGCCCGGCCTGAGGTGAACAGGTTTCCATTGTGATTTGCGGCAGATTCTGCTATACTGAAAAAAGATATTGCACACGCAATGAGGGGAAACCGGAGCACTGCGGCTCCGGTCAGGATAGGAAATATGAGTGAGATCACAGTCCGGCCCATGATGCCGGAGGATTGGACTGCCGTGTCCAAAATATATCTGGAGGGCATTGCCACCGAGCACGCCACCTTCCAGACCAACTGCCCGCCCTACACCGCCTGGGACGCATCCCATGCCAGGGAATGCCGGCTGGTGGTGCTGGACGATGGGGTCGTAGCCGGCTGGGCAGCCCTGCATCGGGTAGACCCCCGCTGGTGCTACCGCGGCGTGGCCGAGGTGAGCATCTATGTCGGGGAGAAATTCCGGGGCAAGGGACTGGGCTATCACCTGCTCACGGCGCTCTGCCGTGAGGCCGAACAGGCCGGGTACTGGACGCTGCAGTCCACGGTGCTGCAGGACAACGCCCCCTCCCGGGGCCTGCACCTGAAATGCGGTTTCCGCGTGGTGGGCCGCCGGGAGCGCATTGCCCGGGACTGCCACGGCCGCTGGCTGGACACCTACCTGATGGAGCGGCGGTGTGCAGCGGACGAACCGGCGGGCTATAAAAAGCTGTAAGGCACCTTTTGCGGAAAAGATTTACAGTTTCTTCAAAAAGCGGCCTTGAAAATCCACAAAAATATGATATACTAACGTAACGATACCAAAGCGAGAGAAAGGAGGCGCGCGGAATGGCACCGACCAAAGAGCGTCCGGCAACCAAGACGATTGCCACAAACCGGGAAGCGCGCCACGAGTACTTCGTTCTGGAAGCGTTGGAGACCGGCGTTGAGCTGAAAGGCACCGAGGTCAAGAGCCTGCGTGCCGGCGGCGTGAACCTGAAAGACAGCTGGGTCGATATTGAGGACGGTGAGCTGCTGGTCAAGGGAATGCACATCACCCCCTACGACCACGGCAACATCTTCAATCAGGATCCCATGCGGGTGCGGCGGCTGCTGGCCCACAAGAACGAGATCCGGCGGCTGCACCAGCAGTGCAAGCTGCAGGGCTACACCCTTGTGCCGCTTTCGCTCTACTTCAAGCATGGCCGCGTCAAAATGGAGCTGGGCCTGTGCAAGGGCAAAAAGCTCTATGATAAGCGCGCAGATGCCGCCAAGCGCGATGCCAAGCGCTCCATCGACCGGGCCGTTAAATCCAACGGCGTTTACTATTGATTTCAGGCAGCATTCCTGCCCGGAAACTTCAAAGCTTACCCACACCGCAAGGTGTGTTTTATGGGGGCGTAAAGGTTTCGACGGGGGGAGCGAGGCCTGGGCAGCGGGTAGCAGTGGGGGACCTGCTCTAAACTCCTCCAAAAAATTAACTGACAACAATAATTATCAGTTGCTCGCAGCCTGAGTGCTGCGCGTTCCGCCCACTCTTGTGTCGTGTGGGGCCGGGGCGTCCTTTAGACACAGCACCTGAACGGACCTAAGCTTTGCGGACCGGCAGGAACTCATGAAGCTACCAATGCGTTAGCCTGGCGACCGGCGTGACGCGGAGGGAATGTTGTTGATCGCCTGCACCCGGAGACACCTACGCTGAACTCTTTTCGGACATGGGTTCGACTCCCATCGCCTCCACCAAATGTGAATCAGGCGAACCCCCCACGATCTACTTCGTGGGTGCGTTCTTCGTCCTGACCATGCCGCTCCCTGAGCGGTAAAAAATAGGCACTCGGCCTTGATAGCCGGGTGCCTATTTCTTTTTGCCCTGCTGACAATATAAACAACATAGTGCGGTCAATAATTGTGCAGTATACACCTTGATAACAATGCGCGTGTATGGTAATATATAGCCACAGTAAAGGAAAGGTGGACAACAAAATGAAAATGATTAAGGTCGAGGAGCTGCACAAGGAAGCCAACGGTAACAGCTACACCCGCAGCACCTACATGGTCGGTCGTTATGAGGTTTGCATCGACGATGCCGCCTACGCAGACGGTCGCACCCGCCGCTCCATCTCCGTCACCGAGCCGTATGAGAGCGGCTGCTATCTCCCGAAGATCTACTACAACGAGGACGTGTTCGGTGAGAAAGCCCCGGACTTCTCCATCCAGACCACTTCCTATGGTGCGCTGAATTCCGAAGAATTTCAGAAGTTCATCGCGGATCAGAACGAGGCTCTGGAAGTCGTCGAAACCCTGAAAAAAGAGCTGCTGTAACAAGCACCCCGCCCCGAAAAGGCGGGGTTTATTTTTTGACAAAAAGACCATATACACGCCAGTATCTTTGTGCAGTCTAGCTCTTGTTTACCATGCGCGTGTATGGTAATATACAGACACAATAAAGGACGGGGGTAAATACAAAATGACCGCTAAATACTTTGCAAACTCTGCAAAATATCAGATCACGCTGAACCGTAAAGAGGCCGAGGCTCTCGCCTACTATGGCAGCTCCTACGACTACCTGATCACCGCTCTGAAGCTGTGGAGCGATGAGGCCGCTGAACTGAAGATCTTCGTCGATAACAAATTCACCGTCATGGCCGACCTGAACCGGGCACTGGCCGCCAGCAGGAATTAAGGAGGGCACCGCAATGAAGAACGTTCTGGTTGATATGCTGAAGGCTCAGGGATTCATCGCCGCACAGTCCATGGAGTTCGCTTGTGAGCACACGCTGCTCTCCAAGGAGTACGAGAAGCAGGTGCGGACCTGCTGGTACGGAGAGCGGACCTCCACGCTGGAGGTCAAGTTGTTCGTCAATCTGGAGGCCGGGGTCTGCCGGGTGTGGTTCTATTCGGACGGTCGGCGGGATGCCTACAAGGAGCGGTGGTACTCCACTCTTGGCAAGCGCACCTATAACGCCATCGCCGAGACCATCAAAAACGCAGGGTTTGAGATTTGAATATCGGAAACGCCCCGGCTGCTGCCGGGGTATTTTGTTTTAGGAAAATATTATTTTATTCAATAAAACACTTTACAAAAATATTATTTTAGTGTATACTATAATCACAGCAAGGGAAACAAACAAAACGGAGGAACGAACAATGAAAGAACTGGTTGAAGCAATGAAGAAGGCAAAGGCCGAGGGTTACAACGCATTCGGCATCCGCGTGATTGAGAATGAAGCTGGCGTTCTGAATGTCGGCGATGCTTGCCCGGATAGCTACGATTGGGATTACGAGCTTGACTGCTCCACCCGCGATACCACCGGCGAAAAGCTGGGCGGTGCTTGTGCAATCGAGATCAACACCTCTATGCTGCTGCTGGACGGCGACGATGATGAAGATGTTGCAGCCGAAATCGAGAAGGCCATTAAGAACTCCGCTTGCTACTACGGCGAGCAGGTTCTCCTGATCGGCGGGAAGTTCGGCAGCGAGTATGGCAATGATGAACACGAAATCATCATTGAACTCGCCGATGTTCTGGCAAAGGTTGACCGCTGATGGCGGCCCGCCAGCCTGTAACCCTCACCTGTGAGCGGTGCGGGCAGTCTTTTGCCGGAGCCGAAGAAGCCCGGCGAGGAAACATACGACAATTTTATTGCAGAGGAAAAGGAGAACGAAAAATGAAAAAGATCATCAACGGCAAGCTGTACAACACCGAAACCGCAAAGAAACTCGGCGACTGGGAGTCCGATCAGGACTACCGTGGTCTGTACCACGAAGAGGAGTCTCTCTACCGCACGAAGTCTGGAAACTATTTTTTGTGGTGCTACGGCGGGGCCGCCAGCCGGTATAACCAGCAGATCGGGCAGAATGAGTGGTCGAGCGGTGAACTGATCCAGCCGATCAGCGAGGACCGGGCCAAGAAGTGGGCCGAGGATCGTCTGGACGGCGATTCTTACGAGCGCATTTTTGGGGAGATCTCCGAGGGCGAATCGGAGACTGTATCCGTAATTCTCCCCCCGGATGTTGTTGCAAAGCTGAAGGAGGAAATGGAGCGCAGCAGCAAAAAGCGAACGGACGTAATCGTCGAAGCCTTGCGGCAATATCTCAAATAACGAAAAGGCCCCCGGCAGCGATGCCGGGGGTTCTTTTATGTCGCCGTTACATCCAGATCGTCCGGGTGCTTTGCCAGCTTTTCTGCCAGCTCGCCGAGGGCATCCTCTGCCGTGAGTTGGTCGTTGTATCTGTACTCGGCGGTGCGCAACTCGCCGCAGTTGCCGTCTGCCCATGAATCCGGCACGTCGATAGTCCCGGTGATTGTTACCTTGATTTTCATTCGCTGCTTTCCTTTCGTTCCACGGCCTCCGGCTCGATCAGGTCCTCGATCTGGCAGCCGAGAGCCTTTGCCAGCTTGAGCAACTGGTAAACGTCACGGGGCACCCGGAGACGGCGGCACCACGACTCAATGGTCCGAAGCGGCACCCCGCTCTGTTTGGACAGGTCGGATCTGGTCATGCCCTTTTCGATCAGCTTTTTGTCGATGGGGGTCATGTTCTCGGTCATCGTCAGTTTTCTCATGCGGTGATCACTCCCTTTCAGCGTCTATTATACTGCGTGTGTATGGCTTTGTCAATTTGACGAAATAACCATACATACGCATTGTTATTTGTGCAGTATACATCTTGATAACCATGCGTATGTATGGTAATATATAGACACAATAAAGGACGGGGGTAAATACAAAATGACCAAGTATACGAAGTTCGAGGCAATCTTCAGAAACGAGACGCTGGTGTTCACCGACAGAGATCCGAAGTTCAGAAACCGGCTGGATGTGTACAATTACATCTGCGCAGAGCGGCTCGGCAAGAAGTACGGAAAGTTCATCCGCATCAACGAATCCACTGTTTGCTACTAAGAAGGAGGTCTGAATCGTGAAACGCTATAAGGTGTACGTCTACAACACGGTTGATAAGTTCTGGGACTGCTACGAGGTCCTTGCCAAGGACCCGGTGGATGCCCGGAACGTGGCAGTGCAGCGGTTGATCGATGAGACCGGGCACGGTCTGGATGTCTACGAAGTGACCGACGTGTGTGAGATCAAAGGCTAAGGGGGGCAGCGAAATGATGACCAGTACGTTCAACAAGATCTATGCCAACGCCCAGAACATGAACATCGAGACCAGCGAGTGGTTTAACCGGGCGGGGTTCTTCTGGTGCCAATGCACCGAGAAGCAGCTGCAGAAGATGCGGCTGCTTCTCCGGGCGCAGGGCTGCAAGACCATCATGCGGGATGACGGTGAGTGGTTCGTCCTGAAGAACGGAAATATCATTAAAGCATAAGGAGACAGTTCGATGAAGAAGATCGCAAATAAATCTTTTCCTTTGTTCTACCTGAAAGAGAGTGAGCTGGAGGAAAAATACCGCACCAAAGAGGGCTACACCTATATGATCGTCAACGGATACGAGGTTCGCTGGCCTAGCTGGGAGAACCTCATGGCTGCGCTCGAAGATCACACCGCAGAGTTCTTCGTTCCGGGTGGAACGTGGGAGCCGCTGGGCGATGAAAAGCCGGATTTTTAAGGAGAGCCAGATTATGAAGCTGCTGGATCTGTTGAACGTGATCGAGGACGACACCCCGATCTGGATTTACATTGATCATCCGTTTCCGTGTAAAAAGGAGGGGCTGTTTTTCAGGGCGGTGCAGTTCGCTGCGGAGAACGATTCCGAGTGGGAAGGCTACCGTGTGGTGCTGACTTTCCCGGAGTTGTATGAGCCTCTCGGCGGGGTTGTTGGTATGTCGATTGTTGTTGTGAAGGAGGAATGAGCGTGGAATGCCTGAACTTCAGGGTCGAATCCCCGGAGAACTTTGTAAAAATCGCTTGCACAGTTCTTTTTGGGAAAAGAGAGGGACTGAGCGATTACGCTACGGTTTGGCATGATGTGTTCGATGGCAGTGCCGGGGATCAGCGTTTTCGGCAGTTCATGGAAGAACTTTTCCCGGATGGCTGCACCATCGGGGAAAAGGAACTGCACCAGTTGACGGACCGTGCGATCCACTACCTAAAAACAGAAACAATTTGCCTCGACATAAAGGCGGGGCATGATATGGCACAGGCTGTCTTTTGGGTGTATTTCATCCCGGAGCATAAAGTCTACGAGTGCGATTATGGCAGCCATGAAGAAAAGGTCATCGAGATTCTTACAAATTTCTTCGGGACCGACATAATGAAATACCCGGTGAGCGTTCTGAAAAAGTTTATATTGGGGTCGTTCCGAATTAAATCTACACAAACGACTGTCGGGTCGATTGCTGCCGATGCCGAATTTATCCAGATGGCGGTATACGGAAGAAGTAAGCCGAGGGGGTCTGTATCGTGAAGTTCTATCATGCTACCACAAAGGAGGCTGCTGAAAGCATCCAAAAGGACGGCGTTCTGAAAGCCGGGCCTTTCGGGGAGGTGTTCCTCTGCCGCTCCCCGCTGGATGCTTGCAAGTTCCTAATCATCCGGGGAGTGCTTCAGGTTTCGGTGTTCGAGGTCAATCTGAAGCGCAGCGAGGTGACTGAGAGCCACGACCATTCCGAGGGGTTCTTCCAGTGCAAGGCATACACGCACGACGGAGACATTGCCGTTTCAGATCGGGTGCCTGTTCGCACCTATGACTTTCAAAATCTTGTAAAGGGGTATAAATCATGAAAATGGTAAACGCAAAGGGCGAGGCTGTCTATTTCAACCGGGCGTGGAAGCACGGGAAGGAGACGTGGGTGGTTCAGGGCATCGGCGAAACGCTTGTGATCGGGCGTGATCGCCAGAAGCGCAGGAGCCGCACGTTCACCCAGCTGCCGCAGGCTGAGAAGTACCTCGCTCGCATGGGGTTCAAAGCCGCCCCTTGAGCCTTGATTTTTCCAACGGAAAAAACACCCCCGGAGAAGCGTGTAAACTCTCCGGGGGTGTAACTTTATTCTGAATACACAAAACGCCACACAGGGGCTTTCTGTGCGGGCGCAGAAAAGGGCAGGTGCTATTGTGCATCTGCCCTTTGTTTTGCGTGTGGTTTTACTCGCTGCAGAGCCACTCTGCGTAGTGGAGGTTGAGCCACCCTGCTCCGCTCTTGAGTCTGCCGTAGCTGCCCTGCACCTCGGTGATGGTGAAGACGTTCGGGCCACGGACAACCACGGTGGCGGGGTACTCGCTGCCGGGGCCTTTCCGGGCGGCGACCATCGGGACGGTCACCCGAACCAGAAAGGGCGGCTTCGCCACGTTGTACTGGGTCAGGTTGTACCGCTCGATCATGGCGCAGAGAACCTCGACGTAGTCCGGGGCGGTGGCGTACCCTCCGTCCTTGATAATCTGGGCGGCGGTGCGGTAGTCCAGCTGCCAGCGCAGCCCCTTGTACCGCAGGTCGGTGCCGTTCATCGCCCCGGCGAGGTATGCGCTGTGGTCAGCGATGGAGTCCTCGACGCTGGCATACACCCGGAACTCGGAGGGCTGCCGGACGGTTTCTCCGCTGCTGGCCTCCGAAGATACCCACGTCATGCTTTTCCCAGTCCATGTGGAGTCGGGCCAGTTGTTGCCAGAGAGGTTCTTCTTCATCCCGAAGCAGTTGTTGGAGGCAGAGGCCAACGGAGAACGGCCCCAGAAACTTTCGATGATGAACTGGGCGAGGGTGATTGCTGCCGGGATGCCGGACACGACGTTGTCCAAGGTGGCCAGCGGTGCGACCTTTTTGATGACCGCTTCGTGGGACAAATACTTCAGTTCTTCTGCTTGCATGGTGCCCTCACTTTCTGGCGGTGTACTTCAGGCTGATCCATCCGGCACCGCTTTTCAGCTTGCCCCAGCCGCCCTGCTGCTGCACGATGGTGAACACCTGCCCCTTGCTCACAGTCTGGGCGACGGCGTAGCTCGTGCCCGGTCCCTTACGGACGTTCAGGCTGCTGGCCGTGATCTGAACGATGAACGGCTCCGGGGCGGCCTCTGCGCCCAGCCGCTTGTTGACCTCGCTGGCGATGTACGGGAACTTGCTTTTGAGGTAGGGGCCGGGGCAGAGCGTGGACTTGAAGTAGCAGTGCATCGTGAGGTTCCCGGTCTTGTCGCCGGTGAAGTTGAGCCGCTGGATGCCATTGCGCTTGCAGATGTCCACGCACAGGTCGATGAGCGAGGCCATCGCCTTGTCGCTCACAGTCCAGTTCGGGCCGAGGGCGTTGTTCGCCACCTCGATGGTGACGGCCTGATTATCATTGTTCGGGCTGCTGGAGGTCCATGCCCGATCCTTTTCCTCGACGTACATCCCGATGCGGCCATCGGTGCCGATGCCGTAGTTGGAGCTTGCCTTTCGGCTGGTCGGGGCAAAAACTGCGCCGCACTGCTCCACGGTCAGATTGCCAGCCATGTGGTGGATGGTGATCTTGCGGATGGGCTTCTTGCGGGGGCTTGTCCTGTTCGGGCTGATCTTGGTGTAGGAGATCAGAGAACTGTTGCTCATGGGAGCGACCTCCTTTCTCCCCGGCGGGCTGCTGCACCAACCGGGGAAGGTCTGAATGTGTTAGTCTTTGGTGATCTCGTCGGCGATGTTCTCGGCCACCTCGTCCATCTCCTTGATGGCGGCATCGATGAAAGCGTCCAAGAAGGGCGTGACCTCGATGTTCTTCATCTTGAGCAACTTGATGACCAGAGCGTGCTTGTCGGTCTTGGGAATCTTGCCAGCTTCTGCGGCTTTCTCTGCGCCCTTGACCAGCTTGCGGACCAGCGAGAAGATGCGCTGCTCGCGGAGCCAAGGAATGCCGATCTTGGCAGCCATGAGCATTGCAATGGTGCCGATGATCTCCATGACGCTGGGAAGAATGGCGGTTGCGATTTCGGTGATATTCATAGCTTTCCTCCTGTTAGATGTCGTTCGTTTCGTGGGCCTTTTTGTTCAGGTGCTTCTCCAGCTTGTCGAGTGCATCCTTGCACGGGCCATTGCAGCCCTGCTCGATCAAGCCCTGCAGGGCACCTTTCAGGCCGTAGCAGAGCAGTGTCTGCTCGTCCTCGATGGACTTGATGAAGTCGCTCTGCTTGCGGTTGATCTGAAAGACCTTGTAGACGGCCACGATCACACCGATGATCACGCCGATGGACGAGATCACCGATGCAGCCCTGATTACGGTGTCGAGGTCAATGTACATCTTCCTCCACCTCCCCTCTGGCCGGACTGGGCAGAACGGCAGAACAGGCGCACTCGATGTCGTGCAGCGATTCTTCCTCGGCTGCAACGGCACCCAGCTGCTGAAGCTGTTCGTTCTGCGCCTTGGCGATGCGGAGAAGGGTCGCCACGGCATCGACTAAAAAGTCGATGAGTTCCAGCCCGCCAGAGGAGTTAGGCATCCTTGTATTCCTCGCCAGTGATGGTTTTGTAGTCGTCCTCGGTAATGGTACCCTTTTTGACGCGGGCTGCGATGCCAGCCTTGGTCAGGCGACCGTGTTCGTAAAGGCGAGACAGGCTCTCAACTAAGGTAGTGGTAGTCATGTTACAAAACCCCCTGTTCGATCAGCTGCATGGTGTAGTCGTCAATGGCCTTGCTGGTGTCGATCTCGGTGATCGATGCCAGCATCTGATACTCGGAGAACGTGATCTCCCGGCTCTCGCACTTGTAGTCGGTGTAGGCCGGAGTGCCGTCCTGTTCGGGATGCTCCACGGCGGTGATGTTGCGCCGCTGGATGTAGGTCTCCGGGCCGATGATCTGGAGTTCTTCAGGCTGACTGGAGCATACTTCGGGTACCCAAGGTTTCATGGTTCTTTTTCCTCCGATCTAATTTTGAGATGATTTCTTTGAGCTTGCCGATCTTCACGTTCGGTTTGATCCTGCGCTTGAAGCACTCGTAGGTGTCGGTGCAGGAAAACCAGCCCATGTAGCTCAGCATGGCTGCGATGTTGTGGCGGCAGTAGCTACGCCCTGCCTCTTTCGCCTTGTGGAGGTGCCGGGCCGTCTGTGTGGCCTTGAGCATGATCCGCTTGCGAATGATGGTCTTGTCCCGGTAAAATACAAAGCCCATAAAATCCAGAGGTCGGCCCATTGCTTTCCGCTTGCCCTGATAGAAGAACTTGCAGACCTGCCTGTTCTTCTTCAGCTTCAAACGGAACCGCTGCCCCAGCATCTTTCGGATCTGAACGTCGGCATTGTGCAGGGCTTTCTTGGCCGCTGCATAAATTGTCACGTCGTCCATGTACCGCACGAGCTTGTCGAGGCCAAGGGTCTCGGTTATCAACTTGTCGAGCGGCTCCAGCAGGTAGTTGGCCAGCCATTGCGAAATGTAGAACCCCAGCGGGATGCCCTTTTTGAACTCCCGGAGGCACAGCCAGATGACGTGGAGAAACCATTCATCCTTGATCCTGATTGCAAGCTCCCGCATCAAAACGTCCAGCCGGATGCTGTCGTAAAAATGCCGGATGTCAACTTTCAGGAAGTTCCGGGTCCCTTTCGGGTCTGAACGGAGCCACTTCTCAATCCTCCGCTTGGCGTAATGTGCGCCGCGTTTCGGGAAGCTGCCGCAGCTGTACTTGTATGCGGTGCCGGTGATGATCGGCTCCAACACCAGCACGATGATGTGGTGCAGCCATTGTTCGTGGATCTCCGGCTCAAAGATCTTCCGAATCTTGCCGTGTTCGTAGATGATCTTCGGGGTGTGCTTATGGGGCTTGAATCCGAGTTTCGGGTTCTGGACTTCTACTCCATCGGGTTTGGTGTTCAAAATCATATCGTGCATCTTCTGAACTTCGTCGTCCAGATGGGCATCGATATACTTTACCTCCGCTCGGCGTGTTTTGCCTTTCCGAAGGTTCTTGTATGCCTTGCGGATTGTTTTCTCCGAAAGCATTGCTTGATACAGATACTTGTACTCTTTCAACTTGTACGCCTATAAGATATTCTTTCTTCTATCTCCTGCACCCGGCAGGTGCGACCGCTTTACCGGGTGCCCTGTATCGGACCTATTTCCACTCATCTTTCCAATTATGGCGAGTAAGCCGCATTTCAGCGGTCAGCGGTGTAGGCTGCGCCCATCATGGCGCAGTGCATAAAATGCAGAGTGCGGCGGCTTTGGCGTAGGATGTAGATTGCAGATAGAATCAGGCCGAGCCGATGTTCCAGTTCGCGTTGCCAGCGTCATTGTTCAGATTGATGCACCGAGGCCCCGTATTGGTGCCATTGTTGCAATTACCGAACCGTAGGCCCACCGAAGATGACGCCGCCGCACTCCCCTTATTTATTTTTCAAAAATGAATAAGCGATTTAGGCTCCACTGGGGGAGTTGCGCTTTGCAGCGCACCCCCAGACCCCCCTGCGGGGCGGTTTACACCGCCACGCCTACAGGTGGTAACAGGAGAATGGCCGAGCCGATGTACCAGCCCGCGTTGCCAGCGCCAGAGTCCAGATCGATGCACCGAGGCCCCGTAACGGTGCCATCGGCGCAAACACCGAACCGTAGGCCCACCTTTGTGCCTTCGGCATGGTAATAGACACCGTCGCAGCCGCCGAGGACGGTACTGCCGTTGAACGGCTCGATTGCCACGGCTCCGAAACCGGGCACCACGGTGTAGTGGGAGGGGTAGTCCCACTTGTCCTGATCGGTGGTCGGCAGGACGATGCCGGTGTTGTGGTAGGTCGCCCCGGTCACGTCGTAGGTGTAGTTCTTGCTGACCTTGTAGTCGCCGTTCACCAGCAGGGTGTACGGATCGCGCATCCACTGCTGGTAGCTGCCCAGCACGATGGAGTGGAAGATCTTGTTCAGGCTCTTCTGGTCGGTGGTGGCGTAGAACTGGCCACCGCCAACCACGGCGTTCTGCTTGACACCCATGGTCGGGGTCAGGCTCTGGTCGTAGCCGGAGCAGTTGCCGTATCCGAACACGTCCTGAATGTTGGAGTTTTTGCCGAACATGAGCAGCAGGTCCGCGATGGTCTCGACGATTGCGCCGCCGAGGAACTTGGCACGGTTGCCGACCGCATCGATGGCGGTTTTCTGGGCGGCTGTGGTCTTGCTGTAGTCGGGCTGGAGGCCGGACAGGGAGCGCATCTTGTCCTCGACGATGGAGCCGTAGAACATGGGCAGCCATACGCCCTCCAGCTCCTTGTTGTCCGGGTCGATGAAACCGACAGGCTCGTAACCCTCCCGCTTGGTCAGGCTGAACTTCACGATGCGATCATCGCCGACGACGGTCTCGTTCTTGTAGATCTTCTGGAGCCAGCTGAAGGCACCGCCGTCGTAGGAGGTGTTGGCCACGTCCGAAGCGGAGCCGTCGCTGTACTTCTTTGTGTAGTCATTATCCTGAAGGCGGTAGTCCGGGGTGCCGTCCGAACGGACCATGTAGGGCTTGTTGGCTTCCAGAATTTCAAAGCCAGCCCAGTCGTTCAGGGAGATGCTGCCGTTGGTGTTGCGGCTCACAGGGGTGAAGTTCTTGTTCAGACCGATGTACTCGATGCGCTGCGTCGGGCTGAGAATGTTCATGTGTTCGATGAAGCCGTAGATCGGATCGACCGCCAGAATATTGTAGATCTTGTCCAGCGTTTCCTTGTCGGCGATATAGGTTTTTTCTCCTGCCATTATTCCGTTACCTCCTGAAAATAAATAAGGCCGTTGTCGATGCCGATGATGTACTTCTTGCCGGTGGTGTCATCATAGGCGTACTGCTTGTTCGGCATATGGATCGTGACATCCTTGGCGTTGCTGACCTCCAGCAAGAAGTCGATGGTGATCGTAGACGGCAGCAGGTCGTTGAAAGCGGGCATATAGTCCCACTGATCCGTTTCTGCGATGGCGAGTGCGTAGAGGATCTCGCCCTCATCCGGGTCGGTGGCGAAGATGCCGATCTCCTTGACGTAGTAGCCGTTCTTCAGGTCGCCGCTGTCCTGATGGTTCGACATGATGAACTTCACAAAGACGTTGGTTGCGTTCTGTACGGTGGTAGTGGTCAGGGGGAAGGTCTGCTTATGCGACTTGAGGGCGGTGCGGGTGGTGAGATCCTCACCGCTTGTGTAGCTGCCGTCACCTGCTGCCGCTTTGGTCAGCTTGATGGTGCAGCGTCCGGCCTGTGCCTTGGCGAGAAGGGCGATGCCCTTTTTCGTCAAAACGGATTCTTTGAAAATTCCGGCCATTGTGGTACCTCCTGTCAAAGAATGATGGTGTGTGAATTGGCTGCGGCGGCTGCCGGGGCACTCTGCGCAGCGATGGCTTTCAACTCGACATTGTTGAAATTGTTGAGAATCCGAACGGTGCAGCTCTCAACAAAAAACGCCGAGGTGACGGTCTGCGCTGCTGCGTTGCCCCGCTGCCGGGATGCAGCGTGGTTCAGGATGTTTGTGCTGGGAGCTGAAAAGCCGCCAGCGGGGATAAATACTGCACCCTGCGCCGTTGTGGTGCGGGCGGGGGTGTGGTTGTAGATATGGGCTGCCGGGGCCGCTGCCATTGCTGCAGCGGATGTCTCCACGAGATCTGCGTTCCCGGTTCTGCCCTGCGGGTGGTTGGTGATCGCTGCGGACGGCGCAGCGGCGATGGCTGCTGCCGCCAATTCCTGAAGGCTGCCGCTGGCCATGTCCTTGTGATGGTTCAGCACCGGGCGGTGCGGTTCCGAAAGAGACCCGGCTGCAGCGTACATCTGCATCTTCTCGTGTCGCTCGATCAGGATTCTGCGGATGTGGGAGCGGACGTTCTTTACCCGCTTGACCACCCGCGTGAAAAAGGTGGCGGCATCCGGGGTCAACTGGCCGCTGGTCACGATGTCGAACGTGCCAGGCTCCCTCGGTTCCTCGGTGAAGTCCGGCCACTCGACCACATCGCCCTCTCCGAAGACTGCCTGAATCAATTCCTCGACCGCTGACACGGTTCCGGCTCTCGCTGCCCACAGGAAACTCTTTTTGATGATTTCCCGCTTGGCATCGACACTCAGACTGTCGACGTAGTAAGGTGTGCGGAGTTCCACGGCCAGAACGTCCAGAATACTCTCCGGCAGGTTATCAATGACGGACATGGTCCGGGTCTGGGCCAGTTCCTGCATGATGCGCCGCTTCTCCTGCAATATGGCGTAGGAGAAAGCGATCACCTCCGGGTCGTACCTGTAGGCATTGTTGAGCAGGTCGGTGATCTGGCCGTTGTAGAGATCAGTCATCTTCCAGCCCTCCGTATACGAGGTTGACGGTTCCGGGCTGCGCTGCCTCTGTGGTCGAGACCACCGCGAATGCCGGGGAGCGGATCACTGCCCGCTTTGCCCCGGCTGCCCGGATGCGGTGTTCCAGCTCGCTGGGGTTGATGTCCTTTCCGATGTCGCTGCGCTGCCACAAGACGTAGGCGTTCACGGCTTCGGTCACCTCGTTCTGGATGGTGGCCGCCTGTGCCATGTCGCTGCGGTTGATGTAGTAGGTCACATCGACGTTGAAGGTCTGGACTGCCGGAGCAGAGCAGGTGACGTTGTCCGTGATGGGCCGAATCGTCTTGGAGTTCAGGGATTCCTGAAGCCCTTTCAGAAATCCGCTGCTGGGAAGAGTGCCGTCCTTCATCAGGGCGTAGATCACGACCTTGCACGGCTCCGGGGAAAACGGGACAACGTCGCCCACCTCGGTGCTGTAGGTCTTTGCCCAGTAGATGTAAGACCCCTCAGACCCGGCGGTCGATTCCGAATCCGGGGCGAGGAAGATTCGCTCGGCGAGGCTCTCGTCTGTTTCGAGGTTTGCGCCGCCGCCGCTCTCGGTCACATTGGAGACGCTCTCCACATAGGCCACCGGGTCCACGATGGTGGAGATCTGACCGGGCATATAGCCATTGCCAGTGATGCCCTCCACGGTGCAGGTGGCCCGAATGTCCACGCTCTCTTTCCCGGCCTCGACCTCGCCATATTCCGAGGTGGCGAAGTATACGCCGTCGCCGTTGGTGACGCGGGTTCCAGCTGGGATGCCGATGGCGTAGCCTCTCGGCTCCGAAAGGGTGAAGCGGATAGTCGTGGTCGCTGCTTTCGGCTGCTGCCGAATTACGCCACGGTTGCCGCCGAGGTTGTCCAGAAATTCACCGTAGCTGTACTTGAGCAGATCCTGCTTGCCAGCCCGGTCGGTGTACATCTCCAGCTGGTAAAGGTCCAGAGCGACGCTGTAGATCAGGATGCGCATCGGGTCTGCAGGTGCAAGGCTGCGGCTCTTCCCGGTGACCTCCTTGTACTTTTTTTCGAAGTTGGAGACCATGCGGTTCATCATCGCATCGACCGTGTCGTTGTCGATGAACGAGACCTCCGGGAGGTCGAAAACGGATTGCAGGGTATCAGGCAAGAGAACACACCACCTTTGCTTTCAGGCTGCCGTTCATCACGGCGACTTCGTCCGTGCCCTCGAAGCTTACCTTGCAGGATTCAACTCGCGGCTCGTACTTTTCGATTTTCTCCATGATTTCCAGTGCCACTTCGTTCATGGCTACCTGCACCGGGTGAGATACGGAATCGTAGCTGATTCCGAAATCCCGGTAAAGCGGGCAGGTGCCCGCAGGGGTCAGGATGATGTTTCTCACGCACCGGGCGATGTCCTCCAGCTCGGTGCTGTCACCATCGAAGCTGACTTGTACGTCAGAGATCTGCATCGTATCCCTCCCATCAAAGATATTCTTCCATCGTCAGGGTCATCTTTGCCTTGACGATCTCGCCCCGGCTGTAGACCACCTCATAGGCGGTTGAGGCATTGGTGATCTTCCAGCGGTGCTTTCCGACCCTCTGAAAGCCGATGACCAACATCTGCACGTCGCCTGTCTCGACGCAGTTGTTGATGTAGTCCATCATCAGCCGGGGCCTGACACCAAGCTCTGCATTGAGTTGGATGTCAAAGGTGATCTGTCCGAGGCCGGGGCGGATAAACTCGGATTGATCTTTCAGCCCCATGCGGCTGTGCGTGGCCCACACTGCGGAGGTCGTGCGCTTGAGGTTCTCCGGCGTAAGAACACGCCGGTCGGAGGTCTGGAAAATCAGGCCGAGGCCCCAGTTTCCGATTATCACGTCAGATACCTCCTGCTTTTAGGGTATTGGTGGCGTTGTCGGGCTGGTCAAGCCCTGCGTAGTGTGCTTATGCTGCTGCAGGCTGATCGTTCCAGCCTTGACATCGTTCGTTGCAGTAACTCCATCGTGGGTGGTGATCTGCTTTTCGACCAGCAATGTCTTTTTGAGGGTGGTCTCTTTTTTGACCGTGACCTTTCCCAAGAATTCCACCTCCGGGGCGTTGATGGTGATCTTCTTGCTGGCCATGATGGTCATGGTGCCATCCTTGTTGGCCTGAATGGTGCAGCCGCCGACCTGAATCGTCCAGCTCTCAGTGGCGGTCACCTCGGCGGTGCCATCTATGGTCTGGCTGTATGCCTTGGCCCAGGCATCGTAGGTCTCGTTTGCGGTGCCCGGCTCGTTGGAGTATTCCTTGCGGTACACTCCCTCCCGGCCATCTGCTGGCTGGTAGTCGCCGTGCCACACCGGGCCGATGATCACGCCAGCGCAGCTGCCGTTCGAGAGATGCCCCACGAGAACCTGATCGCCAATTTTTGGCATCCAGTATTCCCATGCGAGGAACGGTAACTCCGATGTGGTGCTGCCGTCCTTGTCCTCATAGGAAACTCTGGCCGTGCCCTCCGGGTAGTTGATGCTGCTGATCTTTCCGATGCGGAGGATATTGCTGTCGGCCACTGGATCACCTCCTAGTTGGGGTTTATCCACGAGCCGGGGACACTCTTGGCGGTCGTGAGGTTGAGCATACCCTGCGACGTGTTGAAGACGTAGTAGGTTCCGGGCCGCCGTACCCCGGACGGGTTTCCGGGTTTGACTTGCCCTGCTGCTGCCTCGGCTGCGGTGTAGTATCCCTTTTTCGTGGTCTTGAGTTCGTAGGTGTCGCCCTTAGTTGGAGTTCCGCTGGAGGAACTCTCGCTATTTTTGGAGGACGACGATTTTTTGCTCTTGGACCGCTCCGCGACCGTGCTGGACTGAGTTTTTACATCGGTGATGCGCTTCTCTACCTTTCGGAGTTTCAGGGCGGTCTTGTATCCGCTGTCCCCACCGAGCGTGTGAATCGCCTTGTCGACGTAATACTTGCCGCTCAACTTGCCGAGGCCAACGATCAGGACGCAAGCCGTTGCGAAAATGTACCATCTTCCCTTGAGCGTAAGGTTCAGGGTCGTGGTGCCTTTATTCGCGCTGTTCAGTGCGGCCAGAGCGATGGCGGTCGCCTCGGTCAAATTTTCTGCAGCCTCGTTGCAGGTCAGGATGCGGTCTCCGTCTCCGGCCTCGACCGTGAAGGTCTTGTTTTTTTTGGAGTTGGTGTACTCGTACTTGACCCCGGTGTAAGTCCCGGCGATGGAGGTGTTCCATGTCCAGTTGGGGTCGAAGTCCTTTTCTGTGAGGATTGCAATGGTCGGCTTCTGTTCGTATGTGGCCTCGTCGAAGACCACGATCTTGTCGTTGAAGATCTTCATTGCGAAGCCGTATTTTGTGACCAGTGAATTATAAAAGCTGCAATCGTCTTGATCGTTTTGCTCTACCTTTTCGATGGTCATTTCCTTGACCTCGTAGAACAGCGCAATCCCGGCCCGCTCCGCGACCTTTTGCCCGATCTCCTTGAGGTTTGTTTTCTCGTAGGTCTGGGTACGCTTGGTCGATTTGAAGCTGCTAGTGGCCGGAATCGCCACGCCGTCCAAAGACATTCTGATGGGATTGCCCTTGAAAGAGAAATCATCCACGCAAAATGCGCCACACAGGAAAGAGGTTTTGATGTTGTCTGCGTCCCAGTTCTGGGTTCTGATCGTCGGCTTCAGGCGGTCCCCGGTTTGGGGGAACCATGGCCCGATCCACTTTCGGTCCCGGTCGTTCAATTCGACGCTGATCGTATCGCTGGAACCGCTGGACACATCGGTGTAGGTAAAAGAGGCGAGGTATGGGGAAACCTGCGCCGTGGCATTTTTGCCGTTGTACAGAAGTGCGACGGATGCCTTGCGTGGCTCCACTTGCTACCGCCTCCATTCGGGCAGGTCGTCTGCTTCCACGAAGGATGCTTCCTCCGAAACCTCCGGCACAAAGACTTCAACCCCTGCGGGGAAGACCTCTGTGTCGAGGAGCCGGATGTTCTCCCTCGCTTCCATCAGAGCCTGTATTTTGGTTTCGTTGCCGTAGGTGGCACGAGCGATGGTGTCGAACGTGTCACCCTGAACCGTTGTGTAGATCGCCATCGACTGCCCTCCTGTTAGAAGTCTGTTCGGTCATGGTTCCGCTTCCACTTGTCCATCATCTCGTTGAACTCTTCTTGCGAGATTCTGCCCGCCTCGACCAGATCCTCTTTGGACGGGGTGCCGCCGTAGAACTGGTAGGTCGGGTTGTAGATGATGGAGGGAGCGGGGCCGGGCTGCCCACCGCCAGCCGGTGCGGGCTGAGGGCGGTTGCCACGCAGAGCATCCAGCAGAGCTGTGATGCTGTAGCCGGTGCCGGAGATGCCCTGCAGCTTGTCTGCAAGGAAACCCAGCCCGGTGCCAATCATGTTTCCGAGGCTGCCGTCGCTGTTTCCAGCGTTGACTGCCTGCAGGGTGTCGGCCAGCATAGAGCGCATCTGCGTCCACAGTTCCGAGAGCGGGAGAACGGCTTCTTTTCCGGCCTCGCCGCCGCCCAGCAGCTTGTTGCCCATCGCACCGAAGATCTGCGCACCGTTCAGGATGCCGCCCTCTTTGTACCACTCAATCCCGAAATGCGGAACGCTGGGCGGCGAGAGGGAAAAGTCGCCGGTGATGCTGACGTGAGGCAGCTTGAGCTTCGGCAGCGACCAAGAGAAATTGAATTTCTGCTTGATGGCCGAAATAACGGAGCCGACCGCGTTCTTGGCAGCCTCCATCTTGCTCACAATGAAGTTGTAGATGCTTCCGAAGATGTTCTCCACGGTCGTGCGGGCGGCGGTCAGTGCGGTGGAGATCGCCGTGCGGATACCGGCCACCGCACTGCTGACGGCAGTGCGGGCGGCGGTGATCTTGCCGGTGATCGCAGAGCGGGCCGCCTCAAATGCAGAACTCGCCACGCTGGAAATTGCTCCCCAAGCGGTAGAGGTTGCCGAGTGCATTTCTGAAAGAATTGCACCTGCGCTTTCCTTGGCAGCGGTCAGCTTCTGGGAAATGTACTCCTTGACAGCTTCGTAGGCTGCAGAGGTCTTTTCGGTCACCGCCGTCCATGCTCCGCTCACGGCAGAGCCGATGGCAGAGAGGATGGGTCCGAAGATGGACTTGATGGCCGTCCATTTCTCGGAAACTGCGGAGCCGATGGCGGTCAGTGCGGTGGAGATCGCCGTGCGGATTGCCTCCCATACGGCGAGGACCGTGTCCCTGCAATTCTGCCAGATGAACTGGAACGGCAGGGTGATGATCTGGAATGCCGCACTCAAAACCTCGCTGATCAGCATGATGCCGACCTGAACGACGCTCTTGATGGTCTGCCACGCTGCGGAGGCCGCCGCTGTGATGCTCTGCCAGACCCCGGACAGGAATTCGACCGCTGCGGTGAACCTCTGCCTTGCTGCGGAGAAGAACCCAGCGATGGAGGACTGGGCGTTGCTCAGGAACGCTGCGGCAGATGCCACGGCGTTCTGTGTCGCTGCGATGACCTGAGAAAGCGCACCCTTGATGGCCGTGAATATGGCGTTCACGCCGTTGCGGAACCACTCGCACTTGGTGTAGAGCAGAACGATGATGGCGATGGCTGCTGCAATGGCGGCGATGATGATTCCGATGGGATTTGCGGTCATCGCTGCGCTCAGTGCTTTCTGTGCGCCGGTCGCCACGGCGGTGACCTTTGCCCATCCAGCCTGTGCCAGCTGGGACACCGTGACCTGCTTCGTAAAGAGAGCCACGAGGACTTCGTTCAGCTTGAGGGTGCCATTAAAGGCTGCCTGTGCGATGTTGGCATTTTTGGTACTCATCGCAAACAGCTTCAGCTGCACCTGCGCCATCTGAAATCCGTTGATGATGGACTGGATACCCTGCCCGGCCTTGAACGCCACAAGGACTGCCGCCGCTGCGACCAACTCATCCCGGAACCGGGACACGGAGTCGAGGGAGGACAGCATCTTGTTGGCGAAGTCTGCCGAGACCTGAATTGCGGTCAAAAGGCCATCGACCAGAGCCGTGACGAACGGCGCGGCCCGCTGGATGCCCTCGGCGATCAGGTTTATGGTCGTGATCGCAAGACTGCCGAGGCTGTCGAACAGGTCCTTGTGGTCCACGATGACTGCTCCGACCGCTGCGAATGCGCCGCCGACCTTTTCGAGTGCGGGGACGCAATTCTGGGCGAACGCCTCAGCCTTGGGCAGGGCGTACTCTACAAAGGCGTTGCCCGCTGCGGCGATTCGGTCGGTAATCGACGGAATTACAGCGGAGACGGCATTGATGGCATCCTTGGCGGCGGGCGCAAAAGTCTGCGCCAACCGGATCTTCATGTCGTCCATTGCGCTGCCGAAGATGGAGATTGCGCCTTGCAGCGTATCGGTAACCGTGGCGGCCATCGTGCTGAGTGCGCCGTCTGCATTGTAGAGGTCATCGGTCAGGGCCTCCCACTCGCTGCGGCCATCTGCCGTGGTGGTGTTCAGGCCGGAGATCAGGTCGTTCAGGGCATCGATATGCTCTTTACCGCCAAGGGCTGCGAGTGCAGCGTTTCGCTGTTCCTCGGTCATGCCCTTGGTAGCCTCGTCTACGACCCGGATGGTTTCGGCCAATCCGATGAACTTTCCGTTGCTGTCAAAAGCGGAAATGCCGAGCTTGTCCATCATTTTGCCGGCCTGTCCTGTACCTGTCGTGAGGTTGTTGATCACGGCATTCAGGGCGGTTCCGGCTTCGGAGCCTTTGATGCCTCGGTTGGCCAGCACACCGAGGGCGGCGGCAGATTCCTGAATCGGAACGTTCAGGTTTTTCATCGTGCCGCCGACCGCGATGTATGCCTCCATCAGCATCTGTGCGGTCTGGTTGGACTTGTTGTTGGCCATCGCTGCCACGTCGAGATATTCGCCGAGGTCGTCAACCTGCAGACCAAGGGCAGAGAGCGAATCCGTCACAAGGTCGGAGCAGGTAGCGAGGTCCATCTGCGTGGCCTCCGAAAGCCGGAGGATGGGTTCCAGTCCTGCGATGGACTCATTCACATCCCACCCGGCGAGGCTCATGTAACCGAGGGCCTCTGCACTCTCTGTGGCAGTTTTCGTGGTGGCCTTGCCCATATCCAGTGCCGCTTGCTGGAGGCGGGCGTAATCGTCAGCGGTTGCACCGCAGATGGCTGCGGTGTTCGCCATTGCCTGATCAAAGTCGGCGTATGTATTGACGGCATCGCCAACAAACTGGCCGATCTTGAGGGCACCCCATGCGGCGGCTGCTACGGCGGCGGCTTTTGCGGCGATGGAACCAAGGGACTGCATTTTTGTTTCGGCGGTCCCCATTGCGTTGTTGAAGCTGCTGGATACTGAACCGGCGATCTTGACCGCCAGCTTATACTCTTTTCCTGCGGCTGCCATCGGCTGTCTTTGCCACCTCCTTTGTGGTCGCTATCAGGTCAGACAGCGGCATTTTGAGAAAAAGGCCGAGGTCTGAATGAAGCGACATCGAAAGATTGATGCAGATGCTTCTCAGGTCGTCGCTGTGCCCTGCGCTCAGTCCTCGCTGTAGAAAAAAGAGGTCACGCGGTTCTTAACCTTGAGGGCATCCTTGGGCGGCAGACCCCTGAAGAACTCGATGGGCTGCTTCGCTGCACGGGCGGCAATGAAACAGGCGTATTCGAGCGTCATCTCCGGCATAACGGAGAAACTGCCGCTGCGGGTGAGGTAGCGGTCGGCGGCGATCATGTCCTCTGCGGACAGGTCATCCATGCCGGACAGGTCCACCTCGGTGTAGTCCTTGCCCTCGAAGCGATAGGCTTTACTGAACTTTACGAGGGTGGAGGATTCATCCTCCTGTGCGTTGGTCAAAATCTTTTCGTCTGCCATTAGGTGTACTTCCTCACTTTCGCCAGCAGGTCAACGCCGTTGACCTTGAACACGCTATTGAGCTTGTCCAGCTCAAACTTCGGGCTGCCATCCAGTTCGATGTAGATGTAGGTCAGGCCGAGGGTGACGGAGCCGTTCATGGCCTTGCCCTGCTTCATGTCGCCGGGGGACAGCTTCTTTGCCCGGCCACGAAAAACGACACGCATACCCATCTGGTCTACGTTGCCGGTGGCCCGGTCTGTGTACTGCTGCGAACCGCGCAGAACCAGTTCAACCGCTTTCGTGGTGTCGATCATCTTGAAGACATCCTCCGAAAGCATATTGAAGGCGATTTCCTGCTCCATGTCACCGTAGCGGCCAGTGATCACGGTCTCGAACTCGCCGAGGATGCCGCAGCCCTTGATCGTTTCGGTCAGGCCCTCCAGATCAGGCAGCTTGACTTCGCCGGTGGTGCCGACCAGCCGATTGCCGGACAGGTAGGCGTTGTAGTCGTTGAGGACTTCGGGAATACCGTTAATAGCCATTAGTTGCTACCTCCGTTGATGCTTGCGTACAGCATAGCCGGGTCAAACTCCAGCGTGTTGGTAATGTACTCTGCGGGCACGAACGGGGCCAGTTTCTGATGGAACGTCACCTTGCCGCTGATGATGTCGGTGGCGGTGTTTTCCTCTGCCCGGAACTCGATGTGTGCCCCAGCGCACTTGTTCTGTGCGACGTAGGAGTTGCCACGGATGTTCTCGCTGTCCACGATGTTCTCCACCAGCTGGACGCTGATGGGGCCGTCGACGTGCTGATTGTAGGTCAGGATGAAGCTGTTGCCCCACCAACTAAAGAAGCGGCGGCAGCAGAACCAGCGATCCTTGGGGTCGGTGCTGCCCGGATAGGCTGCGGTGTTGTTGCCCCACAGCCGCCAGCCGTTCTGGTTGATGGCGGTGGTCACGCCTACGCCGTTCAGGGCGTTGGCCTGTACCTGATCCAGAACGACCTCAGTTCCGTCTGCCAGACAGGTGCCGGTGATGCTGATCGTCTTGTTGGAGGGGGACAGGTAGGGAACATTGTCGTTGGCTGCATCCAGATATGCAGTGCGGGCTGCAACGACTGCGCTGGCCCACAGGATATAGCTGCCAACCCGGAAGCAGGGCCAGAGCGGATATGCGTGTTCGCTGCTGACACCTGCACCCTCTTTCTTGGCCTTGACCTCGGTGTAGACCTTTGCGCCCTTCTCTGTGGTGCTGTCGATGTCGACGATGCACTCGCACTTGAACACGCCGTTGATCTCGACGCACTTGGCTGCGAGAACCAGACCGACATCCGGGTCATGCGACCAGCCGGGGGCCAGCAGCAGACCGGGGGTCACGCCGAACTTGGGATAGATCTGGCGGACCAGCTCCATGCCGGTCTCTGCGCCGGTGCTGGCGTTGTAGCCGCCGACCACATCTGCCGCAGTGACCGCAGTCGGGTCGATGCTGGTAGAAGTGACGCTCAGAGACTTGGCATCCTTACCTGCGCCGGTTGCGGTCAGGGTGATGACCAGATAGCCGTTGCTGTCAAACTCGGTGATGTAGTCGGTGTTCACTTTCAGGGCGGTGCCGCTCTCGGTGTCCTTTTTCACACTGACCGTGTCGGCGAGGATGCCGTCAATCTGAACAGTTGCCTGCATATTTTCCACCGGGACAGTCGATGCAGTGTTCTGCTTCTTGTGCTTCTTGGGGTCCAGAACATTCACGAAGATCACCGGGGCGACTGCGTACAACTGGAAGCTGGCATAAATACTCTGACACAGGGTGTACTTCTTGAAATCGTAGCTGAAGCCCAGCTGCTTTACCGCCTCTGCGTAGCTGTATGCGATGATGGGCACGTTGGTGGCAGAGTACGGATCTTCGGCGAGGTTGATGGGGGCCGTACCGAACACGACCTGAATCGCGGAGTCGCCCTTAATGGGGGCGGTCAGGCTCGTGGCCTGTTCGAGAACGGTGATGCCATGCTGATATGCCATAGGGATTCACTCCTTTCTGAGGTTAGTTGCCCTGCCTCTTGTCCAGCTTGGCTGCATAAGCCAGAGCCTTGCGGTAGAAAACGGCAGCAGGGCCTTTGCCGTTCGTGATCTCCTGCATCGCCTTGGATGCGTTCGCAATGGGAACGCACAGGCTCAGGATTGCGGGTTCCTCCTGCGCCGCTTCGGTGATCGTCGCAGGGAGGGCGGTGCCGTCAAAGACGGTGCTTGTGGTGGCCACACCGATGATGGTCGGGCCGAGGTAGATTGTTTTCTTCATACGAACTTGTTTGCCTTTCTGCGGGGAGCGTGGGCTTCCCACGTCATGCCGACCGCACCGAAAAAGTACGGCCAGCTCTGTTCATTCTGAAGTGCCCATGCAAAGCCGTCCTCGTCGTCGTTGAAAGCAAATGGACCGAGGGTGTTTGTTTCTTCGTAGTGCTGCTGCATTACTTCCATGATTTCGAGGACGCTTGCGTGGCCTTGATTTTTTAAATCATCGTCGTATATGCCAATGCGAAAAAAAACGGCGATTTTGTGTGATGACCGCTGGTTCTTGACATCGCCGCTGTCAAGAACAACGGTGATGTAGGGAAATGGGTCCTCAGCTTCCTCGCTCTCTCGCTTCGGCAGGTTCTGACGAAACACATGGACAGGCTCCATCTTCCCGTCTGGGGTCTTGTATCGCCTGTCTTTGAAAAGCTCGATCAGGTCTTTCTGAAGTCTGATCTGGAGGTCTCTCGCGGTCATCTTGTTACCCTCTTGATCTCTTTGAGAATATTGTCCATGAGCTTGTCATAGATTTCCGGCTCAATAACGCCGTATACCCGGTCTTTGCTGCCGATCATCGTGGGGATGGAGTTCGACAGCAACTTCTTGATCGGGTAGCGGGTCTTGTGGTATCGCTGGGCGACTGAAACGTGACCGTTGCGGAACTTCACCAGAAATGCCTTGTTGTTGGATTTCATCAATCCTTTCAGGCTGCTGGAAAGCAGGACCTTGGCTTTCAGAATGTCAGGCTTGTCTTGGCCGGTACGATATGTGGCGGGTGAGACTTTGAAATCTTTTAGTTCCAGCTGTTCCCCGGTGACATTGATCGTGGCGGTAAGGCTGCTCTCTGTGGCGTTCTGGGTTTTCATGGCCTTAGTGAAGCGGCCCTGCTTTACTGCATAGGTTTCCTGCGCTTTTTTGGCGAGGTCCTTTTTGGCATCTCTGGCGGTGTCGTTGACGGCGTTCTTCAGAACTCTGCGGCTCTCATTTTTCATGGAGCCGAGGGCATCCTCTATGGTGCGGAGAAGATCTTCGTCGAACTCAAACCGAAGGATGCCGTCTGAAGAAGATACATTCATCTGCTGCGGTTCGCCTCCAGCGTGATGGTGTAAACGCCGCCCTCATCGGTGGCATCGACCACGGTGTACATCTTGCCGTCCAGCTTGATCAACCGTTTCTGCGCCGGGAGACCGCTGGGAAACACAGATGCTTTGACGTAGAGCAGCACCTGCCGGGCGTGGATGCCGTCCATGTTAGACTTCATCCGCTTCTCTCTCTCGATGTTCTCCATGTCGTCAATGAGGGCTGGCACGTTGTTGCCGTCGATGTTGTGCAGGTCTGCAAACTCGGCGACATTGAGAAAGGTTTCATCAACATCGCGGTCCATGACCTGCTTGAAAGTCATGCTCTGCATTTTCTGCGCCGCCTTTCCACCGTTTCGGGGATTTTCCCGACGAGGTCGTTCCCGGTTAACTCGCCGCCGACAGCGATTCCGGGGAGACCGGGTTCAGCGGTCACCGGGCGGGCTGCCACACCGCTGGGCGGGTGGTAGTCCTCCGGCACCCACATGGCGGTTCCGGCCTCAATCCATGCAGCGGTGTCCTCCGGGCGGTCTGCCGGGAGGAAATCACCGGGCTTGTACTGGGCAAAGCCGACCTGAATGTGGGCGAGGGCGAGAAGCCGATCAGCCATCCAGCTTGACCAGAATCTTGGTGTCCTCGGCGGTTGCGGATGCTGCTGCGTAGCCGACTGCGGTATTGCCAGCTGCAGTGTCGGTGATGCCGTTGCCGTCGAAGTACACGGTTGCGCCCATGTCGATCTTCTTGGTGCCGGTCTTGGGAATCTCCCAGATACCGCCGACGTGCAGGGAGCCGACCTTGTTCGGCTCGATGTCGGTGCCGGTCACGCCGATGTGGTCGCCGATTTTGACGATGGTGTTCGCGGGAATGGTGGCGGTGGTGGTGTTGGTGTAGTCCAGAGCCTCACCGCGCTGCCAGAATTCAGCTTTTGCCATAACTCATGCACTCCTTTCTTTTAACCCAGCGGGTCTGCGATGTTGGTGCCGGGGTTCTTGATTGCGCCACGGTAATCCATGACGTTGATGCCCCAGTCGAGGTAGATATCCCAGACGAAGCCCAGCTGACCGGGGGTCTCCATGCGGCGAATGGTCGGGATTTCCTGACCGTTCAGGTAGTCAACCTCGATGAAGGCGGTGTCGGTGGTGTTTGCGGTCATAAACCACGGCATCACATTGCCGAAGCCGCCAGCCAGCGTGTTGATGGTGGGGTCCTCGATCACGTCCAGATTGCGGTACTGGTACAGCGGGTTGACGGACTGGGTGTTGCCCTCGGTGTTGATGGTGGGGCTGTTGAACAGGGTGTAGACGTCAAAACTCATGCCGACAGGGACAATGAATGCGCCGGGGCGGATGATGATGGGCTGGCCGAACTCGTCCTTCTGGGTGGAGAGGGTCAGGATCATGCTCTGAACTGCCGCCTTGGTGATGCCGCTGCCGGTTTTCAGCAGATTGCGGTGTTCTGCGGAGAACAGCTTCTTGCCGTCGTAGATGGCGGGGTTGCCCATCAGGATCTGATAGCACTGGGTGTTGATGGTGCGGCGGGCCGCTGCTGCATGGCGGGCGGGGATGCTGGTCACCAGATCGATGTCGTCGTTGATGAACGCCTGACGGGACAGGGTGAACTGCTTGCCGTAGGTGTGCAGACGGCGGGTCGGCAGCTTGGCATCGGTGGGCTTGTCGTTCTTCAGCTCACCGCCCTCCGGCACTTCGAGGAAGTCACCGATGGGGCCAGCCAGATAGTTGTTGTCGTGAACCTTGAAGTCCTTAAGGCTGCCCTTTTTGGTCCAGCGGTCAAAAGTGACCGGGGCCTTGCGGTGGCCCTCGACGTAGGACTTATTGATGGCGTTGTCCAGAATGGCGGGGAATGCTGCGGTCGGGTTGTAGAACTGACGCTGCATCAGCATGGTGAACAGGTCGTCCGAACTCTTGCGGCGGGCATCGGCCACGCCGCTGCGCTCCAGACACTCGATGGCCATGTCGCGCAGGGTCATGTTTGCCATCTGCTGTGCGCCATCGGAGGCCTTTTCAGGATTCAGGCCACCACGGATCAGCAGACCGTCTGCTGCATCACGGCGGAATTCGTCCTCGCCGGAGCCGGTGACCTTAATGCCAGTGCGGATGGGTGCGCCGTTCTTGCGCAGGCCATCCATGATGGCTGCACGGACCTGCTCCACGGTGCTGCCGTTCTGGATATAGTCCAACTCGGAAACGCCGAAGTCACGGCACATCGCGGTGATCTCGTTGACGCGGGTGCGCTCTGCTGCAATGGCCCGCTGGATATTATCTTCGGGGCCGGGGGCGGGGTCCGTAGAACGGTTTGCGTTCGCGGGTGCTGCGGGGGTGGGGTTCTGAGCGGGTGCCGGGTCTGCCGGGGTCTGCGGGTTTTCTGCTGCCCGGATTTCCTCGGTCAGGGTGTCGATCTCACGCTGCAGGGAGTCGAACTCGGCCTGTTCGGTGTCGGTCAGGCTGCGATTGCCAGCCTTTTTTGCGGCATCGAGCAGTTCCTGCTGCCGCTTGATCTTGGCCGCTCTGATCTGCTTCTTGTCCATAGATGGGTACCTCCTATATGGAATTTTTATTGATCTGAAGCTGGCGTTCCAGAATATCCAGCGGTGTGCCGGGGCCGATTTCCTCGACCTGACGGCCAACGCCCACCGTGCTGTCTGCCGGGATGCTCACGATGCTGACCTCGTAGGGCCACCACTTGCGGACCACCTCGGCGGGGCCGGTGAAGCGGCCATCCGCAGTTGTCTTTCCTGCCAGAACTTCTTCGATTGTGTCGATGCGGTAGCCTACCGATACGCCCTTGAGCGTACCGCTCCGCACCTTTTGGTAGATGATCTCCGACTGTTCATCGGTGTCGAACTCGATTTCTGCGTAGCAGCGGTGGTCGTCGCCGAGCCATGCCCGGATGATCCTGCCGATGACCGAATCCCGATTGTGGTTGAAAAGCACCACGCCGATCTCGTTCAACCGGGCGAGATCGACGGCCCCGCTTGCGTGGTCGAGGATTTCATTGCCCCACCAGCGTTCGTAGGGCTCCTCGCTGGAGAACGACAGGGTAAACTTGCGCTCATTGCCCTCGCCGTCCATTGCTCGGATGGCTCCGCTGAAAAGTTCCCGGTGCTGGGTATTACTCCGCTTTTCCGGGGGTGCTGCTGTCTGCTCCGCTGCCCGCTGCCGGAGTCTCGGTCTGCTGGGCGGGAGCTGTCTGCTGTTGCACAGCCTGTCCAAGGATTACACCTCCTAAATCGATACCATGTTCTTCTTTGGCGTACTGAAGGACTTCTGCGATGTCGTCCACCTGAGTTTTCCAGTCAGTGCCGTTCTCGGCGGCAATCTGTTTGAAGGTCTTTTGCCCTGTCTGAAGGGCGATCTTTGTGGCGGTCGCTTCCTTGGCCGGGTCAATCCACGGCTTCGGGTCCTTGACCCATTTGTGCTGGAAGAACTTCTGTTTGTCGCTCCAAAAGCCGGGGGCTTTGATGAGGCCCGCCAGAACCACGGAAATGACGAAGGTTTCATAGATCTCGTCCATGACCTCCAGAAGAAGTTCTTCGTCCTCGACGTAGGTCATGCCATCTTCGATGAGACCCTGCCGGGTGCTGGAGTAGTTGCTCTGCGACATATCGCGGGAGGTGGCCTCATAGCTCAGACCCTGACCCGCTCCAAAGAGCCGCTGAAAAAGTTTGATGAAGCTGGATGCATCGGTCGCCTGACCCTGCGGGTTGACGGCGTACACATCGTCGCCAGCGTTCAGTTCCCGGATCATGCCGGGGGTCAGGGTCTTGCCGTCGTAGCTGGTACGAGGCCCGGTCGCTGCATTCTGGCTGCGGCCAAGGCCTGCGGTCGGCAGCGACTTTTTGATGAACACCGAAAGGCAAGCCTCGATGCGCTGCTTCACACTGACGGCGGTCATGAATTCGTTGGCATCTCGGATGCGTGGGATTGTCTGACTCATGTCGGACATTTCCCGCAGCTGGGAAGGCCGCCGCTTGCTGAAGTAGAAGATCACGTCCTTGGCGGGGACGTAGATCGGCTCCATCATGGTGATGCCGTCCAGTGCATACTGCCGGAACCAATAACCGACCGGGCGGTTGTACTGGTTGTACTCGATGCCGCCGACAATGCGGTTGCCTTTCTCTTTGGTGTTCAGCTGGTTGCAGTCCAGTTCGTCCACCTCGAAGATCTGCAGCTGAAACGGCACCATGCCAGCGTCTGTGTATCGCTTCACAAAGAGGATGCCGCCGTCTACTTTCTTCCGGCGCACGGCCATGCGCAGCATCTGGTTGAAACTTTGGGTGCCGGTTACGTCGCAGTTCTGCTTCTTGCACCAGAGTTTCCAGAGACGTTCAATCTCGCGGGCAGTGTCCTGATCGTCCATGTAGGACTGGAGAACATAGCCACTGCCGACCGTGTTCCGAACGAACGGACCGACCACGGAGTTCATCATGTCAGAGTTTCGTTCGAGGTCTCTTGCTCTTGCCCGGACGGTGTCCCGGCTGTATCGGTCTGTAACCTCTGCGCTCTGGTTCGATGCGTACCAGCCGGAGTTGAGCCGGCTGTAGTCTCCGGCATCGTAGTGCCGGACCTCGTTCATGTACTGCCGCCAGACCTCGCGCCGTGCGCCCCACTCCGGGCTGATCCAGCCGATGATGTTGTCAAGCCATCCCATCCCGGTCACCTCCCATCAAAAAATGCGACGTAGGTATCCGAGAAGAGGCCATTGTCCTCTTCGGCTGCGATCTGCGCCGTCAGGTCGTTCCGGGTGGCGAGCAAGAGATTCAGGTCTGCACGGGTCAGGCTGCGAGAGCCGATTTTGTAGGACTGGCCGCCGACAAGCACTGCCTGAATCGCTTTGTTGACTTCTGTGAGAAGTTCGGCGGGGGTGAAGTTCCCGCTTGCAGCGATGTCTGCCATGTCATGCCTCCTGTGTCGTGGCCGCTGTTGCAGCCGGGGTTGTGATGCTCGGTGTGGCCACCATGAGGATGCCACCGCCGAGAGAAGATCGGATCTGCCTCATGCCGTCGTCCGGGGCGAACGGGTAAAGGCCGACCTCCAAACCGATAAAGCCGGAGGTCGAAAGGGTCAGTAATCCAGACACTGCACTTCAACTCCCATCGCGCTGGTTTCGTTCGCGGTGACGGCGACCTTGTCGGTCATGTCGGAGGTGCGGGGAATCAGCCGGGTGGCGATCACCTGACTGGTATTTGCCGGGATGGTTACCTCTGCATCGAGGATGCTGCAGGTGATGTACCCGGAGGTGAAGTTCTTGACCAGAAAGCGGCTGCCAGATGCTCTGAACTGGAACTCCACCGGGGTACCGCCTGTGGTGGGCTGACGAATAACTTCCATGAATCTCATTCCTTTCATTCCTGAAGCCAGTCCTCGTTTTGAGAGATCCAGCTTTCTTCGGGTGTCGGCTGTTCCGGCTGCGGTGCGGGTGCTGTCTCCTCCGGCACGGCCTGAAGATGCAGGGTGCGTACTCCCTGAATGTCGGCTGCGGCCAGTGCGTAGACCTCGCAGTCCAGATAGTGGTTGTCTGCGTGTGAGCTTTTCTGCACCCACCGCTGGACCACGCTGCCGTTGCTGGCCTTGACGTTTATCTTGTGTTCGGCGGTGACCATCTCGGCGTACTCCCGGTCGCACCCGGAGTAAACGGTCCATCGGCCAGCCTCCTCCAGCTTTCGCTTCATGCGGGCGGCGATCATGTCCTTGTACTTGCCGCCGTCCACCAGCACCAGCGGGATGCCGTAGGCTTTGCTGGTGGCCTTGTTTACGGTGGACAGCTTGTAGTGGGTCATCATCGGATTGCTGGAGCCTTTGCAGGGGAATGCCCAGTCGGAGTTGTTGGCGCAGAAGTCGTAGACGCTATCCGAATCGTTGCCAGAGTCAATCAGTGCCAGATCAACCGCCATCGGAGGGCCGCCGTCCTGCCGGGGGTATTGCAGGTTCATCACCTGTTCGACCTCGGCAAAGCTGAAAGCCTGACCGTGAGCGATGTTCTGCGAGGTGATGAAATCGCCCCACGCTCTGATCGTCCAGTAGAGGCAGTTCTCCTGCACGTCCACGCCGCCTGTGAGCAACTTGGCCCACGTCGGAACCATGTACTCCGGCAGATCGGTCTGCCGTTCGAGGACGAGGTCTGCGCTGGTTTTGAGTTTGGTGTCCTCCCACGGCTCTGCCAGCCAGCTGTTCACAAAGTTCTGCAGCTTCTCCGGGTCGTCCTTGCTGTCCAGAAATTCATTGACGACTTCCGAAAAGCGAACAAACGGCGAGTAGAGGGTGTTCATCCAGAACGCCACCTTTTTGACCAGCTGGGTCTTGGATTCCACGGCTCTCCACTGGCCCTCCCGGAGCATCTGCGGCTTGTGGCGGTCGGTAATGATGCCGCCGCACTTCTGGCAGACGTAGTAGCACTTGGCTGCCCGGTCTGCGTTGGAGAGACTTTTGTCGCCGGGGAATTTCATCTGCGCCCATTTGAGTTCGATGAATTTCCCGCAGTGTGGGCATGGCACGAAGTAATGCCGGACCTCGTCCGCGCTTTCGAGGGCTTTCCAGATGGGGCCTGTCCGAAGCGTCGGGGTGGAGGTCATAAAGATTTTTCTGTTGTGGAACGTCTTTGTTCGTTCCGTTGCCAGCTTGATTGGGTTCGCTTCCTTTTTGCTGGCTCCGGGGTACTTGTCCACCTCATCCAGAAAGAGAAAGCGAATTGCCTTACTTGCGAGGCTTGCCGGGGAGTTTGAGCCGACCAGCGAGAGGTACATTCCGTCAAACTGAAGCTCCATCACGGAGGATTCTTCCTTGTGGTACAGATTCTTCAGTGTCGGGGATGCCAGCAGCATCGGTTCGATACGGTTGGTGGACACGCTCTTGCCGAGTGTGTCGATTGGGTAAACGACCATTGTTGGGGAGGGGTCCTGCTGCACGATGTAACCGATGCAGTTCAAGATCACCTCAGTGCCGCCGACCTGCGATGGCTTGATGAAGTCGATTTCCTCCGTTTCATAGTTTCGGAGTTCGTCCATGATGCCCACGAGGTATGGGGTCTTGTCGTTCATCCATGGACCAGACACGGATGCGGTCTTGCTCTCCAGCATTCGATATTTTGCCGCCCACTCTGAGACATTGATGTCCTCTGGCGGGCGAAGGTAGCGCAGGGCCTCTTTTTGGTAGGGGGTTACCAGAAATTTACGAATCCGGGGCTTTCGGTTTGCTGCCATTGCCCTTGTCCGGGATTTCTGTTACTGCGGCCAGATAGAACGCTTCGAGTTGTCGATTGACCTCCCCCTGCAGGTCACGTTCTATCTTCCGGGCTTCTAGTGGTTCGACGTAGCCGCTCACCATGCTGGTCAGCCGTCCGGGGAGCGACATGGCGAATTTTTTGAAGGTCGTGAAGAATCGACTGTAGTCCTCTTTGACCTTTTCCACGTCCACAAGCTGCCCGGATGCAACGGACAGCTTCATGTTGTGGAGTTCGCCCTGCGCTTCTTTCAGGGCGATATCGGCCTGAAGTTTTTGTTCTCTCAGGTCCATTTCTTTTTCGGAACGGTTCTTGCCGTAGGCTTTGTCCGAAAGGTATTTGACGTACTTCTGGATCGTGGGAACCAGATCGTAACGTCTACCCTCCGGGGTCTCGGTCGTGGGAAGAACGCCCTCCTGTGTGAGTTGCTGAATACGGCGGACGGTTACTCCGAACAGTTTGGCGATGACCTCCACGCGGTACATGGAGCCGCCTGCAACTTCGCCTTTATCGTTCAAATAGAGCCCCCCCCCGCTGATAGCTAGTTGTAATTCGTGGTCTGTCATACGGCGGTTAGAGCTTCTCTGCCTTTTGCCCGGTGTAGGTTTCCCACCGCTTTATGATTACGTCGCAGTTCTTCTCGTCCAGTTCCATGCAGAATGCCGTCCGTTCGAGCTGCTCTGCTGCCATCAGGGTGGACCCGCTCCCGGCGAAAAAGTCACCGACCATCCATCCGGGGCGGCTGGAGTTGTTCATCAACCGTCCGATCAGAGGTACAGGCTTCATGGTCGGGTGCATATCGTTTCGGGTCGGTTTCGGCTCAAAGTGAACCGTTGTCTGATCCTTGTATTCCCGGAGCATCTGGTCGATAAAGGCCAGAAGTTCCTGCTTCTTCATTGACTGGAAATCGGGCGGGTCGTCCAGAAGAACGGTGTCCTGTGTGCGGTCATTGATGAAGTAATGGCCCGCTCCCTCTTTCCAGCCGTAGAGAATCGGCTCGTGCCGCCACTGGTAATCCGAGCGGCCAAGGACAAAGGAGTTCTTTTCCCATATCAGGCATTCGGATAATTTGAGGCCGACATCTTGAAACGCTTTCCTAAATGTCAGGCCGTGCGTGTCGGAGTGAAAAACATAGATCACTGCGCCAGGCCGCATGGCTTCCACCGCGTTTCCGTAAAAATCCCGGAGAAAGGAATAGAAGTTTTCCTCCGGCATATCGTCGTTGGCGATGCTGCCGTGCCCTGCGCCCCTGCCGGAATTTGACATATATTCGGTCTTTGCTCCATAGGCGACATTATAGGGCGGGTCTGTGACCATCAGGTCCAGCTCGTTCCCGGCCATCAACTCTGCAACGTCGCTCTGGTCGGTGCTGTCGCCGCACATCAAGCGGTGGCGGCCCAGCTTCCAAATGTCGCCCCGGCGTGTGACCGGGGTTTCGATTTCTTCCTTGGCTGCATCCGGGTCGAAGTCGTCATCATGGGCTTCTTCCGGCACATCCAGCTGCTGGATCAAATCTTCGAGGTCATCCTGATGGAAGCCGGTCACGGAGAAGTCGTAGCCGTTGAGGTCAAGATCGGACAGGAGGTCTTTCAAAATCTGAAGATCCCACTTGCCGGTGATCTTGTTCAGGGCCACGTTGATCATCTTTTCCTTGGCCTTGTCCCGGATGTCCAGAACGACGACTTCGGCTTCTTCGATGCCCATGTCCATCATCACGGTACGCCGCTGGTGGCCTTTGATGATGGTGCCATCGTAATTTATGACGATGGGGTCAGCGTAGCCCAGCCCCTGAATGCTGGCCTTTATGTCCTGATACTCCGGGTCCTCCGGGGTCAGGGCTTTTCTGGGGTTGTAGGCGGCGGGAATGAGGTCGGCCAGTCGCCGTCTCTCCATCCGCATGGGGTTGGTCTGCTGCATGGTGTTCACCTCCTGTGTGGGGTCTGAATGGGGTTTGCGTAACGAAATGCTAAAATTTTTTTAGTTTTCAGGCGAAAAACCTTCGGGCCTTCCTCGCCCCGCATCATTCTCCGGGCGGGGTAGTACCTACGCCGTGGCCGGGGAGGGGGTAGCCCCTCTCTCTCCAACACAAAGGCGCACCGAGCGTGGTTGCGGGGTGCGCCTTTGTCCGTGAAAAGGTATAAAGGAGAGAACACAACACGATGCCTACTCGTGATTGGCTTGGGCGGGCTGGCCCTTGTCCATGCGACCATTGTATTGACTTCTGGGGTCTCTTTGGGTATCTTCTTTCGCTGCCCTGCAGTTGCCCCGCCTCGACCCCGCTGCGCCCCTGCGCTGCTCTGTGCTGTGGGGCTGTGCTGCCGGGTGTCCACGGTTCCGAATGACCTTGCTCCCACGCCACACAGGGGCTGTTTTTACCGCTGGTAAAAAGCAGGGCCAGACAGGGGGTGCTTTGTTTCCGGGCGTATGGTTTTGTGCTTTTTTGAAGTCCTGAACACGGCGCAAAATTTCCGGGCGACAGCCGGGGCATGGAATCCGGGGTGTGAGAGGGGTGAGCCTAAAATCCAAAATGGGAAAAGAAAAAGCCGGGGCATAGCCGGGAGCCTTGGCCGGGATTTCTCTGTGCGGGAATTCCCAGTGTGCTGCCCCGGAACTATGCCCCGGTCTTTGTTTTTTAGTGGCCGTCCTTTTCTGTGCGTTCGACCCTCGCCCTGAACTCGGCCAGCGTGGTGCGCACCTTTTTGTAGGTGTATAGCCATTCCAGCCCTGTGCTGTACCGCCTGAAGCACGGTGCCCTTGACAGGTGGATGGTGCGCATGATCTCGTTCCATGGCTTGCAGTCGATGTGGCGCATTTCCATGATCTCCCGCTCTACGGAATCCTGCGGGAGGAATTCGAGGACATCCATAATGTCCAGAATGGCCGTCGCTTCGATCTCCGACTGCCGGGCGATTCTGTCCTCAATTTCGGCCATCTTGATGGCGAGGGATGTGTTCCGACCGTTCTTTCCGGCCGGGTCCAGCTCTGTCCGAATGTCGGCTATCCTTTCCCGCAGGATCTTCTGCCGCTCCTTTGCGCGGTAATATTGGCTCAGGTATCGCTTGAGGAAGATGCGCTCATCCTCGCTCATCTGAGACGGGTGTTTCTGCATGGGAGGCATCCTCCTTTTTGGCAGTGTGCGGAATGAGGGCGTAGATTTTGCCGCCTCTGAACACCAGCTTATAGACCGCCTTGTCCTTGTTGTCCCAGTCGTAGATCTGGAATCCTCGCTCCGAAAGAACGCCGATCATCATGTTGATGGTCGTGACGAGGGCTGGAATCGGGAGAGTGCGCATCCCGGCCAGTGCGTCCTCTGCCGTGCGCTGCTTGGCCTTGGATTTAAGACTGAACGGCTTCGGCTTGAATGGGATGGAATTGCATTGTCTTTTCATTTTCTCACCTTTATTCCGAATGTCTTGTAAATCCTCTTGCGGATAATGCGGAGCCACTTCTTTCTGGTTCTCGGCTTTCCATGCTCCACGAGATGAATCTGCCGTTTTGTTGCCACGCCGAGATGGAATCCGTATATGCAAACAAAACGGTGGTAAAAACTCGACGTTTTTCGGAAGTCCCATCTGAACATCCCATCCTGCCAAGCTCTGCCGTGGCAGCCATAAAACGTGCGCAGGTCAAGCTGCAAAATATACGGCTGTTCTTTCATGCTGCCGCCTCCGTTTTCAAAAACCTGCGGATGCGGCGCAGGATGATGTGATACCACTTCTTCCGAATCCTCGGCCTCCGATGGTACATGAGCCGGATCTGCTTCTCGGTGGCAAGGCCATAGAGGATTGCCATGTTTCCGGCGTAGACCCGGAGGACTTTCTGCGACACTTCTTTGGCCCACTCGCCGATTCTTCTGAAGAAGTCCGAGATGCGCTGGGCGGCATCTTGTGCGGCCTCCCATAAAATATCAAAGGTCTGCTGTAGCATATTCGATGGCCTCCACTGCTTCTTCCGGGAGGCAGACGACTCTCGCCGTTCCTCCGGCTCTCTTGATTGCTTCGATGGTGTCGAGTTGGAGCGGGGTCGGCTTTCCGAGGAATGGTCGCTTGATTTCGAGGCCGATGTACAGGCCATCAATGATCACCAGTACATCCGGGAATCCCCGCTCACTGTAAACTCCGGCTGCAATCTTGCGGACAAAGGCTTCCGGGTAAAGCTGCCGAATGGCTGCTATGATCCTTGTCTGATACCACTGTTCCAGAGGAATCTGATCTTCGAGGATCTTTTTGACTTTTTCGGTGGTGAGCGTCAGGCCGAGGTTCTCCTGCGCCAGCCTCTGAACGTCTGCCGGGGTTCTGGCCCCGCCGTGGTACCACTCGTGCAGGAGGTTTCGGGTAATGTTCATGTGTTCAGGTCCTCCAGTTTGTGTGAAAGGTAGATGATCTGTTTGAGAATTACATGGGTGCAATCCGCGACTTCGTCCATGTCATTCTGCTTTTGCTTTGTCCAGTTGGGGTAGCTTTCTGCAGCAGCCTCCCGGTAAACCTCCGAAATAATGTTATAGGCAACCTCCAGCTTTGCATCCCGCATGAGCGCAGCCTTTTCCTTTTCTCTGGCCCTTGCCCTGCACTCAACTTCTTCGATCAGCATGGTGCGGCCTCCATGAACACAGGCTCGTCGCTATCGCTGGGCAGAGCCGGGTTGTCGGCGTACTGACCTGTGCTGTTGCTGGAATTCTCGGCACCGAGTTCCTGCCACTCGAAGCCCTTTTTATTGCCGTCCTTGTCCTCCATGAAATTCGAGGCCATCATGTCGGCGGTGTGGAGTGCCCAGACGATGGGGTATTTCTGAATCGCTGTGGCGAGGCTCATGGTGTCGGTGTGCTGATCAGTGAAGCCCATGTGCCACCAGATGGCGTACATTTCCTCCGAGGTGAGCTTGATGTAATTCTTGATCAGCATGGCACTCTTGGGGCCGTGGCCGAGGGGCATCAAGTCGTTGACCGTGTAGAACGGCACCTTTTCCCATTTCCCGGTCTTTTCGTTCTTGACGTTCCGGGTGCTGGTGCTGTAGAAGTAGGTCTTGCAGATGTCGTGGAGCAGGGCGATGAGGATGACGCTCTCATCCTTGATCTGTGCGACCGAGGTTCCGGCTACCGTGTAGAACCATGCTTTCGTGCCGTCCTCGTTGGTCTGTTCTTCCTGAAGCAGACCCCGGAGGGCATCCAACACATTGAGGCTGTGCTGCAGGAGGCCGCTCTCGCAGGAGAGGTGGAACTTCGTACTTGCGGGTGCTGTGTAGAAGTCGCTCTTGCGGATGTAGTCCATCAACTTGTCGATGCCGGGCCGCTTGACCTTGGCCATCTCCGATTCAAACCGGGCGATCAATTCTTCCTTGTCCATATCTTGTCTCCTTTGATGTGAGGGGGAAAGGCTGCGCCTTGGTACTCTCCTTTGGAGTCCATCCAGTAGCCTCCCTCGTTGGTGAATGAATCCGAATCGTTTCCCGGCGGCTGGCCGTTCTGCCAGAAGAATCCTGTGATGTGGTTCCTGATCCAGCGGTGGCCGTCCGGGTAAACGTGCCAGAAGTTGTATTTTTGCCAGTAGGGTTCGTAGGCTTCCTCGGTGCGGTGATAAAGCTGCCAGACGAGGTCGAGGAACTTGTCATAGTCGAGGTCATCGATCAGGGCCTTTCGGTACTGGTCCATGAGGGCACCCGGCTGACTTTCCTCGGCGAGGACGGCGGCGATCTGCTGCGATAGCTGCCGATTCCCGGCGATGTCCTTTGGGTGCATCGGGAACGGCATCCTCTCACGGAGCCGGGCGGCGAACCAATCAGCAAGGTCGGCCATTTCTTTGGTCAGCTTCTGGTAGGCTTTGCCGTACTTCGTCTGGAGGACTTCCAGCGGCACCTGTTCACGGTTGGTCTTGAGCTTCCTGAAGGTATCGTTGAACCGGGCCATCATTTCCCGGTCGTCGTCCGAGGCGGGCATCTGCATCACTCCATGTATTTTTTGGCTTTGGGGTTCCATTTGAGAGTGGTCTCCTTGCCGCAATCGCCGCAGGGATAGCTAAAATCCGGGCTTTCGATGTTTGTCTGTCCGTAAGTGTGCCGACCGCAGCTGCAGTCATATTCAAACAGTGCGGTGTTTTCCAGCGAGAATTTTGCACCGCATTCTTTGCAGGTCCACTCGGTGCGGTAGTCCTTTGTGAAAGCGACGAACTCATCGCCGCACTTCGGGCATCTCAGTCTCATCAAGCCTTTTGCTCCTTCGGATTTCGCTGCCTTTTTGGGAGTTTCGGTGGGTGCAAGTTTGAAGGATGCGAGATCCGGGCGGTAGCAGACGGCATCGAGTGCATCATCGTGCGAGGGGGGGGCTTTCCTCCGGCTCATCGGGTGCAACTTCGGGCGGCCCCGGCTCGGCAGGTTCTTCCGGCTCCTGCTGCTTGGCCTTTTCGGTCTGCTCCTGAATGACTGCCTGAAGCGCAGCGGCATTCTGTTCGGCGTTGCTCGGCTTTCTGACCAGATTGCTCTGCATGGCGAACTCCGCGATGTAGGTGTTCATCTGATCGGCGATGGTGTCCTTTGCCCGGAGCAGCTGCTGGGCGTTCTGGCAGGTGATCGTCATGTCCAGCCGGTCCTCGTATCCATCGGTGATCACCAGCCGGGCGGTGTAGTATCCTACGTCCATTTGTATTTCCTCCTGTTGTGGTTTCGGGTGCTTGTTTCACCTAATCGGCGGGAGTAGGTGAAACGGTGTTTTACCTTGTGGCCGTGCGGCTTTACGGGTTCCGTTTCACCTGTTTCACCTATTTTGAAACACACACCGTATTTTTAATAATTTTGCAATTTTGCACTAAAATCTTGCAAAATGCAAAAATGTGCAAAAACATACTGTATTTTGATTTTAGGTGAAATAGGTGAAACAATCTATTAAAAAGCCGCTTGGTTGCTTGACTTTTTCTGTTTCACCTAATGTTTCACCTAGCGTTTCACCTAATCTTAGGTGAAACAAATTTTAGAAAGGAAGATCATCCGTGTCGTCGATCACGGTGAATCCGTCCTGCATCGTGGTCTGTGTGGCAGAGGTCTGGAACGGAGCGGCTGCCGGAGCCATAGGTGGTTCCTCTTGGTCCATCTGATCTTCGAGATCGTCCATCGGGTCCTTGTTCTCTGCCAGCTTGCCGATGAAGAACTCGACAAAACGGCAGCTACGGTCGCCGAATCTTCGCATGGTGGAGTAGGTGATTTTTCCGTTCTTCTCCCGGTACATACTGATCAGCCCTTTGTCGGCCAGATATTTCATGGTTTTCCGGGGGCTGTACCCGGCTTTGGTGAGGGCCTGATTTAGCATGGAGGGGAAAATATAGACCGTGTTGCCGCTCTCGTTCATCATGCCGAGGCAGGTGCCGATCACCTGCGTTCCGAAGTATGTCTTGTTCGACATGACCCAGTCCACGATGAACTGCGCAGCGTTTTCGTTCACATCGGTGGAGTTGTTCTCCACCTGCTCCTCCAAAATACTGGCAGCCATGATCTTGGCTTTTTTCCACGATTCCGGGTGGATGCCCAGTTGCTGCAGAACGTCGGCCTCGTCGGTGGGGTCGCCCTGCTGCTGCGTGTTGAAGAACCAGCTATCGATCATGGCATCGGCCAGCGCAACTGCGGAAATGCCGGAAACGTGGGAGCCGTTTTTGCCGTTGGCCATTGCGTGGACGTAACTCTGCATCAACTCGAAGGCATCACAAATGGTGCGCTCCGGGGTGGCGATGATCCTCTTGACGAAGGCCGGGCCAGCCCAGCCGCAGTCCATCACGGACTGCTGGTGCATCAATCCGGCATCCCGCTCGTTGTCGAACGGCCCACCGTAGAGTTCCAGCACACGGGTGGACACACCTGTTTGCGTGGTCTCGGTGCTGAGAGGTTCCTCGCCGGTGGCCAGAGCAACGGTGCGCCATTGCTGGGTGGCCTGAATGCCGCCGCTCTTTGCGCCTCTGATCTTGCCGGTGCCGGATGCGATCATGTAGACGATCTTTTCCAGCCCAGCCTGATTGTTGCCAGCAAGCTGCCGCTCGTCGATGCCGAGGGGTAGGTCACAGTAAAAGGCTGCAGTCCGTTCGAGGCCGACCTGCGTGGCGTTGAAGTTGACCATCAACCGCTCCGGGTCGCCCCATGCGGAGAGGGCCGCTTTCAGGGCTGCAGTCTTGCCGCCCTTGGAACCGCCCCAGTTGTACACGAAGAAGATGCGCTGTTTCACAATCCGCAGGAGCGGGGCGGCGAAGCTGGCCGCAAGGATGAACCTGAACTTCTGGCGGCTGCGGTGCGGGGTCATGTGTTCCACCCATTTCTCAAAGGTTCCGTTCTGGCAGTAGGCCGTGGCCATTGCCTTTTGGGATGGGTCAATGTCCAGCGTGATTCCGTCAGCGTGTCCGGGCACAAACCTGTTACCGGGTTGCCATCCGAATGTGGAGGTGCTGTCCTCTTTGGGGATGATGTCGATGTTCTCGGCCTCAAGACTTCCGAGGAAGCGGACCACCTGCTTCGAGTTCTCGCTGGTTATCGTGCAGCCGAGGTCTGCAAGGGCGGTGATGCTGCGGCTCTGGAAGATCACCGACCGGGGATAGATGGCACTCTGCCAGACGCCGTCTCGCTTAAAGGCTACCTCTATTTTTTCTTCCCCGGTTTCGATGCTCTGGAGACGCTTGGTCAGGATGATCGGGGTGCGGCAGCAGAGGACCGGCTGGAACTTCTTTTCGTCGATCCGGCTGATTCCCTTGTCCGAGTAAATCCAGCCCTCCGGCTGTCGGAGGCTGATCGGTGCGCCGCTGATTGCTTCGGGGATGTCCTCTTTTTTGTAGTCCACAGGTTTTGCGGTTTTCAGGGCATCCCGGATCAGCTTGGCAGCCTGTTCCCGGCCATGCTTGATGTAAAGGTCGGAAGGGTCTTTTTCACCGAGAGCCTTGCAGCTCCACTCGTAGACCTCTCCCTCGTAGCCTCCGTCCCGGAGGCCGGTGCAGATCTTGTGGATGAAGGTGTCGCCGCCGCCGTCCGGCTCGTGGTGCAGGTACAGCTTCAGGCCCTGAAGCACCGAGGACTGTTCCGGCTTGAACATTGAGGCCCCCGGCACACCGATGGCCGGGATGCCCATGTACCACAGGCTCTGCGTGTCGCTCTCGCCCTCAACCATGACCGCGTATCCGGCGTTGGCAAATTCAGGAATGCGCCACTCACCGTAGAGGCAGATCTTGCCGGAGCTGCCGGTGCGCCAGCGGAAGTCCTTGTGGGCGTACCGCTTGCGGTAGGTGGATTCTTCTCCGGCTGCGTTGTAGTAGGGAATGTAGAGCCATGTGGTGCCGTTGTTGCGGTCTTTCCGGGTTTCGAGGCGGCAGGTCTTGGCCAGCCATTCTTCCGGGAGGTGCTTTGCAAAGGCATACTCGGCAAGGCTGAAATCTTCGAGGACTGCGGCCTTTTCCTTTTTGGCAGGTTTCGGGGTTTCGGGTGAAACTCCGTATTTCTCCAAGATCTGCTTGTATGCCTCTTTGGTGTCTACGCCATGCAGTTCTGCCCAGAATGACACGAAGTTGCCGCCCCGGTCCTCTGCGAAGCAGTGCCACTTGCCGGTTCTGAGATCGACCGAGAAGCTGTTGTTCCTGTCCTCATGGAAAGGGCACAGACCTGTCAGCTTGTCCCCGGCGAGCTTGTATTTCTGAACCACGGCGGTGTACTCGGCGCGGTAATCCACCACCTTATCAAGATCTATCTCTCTTGCCGCCATGCTGCCTCCACCGCCATTCTTTCTTGAATTTCATATCTGTTCCCCTTTATGCCTTAAGGGGAGCCGCCTCGATGCGGTTCCCCCTGCGGGCATGAAATTTTATAGGGCTGCTGCCTGATTAAACAAAGGGGAGATCCTTGTCTTTGTCGGTCACGTCGGTGAACTCCGTATCCGACACCTGAACGTCCAGTGCGCTTTCGTCTGTCGTCATGGTGTTGCTGGAGGCCGAGGTGCTGTAGTCGTCCATCGTGATAGCAATCTCCTTGTACTTTGCCTTGATCTCCTGCCGCATGGCCTTGGCGGTCTGAGCAACTGCCGGGGGCAGGATGCCACGCTTGTCGACTACCACGGTGGCGTAATTGATGCCGTTGGCGTTGGTGGCCTTGGCCAGCTTGAAGCCGACGATCAGGTTGGTGTAGGGGATGCCCTTGGAGGCCATGATGCGGGTGAGGGCCTTGTTCACTTCCTTGATGCTCGTGGGCGGCACCGTAAGGAGATAGAGGTTCGGGTCGTTGCTGCGCATGAGGTAGATCCGGCGCATATTCTTGCAAGCCTTGCCCTTGCCGCCATTCGGGTCGCTGCCATACTGGTTGCAGGGGCACTTGTCGCATTCGCAAATCTCGCCGGTCCGAATGTTCAGGCCAGACTTGCCGTCCATGCTGGAGCAGACCGGGATCTTGTCCTCCGGGTTGGTGCTGCTGCCGAAAGCGTTCGGCCAGTAGCCGTTCATGCGGTGCGTGAATACAATCACGCCCTCGATGTCCTTGGGGTAGTCCTCATCGCCGTCCTCGTCGCCCTGCACCGTGAAGGCAAGGCTGCCGCCAGAGGGAATCTTGATGGTTCGGCAGTTGATGCCGGATTCATCGTCCAGATCGTCCATCTGATCCTTGAGTTCGGCTGCCAGTTCCGGGTCGAGACCGTCGTAGGCGGTGGTCAGGGCGAAGTTTTCAACGGGGGCCAGTTCGGTGCTCTTTTTTGCGGTTGCCATAGTATGTATCCTCCTATTTATTCTTCATCGTCGGCTTCAACGTCGGCGGGTTCGGCTTCTTCAAAACCATCATTTTCTGCCGCTGCCTGTTCCAGCGGGGTGGGGGTGTCGTCTTTGCGCTCGGCTTCGTAGAGGTCGTTCATGGTGCGCTTCATCTCGGCTGCCATGACAATCGACAGGGAGATCAGCTCGCTGACTCGGTTGTGCAGGGAACTGACCGCCTCGACTGCAGGGTAGTTGGGATTCGCCAAGGTGCTGAGAAGGGTGTCCATGTCATTCCGAACGGACTTGACCTTTGCGCTGATCCGGGTGAAGTTGTCGGCGGCGATGCCGTATGCCTCGTGGCGGTTGCGCACGGCGGGCGGGTTGTAATCCTTGAGCATATCGTAGGTATCATCGATCACGCTGGCCACCCGGCAGTCCACGTCCTGCTGGAGATTGGTGCGCAGATCCATCTCGGTCTGCTGGTAGTTCTGGTTTGCCATTATTTCTTTCCTCCCTTGGTGGCCCGGCTGCTCTCACGGCGGCGGGTGATGTCGTAGGTGTCGAAGATGCTGATGCACTTGGCGAGGTCCTCGCTCAGGCCGTCGTTTTCCTCGACGTATGCCTTGATGGTGGACTGGAGGGTGCGGGTGTTCACGCTCTCCACGATGATGTCGCCGAGACCCTCTTCCCGGAGAGTCTCAAAGAAATTGATGCCCTCGCTGGCCAGCTCCGCTTCGGACTTCTTGCTGTAGATGGTCTTGGGGGTCAGGGTGAACTTGAAGCCGCCGACCGAGATCGAGGGGCAGTCATCGTCGATCATCTGCTGCGAGATGTTCGCTTTGGCTTCCTCGATCAGGGCGTTGTTGGCCTTGACCTCATCGGCCAGTTCTTCCTTGCGCTCCAGAAGGCTCTGGTAATCGCGCACCATGTCTAACAGTGTCATTTGTGTTCTTCCTTTCTGTTCAGGCGTTCCTTTTCGTATTCCCGCCAGAGGTTTTCGGCGGCGATCTTGCCCATAAAATGTTTATAGGCGAAGTCCTTAGTTTTCAGGGGAGCGTTGTCCACCGGGCTGGGGAAGTCGATGGTGAACTTGTCCTCCGGGAAAATTACCCGGAGCCATTTAAGCTGGTAGCTTTCGCTCCGCTTGAGGCCGTGGCAGGTCCAGTAGTCCCGGTTGTTGGCGGTGGCCGCTGCTGCATCATTCCTGCCGTAGGTCGTCATCGCCATGAGCAGCTTCTGGAAACGCTTCTTGCTGCCACAGCGGAGGGCGTTGTCCGGGTAGATGTAAATGTCGAGGCGTTCCAGATCGGCACCGTCTGCGGAGCAGGTCGGTACAAGCCTTTCGATGTGGGCTGCGCAGAGGTGGAAGGGAGGAAGATTAACCTCACGGTTAACTTGATCATATTCCGAGGTCGTCGTGACGCAGATCTCCCTGTCGCCGATCGGCACATGGATGGTGGTCTGGATCTCCACATGGTGAAGATCAGGGATGGTTACGGTAGGCTTTTCACTCATTTTTGTATCTCTCCTTTTGCTCTTGCTCTGCCCGGTCGTCAGCTTCACCAGCTTTCCAGCAGAGAAGGTATCCAAAGACTCCGATGGCTACGAGGACTGCGATGGTCAGGATTGCTCCGAGCATTGACGACGCACCTCCCATTCTGCGCGGTCATTTGCACACTGGGTGCTGCGAAAAATCAACGGGTCGTTGTCAATGATGACGTTTCGGTCATCCCAGTATTCGTTTGCTCCGACTTTTCGGGGATTCGTGGCGTAGGCTTTGCGCCACTCCGGGAGGTTCTCATTGACCGCATCGAACTTCAGGCCCCAGTCTGCGCAAGCGGCGACGGCCATTTCCAGTGACCGCCCCTCCCGGCAGGTCCAGAGAATCAGCTTTGCGCCGTTGCTCTGTTCTTTCAGGGCTTGATGGATTGTGTCCCAGTTCGGATCTCCAATGTCGGGGTAGGCGTTCTGGCAGAGGATGCCATCAAAGTCGATTGCGATGGCATAGGGAATTTGCGAAGAATCAACCATTGCTCTCATCCTTTCTTTTCTTTTTCGGGGTTGCCCGTTTCCGGGCGGGTGGTTTATCCTCAAGCTGCCCGCCGGGTGGCTTTCCCTCGGCGATAGCTTTGAGCAATTTTTGGTAGGCATCGTACACCGCCAGTTGCTGTGCCATACGCTGATACCGAGCCAGCTCTTCCGGGGTGCCGTCTAAAACCGGGGTGCCGTCCACGATGTAGATTTTCAAAAGAACTGCCTCCAGTCATCGACCACCGTTTTAGCGAGATCCTCTTTTTTGCCGAGGGATTTGAGAATCGTGCTGTCGACAGTATTGTCGGCGACGATGTGTATGTAGGTGCAGACGTTACGCTGTCCGATGCGGTGGATGCGGGCGAGGCTCTGCGAGTAAGTGGCGTAGTTGAATGTGACGCTGTAGTAGACGCAGGTGTCGGCTGCGGTCAGGGTGATGCCGGTGCCCGCCGTGTCAATCTGGCCGACGAGGACCATCGTTGAGGGGTCTTTCTGGAACTGCTGGACGATGTCACCCCGCTGCTCTTTCGGGATGGCTCCGTAAATGGCCACCGTTTTCATGCCGCTCTTTCCGATGATGCTCTCCGACCTTTTGATGATCTCCAAGACCTCCGGGATGAACCGGGCGAAGATCACCAATTTCTTCTTGCCCTCCAGAACGTAGTCTTGGATGATGTCCGAGAGGGCATCGAGCTTCCCGGTGCTGACCAGCTCCGGCTTGGCTGCATCGTCGGCGACCAGAAAGCCGCCAGTGAACTGCTGCAGCCGCAGGAGTTTGGTCAGGACTGTGGTGGCGGTGATTTTCCCGCCGTTGTCCAACTCGGTGAAGCTGTCCCGCCGCAGACGGTCGTAGATGGCCCGCTCTTTGGCCGAGAGGATGATGCTCCGGGTCTGGAACGTCTGCTCCGGCAAGTCCAGGGCTTCCTCTTTTGTCACCCGATAGGCAATTGAATGCTCTTTTCGGATGAGTTCGTCGAGGTCCTTGTACTGGACGATCTGCTTGCGGTTGAAGCCGCCCATCACGGCGTAGCGGTTGCGGAAGGCGTAGAAGTTGGTGCCGAAGATGGTCGGGTCGAGGAAGCGGTATTGACTGAAAATGTCCACCGCCTCGTTCTGCACCGGGGTGCCTGAGAGAATCAGCTTGTACCGGGCCTTGTCACCCAGTTGGTGCATCGATTTGCTCTGGGCTGCATCGTGGGTCTTGATGCGCTGGCTCTCGTCGGCGATGATCAGGTCGGCATCGTACTCCATCAGCTTCTCAAAGATGCCGTCTCGCCACGTTGATTCGTAGTTGATGACGGCCACCTTGAGGCTCTGGAAGGGAAACGCTTCGAGATCAGCGAGGGCCTTGAGACGTTGGGGTTTTGTGCCCAGCAGCGTCTTGACCGTGTACCTGAAGTCGGCATAGTCTGCAAATTCTTTCGGCCAGACGGCGCAGACGGAGGTGGGGGCTACGATCAGAACCCGCTTGATCTTGCCGAGTTTGTACCCGGCCCCGGTGACGGCGATGGCGGTCAGGGTCTTGCCGCAGCCCATCTCAAAAAGGAAACCGAAACCCTTACCCATCGAATCCACCGCCCTCTATGAGTTTTCTTACGCCCCGAAGATCCGCGATGCCGTAGTTCCCATCTATGCAATGGTGGACTGCGTACAGTTCCGGGGAAAGAACCGGGAGCTGCTTTTTCGCCCTGTTGTAAAAAAAAGCAGAATCAAGAAGTTCTTTTCGGGCAGCCTCCGGCTTTTTGCAAGTCGGTAGGCCATCGTCGAAAACTGCCCCACAAAGGCGGCACCGATAAACCGGCACAAAAAAGTATTCTTTCACTGGTTTGCCGCCGCCTTTCCAGTCCATGCGCAATCGCTGCACACAAACTTGGCGTTGGGGTAGATCTGCCGGACGAGTTCGGCGTTCCCGGTCTGAAGCCAGCAAGCCTGACCGCATACCGGGCAGGTCGCCGCTTTCCACTCCGGGTTGCAGGGGTTCGGGACGTTCTTGCGCAGGGGCATGGTGGCGAACACCGGGCGGGTGTCATTGGCTGCTGCGGTCGCCGGGGCGATCTTGAGAAATGTTACCTTTCGTCTCATCTGATTGCACCTCCCAGCAGTCGGGTACCGCACCAGTGGCAGTGCGAGTGGTGCGGGTTCACCCGATGGTTGCAGTCCGGGCAATGCCATACGCCGTCCTTTTTGACCGGCTGCGATGGCACCTCGTACTTGGCATGGAGGTTGCCCCAGTCCTGCAGGAGTTTCTTGCTCTGTGCGATGTAGCTGATTGCCTCGGCTACCGAGAAGCAGTTTTCCTCGCAGAGCTTCTTGATGATCTCGGTGGCTGCATTGCAAGCGTCCACGTCGTCCTGCCAGATCTTCTTGTCGGGGTCCTGCTTCCCCTCGCAGGGCAGAAAGGATGCGCTGTTGTCCTTGATGCTGTCGATCTGGCCGAGCAGCGAGGACAGGCTCATTTTGTGAATATCGCTCATGTTGTGTTTCCTCCGTTCGGGTCAACCCACCCGAAAACCATTGCAGCCATGTTCGCCCCACGGACTTGATGCCGGAAAAGTTTCATCTTGACCGGGTAGTCCAGAAGCGGCTCCGGGCTGTCGTTCATGCGCTCCTGATCGACGGCTGCTGCCGTGTCGTGGAGGCTCTGGCGCAGGGCTTCGATGTGGGGTGGCAGCTTGACGATGCTGGACAGCCTGTCCAGAAGTTCGATGTCTGCGGTGCCGGAGAGGGTCTGCGTGGTTTTCGACCACTTCATCTTGCCCCAGCTTTTGATCACCGCAAACTGGACGGTGTCGGCCTCTTTGATGAGCAGGGTGTTTTCTATCAGGGCCATTTTCAAGATTTCCTCATCCTCTCTGCAGCCAGCTGCTCACATTGTTTTTCGGCTTCCCGGCACTGTTGGTCGTGTTCAAATAGCAAGTCCGCATATTCGTTTCCGACACGCCGGATTGCCGTTTCGAGCATCTCCGTCACAAGGTCGTGATACTTGCTGTCACCAGCCTTGCGGCTGTTCTGGGCAGTCTCGCGAGCTTCCCACAGGTCAAGCAGTTTGTCTCGTTTGTCGGCGGTGATCTCATCGTAGCCGTAGGCATTCTGAATCTGCTCCACGCTTTCCCAGCCATCCAACTCTGAGAACGGGTCGGATTCGGCCTTTGCCATACTGCGGGCTTTGGTCTTTTTCTTGACGTACCGGGTTAGGCCGTCTTGGATTGCTGCGCGGGCATCGTCCATTGCTTTTCGAATGGTCTTGACCTCGCGCTCTTTTTTGAGCTGGTCCGGCTGACTGGCCCATTCTGCTATCAGTTCTGATTTTGTTTTTGGCTTCACCTGTCCGCACCTCCGTTCGCTTTTGCAGGTTTCCTCTTTCTAGGTGGCTTGGGTTTCGGCATCCAACACCGCACGTTTTTGGTTGGAATGGATCTTGCGGTGCTGTACCCGTACTCTAAAATCGTCCAGCATTTATAGGTGGAGTCATAGCATCCGACCACCGCTTCCTCGTGGAAGAGTGATTTTTCTACAAAGAGGACGGGCTTCAGGCTACGAGGCAGTCTCTTTGATGGGTCAACCCATTTGCTTGCAGTCCGCTTCACCTGTCCGCACCTCCGTTCGCTCCCATGTACCGCTTGCGGCCTTTTTCCCGATGCCGGTCCTCATGGTCGCGGTGATAAACACCGACGTGCCCGGTCATGGCTTGGTTGTAGGCGTTCTCGGCTTTCAACTCCTGCTTGTACTTCTGGTACTGCGGGCAGGTATCGTGGCAGATCGTGTGTCGGTTTGGGCAGTCCTTGCAGAAAGACTTAACCATGGATGTGAATCCTCCCATCTTTCCAAGCCCGGTATTTTCCGTAGCTCACGCCCAGCCGCTCCGCTTCCCGGACATCGTTTTGAAGAGAATCCTCCGGGGCGTGTTTCGGCTTGGCCCGTTCTACGACCTCCAGCTTGTTGTTCTGAGCCTTTTTTCGGTCATGCTCAATCTGCCGGATGCGGAGGCAGGAATCGCAGAGTTTCTTGTTGCTGGCGACTCCGACCATCTTCTTTCCGCAGCGGGTGCAGGTCCGTGTCCATTTAAGGCTTTCGGCTTTCGCCACGGTCAACCCCTCCGTTCCTGCTGCGGATACTCAGGGTTTCGGGCGTGGTTCCGGGTGATCTTGCCGTAGCCTTTCGGCTTGCTCCACATCTTCCAAAGCTGGCGGCGGGCATCCTCCGAGACGATCCAGCCGGTGCAAGCCAGAAGCCCGATCAGGGCGATGGCGAGGCTAAAATAAAATGGTGCCCTTGCTGCTGCCCTGCCCCAGTCGTAACCGAAGCGCATCAAGATCTGGGTGGTGGTGTCCACTCCGAAGTTGAACGCCTTGCCAAGAACGGCGAGGACTGCTGCGACTGCTGCGGTAATGGCGGCGGTGACTTTTGCGTTTCTCATGTATCCTCCTTTCGGTTCAGGCGATGCCCTTGGCAGCCCGATCCGCTTTCCAGCGTTCGTATTCGGCCCGGATCTCCGGGTTCTGGAACTCTCGCTGGATGGCATCAAAGACCAGCTGGCCGATGTTGGCCCGCTCTGCTTTGGGTATCTTCTTGGTGTCGAGTCGGGGCATCGTGCCGGTGGTCGGCACGGCCTTGAGGTTCTTTGTGCTGGCCATCTGGCATGGCTCCTTTCTTAGGCGGTGCGGGCGATGCCCTTTTCCGCGAGTTCTGCGCCGATCAGCATAGATTCGACCATAAGGGCGAATACCGGGCGGCTCTCGCCCTTGACGCTGATCAGAACATCTGCGAGCTTCTTTGCGTCCTTGATCTGGTCGCTGTCGTAGGTTTTCTTCTCGGTCATCTCTGTCAACCTCCTTTGTTGATTCTGTGATAATTATATATCGCTCTGTGATAAAAGTCAATAGAAAAGCAAAACTTTTTATTGACTAGGTGATATTTTGATGTTATAATGTAGACATGAAAGGAAGTGAACCGGGTTGAACACGAGAATTAAATTCCTGCGCAAAAATTCCGGCTTGACGCAGGAGAAATTCGCAGAGCGGATCGGCCTAAAGCAAAACTCCATCGCCCTGATCGAGAGCGGGAAGAGGAACATTTCAGATCAGGCTATTCTCTCCATCTGCCGCGAGTTCGGCGTTCGGGAGGAATGGCTGCGGACTGGGAATGGCGAGATGTACGCCCCTGCGCCGACCAATGGGCTTGACCTTCTTGCCAAAGAAAAAAAGTTGACGCATGGCGAGTACATTCTCATAGAGAAGTTCGTCGGACTGAATCCAGAAACAAGAAAGCGGATTCTGGATTATATTCAGGAGGTGTCCGCTGCTCTTTCTGCAGACGATATCCCTGCGGACGCTCCTGCTATTGATTGCCGGGAATCCGCAGAAAGTCTCCATGCTGAACTGGACCGTCAGCTTGGCATTGAAAAAAAAGAAGCGGCGGACGGGTCCGAAGCCTCTTGATCTGGAAGCTGCGGCACAAAAAGAAAATATGGAACGGCTGAGGGTCTCCCCTGTGAAGCCAAAAAGGAAAAAAGGGAGAGCCGTCCGTGTGGGCAGCTCTCCTTTTTATAGTGTATATCGTGAGGTGTGCTATGGGGTTTAGGTACAGAAAATCTGTCAACGTCGGGCCGTTTCGCTTTACCGCCAGCAAGTCTGGAATTTCTACCAGCTTCGGCGGCAAGGGAGCGCGGATCACAAAAATGGCGAACGGAAGAACACGGACCACGTTCTCTGTTCCGGGCACGGGTATCTCTTATGTGAGCGAATCCGGGGCGAAGAAGCGGCGGGCGGCTCCTGTTCAGAAGCCGCAGCGCATTGAAGGGCCGGAGCCTGTGGATCTCTCTATTTATGATCAGCCGGACAAGGTCGAGGCCCTGAAGCGTCCAAAGGACCCGAAACAGCCGCCGAAGTCTAAAGGTGCAGTGCGGAACGTCGGCATCGCTCTGGCGGTCGTTGGCCTTGCGGTCTGCGTCGTGTCGTTCCCGGTCGGCTTGATCATTGCGTCCGTTGGAGTGTACCGGGCGGTAAAGGCCGGGGATATTTATGACGCTGCGGTTGCTCGGTACGAGCAGCAAATCTCGGACTATGTTGACTGGCTGGATGAAGTCAACGCAAAATAAAAAGCCGCCCTCGGTGGGCGGCGGGAGGTTGCTCTGAATGTGCGCAAAAAAGAAACCGGCCATGCTTGAGCCGGATATGCAGGATGCCGTGATCTACACTCGGTACTCGTCTCATAACCAGCGGGACTGTTCCATCGAGCAGCAGGTGGCGGACTGCGAGATTTTTGCCCGACAGAACAACCTCCGGGTGGTGAAGGTCTACGCCGATCGGCATCTGTCTGGCACTACCGATAACCGCCCCCAGTTCCAGCAAATGCTGAAAGATGCCACCCATGGCCATTGGGCTTATGTGATCTGCTGGAAGATCGACCGCTTTGCCCGGAACCGCTACGATTCGGCCACATACAAGTTCCGGCTGAAGAAGGCCGGGGTGCGGGTCCTCTATGCAAAGGAGTCCATCCCGGACGGCCCGGAGGGGATTCTGTTGGAATCCGTGCTGGAGGGGTCTGCTGAATATTACAGCGCAGCCCTCGCTCAGAATATTCGCCGGGGCATGAAATACAACGCCGAGCAGTGCAAGGTGAACTCCGGCTCCATCCCTTTCGGGTACTGCAAGGGGCCGGATGGCCGCTTTGCTATCCACGAGGCAAACGCCGAGGTCGTGCGGGAGATCTTCCGAAAGGCTGCGGCGGGGATGCCCTTTGTGGACATCGCCAACGATCTGAACAGTCGGGGGCTGAAAACCAGCCGGGGAGGGCGGTGGAACAAGGGCAGCTTCCGGCTGCTGATGAACGAGGCTTATATCGGGGTGTATCATTTCTCGGACACCCGCATCGAGGGCGGGATGCCCGCTCTCATCGATCAGGGCACCTTTTGGGCGGCGAATGAGCGGCTGAAAGCAAATAGCAGCGTCCGGGGTCGCCACCAAGACGGCGGGGACTACCTGCTGACCGGGAAGCTGAAGTGCGCCCACTGCGGGTCCTACATGATCGGCTTCTCTGGCACCGGGAAGAGCGGCGAACTGCATTACTACTACGGCTGCCAAAAGCGGCGGCGGGAGCGGGCTTGCAAAAAGGCGAACGTGCCCCGCGAGTGGATCGAGCGTGTGGTCGTGAAGGCCGCTCTGGACTACGTCCTCCGGCCTGACGTGATGGAGTGGATCGCGGATGCAGTGATGGAGTATCAGGAGCGGGAGGCGGCCTCGGCGCAGCTTGCCGCCCTGACCGCCGAACTGGAGGAAAACCAAAAGGCCACCGACAATGTGATGAAGGCCATCGAAGCCGGAATCATCACCTCGACCACAAAGCAGCGGCTTCTGGATCTGGAGGCCAAGGCTCAAGATCTGAAGCGGGCCATCGAACTGGAAAAGTTGAGCCACGTCCGGCTGGAGCGCGATCAGGTCCTCTTTTGGCTGGATCGCTTCCGGGGCGGCAGCTTGCAGAGCCAAGAGTTCCGGCGCAAGGTCATTGATGCCTTTGTGTCGGTGGTCTATCTGTCCGATGATCACCTGCGGATTGCTTTCAACTATTCGGGGGGTTCTAACGCCGAGGCTGACTTTGACCTTGTCATGGACGCGGAGGCGGCGGCTGGCGAACTGTCCAAAAAGTTCGCACAAGGTCACGTCGCCTCCACCAAACAAGAAAAATCCGAACCTGTTTCCGATTGGAGAAGGGTTCGGATTTTTCGTTTTCTTCGGGTTTGAAAATGAAGGCTCCCGTGGACGACGCAAAACTCCGATACCTTGTCATAGACCGTAAGCCACTAACAAGATTTGGAGGG